>Ga0182738_1008157_pt1 | contig 10457 bp, 9 predicted proteins | sample eDN5th30CBELigMG_FD_128876 | JGI IMG/M metagenome (GOLD analysis project Ga0182738, IMG submission 128876) | Enriched Miracle-Growth compost microbial communities from Emeryville, California, USA - eDNA 5th pass 30_C BE-Lig MG (version 2)... ... | reverse complement strand
TCTCCTCGACGGCGAGCGGCGCCTTCGGATCGGGCCGCATCGCCTCCGGCTTGAAGCCCGGCGCCTGCGTCTGCAGGAAGCCCTGCGGCGCCTCGATGGCATCGGCGCGGGCGGTGAATCCGCGAGCCGCGATACGCGCCGCGATAAGCCCGTTCTGCGCCGCCTTGCCGGCGTGTAGCGGCTTCGTCATGGTGCCGAAGTTGATCTTCAGGCCCGATGCCTCCGACGCCGCGATGCCGAGCGCCATGGCCGTGCGGTCGGCGTCGAGGCCGAGCAGGTTGGCGGCACCCGCTGCTGCTCCGAACGTGCCCATCGTGCCCGTGGCATGGAAGCCTTGCTCGTAGTGGCCGTCGCCGCACATGTCACCGAGGCGGCATTCGACCTCGTATCCGGCGATGAAGGCCGTCAGCACATCGCGGCCGCTCTTGCCCATCATCTCGCCAAGCGCCAGGACCGATGCCGCGACCGGCACCGTCGGATGGCCGTGCATCAGGCGATTGACATCGTCGTAGTCGAGTGCATGCGAGACCGCACCGTTGACGAGCGCCGCATCGTGCAGTGACGCCTTGCTGTCGCTCGCGATGATCGTGCACGGACCTGTCGTCGACGACCTGAACTCGTCCGCGAGGATCGCGGCCAACGGCTCCCTCGCACCAGCGATCGTCACCGCAAACCAATCGAGCAGGGCATGCCGGGCCCAACGATCGGCAGATGCCGTCGTAGCATTCATGCCGAACCGGGCGGACCAGTCAGCGAGACCACGCGTGACCGCCTCGGCAGCCGGCTTCGAACCTTGCATCTGGGCTTCCATGGGCACTCCCTCAGTGTTGGGATGCGCCTGGCGGCGGGCGCCGCCTGAGCGCATCCGGTGGCGTTTGTCCGGACGTTAGCACACTGCGCGACGGTTGGAAGTCGGAACGCTCGCGGCTGCTCACACGACCGCCGAATACGTCCCGCTTCGATCGTGATCAGTCGTCGGTCGATGGTCGGGCGGAAACGAGCTGACCGCCGTGTTGTTCGACGCGGCCGGCGAGCGATAGCTCCAACAGCGCAACCCGTACGTCGCGAACGCCGAGGCCCGTTGCGCGGGCGACCTCATCCAATGTGGCCGGCGCCGGCCCGAGTACGGCGAGCACCGCTTCAGTCGCATCGACCTGGCTCACCGCCGGACGTGGGGCAGGCGACGCGCTTCCTTGTGCAGCCTGGATGCGTGACGCTTCAGCAGGCTTTTCCTCATCGGCGACAGGGATCGTCGTCTCGGCAGAATCGCGCGGCCACACGGCGGCTTCTTCGCGCGCAATGTCTGCTCCAGCGGAGCCGACGCGTCCGCGCATCGGTTCCAGGACCTCCAGGATGTCCGCTGCGGACGTGATCATGGTCACACCCGGCTTCTTCAGCAGCGAGTTGGGTCCCTCGGAGCGCGCATCCAAAGGATGCCCGGGGACAGCCATGACCTCGCGTCCCTGCTCGGCGGCCGCATGGGCGGTGATGAGACTGCCGGACCGGCGTGCCGCCTCGATCACCACGACACCGAGAGAGAGCCCTGAGATGATCCTGTTCCGGCGAGGGAAGTCCTGTCCGCGCGGCTGAAATCCGGGCGGCATCTCGGTCACGAGACAGCCCTCCTCGCCGAGGCGGGCTTGCAAAGCGGCATTTTCCGGCGGGTAGACGAAGTCGATGCCGCCGGCCAGCACCGCGATCGTCCCGGTGGCGAGCGTTGCTTCGTGGGCGGCGCCATCGATACCGCGCGCCAGCCCCGATACGACAACATAGCCGGCCTCGCCGCATCGCTTGGCGAGGAGACGCGCCATGGCAAGTCCGGCGGCCGAAGCGTTACGGGCTCCGACGACGGCCACTGCGTCCTGCTGCAGAAGCTCGCGACGGCCCTTCACGTAGATGAGGGGCGGCGGCACGGACAGATGAGCCAAGGCCGCCGGATAGCCGGGCTCGATCGTGAAGAGCGGCAATGCGTCGAGCTTTTGCGCCGCGATCAACTCCGCTTCCGCTCTCGCTGCGGGGCAGATCCGAAGCGGACGCCTGCGCCCTGCACGCTGTGCAATCTCGGGAAGTGCCGCCAGCGCCTCGTGCGCACCACCGTAGTGATTGATCAGCTCCCGAAACGTGACGGGCCCGACGTTTTCGGAGCGGATCAGGCGAAGACATGCGAGCCGACCAGCGTCGTCGAGCGCCGCGACCGGCAATGGCGCCGGCATGAACAGGTCGTCCGGACTACCCCTTCGCGCCAATTTTCGACTCCGTGCCCGCCATCAAACGCCGGATGTTCTCCCGATGCTTCCAGAAGAGCAACGCGGATATGACGGCGGCGGCAGGAACGACGAAAGGCCCTCCCGCGGCGGCGAGATAGATGAACACCACGAACGTCGCAACGAGCGCGGAGAGAGACGAATACCGGGTAAAGTATGCGGTCAGCAGCCACGCCACCGCAAAGACCAAGGCGGCCTGCCACGCCGCAGCGATCAGGACGCCGATGTAGGTCGCGACGCCCTTGCCGCCCTTGAAGCCGAGCCAGACCGGAAAGATGTGCCCGACAAAGGCACCGACACCCGTGATCAGGCCCGCAGCCATGACGAGCGATTGCGCTCCGGTACGGCTGGCGAGGACGTCTCCGCTCGTCGCTGATCCTTGCGCCACGATCTGAGCGTGCCCCGCCAGCTTCGAGCCGATCCACAGGCCGAGCAGCACGGCCGCGGCTCCCTTCAGCACATCGAGCAGCAGTGTCAGCGCAGCGAGCTTCTTGTTGCCCGTCCGCAGGACGTTGGTCGCGCCGATGTTGCCGGAGCCGATCTTGCGCACGTCGCCGAGACCCGCCGCGCGCGTCAGCAGAAGTCCGAACGGAATGGAGCCGAGCAGATAGCCCGCGAGCAGCAGCATCGCGAGCGGCAGAAGCGCATTCGAGAGCACGCGTTCCCTCCAGTGCGGCCGTGCCCCCGTCCCGTCCCGGCCCTCTGGCGCGGCACGCGTCGCTCTGACGGCCTACGAGCGCTCTGAAACACCGTATTGATAGACCGTGCGCCCGGCAACCATCGTGCGCAGCACGCGGCCCTGCATCTTCTGCTCGTCGAACGGCGAGTTGGTCGAACGGGCCCGCATCTGATCGCGATCGACGACCCATGGCGTGTTCAAATCGATCAGCGCCAGGTCGGCGGGTGCCCCCTTTTCCAACCGGCCACAGTCGAGACCGAGCAGGCGCGCGGGATTCGCAGTCAGCGCCTTGAGCAGCGGCACGAGCCCGACTTCGCCGGCATGGAATAGGCGCAGCGCTGCAGGGACGAGCGTTTCCAATCCGACCGCACCGTCGGCCGCCTCGGAGAACGGCCTGCGCTTCACGTCGGCATCCTGCGGGTCGTGGCTGGAGACGATGACGTCGATGTCGCCGTCGGCGAGCCCACGTACCATCGCCATGCGATCGTCCTCCGACCGCAACGGCGGGCGCACCTTGAAGAAGGTGCGGTAGGGGCCGATGTCGTTCTCGTTGAGCGTGAGGTGATTGATCGACACGCCACACGTCACCGGCAGCTTTTTGGCTTTCGCGCGCCGGACCACCTCGAGGCTATCACCGCACGAGATTGTCGATGCGTGATAGCGTCCGCCCGTGATCTCGACCAGCCGCACATCCCGCTCGAGGACGATCACCTCGGCGAAGGTGTGCACCCCGCGCAGGCCGAGCCGGGTCGCCCGCTCGCCGGAATTCATGGCCGAGCCGTCGGAGAGATAGGGGTCCTCGGTGTGATGCACCATCAGCGCATCAAAATCGCGCGCGTAGAGCAGCGCATTGCGCATCACGCGAGTATTGGCGATCGACGACTTCCCGTTCGTGAAAGCGATGGCACCGGCGCGCTGGAGCAGGCCGATCTCCGCCATCTCCTCGCCTTTGAGGCCGCGTGTCGCCGCCGCCATGATGTGCACATGCACGATGGCCCGCTCGCGTGCGCGGCGCTGCACGTAGTCGACCAGCGCAACCTGATCAATCACCGGCTCGGTGTCCGGCATGCAGACGATCGTGGTGACACCCCCGGCGGCCGCGGCAAAACTCGCAGTCTTCAACGTCTCGCGATGTTCCTGGCCGGGATCGCCGGTGAACACCTGCATGTCGATCAGACCGGGACACAGGACATGCCCGTCGCAATCGACGACCTGCGCGCCTTGCGGAGCATTCCGCCTGAGATGCCCTCCGAGATCGGCAATGGCATTGCCGACGACGAGCAGCCCGCCCGGCTCATCGCGTCCGGTCGCGGGATCCACGAGCCGTGCGTTGATGAAAGCCGTGGCCCCCGGTGCCTCGGTCGGTTGCAGCGATCGCTTCATGGCCGCCTCAATGGTTCGGCAGTTTGCGCGCCAGCGCCTCGAGCACGGCCATCCTGACGGCGACGCCCATCTCCACCTGATCACGGATTACGCTGCGCGAATGGTCGGCAATGGCCGAGGCGATCTCGACGCCGCGGTTCATCGGGCCGGGGTGCATGATCAGCGCGTCCGGACGCGCCCGCGACAGCTTCTCCTGATCGAGGCCGAAGAAGTGGTAGTACTCGCGGGTCGACGGCACGTAGCTGCCTTGCATCCGTTCGCGCTGCAGCCTCAGCATCATCACGATGTCCGCGTCTTCGAGCCCTTTCCACATATCGGTGAAGACCTCGGCGCCGAGACGCTCGATGCCCGGTGGAATGAGCGTGGACGGCGCCACCAGGCGCACGCGGGCACCGAGAGCATTGAGCACGTAGATGTTCGAGCGGGCGACCCGGCTGTGCAGAATATCCCCGCAGATCGCGACCGTCAGGCCCTCGACGCGTCCCTTGGCACGCCTGATCGTCAGTGCATCGAGCAGCGCCTGGGTCGGGTGCTCATGCGCGCCGTCGCCGGCGTTGATCACCGAGCAGTCGACCTTCTGGGCAAGCAACTCGACGGCACCCGCAGCGTGATGGCGGACGACGATCATGTCCGGCCGCATGGCGTTGAGCGTCATCGCCGTGTCGATCAGGGTCTCGCCCTTCTGCACGGACGAGGTCGACACATTCATGTTCATGACGTCGGCGCCGAGCCGCTTGCCAGCCAGCTCGAACGACGCCTGCGTGCGCGTCGACGCCTCGAAGAACAGGTTGATGAGGGTCCGTCCCCTCAAGATGTCGCGCTTCTTGTTGACTTGGCGATTGAGATCGGCCGCCTTGTCGGCCAGATCCAAAAGGGACGTAATTTCCCCCGCCGACAGCCCCTCGCAGGTGAGGAGGTGGCGTCTCGAAAAAGAAATCGGCGCTTGCTCGATCATGCTCATTAAAGCCGTGCTCATAATCCTCACGCGGCTGCATGGCAAGGGTCGCCGTGCGCTTTCCCTTGGGGATTTCCAAGAACGATAACGAGATCCGAATGGCTTCAGGTGGGGCTCAAGCAATCAATCGGCCCCGGTCGGGCTGGGTTTGGGCCTCGCGATCGTGGCGCGCGAGAAAATCATCGATCGCGACGATCGTGGTCCGATCGCGAAGCATGGGCGCATGGCCTTGTCCGCGTACGGTCATCGCCTCGATTTGCGGATGGCGCCCGCGCATCGCGGAGAATGTCTCCGCTGACAGCAGGTCCGAATGCTCGCCCCGGAGCACCATGGTCGGCGCGCGCACGAGGGCTTGGAACTGCGGCCAGAGCTCGGATGTCGGCCCATCGATCAGGGACATCGAGCGACTGAGCATGGGATCGTAGCCCGGCGCCGGCCGGCCATGGTCATCGTTGAACCACTGCCGCGCGATCTCCGGCCAATCGCTGTCGGGGATGGCAGGGAACGCTCTGATGTTGATGTCGCGAACGAGTTCCGAGGCTTCCTGCCAGGTCGCCGGCAGAGGAACGCGCCCGACATAGGCGATCATCCGCACCAGCCCTTCGCTCTCGATCACCGGGCCGATGTCGTTGAGCACGGCCGTGCCGACTGCCGCCGGCCTGATGCAGGCCATCATCATCGCAATGAGGCCCCCGCGCGAGGTGCCGACAACGGCGACATCGGACAGACCGCCGATCGTCAGCAGATCGATGGCGTCCTGCATTTCGTTGGCGAGCGAGTAGGTGCGCCAGCGCTTGTCCCACTGCGATCGGCCACGGCCCCGATAGTCGATCGCAATGACGTCTCTCGCGTTGGGGTTGCGCGGATCGGACAGAAAACTCGCCAGCACATGGAAGTCGCGGCTGTTGCGCGTCAGTCCCGGCAGGCACAGAGCCGTACGTCGCCGCGAGTGGGGCGCCGGATAATAACGGGCGTAGAGGCGCAGCCCGTCATGCGCCGTATAGTAGATGTCGTGCCAGTTCTGGGCCGGCAAGCTGGCGGTCATTGGGCCTTCCTATCCACGGTCGGACCGTTGCACGACGCACAATTGTTCCGCAAGGCGGGCTCTGTGGATCAAAGGCCCACGATTGCTTTCGCCGCGCATCGCGAGGCCGAGGCGCCACACATCAGTAGCGGCCGCAGACGGGATTTACTTTCCGGGCTCGCGCCCCACGTACGTGATGTCGCTCGCCCGGAGGTGCCGCCAGGTCGAGTCCTGATCCTGTTCTTCGAGGAAGTGCGCCGCGAAGCTCACGGTGCGCGGCGTGAGAAGAAAAAGCCGCGTTGCACGCCAGTCGAAGCCGAGGTCGAGGGCCACCACGGCGCTCACGCCGTCGAGGTTCATCGGCACCGTCCGGCCCGACCGCGCCCGTGCCAGTGATGCCTCGATGGCGACGCCGAGGGCGCAATAGGGGCCGAAGACGCCCTCTTTCCGGGCAACGTCGAGGATTTGCGGGGTTCGGGGATCGAGAGCATGCAGCGGAATGCCGAAACCCGGCACACGTGATCCGGTTGCCGCAGCATCGGCCACGATCGCGTCCGCGATTTCGCCCAGGACCGCATCGCTGGGCGTGCCCGCGGCAAGGTGAGACCCCAGCCGCTCGGCCAGCAGTTGCGCGAGTTGCTCCCCCAGGCCGCCCATGCGGTCGCCGAACGCGGTGACGCCGGCACCGACGGCTGCCTGGATCGTCGTGCCATAGGACGCATAACAGCGCGCGATCATCGATGGCGGTGCGATGCCGTGCTCGATCGAGGCGACGAGGAGCGCGTCGAGCACGCGGGCCTGCGGCTTGCTCGGCAGACGCCCCTGCAACATCAGAAACATGGCCTCGGCAAAGGTGGTCTTGCCGATGAGGTCGGCCAGCCGATGGCCGCGGACAATGATCTCCTCGGTGTCACCCTCACTGACGACCTTGGCAATGGCCGTTTCCCAGCCGGTCATGTCGCGCGTCGGCATAGAAGCTCCTCATCACGTTCGCTGATGTGGAGTACCTCAGACGGCCGCAATGGGCGAGTTGATTTCTCCGTGCAAGGAGTCTGACGGCGCCGGAGGTCGGGAAGCCCCCGTCATTCGAGAAGACCAGCCACGAGCCCGCGATAGTGCTCGAGTGCCCCTGGCTTCAGCTCGGCGGCGAGCAAGCGCGCAGGATTGACGGGTCCGGGAAGGGCGATCTGCCCAGGAGGAACCGGCACAAAGCCGAGACGGCCGTAGTAGGGCATGTCGCCAACCAGAAGAACGAGCTCCTGCCCGGCCTGACGGCCCGCGTCCATGCTCTCCGCAATGAGCCGCCGGCCATAGCCGAGATTGGCGAATTCGGGATCGACGGCGAGCGGCCCGAGCAGCAGCGCGCCTGTCCGGCTGCCGACGGCGACCTCGGTCATCCGGATCGCGGCGATGATACGAGTCCCCAGCAGCGCCACCCGACAGAAGGGCGAGACGTCCGGCGTTCCCTCGCGTATCCGATAGGCGGTGCGCACGAAGCGGCCCGGGCCGAAAACCCGTGCGCTCAGCGCCGATATGGCCGGAACGTCCGCCGCGGTGGCGGAGCGTGTCGTGATCGGATTGGAATTGGCAGTCATCGGCTGCTCCGGCCGGGCCCGGCGGCCCTTCGTCGGCGTGAATTCGATAAAAGGGATGTTGTCCCCGTACCGCGCGTTCGAGCCAGGCACGTGACGGCGGTCCGCTTATCACGACCGCCGCGAAGCGTCGAGTTAACTGTCCGCTGTGGCTACCACGTCTCGCTCGGCGCCAACCCCTTCGCGAATTCCTCGAGCCGCCGCCGCGTGCCTGCCGTCGTTGCGTCCGGAAGAGCATCGGTCGCGAAGAAACCGACCTCCGCAATCTCGAGATTGGGCTTGGGCGGACGGCTCTGGCTCCACTCGCGCACGATGTAGAGCGCGACGTGATCGCCGGGAAATGCGCTCTCGTTGGAAAAAATACCGAACAGCTCCGCAGGCCCCGTCAAGGCCACGTTGGCCTCTTCGAGGAGCTCACGGCGAAGCGCTTCGAGAGCGGTCTCTCCGAACTCGACGCCGCCGCCCGGGAACAACCATCCCGGTGTATAGGTTTGCCGGACCAGCAACACGCGGCCCCGCTCGTCGAGCACGAGTGCGCGGGCGCCGAGCGTCAAGGCGCGCTGCCAGCGCCAGTATTGCTGCAACGCCTTTCGCACCAACCGGCTGCGCCGCATCCTGGGTCTCGCGATTCCATCGCCAAAGCCCCGCCCCTTTGCATTCCCGCCGTGCCCGTGGCAAGCGGGAACAGGGAGAACGAAAGCAGCAATGCAAAATCCGTCCGATAGCGGAACCACTGCGCACGACCGCGGAAGCGGCGTGCTGACGCTCGCGCACCTGTCGGACATCCATCTGCCGCCGCCGCGGGCCTATCGCGGCCACTACCAGGCGAAACGGCTTCTCGGCATGCTCAACTGGCAACGCCGCCGCCGTCAGCATCTGGCGTCCACGCTCGCCGAGATCGTCGCCGACGTGCGGGCTTCGAGCCCGGACCACATCGCGGTCACGGGCGACCTCGTCAACGTCGGAATGTCTGCCGAGCACGAAGCGGCGCGCCGCTGGCTGGACTCGCTCGGGGAGCCGGGTCAGGTTACGGCGATTCCCGGCAATCACGATATCTATGTCGAGATGGCGCTCGCGCGGGGGATCGGGCACTGGCAGGCCTTCATGGCGGACGATGCACCCCTCGACAGCAAGGCACCCTTCCCGTTCGTCCGTCGCCTTGGCGGCGTTGCGCTGATCGGATTGAACTCGGCGCTGCCCACGCCGCTCTTCCACGCCTTCGGGCGCCTCGGCCCCGAGCAGATCGAGCGCCTCGGCGAGATCCTCCGCGACCTGGGTAGCGAAGGCGTTGTCCGCGTGGTGCTGATCCACCACCCTCCGCTCGTCGGCCAGGCGAAGGAGCGAGCAGCGCTGCAGGACGCCGCCCAGCTCACGGATGTGCTCGGCCGCTACGGTGCCGAGTTGGTGCTGCACGGCCACAACCACCGGGCCATGCGCGCACTGGCGCCGGGGCCGGAACGGCCCATTCCGGTGGTCGGCGTGCCTTCGGCCTCGCAAGGCTTCGTCGAGGGCCATCGTACGCTCGCGCGTTACAATCTCTATCGTATCCCGGCCGATCCTGCCGCGCCGATCGAGATGATCGAACGCGGCCTTGCCCTGCCATCAGGGCCGATTGTCGAGATCGCGCGGCATCGTCTCGACGTCGATCTGGCGCCAGCAGGTTGAGAAAATCGAATGCGCGGCATTTGAAAAACTCAGTGTGCCGTTGCCCGAGAACCGTGCCATAAGCACGCCCCAACAAAGTCGGAGAGATGACATGCAGCAAAGGGTTGTCGCTGGCGCGAGCGCGCCAGGCCGTGTACGGCCGTTGTGGGTCGTCATCATTGCCGCCGGGGTGATTGTCGGCATTGCGATGGGCCTGCGGCAGGTCATGGGGCTTTATCTGAAGCCGATGACCACCGAATTAGGTGTCGGCCGCGAGCCGTTCTCTCTCGCCATGGCCGTCGCCAATCTGGTTTGGGGACTTTCAGCCGTACCGCTGGGCGCTATTGCCGACCGCTACGGCGCCGGACGCGTGATCGCGGGCGGAGCGCTCGCCACCATTGGCGGGCTCTGGCTCATGTATACGGCCCAAAGCGGCTACGATCTGATCGTCAGCGGCGTTCTGCTCGGGATCGGCATACGCGGCACGGGCATGACGGCTCTCGTCGGCGCCGTCGGGCGCGCCGCACCGCCCGAAAAGCGGGCGCAAGCCATTGCATCGCTCGGCATGGCGGCCGGAATCGGTGCGTTCATCGCCTTCCCCTACGTGCATCTTTTCATCCAGGCCCTGGGCTGGAAGGGCAGCCTGCTCGTCGTCATGGCGACGACTGCCGTCATCATTCCGCTCGCATGGTCGCTTGCCGGCAAACCACAGGCGATGACGGGTCTGAGCCGCAGCCAATCGCTGAGCGAGGCTTTTTCCGAGGCCATGCGCCATCCGAGCTTCTGGCTGCTCGTCAGCGGCTTCTTCGTCTGCGGCTTCCATATTGCTTTCTATTCCGTGCACTTGCCTGCGTTTGTCGCCGACAAGGGCCTTCCGTCGACTGTCGCCGTGACGGCGCTGACCGCGGTCGGCATC
>Ga0182738_1008156_pt1 | contig 10459 bp, 4 predicted proteins | sample eDN5th30CBELigMG_FD_128876 | JGI IMG/M metagenome (GOLD analysis project Ga0182738, IMG submission 128876) | Enriched Miracle-Growth compost microbial communities from Emeryville, California, USA - eDNA 5th pass 30_C BE-Lig MG (version 2)... ... | reverse complement strand
TCAAGAGAAAGTCGAGATCCAAGAAGCAGCCACCATTAGCAAAAACGCCGAGAAAATCGAAATGCCCCTGTATGAAAATTACTCTTTACCTGTGAATCCTGATGAGCCTGATTTCAATACCTGGGAAGGCTCTGAAGTTATCTTTGAAAAAGAAGAAATTCCTGCTTCAGTCCAAGCCGTTTCTGAGAGACTTCATGAAGTCCCCAAGATTGAACAAAAGGTGATTTATATCGAGGTTGTCAATAGAATGGAAGATATGAGAGAAGAGGAAAAGAGTAATTATGGCGCTGGAACAGTTGTTCTTGATCAGTCAGGATCAACCAAGAGTTATAGATCGACCGTGGATTATCAAGAAAGAGAAAGAGAATTTGCACAGGAAGAGACAGAGGTGATAGAAGAAGTGGTGTTAAGAACAGGACATCATGAGATTGGAAAGAGATTAGCAGATATGGAGAAAGAAAAAGCCGCAACTCAAGGAGGGGAACCTGCTGGAAGAACCTCACTTAAAACCAATACAGAAAATGTTTCTGGAAAACAATACATTATTGATGAAGGAGATGATGTTGACGAATTAAATGGAACATTTGTCAATATGGATGTTGTGAATGATCAGACAACTAGTCCAGAAATCATCTCGGAAATTAGCGAAAAGAATCAAAGCCCTCAACTTCAGAACAAGAGAAAAGTGGATTCAAGCAAAGATTCAGAGAAGGAACACAAGGGAGATTCTTGCAAGACATGCAGCGTTTTCTAAAAACATTTCAATAAATTGGTTTAGTGAAATTCTTTTTGTTTGTGTAGCGTGGTTTCTTTTTCGCCTTGAGTGTTGTAAAAAGGCCTAACAAAAAAGAAATTATTATTATTATTGTTTATAGAAGATATATCTCAATAAGATTAAACTAATGACTTATATAACAAGCTTTTATTTTTAAACACTTAATTATACCTTAACTTAGGAAAACATCATATCATTTTGAATTTAATTAAAAATTTTTCTCTAGGCGGAATTTTTATTTAAAAATAAGATTGGAACCAAAAATAATTCTTCAAAGGTTATTTGTTTTTATTTGAGTTTTTCATACTCATATTTTTCCTTACAAAATGGATAAGTAAAAGATCTAACAGGACAAATCTCTAGATAGATAAAATATATAAGCATACTAACACAAACAATTCAATATATAATTAAAACCAGACATCCATAGTCTGTTTCCATAGTATTTCTACTTTAAACCTTCAAAATTTGGAGTTGCTTAGCGAAGCAAATACCGAGCCATTCATATTGAAGAATTGACCAAGTGAGACTAGTAACTTCAGCATCAGCTCTATACTCAAGCAAAGGCTCAGTAAGTTCAGGTCTCATTTCAGCGATATCCCAAATTAAAGCTTGACAATCATCACCAACAGAACAAATATGCGAAGAAGATTGAGGAGCCCAGGAGATGGCATTGACGCAATCTTTATGATTAACGAGCTTAGTGAGGACTTTCATGGGTTGACGGATATCTAGAATGGTTACATAGTTATGGTCCATGCCAAAAACGGCAAGGTAATTAGGGTCAATTTTATTCCAGGCTAATCTGAGCAAAGGCTTTCCGTCTTCAGTTTCGTGAAGAACAGTAGAATGTTCGAGATTTCTCAAGTCGAATTGTCTAGCAGAGCCGTCAGCACCGACAGAAGCAAAAATATTTTCTTCAGAAGAGAAACTGATGTCGTAGACTTCCTTATCGTGAGCGATAAGTTGGGTATACACGACACCTTTCTCAATATTCCAGATAGTACAGGTAGTATCGATACTGGAAGTACCAATAAGAGCCAAATTGCTGGGATACCAATCAAAAGAGGTCAAAGGAGCAGAGAATTCGACTTGTTTGTTGTTGACCATATCACTCATAAGGTCGACAGTACTATCCTCTTTGACATGCCAGATTTTCAAAGTTTCACCAGAGGTGGCCATAATATCAGGGCAGACACCTTCAACATCAGGAATCCACATTAATTTGGTGGGAGGGTATTTGTGAGTAAAGGAGCCTTTGACTTCGAAACCTTCAAGGTTATCATCAAGCTGGATAATTTCAATCTTGTTTTCGACGTCTTCAAGGAAACTACCTATGCCCATTCTGTATTTTTTGTCAGGTCTGGATGAGAAACCCATGGCGTAGATATTCCAAGGAGCAGTGTAAGTATAGACTTGGTTTTCTTTTTTACCTTCTTGTGACATGATTATATGGTTGTTTTATGGGTGGTTTGAGGTTGAGAAGCAAACTTTTTGCGGGATGACACAAAAGTGATTTGTTTAGCAAATACTATAAAATTTATTATCTATTTGTACTTGTAAATTCAATTTCAGGACAAAAGTATCTTTGGACAGAATTGACTGGCAATTTTAAAGTGCACTAAATTATTCAAAAATCACACACACTTTTTTTTTAAATTCCCCTTTTTCCTTCATGAAACTTCTTTTTCTTGAAACAATGAGTCTATCAAGACCTTGCTTGGTTTGATACGATCCCTTAGATTGGCAATAAAAAAGAATGATTAGTGTTCTTTAAGACTGAATTTTCGAAGATTAGGATGTATAATTTAAAATATACAAATGAAAGCTTATTGTAGCTGAGAAATCTTTGGAGTAAAGTGTAATGTGAGGGTCATTGAAAATAAAAAGCTGAGGATTTTAGGTAGTTTTTTCAATTAGAAAAGGAGGGAAGTCAATGGAGGTTCAAATCGAATCATCTCGATTGGAGCATTTTGATATCAAACTGCTCAATTCTGTCTGATAAAGTTTATTGGTCGGAAGCGGCCTAGAGATAGGGAGGAATAGAAGATTCTTAGAATTGAAAAGGTTTTATAATGTTTGACCGAGTTTCTAAGAATATTTTTCTTAGAAAATTGAACGAACAAAAATTGAGAAGAAACTTCTGGAAGGAGAAGTCCCGATGATAATGGATATCAAGTGTATCAGCGAGTGGGTTCGAGATTTTTCGGAGGAAGATGGGAAGAATAGTAGTATTATATGAATTAAAAGAAACTGCGCTGCAGGCTAAATTTATAGAAGATTCGGAAAATTTCGTAGATAATTTTTGAATTTGATGAATTTGAAATTAAATCGTTTTTGCGAGATCCTCAAAGAAATTTTCCTGATACGTGTTTTTTTCCTGTAAGACTTTTCTTATAACTTTTTATTCTATCAAAAATAGTACTGATTGAGAAAAAGGTCTTGAAAAGACTCGATTTCTAAACACTTTGATGAGTTCCTAATTTGAAATCGTTAGCGGTGGTTTTTTCTACAGGGATGGTCGTAGTCTTCCGGCAACTTCACTCTCGCCCTATAGCAATCCTCATAGCTATAAAATCTCTATATTTCCTTTTTAGAGAGGGAGCGAGATTTTCCTCAAAGAATTCTCCCTCAAAACATTTTCTCAGATTTTTTCTCCCTAAAGTTACTGAAATTTTCAAGAAGAAAAGGTTCAAAGAGAATTTTTTTAGATCAAGCGTAGTGTTGATTATCTATCGGTTTCTGAATGGGAATTCTAAGAAGTGACAAAGAAAGGGATTGAAGAATCAACTCTCAACAATAGAAAAGCATTTTTTTTTTTGTTGACTCTCTGAGCCTCAGTTTTTTTATTGCCTCTAGGAATTTATGGGAAACGAAGTCATCCTTCTATAGAAATTTGCTAGTGCTCCATAAGACATTTCAATTCGTTTGCATAATATCGAGGAGAATTTAAATCAATATAATGAATAAGTTTATTAGAAATATTTGAGGGTAAGAAAGAGTTGGATAAATAGAAAATAATTTGACAAGATAAAAAGCTCAGTGGGTTTTAGGTGTTGAGTAAGCGTCATGAAATTCAAAATTTCAAAGGTTTTCTTCAAGAGACAGACATTATCTGCTCTGAACAAGAAAATTTCAGAATTAATTTCAAATGAAAAGAAAATTTGAGAAATAAAAAAAATTAAATTAATTCAAAAACTTTTAATTCTTCAATGTTCAAAATTTCTCTTGAAAAAACTAAATTTTTCAAAATCTAAATTAAGTAAAACTCCTTTTTTCACTTTATCAAGAAATACCAAAAATTTTTTGCAGGTTAAAACCTAAATCATCTTTTGAGATGGCGCTCTAATTTCCTACAGAAAATTTATTCAACCTCTAAACTCTTTCTTTCACTCTCAAAATCCTGATTTCCTCAAGAGTCTTTTTGGATGAAGGCTTCGCACCGAGAAAGAATTTTGAGAATGTCTAATTCAACCCGAAAAACATTGCGATTGTGAACTAGAAGGCTGAAATCACAATGGAATGATAAATCGTGAAAAAAAAAACACATTTGATTACTTCAATTTAGTTTCAAGATTAGACTTGCCAATTTAATTAGAATTCACAGGTATATACTTTCAAGAGTCATTTAGTTTGAGAAAATAGATTTTCTTTGCTTATAATCTGATTTTTAATTGTGAGACCGAGCGAAGTTTTTCATGTGGCTGGGTTTTCAACTCGAGAGAAGGCTTCAGGGAAAAAAATTCAATCATATGGAAGGCATCTTTTTCTTCTCCAACCCTCGAAAAATTTTCTCATTTCAAACAGTACATTATCCATTTTTTTCTTTGAAAAACTCTCAAATCATTTTTCTAAAATGAGCTTTCTTTCAGTTTTTTATTCCCTGGGATCAAAATTTTTCAAAGGCTTTTGAGCCTTCAGTCTCAATCGCAAAGCGAAAAAGAGAAAAGTCTGGAAAAGAATTTTATTCTCAAAGAACCTAACTCAGAGACACTTCTGAATTTTTTTTGGAGAAAAATAAGGAGATCCGGACTCCCACTCATTATTTTATTTTCAAAACAAATATTTTTGACAATAGGAAGAAATGAGAAAAATCTTGAATAAAAATTCTTGCAGAGACAATACGAGGCAGTTTACGAACTTGAACAGAAAATTTTGGGAGTTTTTTCTTTGTTGTACTAAAAATAAAAAATGCTTTTACCTGAATTTTCTTCAGCATTTTTATAGAAGAAAATCCAAGACGAGGAAGTTGAGGGTTTTAATAATAACTCAAGTGTCTTCTCATTTCGAAAAGCAACTAGAGTTAAAGAAAGTTCATAAACTTATTGAGGCCTTCATAATAGGAAATAGGTTTGCTATTCCAGAAAAAATCAGTTTTTGATAAGTAACTAAATGAAAAAACAACTAACTAACAGAAATTGAGGAGTAATTAGACAGAGTAACTTCACATAATTAATTAATAATTATTTTATTTGAGCACATCTGTAACTGCTTCTTGAAACATGGAAACTCTTGATATCCTTCAAACTATCATCCAACCTCAATTGGTCGAACATTTTGTTGACTGGGAAAAATTCGCTAATGAGAAAGAACGCAAAGGTCTTAAACTCATTTCTGCCATCTACAAACATAAGGGCTTAAAGAAATTCAGAGCTGATCCTCCTTCCAAGCAACTCGAATCTTTCCAAAAATCCAACACTATTGAGTAAAAGATCTCTCTTTTTCTCCATCAATAACTTTTTTTAGCTATAAAAAGGCCGAAGAGCTCTACAGAAAAGGACAAGTTACATCAATGTATTCCAGCGAATACGGCGGTGCTGTCGAGAAAACCAAGCCCCAAACCAACATTTTCCGTTATCAAAAATGTTCAGAGGTATAATGTATATGAGAGGCTTATTTTAACGTTTGTGTTTAGACTGAATTTAAGCTTGTTTTGACAAAGTTGGCCGTTCAATTCCTTGACAACTGGATTGAATTACAAGATGAAGCCGAGTTTCAAGATTTAGTTTTGATCTGCTTAAGATCTTTAAATGCTCGTTACAAGTCTATTCAAGTTGGAAAATCCGAAACAAAGTACTGAATTTTTTGTGAAATATTTAACTAGAATTTTTCGATAGGGCTCAATATAACTGGAATGTGGATTGGAAGCTTTGCAAGCCAATTAGAATAGACAAAATTGGAGCTGATTATAGATCAATCAAGACTGACTATAATGCCATCTTCAAGGACACTTTACAAGAACAAGAACAAAGCGAAGATGCTCAAAGTGAAAAGAATAGAGGTTAGAGAGAGTTCATACTAGATATTTTCACTGCACTGCACTGTTAAATCACTTTTTTAAGATTACATACAGATTATTTGTTTGTTATTCATATTTGTTTTTACATAAAATTGGTTGAAAATATGGATAGATGATTTCTCTGAAGAAATAATACTCGTATGTTTTTTAGGTTTAATCATGTTTGTCTTGAATAACAATACAGCAACAAGTTGATCTCAATGAAAAATCTGTTAATTTCTAAATTCGGAAAGATGCTGAACGAAATAATGAGTTTTTCAGGAAGATTCTTCATAGTGATTTGAAAGAAGTTTTGAAATCCCACAATCAAAACTGTTTGATTAGGCCTTCAATAACCAGAAATTTCTTTCCGTCTGAGAGTTCCAAAGAAATACAGGTATCTTTTGAATCTAGCTTCGTCTTCTTTCTATGAAATCATTTTGTGTTTCTCAAAAGAAACTCTTTGTTTATTTTAAAGCAAAATTTGACAAAAAAATTCTTTGGTTATTTATTTTTGCGAGATATTTTTTTAAAAAGAGAACTTGTCAACGTAGGATATAAGAAAGAGGATATTTATAAAACGACAGAAACAAGCTCAAATGTAAGGAGATAAAATCGAAAAGTACGGGTTTTTAAAAAATTTTATCAACAGAAAATTCTATTCAAAAATTTTGTCTGCCTTCTGTAACATTCTCAGAGTGAAATTTCTTGTTATACTCTAATTCAGACTGCATTTTGACCTTCAATTTCTTGTACATAATTTTCATAAGTGGAATTCTTTCGAACAGCCTTTGAAAAAAATTAACATCTTTTTTATTCTCAACAAAGGTTATCTTACCAATTGTATCAACATTTCATTTCTGATTTCAGTCAATAAAAATTCTTTCTTGAGCTCTTCACCAGTTTTTCTTTCATTTTCTAAATCACTGACCAATACAGATAATTTCTTTTCCTTTTCTTTGATCTCCTTTTCAAGAGCCACTGGATCCACTTCACCCTCTTTCTTTTCATCTTTCTTGATCTCAACCTTATCCTTTGAGACTTAATATTTAAATAAGCTTCTTTGTCGAGATGAAAAGATGATACTATTTTCCCAAATGCCATTTTCATTCTGGTATTTCAATATAACGGTTTTATCAAGCTCCATTCTCACATCAAGAAGAGGTAACCTAGCTGTAGAAATGATTTAGATGAAGTTTGTGAGTTGGGTTACTTGCATTTCTGGTAGCGACGGCTTTTTTACTGAAACAACTCATCGTTTTTAAACAGAAAGATTTTTTAAATAATTTAAGAAATAAACTCTTCAAAAATCTGCTTATCTGGTATTATGATGTTGAAATGTATTGAGTTCTATTTGTTCGAACTTCATATGACCAAAGAGTTCTCTTCAAGAAGCACAGCTGCTCTTTCGCTAGTTTAGAGGTGAGAAGGTCCCAAAATTTCAAGTTTTTTCATAATGAAAAAGTATATTTTGGATTTTTGTTTCTTATAAATGGTTTCCGTGACCCTCCTTTGAGAATTATTATAGAAGATATTGAGAGGGAGTGCCCCAAAGGTTAGAAATTTTGAACATCCAAAAGAGAAAATAAAACCTTTATCTCAGAAATAAAGTATTCGTTAAACAAAAATCGCAAATTAGACTTTAATTTTTGGAAACTTTTTTTTCACATCATGCAAACCACCATTTCTTCCGATATTTCAGCCAAAAAGCGTCTCCTTGGCCAAGTTACTCGCCGCTACAAGAAAATCATGAACGAAGGACTCGATAATTTGCCACGACACAGATCATCATCATCGTCCTCTGCCTCTTCAGAAATTCAATCTAAAAGGGCTAATAAACCTAATTCTTCGCTCACTACTGACAACATCTCTGCGTATCAAGAAAGAGACGCCATCCTGGCGAGTCGAAACATAGAACATGATCAAAAACTTTATGCTCTTGGGAAGGAGGACCCAGCTGTTTTGATATACCTGAAAGAGAAGTTGAATCAAACAACGAATAAGGTAAATTTGAGAAGAGTTTAAATTGTAAATTGTTTCCAGAGACCAAGAAGCCAAAAGACACGTCGTTCTGAAGAGCCGATCTCATTTACTCAGTCAATAATTACGGAGAATCCGGCTCCTATCAGGCGTTCTTTAGGAAATGAAAGTCAAGGCGGAGATAATTATGTAAAAATTGACAAACGAATAAAATCTCAGCTACAGAAATTAAAAGAGCCTTCACCTTTGGATATGATAAAAAAGCTTCTAAGCAGAGGCTAAGAGATTTAAAAGTGAGAAATCAAACTCAAAAGAAGAATAAGAGTTGGACGCCATTTTGTTTGAAATTGTTGGTTGTCAATTTAGTGGCGATTTTTGTCTTGTTTTGGTGGTCTAAACCAAGCGAGGTATCACTACAAGACCATAAGAATAGTTTAATTGGACTTGGAAATAGGAAAATAAATGAAAGAGGTGTGGTTAATGGAGTTGAGAAATTGAGTAATTTGGATTTGGAGTTTGAAAGATTGAATCAAGAACTTGAACAGTTGATTGAAAGCTCTCAAAAGACAACGAAAGAACGAATTCTTGAGCCGATTCTTTTTGGTTGGATTGGTATGTTGTTGTTGCAAATTTTGGTTTGGTTTGTCTATATGATCTGGACAAGCTAAAAGAAGGAGAGATTTTCTAGATGGAATGCAAGAAAGGAAGAGAGCTGCTGCTAATTTTTAGCAGTCAAGAATAGAAAAATAATTGTAAGATGTTTATGAGTATGGTCATGAAACAAAACAAAAGAGTTTTTATTTTAAATTTACATGTTGTATGTTCCTTGAAATGGAACTCAATATTATTTTCTATATCATATATAAAAGTTCAATATTCTTATTATGCAGAATTAAGTCAGATCTTATTATCTTGAAAAAAGTTTTCTGAACCTTGAATTAATCAACTCCCAAATGATTAATCTCGGGGTTTACAAAGAAAAAAAATTTGGAAGACATAAATTTTTCCAAATACTTATTTTTATCTTCAGATTAGTTTTGTGAGAAGAAGCTGTTCAAATGAAGGAAAAAACTCTCGCTCATCTTGTCAGAAGATGCTGTGGATTGCCAAATTATTGTGAATTTTTATGCCGCAAATTTTCAAACAAAGCAAAAAATTCTTTCATTTATTTTTTAAAAAAGGAAAAACTGACTTTTTCTCAACGGAGTCAGAGCCTGTTTCAACTACTTGAGATACAGAATGGAAGTTCACCTTCAAACCTATCTCAGATGTCTATTGTGCCATAGGGTGACAAAAAGAGTTTCCCAGAGTTAATTTAATTATCTGTGGCAAAAAATTAATGAGAAAATTATTTATAGTGACTTCAAACATTCACTTTACAATAAATTAAATTAAAGATTTATCCAAATCGAAATCTTTTCAAGAGGCGTGCCGCTAAGGCCTCTTCCTCAATCAACAAGCTACATCTTTCTTTGCTAAAGGGACTTCCAAGATTCACTGTTTGCTTTCATTAGCCAACGTAATCCTGGCCCCTTGATGACACACTGAAACTTGTAAAAGGTAATACTATTGATTTCCAATCGATTTCGCAAAAGATCCTATGATGATCACAAACAGACCTGTTCTGCATTCCTGATGACAGAATTAACCATTTCCTGAGATCTTTGCTTTTGAAAATTTCTTTTTTGAAAGACTTTTGTACTAATCGTACTGATAGATTGTTGATTGAACATTAAAAATGCGAATGAACATTGCTGAAAGAAGAGAAACAACTTTTGAACATCAAAAAAATTTATAGTTATTCTTTGTAAAACGTACATTATTCGAGATTCAAGATCTATGAATATCCGTATATTATTATCACTCGAAAGCTTGAAAGCTTCCCCACAAAAAATCGTTTCCTTAGTTTTAGAAAATACAATATCTTCATTCTCATAAGTTCGGATAATAAAAAGTTCATTTAGCTATTAAAGAAGCTCAGATGCCTGAGAGTCTTTCAGGGTAAAAATTTTTCATAATAATTTCGAACCTATGAATGTGTCATTTGAGGTTCTAATTATAAGGAAAAAAAATCTTTTGTCTAATTCTGAAATCTCAGAACGGACTTTGATAAGATGTTCAGAGAGAACGATTATTGTTCTGGATTCTAAGAGAGTCATTTAATTTGACATATTATGATGCTCAATTGAAAGTGTTTCTTTTATAAAAGAAAAAAAAAATGGGATTTTTAGGTTTTTATTTTTGGGCCTCTCACAAACAAACAAAAAATGTCCTTTTGTTCATGATATTATTCATAGAATTTTTATGCAAAAACTTTTGGGTTGGGCTGGGATAATTTTTCGAAAGATAATAATTGAGTTTTTCTTGGAAGGAATTTTTGTGGATTTTTATGCGGAAAAGAAAAGCAAGGAGAGATCGTTAGCTTT
>Ga0182738_1008155_pt1 | contig 10459 bp, 10 predicted proteins | sample eDN5th30CBELigMG_FD_128876 | JGI IMG/M metagenome (GOLD analysis project Ga0182738, IMG submission 128876) | Enriched Miracle-Growth compost microbial communities from Emeryville, California, USA - eDNA 5th pass 30_C BE-Lig MG (version 2)... ... | reverse complement strand
GGCGCTGCGTCTTGACCCCGGCCCCTCATTCAGCGCTGCCCGCAGCTATCCCAAAACCAAACAAAACCGCAGCACACCAACCCTTGACCGGACCCCACCCCTTCAGGGATGACTCTGCGTCCATGGCGGAGAAGTGCGAGAGAACCCCGCCATGGAGCAGAGTCAACAGGGACTAAATGATGCCCAGTGCGGTCATCGCGTCGGCGACCTGGATGAAGCCGGCGATGTTGGCACCCAGCACGTAGTTGCCGGGCGCGCCGTACTCGTCGGCGGTGACCAGGCAGCGGTGGTGGATGCTCTGCATGATCGCCGCCAGGCGCTGCTCGGTGTACTCGAAGCTCCACGAGTCCCGCGATGCGTTCTGCTGCATCTCCAGCGCGCTGGTGGCCACACCACCGGCGTTGGCCGCCTTGCCGGGGGCAACGGTCACGCCGGCCTCGCCGAACAGCTTGACGGCCTCCGGGGTGCACGGCATGTTGGCACCTTCGGCGACGATCTTGCAGCCGTTGCGGGCCAGCGTGGCGGCGTGGTTACCGTCCAGCTCGTTCTGGGTGGCCGAGGGAATCGCGATCTGGCAGGGCACGTCCCAGATGGAGCCGCCACTGTTGACGAACTGCGTCGCCCCGCCGCGGGCCTTGGCGTAGGCCTCGATCCGGTCCCGCTTGACCTCTTTGATCTCCTTGAGCAGCTCCAGGTCGATGCCCTTTTCGTCGACGATGTAGCCACTGGAGTCCGATGCGGCCACCACGGTGCCGCCGAGCTGGTGGATCTTCTCGATGGCGTAGATCGCCACGTTGCCCGAACCGGACACCACGGCCCGCTTGCCCTCGAAGGAGTCCTTGGAGGTCTTGAGGATCTCGTCGGCGAAGAACACCGCGCCGTAACCGGTCGCCTCAGTGCGGACCTGCGACCCGCCCCAGCTCAGGCCCTTGCCGGTCAGCACGCCCGACTCGTAGCGGTTGGTGATGCGCTTGTACTGGCCGAACAGGTAGCCGATCTCGCGGCCGCCCACGCCGATGTCACCGGCCGGGACGTCGGTGTACTCGCCCAGGTGGCGGTAGAGCTCGGTCATGAAGGACTGGCAGAACCGCATGATCTCGTTGTCGGAGCGGCCCTTGGGGTCGAAGTCCGACCCGCCCTTGCCACCACCGATGGGCAGGCCGGTCAGGGAGTTCTTGAAGATCTGCTCGAAACCGAGGAACTTGATGATTCCCAGGTACACCGAGGGGTGGAAACGCAGGCCACCCTTGTAGGGGCCCAGCGCCGAGTTGAACTCCACACGGAAACCCCGGTTGATCTGCACGTCGCCGTTGTCGTCGAGCCACGGCACCCGGAAGATGATCTGGCGCTCGGGCTCGCACATCCGCCGGATGACGGCGCGATCCACGTACTCGGGGTGCTTGGTCACCACCGGGCCGAGGCTGCTGAGCACCTCGAAAACGGCCTGATGGAATTCGGCCTCACCGGGGTTGCGCCGGAGCACCTCGTCGTAGATGTCGTGCAGCTTCGGATTCAGTTCGGTCATATTGGATGATCTCTTCCTCGCGTGTCGCAGTCAGCGGCCACAGGCTAGCGGCCGGAATCGCTAACGCCGAATCCTGGCCGTTACGTCATTGTTAAATCATTAACATTCGCGGGGCACCGGTTAACCTAAGTTGGCGGACTAGGGGCGGAGCACTTCAATGGTGATGTCGCGGTGGGACCCGATTACCGCAGCACCCGATGGAGCATTACCCGCCGCTGACCTCGCGGAGATGGAGATCTTCGCCGGGTGTTCCGCGGCTGATCTGGCGCCGCTGGCCGCCGGATTGCGCCCCTTGCAGGCCCCCGCCGGCGCTGAACTGATGCGGCAAGGCGAGCAAGCGCTGTCGTTCCTCCTGATCTCATCGGGATCAGCCCAGGTCAAGCATATCGGCGACGACGGCGCCGTGGTAGTCAACGAGGTGACGGCCGGCATGGTCGTCGGTGAGATCGCACTGCTGCGCAAAGGTCTGCGAACGGCAACCGTCACCACCTCGACGCCGCTGACGGGCTGGATCGGTGACGAGCAGGCCTTTCACCAGATGGTGCATGTCCCCGAGGTCATGGGGCGGCTGGTGCGCATCGCGCGCCAGCGTCTGGCCGCCTACCTCACCGCCGTGCCGATCCAGGCCCGCGACGGCACTGAGCTGCTGCTGCGGCCGGTGCTGCCCGGCGACAGCGCGCGAACCGTGACGGGCCATGTCGAATTCTCCGGCGAGACCCTCTACCGGCGGTTCCAGACCACCCGGACCCCCAACCCGGCGCTGATGCACTACCTGTTCGAGGTCGACTACGTCGACCACTTCGTCTGGGTGATCACCGAGCTCGACGGCTCGTTCGTCGCCGACGGGCGATTCGTTCGCGATCCCGAAAACCCGACCGTCGCCGAGATCGCGTTCATCGTCGGCGACAGCTACCAGGGCCGCGGCATCGGTACCTATCTGATGGGTGCGGTCGCCGTGATCGCTCGGCTCGAGGGCATCGAGAAGTTCACCGCGCGGGTGCTCTCGGAGAATGCGCCCATGCGCGCCATCCTCGATCATCTGGGCGCCTACTGGGAGCGCGACGACCCGGGCGTCGTCACCACCGTGCTCGACGTGCCCGGCGAGGACCAGCTGCCGTTCGACCGGGCGACCGCCGATCAGATCAAAGAGGTTGGCCGCCAAGCGATCCAAGCCGTGGGGTAACCGCTGCCAACGGCCCAGGTCGCGTTGGGTAAATTGGCTGCGATGTTGACCCTTCGCGCGGTACTGGCCCTCGGCTGTGTCTGCCTGCTTGCCGCTTGCAGCTCGAGTCCTGCCGAGGTGTCCGCCGACATCAACAAGGTGGTCGACCTCAAGTCGTCCTTCGGCCCGGAATACGAGGTCAAGGGCATCTCGCGCACCGGGATCGACCCGAAACTCCTGGCGGGCACCGCGCTGCCGCCGGGCCTGACCTTCGATCCGGCTGACTGCTCGAAGTTCGCCATCAGCCAGCAGCTGCCGCAGGGTGTGCAAGGCAACATGGCCGCCGTCGCCGCCGAAGGCCAGGGCAACCGGTTCATCACCATCGCCCTGGAGACCTCCGAACCGGTTCCGGTGAATGAGCCGGGCCGCACCTGCCGGCGGATCGGCTTCTCCGGCCCCCAGATGCGCGGGCTGATCGAAACCGTCGACGTGCCGCACATCGACGGGGTCAAGACCCTGGGCGTGCATCGGCTGATCGAGGCCGTCGCCGGTGGCAAGTCCCGCATCGGTGAGCTGTACAACTACTCGGCCTACTTCGGGCCCTACCAGGTGCTGGTCACCGCCAACCCCCTGGTGCAGCCGGGCAAGCCCATCGCCCCAGTCGACACCGCCCGAGCTCGCGAGCTGTTGGTGGCCGCGGTCGACGCGATCCGGAACTAACGCGGTCGGCTAGCGCACGCCGCGCGGACGGAACTGAATGCTGATCCGCGGGCCGGTGGGCGTCGTCGTCTTGGGAATCGAGTGCTCCCACGTCCGCTGACACGAGCCGCCCATCACCACCAGGTCACCGTGGTGTTGTGCCAAACGCAGGGCCGGGCCGCCCCCGCGCGGGCGCAGGGCCAGCGTGCGGGTGGCGCCGACGCTGACAATCGCGACCATGGTGTCCTGGCTGGCGCCGCGGCCGATGGTGTCGCCGTGCCACGCCACGCTGTCGCCCCCGTGGCGGTACAGGCACAATCCGACCGTGGTGAACGGCTCGCCGAGTTCGCCGGCGTAGATGTCGTTGAGCCGGCGGCGCAGCTTGGCGACCGCCGGATGCGGCGCCGCTCCGGTCGCCAGGTCGTGGAAGCTCACCAGTCTGGGGACGTCGAGCACCCGGTCATACATCCGGCGGCGTTCGGCCCGCCACGGAATGACCGACTGCAGCTCGCTGACCAGTTCGCTGCTTTCCTCCGAGAGCCAGCCCGGACGAACGTCGAGCCAGGCGCCCTCACCGAGCTGTCGGCGTTCGCTGAGGTCGAACAGCGACTCCTGTACCGGTATCGCCACGCCCGCAGCTTATCGCACATCCGTTCGATTCGTCGAGATGCGCTAAGGCCGGCTACGACCAACTGGGCAGCCAGATCTCCATGTTCCAGGTCGCCGGCGAGATCGGCACCCCGGTCAGAATCGGATACAGCCAGGCGAAGTTGGTCAGCACCAGCGCCACGTAGCCCGACACCGCAAGCAGCCCGAGCGCCCAGCGCTCCTCAGTACGGGTTCTACCGTCGTTGATGATGTCGACACAGATCAGCGCCAGCAGCATCGCCAAAAACGGCGCCATCGGCACCGCGTAGAAGAAGTACATCTGCCGCCCGATGTCGGCGAACCACGGCAGCCAGCCCGCGCAATAACCCACCAGCGCCGCGGCGTAGCGCCAGTCGTGGCGCACCAGGGAGCGCCACAACGCGTAGCCCAGCACCGGCACGGCCAGCCACCACATCGCCGGCGTGCCCACCAGCATCACCGCCTTGACGCAGGACTGCGCGCCGCAGCCGGGAACGTCGTGCTGGTCGATCGCGTAGAGCACCGGGCGCAGCGACATCGGCCACGTCCACGGCTTGGACTCCCACGGGTGGTGATTGCCCGCGGCGTTCGTCAGTCCGGCGTGGAAGTGATACGCCTGGTAGGTGTAGTGCCACAGCGAGCGCAGCGCATCGGGGATCGGGAATCGACTCTCGAACCCGATTGACTGGCCGACCTCGTGGCGGTCCACGCCGGTCTCGGAGGCGAACCACGGCGCATACGACGCCAGATACACGCCGAACGGGATGAGCGCCATCGCGTATGCGGTGGGGACCACGTCGCGGCGCAACGTCCCCAACCACGGTCGGCGCACCCGGTACTGCCGTCGCGCGGCCACGTCGAACGCCAGCGACATCGCGCCGAAGAACACCACGAAATACAGACCCGACCATTTAGTGGCGCAGGCCAAGCCGAGCAACACCCCGGCACCGAAACGCCACCAGCGCACGCCCAGCCGGGGGCCCCACGGCGTCACACCGCTGCGGCCCTCGGTCAATACGGCGTGCATCCGCATCCGCACTTGGTCGCGGTCGACGATCAGCGCCCCGAACGCGGCCACCACGAAAAACGTCAGGAAGCCGTCCAACAGCGCCGTGCGCGCGGCGACGAAACTGACCCCGTCACCCACCAGCAGCAGCCCGGCGATCCCGCCGGCCAGCGTCGAGCGGGTCATCCGCCGCACGATCCGCACCAGCAGCGCGATCGCCAGCACGCCGAGCAGCGCGCTGGTGAACCGCCAGCCCAGCCCGTTGTAGCCGAACAGTGCCTCGCCGATCGCGATCAACTGCTTGCCCACCGGCGGATGCACCACCAGGCCGTAGCCGGGATTGTCCTCGACGCCGTGGTTGTGCAGCATCTGCCAGGCCTGTGGCGCGTAGTGCTTCTCGTCGAAGATCGGGGTGCCGGCGTCGGTCGGGGTGTACAGATTCGAAAAGCGGGTCACCGCGGCCAACAGCGTCACCGCTGCGGTCACGGCCCAGCCCCGGGCCCGATCGGTCGGGCCGAAATCGGCGACCGGCACCAGCAGCCCCGGGCTGATCACCGGAGCGGTGCGCTCTGGCACGGCCGCGGTCCTGGTAGCGGTCGGAGCGCTCATTCCGACGATCGTAGGCTGTGCGCCATGGCCCATGGTCGATTGCTGCTGGGTGCCACCCCGTTGGGTCAGCCCGGTGACGCGTCGTCGCGGCTGGTCGAAGCGCTGAGCGCCGCCGATATAGTGGCCGCCGAAGACACCCGGCGGGTGCGGACGCTGGCCAAGTCCCTCGATGTGCAGATCGCCGGCCGGGTGGTCAGTCTGTTCGACGCCAACGAGGCGACGCGGGTGCCGACGCTGCTGGCCGAGATCGAGGCCGGGGCCACCGTGCTGGTGGTCAGTGACGCCGGGATGCCGCTGATCAGCGACCCGGGCTACCGGCTGGTGTCCGCGTGCGCCGAGGCCGGGCTGGCGGTGACCTGCCTGCCCGGGCCATCGGCGGTGACGACCGCCCTGGCGTTGTCCGGGCTGGCCTCGGAGCGGTTCTGCTTCGAGGGCTTCGCGCCCCGCAAGCAGGCGGCGCGACGGGCGTGGCTGGCCTCGCTGGCCGACGAACGGCGCACGTGCGTGTTCTTCGAGTCGCCGCGGCGGCTGGCCGACTGCCTGCGTGACGCGGTCGACGAACTCGGCGGGGACCGTCGCGCGGTGGTCTGCCGGGAGCTGACCAAGACCCACGAAGAGGTGCTGCGCGGGACGCTGGCTGAGCTGGCCGATTGGGCCGTCGGCGGGGTGCTGGGGGAGATCACCGTGGTGTTGGCGGGGGCGACCCCGCGCGCCGATCTGGCGACGTTGGTGGCCGAGGTGAACAGGCTGGCGGGCGAGGGCATGCGGGTCAAGGACGCCTGCGCGCAGGTGATCACCGGCGTGCCCGCTGCGGTGTCGCGACGCCAGTTGTATGACGCGGTGCTGCGGTCTCGGGAATAAGGGATATCGGATTCTGTCGGGCGTCGTTAGGCTTTGCTGACGTAGCTTCTCGGGTTGGAGGAGGACGGGTATGACGTCGAACGACACGACTGAATCGACACCGCTGAAGGTTGCGCTGACCGTCGTCGGCCTGATCTTCATCGTCGGGATCTATCCGCTGACCGTGATCTGGCCCGCAGGCTGGGCCTGGGGCCATGCCGGCGCGGATTCGTCGCACTACCTGGTGATGATCCTGGGCATGTACGCCACGCTCGGGGTGTTTCTGTTGTTCGCCGCACGTGATCCGTTGGCCCACCGCAGCCTTATCTGGTTCACGGTGGTCTCCAGCGTGGTGCATGCCGCGATCATGACGGTGCAGGCGATCGGCGATCCCGCCGAACGCGGTCACCTGGCCGGCGACGTGCCGGCGTTGGTGATCGTGGCGTTGGTGCTGGCGCTGCTGATGCCGCGCCGCGGCGCAACCGTCTAGAAGACCTACGACGCGGTGCTGCGTTCCTGGGACTGACCGTCGGCGACGATCGGGGCGGCCTTGTGCAGGCACTCCTGCCACTCGGCGTCGACGTCGGAGTCCGCGGTGATACCCCCGCCGACCCCCAGCACCGCGCCGCCGGCGGCGTCGAACTCCACGGTGCGGATCGCGACGTTGAGTTCACAGCCGGCCACCGGTGACGCCAACCCGACCGTGCCGCAGTAGGCACCGCGCCGGAAGAGTTCCCACTGCGAAAGCAATTGTCGGGCACGGTGTTTGGGAGTTCCGGTCACCGACGCCGGCGGGAACGTGGCATCCAGCAACTCCACCATGGCCAGCTGCTCGGGCACCCGGGCCGAGACCGTCGAAACCAGGTGCCACACGCCCGGCGCGGGCCGCACCGCCAACAGTTCGGGCACGGTGACCGTGCCGGTGATCGCTACGCGGCCCAGGTCGTTGCGAACCAGGTCCACGATCATGATGTTCTCCGCGACATCTTTGGTCGAAGCGCGCAGCGCCGACGGGCGGGCATACAGCGGCAGGGTGCCTTTGATCGGGCTGGAGTCCACGACCTGACCGCGGCGGCGCAGGAACAGCTCCGGTGATAGCGAGGCCACCGCGCCCCAGCTGCCCGCCACGTAGGCGGCCCGCGCCGGGCTGGTGCGCGCCGCCGCGTCGGCGAAGAAGTCCAGCGGGGCTCCGGTGACGGTTCCGGTGAAGCGGGTGCACACGCAGGCCTGATACACCTCACCGGACCGGATGGCCTCCAGGCAGGCCAGCACTCCGGCGCGGTGCGCCTGCCGGTCCGGGGTCTCCCAGTAGATGCGGCATCCTCGGGCCGGGGCGGGAGTCGTCAGCGCCTCGGCCAGCCAGCTCGGCATGGCCGCGCCCGACAGGCTTTCGAACCACCACTGCCCGTCGGTGTTGTCCTGACGCAGCACGCAGTCCGTCCAGCCGCCGGCAGCCTCCGGAATGCGGGGCCCCAGGCCGTCGGCGCCGGCATCGGGGTAGGACAGATAGCCGATCCAGCCGCCACCCACCGCGCCGGACTGTGCGCCGGCAGGCACATCGAACACTTCACCGGGGCTGACCGGCTCGACGGCCACGCTGGGCGCGATCACCGCTGTCGACCCGAACCACTCGCCGGTCAGTGCGGCCGGCGACGGCAGCCCATGCCGGTCGGTGGCGACGCCGACCCGACGCAGCACCTCCGGTGCCGCCCCCAAGTCGCCGAGTCGCTCGATCCGCACGGCACTAGCTTGTCAGACGTCCGCGCCTCGGGTGATCTCGCGGGCGGCCGCCAACGCCGCCAGCTTGTCCGGGTTGCGCATCGCGTAGAAGTTCGTGATCAGCCCGTCCACGATCTCGAAGGTGAACACGCCCTCCAGACGGTCGCCGCTGTAGAGCAGCACCGCGGGTGCGGAGTTGCAGACACCCATATCCACCCGGACGTCGGGCATCCGCGCCCCCTGCCGCAGCAGCCCGATGACGGTGCGGGCGACCTTGTCGGCGCCGACGATCGGCCGCCGGGCCGCGCTGGCCTTGCCGCCGCTGTCGGCGGTCCACACCACGTCGGGTGCCAGCATCGACAGCACGGTGCTGAGGTCGCCGCCCGCCGCCGCGGTCATGAACTCTGCGGTGACCCGCGCGCTCTCCTCCGGGTCTACCGGGGCGTAGCGCGGCCGCCGGGACTGCACGTGGTTGCGGGCCCGGTGCGCGACCTGACGGGCCGCGGCCGCGGATTTGCCGACCGCGGCCGCGATCTCGTCGTAGTCGAACCCGAACACTTCGCGCAGCACGAACACCGCGCGCTCCTCGGGGCGCAGCGTCTCCAGCACCACCAGCATGGCCATCGAGACCGATTCGGCCAGTACGACATCGGCCGAGGGATCATGCTCGGTGAGCAGCAGCGGCTCGGGCAGCCACGGCCCGACGTACTCCTCGCGGCGTCGAGCGCCGGCCCGCAGCGCGTTGAGCGCCTGACGGGTGACCAGGCTGGCCAGATACGCCTTGACGTCGCGAACCTCGGCCAGATCGACCTCGGCCCAGCGCAGGTAGCTGTCCTGCAAGACGTCGTCGGATTCGGTTGCCGAGCCCAAGATCTCGTAGGCGATGGTGAACAGCAGCGGCCGGAGCTCGGTGAACCGTTCGGCATGTTCGCTTCTCACACCGCAGCCCCCCGTTCCGCTTGGCCCTGTGCGATGCGGGCCGCACGGGTGCCGGCCTTCATCCAACGGTACGAGCCCGGCTTGGCCGCCTCGTCCCGAATCCACTTGACCGTGTATTTGCAGATCGCCTCCTTGACTACGGCGCCAAGCCGGCCGCCGACGAACGCCTTGATCGGGGTGTCATCGCGGCGGGACAACTGCACGGTCGCGGCATCGCGCCCCACGCTGATGCACTGGGCGGCGAACGCCTGATCCAGCGCGACCGGGGAGGTGCCGGCGATGCGGGCCAACACGGTGTTGGCGGCTTGGGCGCCCAGCGGCAGGGCGGCCTGGCAGCTCATCCGCAGCGGCCGGCCCGAGGGGGCGACGGCGTCCCCGGCCGCCATGATCCACGGGTTGTCGACACTGGTCAGGGTTTCGTCGGTCAGCAGCCGGCCCAACGCGTCGGTGGCCAGCCCACTGGCCGCGGCCAGGTCCGGCACGCCGAAGCCCGCCGTCCAGACCGTCACCGCGCTGGGCAGCACGGTGCCGTCGCGCAACACCAGAGTGTCGGCGCGCACCTCGGCGACGACCGCGGCCTCGCGCACATCGACACCCAGCTTCCGCAGTGCCTTGGTCACCGAGCGCCGGCCCGCCGCATGCAGCGACGGTCCCAGCATCTCGCCGCAGACCAGGGTCACCGGCCGACCTTGTCCGGCCAGCTCAGAGGAGGCCTCGATCCCGGTCAGTCCACCGCCCACCACCGTCACCGGGGCGTCGAGTGCCAGCTCGCCGAGCCGGGTCAGCAGCCGGGCCGCGGACTCGAATTCACTGATGGAGTAGGCGAATTCGACGGCGCCCGGAACCGTCGGGGTGATCGCCCCGGTGCTGCCCACCGCATAGATGAGGAAGTCGTAGCGCAGCACGGTGCCCGACGCCAACTGGATGCGCCGATCCGCCGCGTCGATCCGGGTCGCGGAGTCGACCAGCAGCCGGACGCCGTCACCGAGCAGCTCGGGGTAGTCGATGGTGGCAGTCCCGGTGCCGGCAACATACTGGTGCAGCCGGATTCGCTCGACGAACGCCGGGCGCGGATTGACCAGGGTGATGTCGACGTCCGGGTGCTGGCGCAGCCGGTTGGCGGCCAGGGTGCCGGCGTAGCCCCCGCCGAGGATGACGACCTGAATGCGAGTCATGACGTGCTCCTGTCGTTGAGGTGGTGATGCCCTCTAGACACCGCGGAGCGGCCGACTGTGACACGGTGTGACCTGATTCACGCGTGGGTAGGCTGGGTCCATGGCGTTCGGTGGCCCGGGGCGGAGACTGATTCAGGCGTTCAACGCCGTGGCGACAT
>Ga0182738_1008154_pt1 | contig 10460 bp, 2 predicted proteins | sample eDN5th30CBELigMG_FD_128876 | JGI IMG/M metagenome (GOLD analysis project Ga0182738, IMG submission 128876) | Enriched Miracle-Growth compost microbial communities from Emeryville, California, USA - eDNA 5th pass 30_C BE-Lig MG (version 2)... ... | reverse complement strand
TTGTTTACTGTATAAAGAGACGAGAGAATTCTCCACTTTAGATCATAAATTTTTAATCAATTTATTATTCATCCCCTCCTCTCATCTATGAGCCATCTTCAGATCCTAGCCAAAGAAAACTTTCTCATCTCAGCTATCCCTTTTGGTTTCAAAGGATTTTTCTACTTTGCTGAAAGAGTTTTGCAGAGTTTTTCTTCTTTTGATAATTCCTCCATTGTTTCAGGGATCACAAGACTAAATCACGTTTTTTCGAATCTTTTCTCAAGCTTCCTGGCCTTTCTAATCATGATGATCATTCCCAATCTTCTCTTTAGTGGTATTAAGAATTCGTTTATCTCTCCCAAACATTTGCCGATTTCCACAACACCAAAAAACACAAAGAGAATTTTCATCCATTTCTGCAAGTTGCTGATGTTGTACACTGTGATATTTGCCTGCTATCAAGCAATGTCTCTGCCTGTTGAGAAGAATAATCTTCTTAGCTTTCAAGAACAAGAAGAATCTCAGCCTTTCTTAACACACATTCCACTGCCACCATCAAGAAATCTTGCTCAGATTGATATGGAAGACCCCTCAGAAGAGAGAATATTGCCTTATTCATCAGTGAATCCCGGAGAGATCCTCGGGTCATTCACGTACCTCAAATATCTCCGCGGTTATCCAAACTTTGTTATCTCAAAAGATGGAAAAACTCTCTTTGCCTTTCATGATTTTATCTTGTCCATCTTTGATATCTCAAACCCACACAAAGAACAGAAAAAGAGCCAATTTGACACTTTCTATCAACTAAACAAGACCGTTTATCTCTTTGAAGCTTCTCTTCTTCTATCCTCAGATGAACAAACCCTATTCATTCTTTCATGCAGCTCAATTCTTTTCCTGGATATTTCAAACCAGACCTCTCCTTCTCTGATCTACATGGAGCGCTTTACGCCAAATACTCCTGACGGATGCTCTTCTTCATTGGCCAGCTCTGCTGATGGACAAATCCTTTATGCAGCCACTGAACAAAATATTTCAATCATTGATGTCTCAGCCCCAAAAACCCCAGTTTTCCTTTCTAACAGGACTTCTAACTTTACTGGAAAAATTGATCTTTCTAAAGATTGCCAAACAATAGCAATAGGCTCAGTCAATAAATTTGAGATTTACAATGTCAGTGACCCAAAAAATCCTCTTCCCATTTCCTCAATAAATCTCAATGGACGCCCTATCTCAATTTCTTTTTCTCATGATGAAAACCAAATAATGCTTGGAATAACAAAACCAGGATCTAGTCTTGCTACTAATCTTTTGTATCTCCGAATTTATAATATCAAATCATCAACTCTTATTTCTTCTCTTCAATTAGTTGAAGATGAGAACTGGGAGAAATATTCCCTTTGGTTTCATGAAAGCAAGGCTTTTGCTTTCTTTTCTACAAGATATGACTTTAGAATGATTAGTCTCACAGATTTCCAACAAACGAATCTATTCCACACGCCATTGGGGATTAATGTCCAGGGCTTCGCCAGTTCTTGGAGAAATAATCTTCATGTAGTCACTTATTATGGACTCGTGAAAATTGTGAGCTTCAACATTGATATTGCTCCAAAGTCATTCGCAAATTTCAAGCCAAATGCATTAAAAGTTCTTGATGAAAGAGATTTCAACAGAAAATTTGTGCTGGCATTATCTCCTGATGAGAAAAGATTATTCTTGGTAAAGTCTCCAGATCGAAAAGGGCAGCTAATCTCCTACAATATAACAAATAATTTCGCCCTTGAAAAACTCAGTACTGTCGAATTCTTGGATGGAGATGAGGACTTGTTTTCTCCAAACACAGATTGGAATATTATTGCTCAAAAGAATCTTGTCGCCGTCCAGTATAGAGCCCTAGATTTGAGTGGGTCAGGCGTGTTGATTTTCAATCCCACAAATAAAAGCATCCTTGCCAACATCGGAGGATTTACGAGAAAAACTTATGTCTTAGATGATGCAGTCTTGACTCCGGATGAGCAAAGTCTGATTTACATTTCACAATCTATCAATCACACTGAAGTTTTAGATATAATGACTTTTGACGGTCAGCAGTTCAGCCCTTCTCTTCAAAACTTCAGGGTTTCTTATGATAATTGTTCCAATGCTATCCCTTTGTTGGACGTAAATAAAGCCTCCACACTTGTTTTCTACGTGGACTGCTATTTGTTTATTTATAATATCCGAGACCCCACATCGCCAACTCTTGAATCCTCCTATTCTCTGGACTTTGAAAGAATTTACTCCTTCATTTTATCAAAAGATGAGAAGACTGTCTATTTCTTCGGATATCACGAGGATGACCAGAAAGGCTACAGAAAACTTGAAATTATCGATGTCTCTGACATCAGATCCCCAAAATCTCTAGGCTCAATGATAATCCATGAATCTAAAGCAGCCACCTATTCCCTTGAACTAAGCTCTGATGAGAAAACATTGTATGTTGGCTTCTTCGATGGAAATCTGATGATTGATGTTCGTGTGCCGTCGCAACCAAAGATCTTTGGATACACTTATTTCTTGAATGAAATGCATGCAGTTGAACTCGCGCCAACCAAAAACCTCTTCTATACTGCTGCAGAATCTGGTGTTACAGTTTATAATGCGACCTCCCAATACATTCTTTACATGAAAAACTCAGACTTTAAGATTGGAGGTTCCTACCCGATAACTCTGAGTGCTTTGAAATTGAATAAAAACTTCAAGTTTGATTTCTTGGCCCAAGAACAAAAATTCCACAAAGTTTCCTTATTCGAAATCGACGGTCCTAAAGCTTTGCCCTCTTGGATCACTTTTGATAAAGAAAGATCGCTTTTAAAAATCGAGCCCAACTCAGCTTTCACCGAAGGAACTTACAAAATCTCCGCTACGTTATCAACACAGACCCAATCTTCTGCCTTTATTGGACTTGATTCAATAAATAATGATACTGATGCGCAGAATTTAATGCTGAATCTTTTGTATAGTGGGTATATTGATAACCAAGCCTATGTCTCTGGAGATTTGGATCTGACACGAGAGTTAAGAATTGATTTAAATTACAAAGCCATCGAAAAAGAGATTCGTGCGATTCTCTCACAGAGTTATATCCAAGCTATTTGCGAGATTTCCGTGACTTCCTCATTGAATTTATCACAAACAAAACCTCTGAAAATCTCTTCTCTCAGTAAAGGAACTCTTTCGGTGACACTTCACTTCAATGAAACTGAAGAAAAGTCTTGTTATTTCTTAACCAAAACATACCCTTATGTCAAATCTACCATCTTTAACAAAAGATCCTTACTCCTTGAGGGCTCCTTGGAAAACATCAACGAGGCCCTTAAGCAAGTCATTATCGATTTACAAGACCTTGATTATTGTCATGGCTTTATCAAAATCTCTGATGGAATCAATCCTGCTTTATCCAATTCTATTGAGTTTTTATCAAACTATTTCATCAATAATACGAAACCTGTGTATAATGACAAGGCTTTAGCCCTTGAAAAACAAATGGCGAACCAGTCACTTTTCTACACAGGCTCATATTCTGTCGTTGAATTTGATCCAAAGACCTTTACCGATGAGAATAATTTGCCTCTTGAGTATTCCCTACAGATGCCAGATTCTCATCAAGAATCACCTACTTGGATCAGCCTTAGAGGCTTAAACTTGATGGGAACTCCTCCAGAAGCTTATTCCCCAAGGTCTTATGAATTTGTTTTGGTCGCGAAAAATGAGTATAAAAATGTCACTGTGCCGCTTACTTTAGAGATTCATATCTCATTTAAATATGGAGTAAGATTGGTTGGAGCGTATATGGGATATCTGTTTACATTGGTTGGCTTGATTTTGACGGTGAACAAGGTTTATAATATTATTGCTCAGAAATATTATCGATATCCAAGAAGCTTCAGACTTGCAGCTCATGATGAAGTGAATGATCATAAAATTTTCCCGATTTCTTTTGTGAAAAATGAGATTGCTGAAAGTAAAAAATTGTTGAAACAACTTCGAACATATGTGAGACAGAAAGATAAAACATCTCTTGTTGAATATTTTGTGAACCAAGAATTACAAACCTTGGATAAACAGAAAATTATAATGACCCTTGGGGAGATACAACAAGAAAAGAATCAATATTATAAGCAGGCAGATAATGTTTCCAAGGGAGTTATTCGACAATTTGTGATCAATATGATTATCCTGGAGCAGCTTAATACTAAGAAAGAGGCACAGACAAAGAAGATTTTTGATCAGATCAAAAATAACTGGATGGATTTGGTTCTTGTTGCACCAGTATCTGCTCAACAATTCACAGTAACTCCAGAGAAATTGAATAAGATTTTATCTGATATTTCCGGAACCAGCAAAGAAGAGAACCTTAATGAGAGCAAATTAACGAACGAATCAATGTTATTATCCAAAGAGAAGAACAAAACCAACATGGATCTTTTGAAGAACGCAATAATTGCTCGCGCTTTCAACTTTCAGAATCTCGACATTGAGACAATTAACGTTGATGTTATTTCACATAAGAAAAGGAAAGGGAAATCGTGTTGGATTATGTTGAGAAGGCTTCTGCTTAAAGATTTACAAGAGTTTGCCTTCCTCAATAAAAGAGAAATTGGCTATGGTATGAAGTATAAAATCGATCACAATACTCTCCATTTTGTTGGAAAGTTGACGTGTGATCTGAAAGATGATATTATTGTAGTGCATCTGAAAAATAAGAGAGGAAGAATTCTGAGAGAAATATGGATTACTGGAGAAAACCAATATTATGCTCTTGAAAAAAGTGATTTAGAGAATATTTCTGAAGCCCTTTGATAAAGCAAATTCAAAATTTTCTTTGTTCTGAATCTCTAGACAGAAAAAGAGTTTTTAATTTTTTCTACAATTTTTTGGGGGGTTTTTTTTGTATGAGTAATGTTGCATATAGAAAATGAAGATTCAAACAATCAATCTTTTCCTGATTAGGTTGATTCAAAACAAGGTGTCCAACTTCATATCTCATCCTTTTTTGTCAGTTAGAAAAAATCTTGAAAGAGCAGTGTTTTTGAATCGTTTTTCATTTTTTGAAAGTTTCTTTCTGAAAGATTATTGAAATTGGAAAAAAAATTCTTTATAAGTTTTTTATGTTCAAGAATTGATGTGAAAGCAAGATGCCCTCCTAATTTGCTCTTATTGAAAAACACTCGAGTTCATTTTCCTCTTTAAGGCTCTGGAACATCAAAACTCAAAAAGCAAAAAAAATTTTTCTCAAGTTCTCCCTTGTCAGATGTTTCTCTCCTCAAAACTCAGCTTGTTCAAACCTGTCAAAAATAACCTTCCGCATTCAAAGCATATTCTTTCTGTCCCCCTTTCAACCCAAATCTCTTACTAAAATGGAAAATTCTATTCAATTTCATTGAGATACAGTTGACTCAATATCACAAGAAAACTCATACGAAAAGAAAATACTTTTTTACTCAACCTGAGAAAATAATAGGGTTCACTCATTTAAATAAATTTTAATTGATTCTAGATCCTATTGATTTGATGAAAATAATTACTATACAACAATAGAAATTAATATCATCTCCAAGCTAGGCATCTGCTATCTTGTTTTCTTCTGTAGCTTTAGCTTTACAAACTGCTCCTCGAATCATGCATCTCTTTTTAACAATAATAAATATCTCAGCCTTCTTCTACACAGTCACAACTCTACAGTAATCTTAATCAAGTTGTTTCGAGCATTTGAGGTTGTTCATTGAAAGCTGTGAGATTTAATTGAAATTGAAAAATGATCATGCTTAAGACCCTTGAAAACTGTAAAGAAGAAAAAGGGAAGTTGTTTCTATCAATCCAATCAAAATTACTCAAGTATCACATAGGTTTTCACAAGTAAAATTAAATATAACTCTCAAAGGAAGAGTATGTTGAATTTTACAATAAACACTTTTTGTTGTAATTTCTCGAAGTTAAGGGTTACAAAAGTTTCCAGCCTTGACTATTTTCTCCCTCTTTTCTTCAATTATTTTTGTGTTTTGTAAATTAGCAAGAATTTAAATGTCTGAAAAATGACTCAGAAAGGTCTTAAGATCTTTAAATTCAATTTTTAGGTTTTTAAACCAAGAAGTATTTTTAAAATAATTCGACGACAAGAAAGAATAGACTTTCGCCAGAATTTGTTTTTTAGCTAAAGTGACTCCAAAAGATGATCTCAAAAATCTTAGTCCGTGCAAGTGAGAGGGGAGAAGAGAATAGTCAGAATCCACGAAAGATCAATCTTTCTAGAAAGATGGTCAACAAGTAGAGAGAATTGGGAAGGAACATCGATATTGATTAAATTTCTAGGCACAAGTTGAATTTGCCTGACATGAGAAAAATGAGGCAACTTTTAATGAAAATGAGAGTGATGAGTAAAGGAATTCTTTTGAAAGAAAAGTAAAAAAGATTAATATCAGAAAATATGATGAAAATAGGACTTTAATCAGCGATAGTGATGCCAATTTGAAAAAGCTAGCGAAGGAGATCAAGTATTCAATTGGACTGAAGACCTTTTACCTATGTTGCTAGTCAGAAACTCATCCCAGGGATTCATTAGCTCGAAAAATTCTATGATATTCTTCCATATATTGAAGGGAGTTAATCTAAAAATAATTTGTTTCTTTCATTTTCAAATATTTCATAAATAACTCAATAGCAACAAGAGGATCACTCACCAAGGGCTTCAGGCAATTACTGAAAGTTTAAAGACTCTGAAATGCTTAAATAACATCAAGATTGTCTTTTTTTAGTAAATAAGGATTTTACAATCATCTAGCTCAATCTTCAAAGTTGCCAGAAGATCTCAGATGATGGTTTGTATTCTCTAGCCAAAGCTGTGGAAGAACTCACCTCTTTGAAAAGAGCTTACTTGGACTTCTCAGAGTAAAATTATGAAACAGCATCGATTCTGAAAATGGTACGATAGATGTGACAGATTAACAGGCACAGGATTTCAGAGAGTTATCAAAAGTCTCAAAGTACTTTCCTCTTTGGAGAACCTTCATCTTGTAATTGATCGGTTCTTAATCCGAAAAATCTATTTTCATAAACTACTCATAGGCACCCGGACGCAATTTTTCTGAGCCTTGGTAAAACACTGAAACCACTTAAATCTTTACGAACCCTTGAACTCGACATTAGCTTGTAAAGAGTTGTTAATATCGTAAATTTAAACTCATGTACAGACCTGACAACAAACTAACCGATACAGTATTGAGCAAAATTCAGGAAGAATTGGGCACACTCACCTCACTAAAAAAGTTCATTCTCTATTCCCCATAGTAGGCAACCTGATATCTTAAAACTTATTGTTCAAGTTGTCCTCAAATCACTGATACTGGCTTAAAGCCTCTAAGTGAAGGACTGAGCAAACATATCTTTTTAGAAAACACCAACCTTGACTTCTCTTAGTAAAAAAGTGTAATCGCGTTTTATTGACGAGCTGATAGTTGCAATGCAATAACAGACATCGGAGGACAGAAAATAAGTGAGAAATTGAGAACTTTCATCTCTTTGCAGAGCATTAAACTTTGTTTTTGTGGGTAAATTTAACAACCAAATCAAACTTTCCTCCCCTTTTAAAGCTGCACAAAAATCACGAATGCAACGCTAGAAAGTTTGAGTGAAGCCCTAGAGAGAGTCATTTCCTTGAAAGACATCATGGTACAATTTGACAAGTTCGGAATCATCTGAAAATCATGTTTGTGACTGAGAATAAAAGGTGTGACAAAATATCAGATCCCGGGCTACAAGCGATAATCAAAGCAATCGGAAAGCTCAGCACTTTAGAAAATATTACTCTGAACTTTTCTCAGTAAGCACAACTCTCTCAAATTTTAATTCTAATCTCGCTAACAGATGTTATCAAATAACTGATACTTCATTTATGAGCATGAGCTCTTATTGGAATGCTCTTATATCTGTCAAAAAGGTTATTTTGTTGTTTAAAGAGTAAGGAATTCTACAGATAGAAAATTTTTAATTTATCCTGAGGATTGAAAAAGCAGGCGATTCAACACTTTTTGCTATTTGCAACTCCTTAAAAGCACTCATTTTCTTGAAAGATATCACCTTAGATTTCTCTAAGTATATCTTTCCTAGTTTAATATTGTTAAACTATTGTTCAAGATGCAAAAAAATAACCAGCACAAGCGTCCAAGTAATATTTCAAACTCTCGGGAAACTTATCTCATTAAAAAATATTACCCTGGACTTTTCCTCGTAAGCAGACCTTTATAAAAAGTGAGATTCAGATTAACTGATAGATGTTTTCTAACTGAGACTGCATTCGAGAATATGAGTGACCATTGGGCTTCTCTTTCATCTGTAGAAGAGATAAGTCTCTCATTTAGTTGGTAGAGAACCGGAAATATTTTTTTAGACTTATTGTCATAGCTGTAATAAATTGAATGATCAAGCACTTCAGAACATCGGGAAAGCCCTTCAGAAACTCAGCTCGTTACAGTTTTTACTCATATTTTGTCAAGAGTAAGAAGTTATTATTTTTCTAAGCTTTGTACTTATTTGTTTTTTTAGATGTGGCGGCATCACCGCTGAAGGTAAAAACAGTTTTGTTCAAAGCTTCAAGGGACTCAAGTTTTTCAAAAAGATCAGATTTTAAAAAAATCTAATTCGAGCAAAATTTTATATTTGTCCTTTTCTCAACTCAAAATTTGAAGAGCTATGATTTGACATTTGAATTAAATCAATAATCTTTTAACAGAGAAGACCAATCGAATTTTCAAATTTTAGATAATCAATTCGATGTCTTTTTTTAAAGCTTCGAACCAGGAAAAAAGCTTTTATGTGCAAATAAATTTTGGTTATTTCTACTATTTTTCACAGTGAAGAAAGGAAAGAAAGATAAACTCAGAAAGATCAAGAAGAAAACAATTGCTGGGACCCTCATTCAATTTCTTTTGATTTTTTTCTTAATTTGGAAAGATGTGGCAAATAGTTTTTTCCAGAAATTTCATTGAAAAATATAGAAGTTTCCAATGTTTTTCTGCATAATGGGCTTGGACCGACCATCTTTTCTTCATTCTCTGAGACAAATTTCCAAAAAAAATTCACGTCTTCCTCAAGTTTTTTGAAGTTAATGAAATGAAAAAGGTCATCAAAAATAATTTTATTAAATTTAATGCTGAGTGCAGAAACTCAAAAAAATTTCTAAAGGCATTTTTTTTTTAAATCAACTACAGAACGTATCATCAATATCGATACATCCTGCACAGGAATTAATAAGATTCTTCTAATATTAATCTACCGAATTTTTAATAGGTCTTTCGGGTTTTTATGAAATATATACAATTTTATTGATAAAGTGACTTTTGCACGAAGCATTCATCTGATAAACCAAACCTGTTAAAATGAAAACCTATTCCATCATCCATAAAAATCCCATAAAATTTTACCTTTTTTTTGAAATTGATACGGGTGATTTTCATTGATTATTTCTAATGGTATTTTAGCTAGGAGGGACTTCAGAATACTGGGAAGTGTTCGAATCATCATCTTCTTCTTCCTCTTCAAACATTCCTTTTTCCTCAGCTTGATTTGCAGCTTCTTCTTTAATTTCTGTTTGAGTTTTTTTCTTTTTGAATTCTTCTTTTTGAAATACCTTTAATAAGTTTTGAAAGAGCTTCTTCAGTTTGCTTGTGAAGATTTCTTGGTAAATTATACTGTTTTTCAAAATTTGAAGGTGCTTGCTTGTAACTTTGCAAATTGTTTTCAAAATCTTTAAACTTTTTTTCAATGATAGATCTGACATAGAAAAAGTGATTACTTTCAAAGGAATGAAGAATAAGACTATGGAGTTGAGCCAAAAGTTTTAAAACGATCTGAGAGAAAATAACAATATGCCTATATATTTGATAAACCTCCTGGTTTCTACTCAGAATATTGGATTAAATAACTTTAAGATATATCAGAATTTCAGTAGATAGCCAAAATTAATTAAAAAGGAACTAAAACTAACTATAAAAATTGCTAAAAAAAATTTGCTCTAAATTTCTCTGCGATAAAAATTAATTTTCTCAGATAACCAATTCAAGTTAATGACAAACTTCAAAATCAAAGTTGACTTTATTTTAACAAATTATCTTAGATGAGATGAAGTTATCTTGAATTTGCCCAGAATTCCGATTGAAACAGTCATATATCAGAATTTTAAGGCTTTGACTTGAAGGGCTTTGATCAGTATTATTTGAGAGAAAGGAAATTCTATCTCATCAAAATACTTTGCAATAATTCTGTTTCAGTTGTTTATTCTTTTGAGAAAAGTTGTCCAATGTCAAGGCTTAAAAATACTCGAAATACAGGCTCAATTGAGAAAGAGTTGCAATGCTGTCAATGGATTGGGAAATGGCTTCAAAATCCCAAGGAAAAACTATCACATTGCTAATTATCTATGAGAAAGTATTTAACTGAAGAGT
>Ga0182738_1008153_pt1 | contig 10461 bp, 9 predicted proteins | sample eDN5th30CBELigMG_FD_128876 | JGI IMG/M metagenome (GOLD analysis project Ga0182738, IMG submission 128876) | Enriched Miracle-Growth compost microbial communities from Emeryville, California, USA - eDNA 5th pass 30_C BE-Lig MG (version 2)... ... | reverse complement strand
CGTTCGACCTGCAGCGCCTGCATGCCAAGTCGCTCACGGTGTGCCGGCCGACGTTGAAGAACTTCGTGGGCACCCGCCCCGAGCTGCTGGACTCGGCGCGGCAGTATGCGCAGGCCGTGCGGGCCGGCCAGGTCCGGGCGGCGGTGGCGCGCCGATACGCGCTGGCCGATGCGGCCCAGGCACACGCCGATCTCGAAGCGCGCCGCACCGTGGGCGCGGCCGTGTTGATCCCCTGAGCTTGGGGCCCGCTACCGGGCGACCGGATCCCCCCGCAACCGCAGCTCCGCCACGATCCGGTCCTGGTCTTGCCGCAAAGAAAATTCGTAGCGGCCGGGGTAGCACAAGGCCAGGCGCCGGCACAGGTTGCCCAGGCCCCCGCCCCCTTTCGCCAGATCGAACGGCGCGCGCAGCTGGCCCGGGTTATCCACCGCGACGATCACTTCATCGTCCCGCCGCCGCGTATGCAGGTTGATCACGAACGCGCCGCTGTCCGAGCGCATGCCGTGCTTGATGGCATTTTCCACCAGGCCCTGCAGCGTCATGTGCGGAATCAGCCATCCCAGCGAAGCCGGGTCGATGTGGCAGCGGTATTCGAGCTGCCGGTCGAAACGCAAGGCCTGTATGCGCACATAAGATTGCGCCGCCTCGATTTCTTCGTCCAGCCGGCACAGGCCCTGGCCGCGGCGGTCCAGCGAATAGCGCAGGTAATCGGCCAGCCGGCGCGTCATTTCTTCCGCGATAGCGGGGCGGGCCTCGATCTCGGCCACGATGGTGTTGAGCGCATTGAACAGGAAATGCGGCTCTATCTGCGATTGCAGATGTTCCAGTTCCAGCCGCAAGGCATGGGTCTCGGCCTTCATCTTGGAAATACGTTCGGTGCGCGCGGCCAGTTCGGCCCCCACCCCGAAATACACCAGTGTCCAGATGGACAGGATTCCCATGTAATACAGAAAGCCCAGCCGGTATTGGTTTTCGGGCATGACCCGCAGCGTATCGGGCGGGAAAAACTGGTGGATGGCATAGGCGATCCAGGCCAATAGCGCCGAGGCCGCCACGCACAGCACCACCGAACAGGCCAGCACCAGCAGGGGCGTATGCTTGCCGGATGCGCCGCGCCCGTGCCACACCGCCGCGGCACTGGTCAGCATAAAGGCCAGGGGTTCCAGGCTGAGGGTCAGCCAGAAGGCGGCCGCGGCATTGCCGAACACCGCCAGGCGGATGCAAAAGCCGATGACCGCCAGCACGATCCAGCCCACCACCTGGGCTCGCCAGAAGCCCGTCGAAGATTCGCCTCGGCTGAGTTCCTGGCTGACTGAACTGAACAGCGCGGTAGTGCGTTCGGAAGATGCCATCGTGCTGCGCCGAAGCGCGGGACTGTGCCAAAAACCGATTTTGTTGCCTGGCCGGATTTGAAACAAGGTATTTTCGACGAATCCGCACATTCGCTCGACGAAATCCGGCTGGCAGGCGCCGGGTCTCTGACTGCCGCATGGATTCAGGTGTCTGACTCCCGCAGGGTGTCAGACACCGGGGACGTCCGGACAGTCGCGTCGGTGTCTGACACCCTGCGGGAGTCAGACACCTGGCCAACCGGCACCTGGCCGGCCGGGCCGCTGGCCGCCGCCTCAGCCGGGTTCATCACCCATTGCGCGCACTGCAGCAACGTGCGCACCCAACGCCCCCGCTGCGACTGGTTGCGCCACAGCAGGCCCAGCTCGCGCGGCGGCGGGGCCTGGTCGCCGCCGTCGCCCGGCACCGCGGGCACGGCAAGTTTGCACAGGTCGGGGCCCGCCAACCCTTGCCCGATATCGGGCACTAGCGCAACGCCCAAGCCGCGTTCTACCAGCAGGGCAATCGCCATGATGGAATTCAGTTCCAGCCGTTCGTGCGGCCGGATACCCTGGGCTTGCAGGTAGCGCTGCGCCAGCGCGCCGCCGGCAAGCTGCCGGTCGTAGCGCACCAGGGGGGCGTGGCGCAGCAGATCGAGCGGATCTCGCCGGGCATCGCGCGCATGGGCCAGCACAACCAAGGGCTCTTGCCGCAGCGGGGTCCAGCATACGGTCTTGGGCAGGTCGAACGACAGCTTCAGGCACAGCGCCGCGTCCAGTTCGGACTGCACTAGCGCGCTGTATAGCGCCGGCGTTATGCCGATCCGCAAGGCAATGCGCACGCTGGGATGCCGTTCGGTAAAGGCCTGCAGAATATCCGGCAGAAAGCCGTGCAGCGCCGTATTCACCGTGCCCAGGCGCAATTCGCCCTCGTCGTCGTCCGTGGCCACCCAGTCGCGCAGCGTGTCGGCATCTTGCACCAGCTGGCGGCCCCGCTTGACCAGGCGCTGGCCGGCGGCGGTCGGCCGCACGCTGCGCCCCTGGCGCACCAGCAGTGAAACGCCCAGTTCGCGCTCGAGGGCGCGCATCTGCTGGGCCACGGCAGCCGGGCTCAAGTCCAGCCGGCGCGCGGCTTCCGACATAGAACCCAGCGCGACGACCTGCAGGAAATGGTTCAGGTAGCGGATGTCCATAGCCTGTATTTTCTTTCATTTGATGAAAGCAACACGTACTGTATTGCCGCGGCGGGGCCGGACGACAATGCGGGTTGACCTCCGACTATCTACATCTCCGCATAAGGAAGCCCGATGAGCCGCGCCACCCCGTCTTCACCATCCCGCCGCCAGGCACTGGCCGCCGCATTCGGATGGGCCGCCATGTCGATGGCGCCGGCCTGGGCGCAAAACGGCAAGCCCGCCATGCGCATCATCGTGCCCTTTGCCCCGGGCGGCGGCAACGACGTACTGGCCCGGCAGCTGGCGCACGGGCTCAGCGACATGTTCAAGCAAGACGTGATCGTGGAAAACAAGCCCGGCGCCGGCGGCAACCTGGGCACCGAGCAAGTGGTGCGCGCCTCGGCCCAGAGCAACATGTTCTTGCTGGGCCACACCGGTACGGTGTCGATCAATCCCGTGCTTTACAAGAACTTGAAGTTTAATGCGTCGACCGACCTGCGGCCGGTCGCCATGTTCGCGTCTTCGGCCCTGCTATTGGTGGTGCCGGCCGATTCGCCCATACAGAACGTCGCGCAGCTGGCCGAGGCCTTGCGCGCCCCGGGGGCCGACATGGATTACGCCTCCAGCGGCACGGGTACCGGCGGTCACCTGACCGGCGAAATGTTCCTCCAGGTGCTGGGCGCCCGGGCCGTGCACGTTCCCTACAAGGGTACGGCGCCCGCGCTGGCGGACGTGGCCGGCGGGCAGGTCGATTTCAGCTTCAGCGTCATCCCGGCCGCGATGGCGCTGGTCAAATCCGGCAAGCTGCGCGCCCTGGCCGTCACCAGCGCAAAGCGTATGCAGCTGCTACCCGATGTGCCCACCATGATCGAATCGGGCGTGCCCGAGCTGGCCGACTTCGAAAGCACGCTCACCTACGGCATCTTGGCTCCCAAAACCACGCCCGACGAGACCATCCGCCTGCTCGAGGCGCGTATCCTGAAGGTCGCCGGCACGGCCGATTTCCAGTCTAGGCTGGCGGTGGAAGGTGCCGAACCCATGCTGGGCGGCTCGGCCGAATACGCCCGCCGCATCCAGGAAGAAAGCCGCAAGTGGGGCCACGTCGTAACCGTTTCCGGCGCATCGGTATGACCGCCGGCACGCCCGCCGCCGCGGCATCCCTGATAGACCAGTGCCTGAACCCGGCCGGCGACGCAGGGCTTTTCTCGGACGGGCAATGGCTGGAAGCGTTGCTGCGCTTCGAGGCAAGCCTGGCGGCCGCCCAGGCCGCCAGCGGCCTGATACCCGCTCCGGCGGCGGCGGCGATCGCACGGGCGTGTACCCAGCTCGAACTGGACCGCGCCCGCTTCATCGAGCGCGCACGGCAGACAGGCGCCTTCGGCATCGGCCTGGTCGATCCCATCCGGGCTTTCCTGTCCAGCCATGATCCCGCCGCGCTGCCGTGGCTGCACTGGGGCACGACCACGCAGGATGCGGTCGACACCGCGCACGCCTTGCTTACCAAAACCGCCCTGGCCGCCTTGCTGGAAGAATTGCAGGGGCTGGGCGCGGCGCTGCGCAGACTGGCCCATGCCCATGCCGCCACACCCATGATGGCGCGCAGCCTGCTGCAACCCGCCCAGATCACCAGCTTCGGCTTGAAATGCGCCCAATCCGCCGCCGCCGTGCAGCGCAGTGCCCAGCAATTGTGTGCGTTGGCGCCGCATGCCTTGTGTGTGCAGCTGGGCGGCGCGGTGGGTAATCGCGCCGCGATGGGCGGGCGCGGCGCCCAGGTAGAACTCATCCTGGCCGCCGAACTGGGGCTGTGGGCGCGCGGACATAGCTGGCATACGCAGCGCGATGCGTGGCTTCGGCTAGGCATGGAAGCCGCCGTCTGCGCCGGCAGCCTGGCCAAGCTGGCGCGCGACTGGTCGCTGATGTCCCAGTTCGAAGTCGGCGAACTGGCCGAGCAGCCGCGCGGCAAGACCTCGAGCGCCATGCCGCATAAGCGCAATGCCGTGCACTGCATGCAAGCCATCGCCCAGACTCAGCCGGTGCCCGCGCTCGCGGCCGCGCTGCTCGGCTGCATGGCCCAAGCGCACGAACGCGCCATGGGCGAATGGCAGGCCGAACTTTCCGCTTGGGCGCCCTTGTGGCGCCATGTGCACGGGGCGGCGGCCGCGTTGCGGCTGGCCGCCGAGGGGATACAGGTAGACCCCGCGCGCATGCAGGCGCACCTGGATGCCCTGCACCAGGTCATATTCTCGGAAGCCTGCGCCGATGCGCTGGCGCCGCTGGTCGGCCACGAGGCCGCGCAGCAGGCCACGGAGCGCCTGGCACCCCAGGCCCTGGCGCAGCGCCAGCCCTTATCCCTGCTGCTGCAACGCTGGGTCGAAACCGAGCACGGCCCCGAACGGGCGCGACTCGCGGCCGAAGCCCTGGCCCCGGCCACCGACCCCCGCCACGCCGTACACGCCTCTGCCGCCTGCTGCGCGGAGCTCTTGCGCACGCTCGACGCGGCGCCCCAACCCGCCTGTAATCTGGAGCCCAGCCATGACTGATTCCCTTCCTTCCGACGCAGTGCAGCGCGGCCTGGCAAACCGCCGCAAGGTCCTGGGCGATGCCTGGGTGGAACGCTCGGTCGGCAACGCCAACACGCTGAACGTGGAATTCCAGCGCATGATCACGTGTTATGCATGGGACGGCATCTGGAGCCGGCCGGGACTCGAACCGCTCACGCGCCGCATCATGGTGCTGGCCATTACGGCGGCCATGGGCCGCTGGGAAGAATTCGAACTGCATGTGCGCACCGGGCTGCAGGCGCCGGCCGACGACCCGGCCGCCGCCGCGCTCGACCTGGAAACCCTGCGCGAAGTCTTGCTGCAAACCGCCGTATACGCGGGGGTGCCGGCCGGCAACACCGGCATGGCCATCGTGCTGAAAGTATTGGCGGCGCTGGACCGCAGTCCGCCCAAGGCGGATTTCTGGACCGCCGAACCCGGTCGCTAGGTTTGCGCGACGCGCGCCTGCTCGCGTCGCAGCCCGGCCTGGCGCAACGCGTCCAGCAGGCTGAGAGCGGCCGGAGATTGCGCCACGTCGGTGCGCTGCAATAAACCCATGGGTTCGTCGGTACCGCCAAACGGCATGGGCAGGCGCACCAGTTCCTGGCGCGCCACGCGGGGTTCGACCAGGCTCGACGGGACGAACCACACGGCATCGTTGCGCATTGTCAGTTCCAGGCTCAACGATACCGACAGGCTTTCCACGCGCGCCAGCACGCGTGGCAGCCCGAATGCGCTGATGACGCTTTCGGCCGACTGGCGGATCAGCGTGCCTTCGGGCGGCACGATCAGCGGATATCGCGCCAGCGCCAGCGGTGCCGGCGGCGAGTGATCCAGCAAGGCATGGCCGGCCCTGACCACCACGGTCAGGGGCTCGCGGAACAAGTGCTCGAAACTCATGCCGGCCATCGCGTCCGGTTCGCCCAGGCGGCCCACCGCAAACTCGATATCGGCCGCCTTCAGGCGTTCCAGCAGTTCCGCATTGCGGCCCGTGTAAATCCGCAGGCCGGCCATCGGCCAGCTCTGCCGGAACACTTGTATGGCCGGCGGCAGCAGCACGCTGGCCACCGTCGGCAGGATACCCAGCCCTACCGTGACCGAGGCGCCATCGTCGGCTTGCGCCAGTTGCCCGATGCCATCGCGCAGGCTGCCCAGGCAAGTGCGGGCATACGGCGCGAAGATGCGCCCTTCGCGTGTCAGTTCGGCGCCGCGCCGCCCGCGCTCGAACAGCCGCACGCCGACCACGGATTCCAGTTCGGCCAAGGTCTTGGAAATCGCCGGCTGGGTGATCGACAGCTGCTCGGCGGCGCGTTGCAGGCTGTTCGATTGCGCCACGGCCAGAAAGCACTGGACGTGCCGCAACTTGATGCGGCCGCCATGAAAGGGGTTTTCCATAACTTTTTAGATAACTGAGCAGCATGAAACATCACTTACCATAACTTTATAACCCTATTACAGTACGGCTCAATCATCTCGAGCAGCCGGAGTGTTTCCATGGACGGTTCCACGCCACATCCCATTGTCCTCACCCCCCGGGACTGGGATGCGCATCCGCCTTACCGCTACCCCGACTACAAATCCTCGGTATTGCGCAGCCCCTCGCTGCCCCTGATCTCCCTGGACGAGTCGCTGAAGAACCGCCACGCGCCGGTATATGGCGCCAGCAGGCTGGGGCCGCTGGACCACGACCTGACTCGCAACGCCGCGAAAAACGGCGCACCGCTGGGGGAACGCATCGTGGTAACCGGCCGGGTTCTCGACGAAGGCGGAAGGCCGGTGCGCAACACCCTGGTCGAAATCTGGCAGGCCAACGCGGCGGGCCGTTACGTCCATCAGGGCGACCAGCACGACGCGCCGCTGGATCCGAACTTCCTGGGCGCGGGCCGCTGCCTGACCGACGGCGAAGGCAGGTATCGTTTCCTGACCATCAAGCCGGGCGCCTACCCTTGGGGCAATCACGCCAACGCCTGGCGGACGAACCATATCCACTTCTCGCTATTCGGCGATTACTTCGGATCGCGCCTGGTCACCCAGATGTATTTCCCGGGCGACCCGTTGTTGCAGCTCGACCCCATCTTTCAGGGCACGCCGGCGCGCGCGCGCGAACGCCTGGTGTCGCGCTTTTCGCTGGACGCCACTCAAGAGGGCTATGCGCTGGGTTATGAGTTCGACATCGTGCTGCGCGGCGCACACCAGACCCCGACGGAGTAAGCCATGCCGCATCTGAAACAAACGCCATCCCAGACCATCGGCCCCTTCTTCGCGTATGGCCTGTGTCCCGAGCAATACAATTTCGAACTCAAGAGCCTGTTCACGCCGATACTGGCGGAACGCCACGCCGCGGGCCAGCCCATTACCATCGAGGGCCGCGTGTACGACGGCAGCGGCCAGGCGGTCAATGACGCCGTCATCGAGATGATGCAGGCGGACGCGGCGGGCCGCTACGTCCAGGCCGACGCCGATATCGAAGCCAGCGGATTCAAAGGCTTTGCCCGCGTGGGCACCGGCACCGATCCGCAGGCGCGCTTCATGGTCGAAACCATCAAGCCCGGCACCACCGGCGCCGCCTCGGCTCCACATATCGATGTCATCGTCATGATGCGCGGCATGCTGCTGCACGCCTATACCCGTATTTACTTCGAGGAAGACACGGCGGCCCACAGCCGGGATGCCGTACTGGCCGCCGTACCGCCCGAACGCCGGGCCACGCTGATCGCGCGGCGCCTGCCGTACGCGAATCGCGCGGCTTACGAATTCAACATTTATTTGCAGGGGCCTGACGAAACCGTCTTTTTCGACGTCTGACATCCAGCACGTCGCACGCCCGCGCAGCCTGGCTGCAGCGGGCTTTTGGCGCTTGTGCCGCGCGTTGCTCAGGGCACGAAAATTCCGGGCCGGAGAATCATTTTTATACACACCGGTTCGTTGAATTATTCTTAGCTATCTAATATTATTTGCATGCACGTCGATCCATCGCCGACTGCGCAAGCCGCGCGTAGGCCTGGCATATCCATCAAAAGAACGTGCCCAAGAAAAACGGAGAGAGACTCATGATTCAAGATCGATCAGCACTTCATCGCCAGGGCTGTAGCATCATCCTGGGTTCGCTGCTCAGCGCCGCGCTGGGCCTTGCCGCTCCTTGTGCCGCGCTGGCGACAGAACAGGCTGCGCAGTTTCCGTCACATGCCATCCGGTTCATCGTTCCCTATGCGGCGGGCGGCCTGCCCGACACAGTGGCGCGCGTCGTGGCGCAGGGCCTTACCAACAGCCTGGGCCAGCCCGTCGTGGTGGAAAACAAGCCTGGCGCCAACGGTGTCGTGGCCGCGCAAACGCTGGCCAGCAGCCCGGCCGACGGGTACACCTATCTGGTCACTGATGGTTCGATGATGTCCATCAATCCATCGCTGTACAAAAATCTGCCCTACGATCCCAAGCGCGATTTCGTTCCCGTTTCCCTGATCGCCACTTCGCCGCTTTTCCTCGCCACCAGCACGCAGACCGGCATCACTTCGCTGCAAGATTTCGTAAAGCGCGTAAAAGCCAAACCCGGGGCAATGAACTACGGTTCGTCGGGCGTGGGCAGTTCTCATCACCTGACGATGGAAGCCATGAAGATCGCGCTGGGACTCGACATCAAGCATGTGCCGTTCCGCGGCTCGGGCCAATCGGTCCCGGCCATGGTGGGCAACCAGGTCGACGTGGTATTTGCCGCCCTGCCGTCACTGTCGGGATTCGCCGACAAAGGCCAGGTCAAGATCCTGGCCACCAACGCCGGCACGCGATCGGTGCTGGCCCCCGATATCCCAGCCATCTCCGAAATCATTCCGGGCTTCAACTTTGCCGTCACGGTGGGCGCGCTGGCCGCCACGGGCACGCCCGATTTTGCCGTGCAGAAGGTCAGCGCGGCCATCGCCAAAGCAGTCAAAGACCCCGCCGTCGTGAAGCAGTTCAACACGCTGGGCATCGAGCCCGTCGGCGGCACGCCGGCCCAGTACAACGCCGCCATCGACGACGAAGCCAAGCGCTATCAAAGCGCGATCCAGGCAGCGGGCATCAAGGCCGATTAGCCCTGGCGGCTGGCCGCGCGCGGGCCCGGGCAGCCCGGCGCGCGGCGGCCCGCCTGCACCGCCCCCCCATTGGAAGGAACTCCTATGTTGACGACCGAAGAAAACGAACTGCTGTGCCGAGTAGTCGGCGACGCGCCCATGGGCCAATTAATGCGCAGGCACTGGTTACCCGTCTGTCTCAGTGAAGAAGTCAGCGAGCCGGACGGCGACCCGGTGCAAGCCCGAGTGCTGGGGGAAGACCTGGTGGTGTTCCGCGATACGGACGGCCGCGTGGGCGTCATGGACGAATACTGTCCGCACCGCCGCGTATCGCTGGTATACGGACGCAACGAAGAATGCGGCCTGCGCTGCCTGTATCACGGCTGGAAAATGGACGTCGAGGGGCATGTGATCGAAATGGTGTCCGAACCGGCGGCCAGCACCATGGCGCAAAAGGTGAAGCACAAGGCCTACAAGGTGCAGGAATGGGGCGGCGTCATCTGGGCGTACATGGGCCCGCAAGACGATATCCCCCCGTTCGCACCCCCGCCCTGGGCGCCCACCGCCGGCACCAAGGTCAGCATCGCCAAGGTACTCATCCCCTGCAATTGGGCGCAGATCCTGGAAGGCGCGATCGATTCCGCGCATAGTTCCAGCCTGCATTCGTCCGACTTCGTGCCGGCGCGCGTCGGCGGCGCCGAGGCGACCGACAAAAACTGGCTGCGCCCTTCTACCGACAAGGCGCCGCGGCTGCAAGTGCAACGCATGCCGTTCGGCTTTCGCTACGCCGCCATCCGCCGGCCGATCACCAACGCGGCGCAGAACGACTATGTGCGTTCCACCGTATTCGTGGCGCCCGCCACGGTGCTGATTCCCCCCAATAACCTGTACAACGTGGCCAACATCAACGTGCCGATGGACGACACCGGCACGGCGTTCTATTTCATCGCCTGGGGCGAGAAGGCCACCACGCCCGATACCGAGACCTGGCGCCGCTTCCTGGGCACCAGCGTCGGCATCGACCTGGACGAACGCTACCGCCCGCGCCGCAACACCGAGAACCGCTTCTGGCAGGACCGCCAGGCCATGAAGGCCGGCAACTTCACCGGCATACGCGGCTTTCCGAATCAGGACATCGCCATGTGGGTCACCATGGGCCCGCTCGCCAACCGCTCGGAAGAGCGCCTGGGCGCCAGCGACTTGGCCATCGTCGAATTCCGGCGCCAGATGCTCGAGGCCGTGCGGTCTTTCCAACAAGGCGACGCGGCCATCGGCACCGGCGATTCGCGCATTCCCGCGCATGTCTGCTCGTTCCAGGCCATCGTGCCCAAGACCACTGACTGGCGCGAATTTGCCGCCCAGCCCGCCGGCG
>Ga0182738_1008152_pt1 | contig 10462 bp, 5 predicted proteins | sample eDN5th30CBELigMG_FD_128876 | JGI IMG/M metagenome (GOLD analysis project Ga0182738, IMG submission 128876) | Enriched Miracle-Growth compost microbial communities from Emeryville, California, USA - eDNA 5th pass 30_C BE-Lig MG (version 2)... ... | reverse complement strand
TTAGTTGATGTATGATGAGAATAATATTCAAGTAAGAAGGGATGGTTTAGCTACATTTTTGAAGATGGTTGCCTGCTCCACCGATTTCTTCTTTGATCGTAAAATTCTTTTTTGGTCAAAAGAACTCCCCTAAAGCATTTTTCAAGCTGATTTCCAGAAATTCCTGTATAGTGGACCTTATCCTGCAAAAAAACAAGCCGATTTTATCAAGCAACAAGGCCCATTACCGGTAGACAACAATCCTGATTTGCAAGCTGAAGTAATATAGTTTTTCTCTAAGAATGAACCTGAATTATTTGTTTAGGGTGGTGTCTCTATTAATATTGTGAAAGAATATGAGCAGTCTGAATTCTTTGTTTCTGCTCATAGAGTGTATGTCGTTCAAGTAATACTTGGTTCAAAAGAATTTTTGAACATAAAAATAATAGGGTCGTGATTCAAAAGGAGACTTTGTAGTCAACAGAAGATATTCAGATTTCGTTTTGATCCGACATATTTTAGTTGAAAACTTTCCTCAAGTTCCCTTTATGCCTCTTCCTTCTACTGATTCTCATGTATTTTCTTTTGAAAGTTTTCGACTAAACTTCTGTAAAAGGGTCCTGAAAGATTGAGTGGTCTTGTCACATTTTTACAAAGCATCCCAACAATTCCTTTTGTTTATGATTCCCGTAAAAAAAATGTCTTGAGACAAAGCTAACTTTTTGAATAGCTGAATGGCAGATTTTCATCAGATATACTGAGTTTAATATTCAGGAAGTACAAATCTCAATTTTTCTTTGCAATAATAATCCTGTTTAGAGATTAAAGTCTTTCAAAAAGTCAAAAGATTTCTTGGATGTTCTCTTCTAGAGAGAGATCTTTAGGAGAAAAAAAAAAAAAAAAAACAGAGAACCGAGACTTGGATGAATATTTTATAAATTGATGAAATTTGAACAAAGAAATATTAATAAAAAATATTCTTTTCCCTACTAATAATTGCTTTATCTAAAAAAATCCTTATTTATTATTTTCTTTATCATTGATGGTTTTATAATTAACAAATGAAATATTTAGGATAAGAAGCCAAATCAAAAACCATTATCATGCTCTTTAAATTACACTTTTCCTCCATAAGATATCTTTATTACTCTCGCCTTCACTTGCATCTCTCCATATCAAATTTCTTTTTTTCTTCTTTGACTTCTCATAGGGAGGGAGCTTCTTTTTATTCAAAAAATCTCATTCGCATTTTCACAGTTTTATTTGATTCGCCGTCAAGTTTAAGGAATTCCCACGAACCTTTGCTGAAAAATAAGTCTGTGATTTTGGATAAAGCTGAGAGGACTGTAATGCAAAAATCTTGAATTTGTGTTGGGCCTTTTAATTCTCATGCTCTCTACCCTAGAAATTTTGGCCGACAAGTATGAACTTTAAAAAAAAAAAAAATCTGAAAATCTTAGAAAAATATGAACTTCAAAAGGCAAAAAGAGAATGAAAATTCACCAAACAAAAATCTAATATAAATTAAATAACTCACTGCCCATATCCAATATTCCTAGTAATTCAAGAAATACCTATATACTAATAGGCGTTCATATGGTGTAAATTGTATGGATTGCCGAGTCTCAGGATTCAAATAATAATAAAAAAATCTAAAGATCTTCTTGTTTTTTTAATTATTATTTGAGTCCTCAGACTCGGCAATCCATACAACATACATTATATGAACGCCTATTGGTCTTCTTGTTTTTCAAACTCAGATTTCCTCTATAATAAGCTTCATTTATTTCTTAGTGACCTCTGTCTGTATACAATGGATGCTCTCAGATTTTTTTTAAAAAACAAACCTTTGAAGAAAAAAAAGAAAGTCTTTATTTGTTATAGATTTATAGATTTTATCAGAGACTTCTCAATTGGAAAATTTTGATTTTCATTCGAAAAAAAATTCTGAAAAAAAAATGGAAAATTTGAGAACTGCAAAAAATCTGAAAATCAAAAGACCCAACAGTCTCTTCCGAGATCACCAAAAAGATTAATTTGAGACAAGGCAACACCAAAACAGGGGGTTTTTTCTTCTTTAAAATTTAAGGCAAATCAACAAAATTTGCCACTTTGAGGATGAAGAAAAGAATTGTTCTGCAATAAAATAGAGGAGTTTTGGCTATGATTCAACAAAATCGCAATCTCATGTGATACTTTCTCGGAAAAGTACTCCATAGAATTGAGACAGAATGCATGCGGGAGGCATCCTGTGTGTATACCTTTTGTTGTTATTGATTTAATGAAGACTAACCTTCTTGAATGTAATCTTTTTTTTTTCTTGAAATAAAACTTGACCTTCTCATCCAGAACACCTGAAATGCATATCATGGACAATTTTGTCAATTTTTTATTCATTGCCAGCCCAATATGGTTCTGAATAGATGAGTTAAATTATCCAAGAAAAACTAAAAAAGAACAATTAAATTCGAACTCTCATACTTATTTAAACCTCAAATGGTAAGAAAGGAAATTCAATGAAAAGCAGACAAATCAATGTAAACAAACATGAAGAATATTGGATTTTTCCTTAAGTTTCGAGAATCACTTCAGATCACGAATCTAGTGGTTGGCTTATTATTTGGAGCCCTTCAAGAAAAACCGCTTTCTTTCATGTTTCTCACGCATCAGTTTTTCTTTCTTTGGTATTGAAATATGACGTGACAACTCAAGTCAGAGTTTAATTTCAGATTAAATATCTCTTCATCTTCAATTCCAATTAAAAATTTGCATATAACATTTTTCTTCCTTAAATTTTTATTTATGACTTTGATTTATTTCAAAAATTTATCTGTGCCTTGATTCGCCTTAATCTCTTCTCGTTTATTCTTTTTTCCTTCCCAAACCTTCTTCTCCTCAAAAACTCCTCAGTATTTCCCTCTTCGCCTTCTCTCTACTCACTCTTCTCTCAAAATTTACATCCACCCTTTCCAATCTTCCTGACTGAAAAAAACTCTAATTCTGACCACAGATTGATTTCTCAAATACAGAAAACTTCAATTAAACTCAATGTCACTTATCCAAAACCAATTTTGCATAATATTTATTCTCAAAATTTCTCATAAGCATCTCCATTAGTGAACATGGCCGGCCTCGTCTTTGATGTATTAGATCATGCCGTTTCCTCCTCCACCTTTTCTTTCGGCCAAGGCGGCTCTTCTAAAGGCCTAGATGTGGTTTTATTTTTTGCTGGCCCCGGGCCTAATGTCCATGTAAGAGCTCTTCTTTCAATCTTTATTAACTGAATAAGGGAATAACGATTGACATTCCTGAAGACAGCTGTTATATAGAAGACTCTATCGTATACATTCTGTATAATATTAAAGTAATACTCATGTCTTGCTTCTCTTTATGAAACCAAAAGGGTACTTACTACCAAAAAAGGAGAGTTTGCAGCAGTGAAAGGATATGCAGACTTTGTCAACATTAGAAGAATTTTGACGGAACTTTATCCAAAAATAAAAACCCCTGCCCTTGCTGACCCGACCCTCTTTGTAAGTTTTTTCCTTGCTGATGAATTTTTTTTTCTGAGAAAGAATTAGTCTGATTGGGAAGAGCATGATCTCAGAACAGTGAGAGAAGGTTTAACTAGGTTGTTGCGGGTAATTTGTTTTAGGTCTGACCTTTTTGATTCTCGGAATTACTTTTTTTGGTTGAAATAAAAAAGGGCTTTTTCTAGCCGATTTCCAGCAATCTCTTGCCACTGGACCCCTTCCTGCAAACCAACAAGTCGAACTCTTAAAACAACTAAATCCATACGTCGCATATAACAATCCTACCACGCACGTCCAAGTAAATCTCGAGTCCTTTGCGACAACTCTAACGGGATTAAGGGTACTTCTATTGACATCACTAAAGAGTTTGAAGTGTCTGATTTTCTATGGGCCAGTCATAAAGAATACATTATTAAAGTAATTTTTAGTTAATAAAGAGTCTTACAATCTAAGGGTCATGACCAAAAAGGAGAGTTTTCAATCAGCAGAAGATATAGCGATTTTGTCTTGATCCGACAAATCCTGATGGCAAAGTTCCCTGGAGTTCCATTTGCTCTTCTTCCCAATGAAGATTTACAGGTATTTTCTCTATTGAAAATTTTGCTTAACTTCTTGTAATAGAGTCCGATGAAAATAAATGGCTTCATAACATTTTTAAAAAGCATCAATAGGATCCCTTTAGTTTATTATTCTCGTAATGAGTTTTTTTAGAGACAGCCAGGGTTAATTTTTTAAATAGTTGAATGGCAGATTTTTATTAGATATACAGAGCCTGACCTTGCTGGAGTAAAAGAAACAATTTTAGTATGAAACTAAGGACTTTCTAGAAATTGAAGCCTTTCAAAAAATCTGGCCTTATGGGCACCGTCATGAAAGATCTCTTTAAGGTTTCGATTTCCCTTTAAATTGGAATATAAAAATAATAGGGTCAATCGAAACCTTTGCCAAGCAATTGATCATAGAGGTGTTGTTCTTGATGGACTTTGGGGATAAGATCCGAGTTAACTGAGTTTTCATAATAAGAAAGATATTGATACAAATACATAGAAATACGAAGTTAATAATTCATATGATATTTATTTAAGTTCTCAATGAATGTTTTACTTTACTTTTGTCAAAACCTTGGAGGAATTTTTTTTTCTAATGATCAAATAAAATACCATAAGTATAAAAACCTAAAGTAAACTATAAGATGAAAGCATATTAAACATCATCATCATTATATAAATATCATGTATTTAAATAAAAAAACGATAGAAATACGTTGAAAAAAATTACTTTTTAAATACAGACGAAGAACCAATCTGACTCCAATCTTCAATAATTTTTTCTGGTTTAAACAATAAATCCTCCGTATTACTCAACACAATAAAATGTGTCGCAGACGCAGGCGTCCATTTGTCATTATAATAATCCCAAAATGGGTACTTGTGTTTTGCCAAATAAAATCCTTGTTTAAAATGCTTTGAATTCTTCAATTTATCATAGGCTGCAAAAGGCTTTCCGTTCACTTTCAGCCCATGTTTAGCTTGAGACTCAGGATCCCACACAGGAATCACACAAATAATATTCACTCCAGGCGTCTCATCTAGCTGATTTTCAAGTCTATCCGCCATATCTTCCATAATGGTCTCATCAAAAGGAGGGTTTGCGACATGAAGTCCCGGCTTAATTTTATACTCAAAAAACGAGCCATTTGAAGAGAACAATTCTCGCTCCAATCTGAACGGCGAGCAATAGCCCTGGCTTGTATTCAACGGAGATCCAAATAATTCAATGATTTTGGCGTCTTTGAAGATGGTCGGTGGGACGCTGAGGTGATTATTTAAGGTTCCCATAAAGTTGTAGGCTGAAAGAAGAAGGTGTCTTTTACCTTTGAAGTCGTCTTCTGAGCCCTTGTAGACTTGTTTTAAGCGGGTTTCTTGGCTGTTGGAGATCCTGAAAAACGTCATTTTCCGTTTGATGCAGTATTCTTGTGTGGAGTACTTTTCAAAGATGGTGTTGATTTTGGAACAGATTTCTTCTTTAGTGACGTTGGGTTTGAGAGACTTTTCATAATAAGTGAGATCGTTTTCAAGAGCAGTGAAGATTTTGGGCATGAAATAGTCCTTTTCTTCTTTGATAAGTGAATGAAGATACCATCGCATGAAGATTTCTTCGGGCTTTATGTCTTGACTGAAAAGAGACCTGAGGAGCTGGCAGACTTCTTCTCGGAATGCTTCCAAAAGCTCGAAAATGTCTTGAAGGAGCTTAGAAGATTGTTGTTGGCTATTGTCATTAGATTTTGAGTCATTTTGCTTGTTATCGTAAGTATTGGGGCCAGAGGAGTCTTTTGATGAGTTGTAGAATCGAGATCGATACATATTTTGGTTGGGAGAGGGAGGTGAGTTTGGGATGATAAAAGAGGGTGGGTTTGAGAGGCAGTTTGGTTGATGAAATAAAAATTTATTGCTGATGCAAAATGTTTACTGTTATCTTAATAATCTGTGCAGAGAGAGGAAATTTGATTGAATTTTTTCGACAATAGAATTTGTTCAAATTGATTTATTTCGAGCTCAATCTTTCTTTTGCCAAAAATATGGGTCTTTTTTTTTTTTTTTTGAACACAAAAAGAGCTTCAAATTTACGGTAAATTAAAATTATTGCTGTGGGAGATGGACCAGATAAATGAGCCAAGTCCTATTCAGACTCCAGTCTCGATGAAAAAGAATGACCCAGAACCTTCAAATAACAATCTTCCTTCAACAAAGAGACAATGTAAATGGAGGAATTTATGTAAAAAGCCTCCTGTACACACAGTAATAAAGTCTTTAAATCTAAATGGAGAAAAAGAACAAGCATTTCTTCAAAAATTTCTATAAAAAGAATATGATGAAGAATTTAAAGAAAGAGCAAGAAGAGGTCTTGAAGGAAATCGGCAGAAATTGTCAAATCCAGAAGAACTCTGGAATTTATTAGGAGATGAAAAGAAATGCGTGATTGATATTATGGAAGCGCCAAGTAATGCAGAGATAAATTGTGGTTCGTAGGCTGCTGAGATTATTCAAAAGACAGATGATTACATTTTCAAGTTAAAAGAGAGATAAAACATTAGAGGACTAGGGAAGTTGAAAATCACCGACAATGATTTTTAAATTGTAAAGGAAGATGAAAAACTTTTTATGTTGATTTTGGCTCTTTCATTAAGATCAAGAAACAAAGCAAAAAGATTGAGACAAATTTTGTTCATTTTCAAAGCAAAATTTTCCCTCTAAAATAAATCTCAAAAGAGCTTTCATCACATTCAGAATATGAATATTGAGGACTGAAAAAGGAGGAGTGGAGTGCTTATGGACTATTTTTTCGAGGGAATTCTTTTTATTCGTAGATAATTTAGGAGAACTTCTGAACAAGAGGTTGAATGGATTATTTATTGAGAGTTCTTCTTGATGAGTGGAGATGCAGAAGTTGAGGCCTGTTTTCAGATTTTCTTTGTTTTTTCATGAAGAGAAGGCAAAGAAAAAGCCATTATTATTTTTATATGAAATTAATTCTTATACATTTTATGATTCAACCCGAGAATCAATAAAAAAGGATCCGAGGCTTTTCTTCAAAAGCAGAATTTGGTAATAAAGCTTTATTGTTCAGGCTCTTTTGAAACCAAACACCATTTTTGTGAATTATTCAAGTCTTTCAATATTATCAGTCAAAACTAAGCCAAAAATAGTATGTATTTTCTTTGAAAATTTTGAACCGTTTTGTTTTAATATTATTTTTGGAGGTCAGAATCCTTGAAAGGAATTGATTACCCTTCATTCAGATTTTTCATCATTATTCATTCACCATGAAACCAGAGTCTCTGGATATCTCTTTGACTCTTACCCAGACGCATGATGAGTCTTGTTTCAAAAAGAATTTTCGGAGGATATTGAAGGGAGGTAATTTCAATCGATTTAATAAATTAAACATCGAGTTTCAATTCATCTTAGATCATTAAGCGTTTTACTTTTTCTTTTTTTCTTTGAGTTCTTTCTTGGACAAATTCTCTATACAGTCGAACTTTTTTCTCATTGAAAGTTTTCAAAAGGCCTTCGCTTTTGCACTTCTTCTCTTTCTCTTGTCTTCACCAAGATCTTGATGTCTCACAATCATATTGAGAATTGAAAACGGGATTTCAGGGCCTTTTATTTTTGTCATGGAAGAAATTCTATTCTCTTAAGTTTCGCTCGATTTTTCTTTCAAAGCTTTAGCTCATCACCTGAGTATCTTGAAATTTGAGGAATAAACAGAACAAGGCCCTTAAAAAAAGGCCTTTCTGTTGATTCTATCTCGATTTAGTATCCGCGATGAGTGAAAGACTCGAAAGACTATTTTCTGAATCCCTCAAAGATTCCAAGTTGACTTTGATAAAGATATGAAAATAAGGCGAGGGGAAAGACGAGAAATGGAGAGACATGAGAATTATAATGGCTTTATTGGTATTTAAACGTTTTGTTTGTCTCCTGAAAGAATATTCGAATTTTATTTTACAACAAAGATCCGCACCTAAATGAATAAAAATGAAACGTCTCAAGTTTCTCTTGTTTCTTTTCGACTTTATTTTTTGTTAAAGTATCTTATTCACAATTGCGTTATGACTTCTTCTATTGCTGAATATTTCCTGAATGAGGTTTGCTCAGAGAAAACTCAGCGTTATGACCAACACTAATAAAAGGAGTTATTTTTTATTTAGGGCCTTTTGATTTTTTATTAAAAACTTGGTTAAACCTTTCTCTGTCTCAAGTCAGATTTAGTCACTCCTTTTTCTCTTCACCCAGCCAATGTCATCACAGTTTTGAGACTTTGATCCATTCGTGGCCTCAAAATCTCTTTATTTGAGAGGAAATGGACGGTGGGGCAAGCAGATTGAAGATGATTGAATTTCAAGATTTCTTGTTTTCTTGACATAAAATTATTTTAAAAAATAATGATTAATGAAAATTCGTTGATCATTTTTTCAAAAGGGGATAACTTTAACCTCTCCTAAATCTGGCGCCTGTTGATAGGATAGCGGTAAATGGCTTGCTTGCCAGAATTTTTCAACAGTCATTTTTGCAAAATTTCAGCGAAAAAGGTAAAAAATTTAATTTAATTTATCTGAAATTTAAATAAAAAACTGCTCATATTTAGGGTTTAACCAAGTTAAAAATCAAATCTTCCAAACCACGAGAAACCCAAATAATATATTTTTCTGTCAACCGAGAATCCTCAAAATTGATTGGGCGTCCCGTTGCCCATCTTCTATAAATCTGCTCTTGATCTCCCCTTTTTATAATCATTAATCAACTCTTATTCACTATGTCCCTTCAAAAATCTCTCTTCGCCCTTCTTATTCTCACCATCACCTCCTCTGTTTCCTCCACATCCTGCGGCACCAACCCTCTCCTTGACGTCTACGGCATCACAGCCGCCTTTACCGACGCTCAAGTTGTCTCCGGCCTCACCTACTGCAAATCCCTTCAAGGCAAAGAAACCTGCTGTGACGCTGACACCATCAACGGCTTCCAATCAAAAGCTGACGAGCTTATCAAGAGCCTCACCTCTGCAGTTGCCAAACGTGACAAAGCCTTGCTTTCCATCAGAAAAGATACCCTCCCTTCTCTTTCTGGAAAGCTCGCCTCCTTGAAAGAAGCCTCTTCTAAGGCCGTCGCCAAGCTTGAAGAAACTCTTGCTAACGGTGGCTCTGGCGATATGGGCACTGATTTGATGAACGCCATCGTCATGGCTATGGCTATGGCTTACGGCGAAATGGCCAAAATGCTCACTGATAATCTTTCTTCAGTGAAAAGCGGCTTGCCTGATTATCAAAAAGCGAGAACCGCTTGTGTTATCGACATTGTGAAGATTCAAGCCGCTGCCTGGTGCTTGGCTTGCGATCCTGAATTCACCACCAAAGGCGTCTCTCTTTCTGGAATTGAGTTCTCATCTAATTTGAAGCAGACCTTGACGGATTCTTGCTTTGCTTATTTCACGGCTGCCGCCACTCAAAGCATGCTTTTCTCAATGAATGTGCTCAGTTCTCAAATGTCTGCAATTACTGCTGCTTTGAATAAAGTTGCTAAGGGAAATGCGAATGGCGCAAATGAATTTATGACTGCTTTTATGACGGTTTCTATCACCGAAGCTTCTTTGGATGCGTCTGCGATTCCTGTAGGATTCCCTGATGATTGTGATGAGGATGAATGTGAATGGATTCCTGACACTTTGTTTAAAGGTGGAGAGCTTGATGAAGCTAGTTTGACCTTAGGAGGTGCTGTTGAAAGCAACAGTGGTGAATCTGGAGGTCTCGTTGTAAATGGAGCAAATCGTATTCTGACTGCTGGAAGTTGGGATCCTGATGCTGATGAAGCTGGCGTGACCGTTGCTTTTGAAGATAACCCAGGAAATGTAGACAACAATAGCGACAATAGTGCGGGATTGTTCAAGAATGTTGTCGGAGGACTTGTTGTTTTATTGAGTGTCCTTTTGATTTAGTGGGTGATTCTCTATTTATTATGATTAATATAACAATTGATTCTTTTAATGAGTAAATAAGAAAATAATCGATTGATTCTTAATTAAAGATTTAAATATAAAATCAACTCTGAAGAAAAATGAAAAATGGAGCATTTTATATATTTAGGAAGATGGCAAGATTATTTGAAGTCCTTATGATATAATTGTTGCAACAAATAAAACTGTAACTGTCCTTTATTTTGCCTCAATAAGTTGAGATTCAAATTTCGACAGAATATTAATAAAAAAGAGTTTAATTTCTCCAAGTTTCTTAATAAACAAGGCTAGAAAAATCCCCAAAATTTCTCGGGAAAATCGGGAAAAAAACTTTTTAAAATTTTCAATACCGAAATTGAGAAGGGTCACCGGGAAAAGATTTTTAATCTTTCCGATTTTTTAAAAGAGCCCGGAGAAAATATCTTCTAGGTTCGAATTTA
>Ga0182738_1008151_pt1 | contig 10464 bp, 10 predicted proteins | sample eDN5th30CBELigMG_FD_128876 | JGI IMG/M metagenome (GOLD analysis project Ga0182738, IMG submission 128876) | Enriched Miracle-Growth compost microbial communities from Emeryville, California, USA - eDNA 5th pass 30_C BE-Lig MG (version 2)... ... | reverse complement strand
GCGCCCACTTGTTCCCCCGCCACATCAGGCGCCGGTTCTTCGCGGGAGGAACCCATGATTTTGTCTCAAACTGTGGAATTCAAAGCTGCATAAGTGCACGGGCCGCTCCGCGGGAGATTCTATTTCCCGGCCCGCGACGTTAGGATGGTAGCCAGCCGTTCGTTATCGCGTCCAGCGCTTTGCATCCCGTATATTGAGACATACACCATGACCAACATCCCGCCGCCCCTGACTGCCATTCCCCAACGATCCCCCGCTCCCTATGTTCCGGACAGCGTGCTCGACCGCTTGGCGAAAGCCACCAGCGGGTCTCTTACCACACAGCTCTATATCAAGGGCATCCGCCAGCCTGTCCTGCACGGGTTGCGCCCTTTGAACAAGAAGGTAAAACCCTTCGCCGGCCGCGCCTACACGATGCGCTTCATTCCAGCCCGTGAAGATGTGGATTTCTACGGCAACCTCACCTTCAGCCCGAATGCGGACAATTTGCAATGGGTGGGCGTCGAGCAAATCGAGCCCGGCCATGTACTGGTGATAGACAGCAATAAAGATGGACGGGCCGCTTCGATGGGCAGCATGCTGGTCACGCGCATGATGATGCGCGGTGCGCGCGGCGTCGTCACCGATGGCACATTCCGCGACGGCACGGAGCTGAGCAGTATGGATTTTCCAGTCTGGAGCACAGGCGTTACCGCCACCACGCGCCTGAGCTATCACCACGTGGCCGACCTCCAGGTGCCGATTGGCTGCGCCGGCGTGGCGATCTATCCGGGCGATGTGATCCACGGCGACGGCGATAACATCACTGTCATTCCGGCCCATATGGCCGAAGAGATGGCCGATCTCTGCGAGAAGCGCGACGACATCGAGGCGTACCTGGCGCTGCGCGTGCAGGCGGGCGAGCCGCTGTGGGGACTGTATCCGCCCAACGATGCCACCCGCGAGCAATTCAAGCAGTGGGTTGCCGCGGGCCGCCCCGAGATCCCGCCGGCCAGGCCGGCAGGCTGCCGGTAATCGGGAGCCGCACATGAATAATCCCGCTTACACACCGCAGTACTATGCGGCCTTGATCCGCCGCTATTTCGATGCTTGCAACGCCGCCGATTACGACGCCCTGGTCGATTGCTTCACTCCCGATGCTGTCCATTATTTCCCCGCGGGGCTGCCCGAGGTCCCGTGGCGGACCGCCGATACGATTGCCCGCAAATGGGTATGGTGCGTGGAAACGCTGGGTTCGCAGTGGACGATAGAGCGCATCGTCGTCAGCCACGATACTCCCGAGGCGGTGATCGAATGGACGCATTGGAAAAACAAGAGCGGCACGGCTCTGCGTGGCGCCGAATGGTATGACTTCGATGCGAAGACCGGCAAGATCGCGGAAATCCGCGCCTACTACGCATCGCCGGCCGACAAGGAAGCGCGTATCAACGAGCTGGTCGATTTCGACTACGCCGGCCGCGGCTACCATCTCAAAAGCGCAACGGAGGCAAAAAAGTGATTCGGCATGTTGTATTGTTTCGCCGGCGCCCGGATTCGGAGCCGGATGCGCAGCGCGAGTCCAGCCTTGTTGCTCGGATGACGGCGCTCGGCGCGCAGATTCCCGCCGTCTCGTATTGGCGCGTCGCTGCCAACGAGCTGCAGCGTTCGATCAGTTGGGACTATGTCCTCGAATCCGAGGTCGCCGATGCCGCCGCGCTCGATGCCTATCTTTTCCACCCGCTGCATCAAGCGCTGGTGGCTGACTTGAAACCGTATTTTGAATGGGCGGCAGTCGACTACACGGTCCCGCCAGGCGAGGTCGCCCGATGAGGATCAATGGACACATGCTGATCGGCGCTTCCGAGGTCCTGGGCAAAAGCGGTACGGTGCAGGCAATGAACCCGCAGACCGCCGAGCCGATTCCCGAGCCGCAATTCGGCATGGGCGGCGCCCGGGAGGTCGAACTCGCCGCGAGCTTGGCCACGGCAGCCTTTGATGTGTATCGCAAACAGCCTCTGGAACGCCGTGTCGCCTTGCTCGAGGCGATTGCTGCGAATATCGAAGCCTTGGGCGATGCCTTGATCGAGCGCGCCCAGCAAGAAACCGGGCTTTCCAGGGTGCGCCTGGAGGGCGAGCGCGGGCGCACTACCGGCCAGCTGCGGTTTTTTGCAACGGTGGTACGCGCGGGCCACTTCCTGCGCGCAACGGTGGATAAGGCGCTTCCCGAACGCAAGCCTGCTCCGCGCAGCGATCTCAGGCTCTCCAAGGTGGCGTTGGGGCCGGTCGCCGTGTTTGGCGCCAGCAACTTCCCGCTTGCGTTCTCCGTCGCAGGCGGCGACACCGCCAGCGCCCTTGCGGCCGGCTGTCCCGTGATCGTAAAAGCTCACGCGGCTCATCTGGGCACCTCTGAGCTCGTAGGCAGGGCCGTGCAGAAAGCGGTAACCGAGGCCGGGCTTCCCGAGGGTGTGTTTTCGCTGTTGATGGGCGCTGGACGACAGCTCGGCGAAGCGTTGGTGAGCCATCCCGCAATCAAGGCAGTGGGCTTCACGGGATCGCGGCAGGGCGGCTTGGCGCTGCAGCGGATCGCCCAACACCGGCCCGAGCCTATTCCCGTGTACGCCGAGATGAGCAGCATCAATCCAGTGTTCCTCTTGCCGGGGGCCCTGGAAGCAAGGGCCGAATCGATAGGCCGGGCGTTTGTGGAATCCCTTACCTTGGGGGCCGGCCAATTCTGCACCAATCCGGGCCTTGTGATTGCAATCGACAGCCCGGGGCTTGAACGCTTCCTGGCGGCGGCAGGTGAAGCATTGGCGTCGAAATCCGCTCAAACGATGCTCACTTCCGGCATCTATGACGCATACTGCGCCGGCACGGCGCGTCTCTCGTCTGTGCAAGGCGTGCGCCGGGTCGCGGAAGGCCTGGCAGCCGAGTCGCCCAATGCCGCTCAGGCCGCGCTGTTTCTGGGCGACGAGGATCAACTACTATCCAGCGACGCTGTGAAAGCCGAGGTTTTCGGCCCGGCGTCGGTGGTCGTCCGCGCACGAAACACCGCAAGCCTGCTGCGCGTCGCCGAATCGCTGGAAGGCCAGCTGACCGCGACCTTGCAGCTCGAAGCCAGCGATCATGACGAGGCTGGGAGGCTGCTGCCGATCCTGGAGCGCAAAGCGGGCCGGATTCTCTTCAACGGCTTTCCTACCGGCGTCGAAGTCAGCCACGCCATGGTGCACGGAGGGCCGTTTCCGGCGACCTCCAACAGTATGTATACCTCGGTGGGAGCCCAAGCGATCGACCGCTACCTGCGGCCGGTGTGTTATCAGGATGCGCCCGCTGCCTTGCTGCCGCCCGAACTGCGCCCCGAAAACCCGCTCGGCCTATGGCGCCTGATCGATGGGGTGATCGGCCCGTCCTGAATCGCAGTTCTGCGGGGCTCCAGGGCAAGCGCCGTCCGCCTGCGGATCACGTGCTGTCCCGTTCGATAAGCTCGAAGCCGATATCCAGCTGCTTTTCGACTATATGCTTACCGCTCAATCGGGCCAGGAGCATGTGTCCCGCATGTTCGCCCATCTTGGCCCGATGGATGCGTAGGGTGGTCAACCGGGGCGCCGCCGCCCGCGCTATGGGCATGTCGCCCAAGCCCATGACCGCGATACGGCCTGGTACATGCCAATGTCGCTGTTGGCAGGCAAAAAGAACACCGGCGGCGAGCAGATCGTTATTGCAAAATACCGCGGTAATGTCCGGATAGCGTTCCAGCAATGACATCAGGCAGGCTGCGGCCTGGTCTATCTGGGCGGGAGGCGCAATGAGCTCCGCCCTGACTTCCTTGGCGCCGCAAGCTGCGGCTTGCGAGCGATAGCCTTCGAGGCGCCTGCGCGAACGTTCCTCGTCCGCGCCGATGAAGGCCAGGCTGCGGTGGCCGCGCGCCACTAAATGACGCGCCGCGGCGCGACCCACGTCAATGTTCGAAAAGCCCACGAGCATGTCGATCACGGGAGACCGGCCCGGCGTGGGCAAGTCCCAGGTCTGTACCACGGGAATGCGCGCGCGCCGCAGTTTCGAAGCGAGAGACGCCGGCTGGGCAATGCCGGTAAGCACCATGCCGTCGACACGCCGGCCCAGAAAAGCATCCGCCAGGGCAAGCTCCGCCTGCTCGCGGTAGGCGCTTTGGCCCAACAGCAGTTGGTAGCCATGCTCCGCCAGTGTTTGCCCCAATGCCTCTATGGTTTCAGAGAAAACCAGGTTGGAAATGGTGGGGACGATGGCCGCAATGATGCGCGAGCGGTTGGACGCCAGGCTGCCCGCCGTCAAATTTGGAACATAACTCAATTTTTTTATGGCTTTCTGTACGGTGGCGAGTGTTTTGGGGGCGACCTTGCCGGGCGTATTGATGGCTCGGGAGACGGTTACCAAAGACACGCCCGCTTCATTGGCCACATCGATCATGCGGGCGGCGCCTGCGGGCAAGGGTGAAGGAGAGCTGGCTATCCGTGGCATGCAAGGATTCTTGGGTGAGTGGCGTGTGACGATGCGGCGCTTGCGCCGATAAATTCCAAATTGCGGGACTTTGGGCAACTGCTGCGTAAAGCTCCAGTTGCCAGTTTGCATGCGAAGCGCATAATGAAAGCGCTTTCATCATACCGCATGAACCACTGTAATCACAATGAGCCTTTCAGGAGACAACCAAATGAAATTCCGATCTTTGTACGTCGCTTTCAGCTTGCTCGCCGGCGTCCTCGTCTTCCCCGGCGCAGCACTGGCGCAGGGTGACTACCCATCGCGCGCGGGAACCGTGATTGTTCCCTTCCCGGCAGGGGGCACGAGCGACCTTATGGGGCGTTTGATAGCCGACGTGCTGAGCAAACAGCTGAAGCAGCCCTTCGTGGTGGAAAACAAAGGCGGCGCCGGCGGGGAAATCGGAACGGAGATAGCAGCGCGGGCCGCACCGGATGGCTACACATTGCTGCTTTCAGGAATTGGCACCAACGCCATCATGCACGGCTTTACACCCAAGCCGCGTTACGACTCGATGCGCGATTTCATCCATATTTCGCAACTGGCCGCGGGACCGAACGTTTTGGTGGTGAATCCGCAATTTCCCGCAAAGACCTTCAAAGAATTCATTGATTGGGTGAAGACCAATCCGGGCAAATTCAATTATGGGCAAGTGAATGCGTCGTCGGGGCATGTCACCAGCGAATATCTCAAGCAGGTGGCGGGCCTGGATATGGTGGGCATCCCTTATAAGGGAGGAGCGCCCGCGCTCAATGATGTGCTGGCCGGCCATATTCATGGGATGTTTACGAACCTGGATTCGACATTGGCTTCGGTGAAGGCCGGCAGCTTACGGGCATTGGCCGTCACCAGCGCCGAGCGCAGCCCTTTGCTTCCGGACGTGCCGACCGTCGCCGAGTCGGGCTACCCCGGCTTCACGGCGGTATCGTGGACCGGACTGTCCGCGCCCAAAGGGACGCCTCCGGAAATTGTCAAAAAGCTCGAGACGGCAATGAAAAAAGGCTTTGCCGATCCCGATGTCCGCGCCAGGCTGGAGTCCAGCGGGTTTATCGTGATTGCCTCGAACTCGGCGGACTATACCCAGTTCGTAAAAAGCGAGATCGCGCGCTGGACCGAAGTAGTGCAGAAAGCGGGCATCAAGCTCAACTGACTGCTCCTGGTTTTTCCTCCCATTTTCCAATTCAGAAAGTTTCCAATTCAGGAAGTGCCGTATATGAAAGCCGTTCAATCCAATGTTGTTTCATACGCCAAGGCGGAAGCCGGCGCTCGCAGCGCCGCCGAGAGTGGCGATCGTATCGAGTGGGTCAAGGTATCGTTGATTTATTTGCCGCTGGCAACGCCTGTGAGCGATGCGAAGGTGCTGACGGGCCGTCAGAAGCCCTTGACGGAAATTGCCTTTATCTTTGCTCATATCCGTTCCCGCGACGGCCATGAGGGCATCGGTTTCGGCTATTCCAAGCGCGCCGGCGGCCCCGGTATGTATGCCCATGCAATAGAAATCGCCCCCAACTTGCTTGGCGAAGATCCCAATGATATTTCCAGGCTGTTTACCAAATTGCTGTGGGCGGGCGCCTCCATGGGGCGCAGCGGTCTGACGACACAGGCCATAGCGCCGTTCGACATCGCTTTATGGGACATGAAGGCCAAGCGTGCCGGCTTGCCCTTGGCCAAGCTGCTGGGCGCTCATCGCGATTCGGTGCAGTGCTATAACACCTCCGGCGGTTACTTACACACGCCGCTCGAGCAAGTGCTGAAGAATGTGGAGATATCCCGCGACCATGGCATCGGCGGCATCAAGCTCAAGGTCGGCCAGCCTGAGCTGGCCATAGACATACAGCGTGTCAGCGAGGTGCGCAAATTACTGGGCGACGAATTCCCACTGATGGTCGATGCCAATCAGCAATGGGACAGGCAAAAGGCGACGCGGGCCTGCCGCGCTTTCGAGGCCTTTGATCTGACCTGGATAGAAGAGCCCCTGGATGCTTACGACTTCGAAGGGCATGCTCAGCTCAGCAATCGCTTTGACACGGCCATCGCGACTGGCGAAATGCTGACCAGCGCGGGCGAGCATGTGCAGCTCATTCTTGCTGAGGGCAGCGATTATATTCAGCCCGACGCGCCACGTGTGGGCGGCATTACGCCATTCCTCGAAATCATGGCCTTGGGCGCCCTGAAGGGCCGCAAGCTCGCACCGCATTTTGCAATGGAAATACACTTGCACTTGGCGGCGGCGTACCCCATCGAACCCTGGCTGGAACATTTTGAATGGCTGGGGCCGATGTTCAATGAGCAGATGCAGTTGAAGGACGGGCGCATGCATGTGTCGGATCGCCCAGGGCTGGGGTTCTCCTTGAGTGAGCAGGCCATCGCCTGGCAAGCCGATTCCAGGGAGTTCGGCAAATGTCCCTAATGGGCAAATGTCCCTAATGTTTTCCGGCGACGATCATGGGTGATGCGACCTCGGCATATCATCATTCGCTCAGCCAGCGGGCGACACAGCGGGCTGGCCGATTGACGGCCGGCTTTTAACGGATTCCCCCGGGAAGTGAGTGCTATGCTGATGAATAGATTGAAGAAACGGGGCGGCTGGGCATGATTCGACATGGCCAATGACGTCCCCGGCGCCACTATCGAGGCATTATGACGACCACATCACCTGGCGAGGGAACGGGGGCGCTGGAAAAAGCGCTGGACGTCCTGGAGGCGATCGGCGCGTCGCCCGAAGGGCTGGGCCAAAGCGAGCTGGCTGAGCGGCTTGGGTTGCCTCGCACCACGGTCTATCGTCTGTTGGCCACGCTGGTCGCGAGGCGTCTGGTAAGGCGGGATCCCTTGCGCAAGGTGTATTGTCTGGGCTTCCGGTGTTTCGAGATGGCGCGGCAAACCTACACGATGCCCGATCTGGTGGCGGCCGCGGCGCCGGAATTGCGGGCGCTGCGCGACCTTACGGGCGAAACCACCTATCTCGCTGCGCTCGACGGCCGCGAGGTCATCTCTCTGGAGCGCTGCGACGGCGCGCATAGCCAGCGTTCCGCCGCGGCCCTGGGCGAGCGCAAGCCGGTTCATTGCACCAGCCAGGGCAAGGCGATTCTTGCAGCCATGCCCGATGATGCGCGCGAGGCTTTCGTGCGCGAGGCCGTGCTTAAACCGCTGACCCCGCTCACCATTACGGATCGGCGCCGGCTTCTGGCCGAACTTCGCATCACCCTCTCGCGTGGCTACGCGATAGATGACGAGGAGATCATGCGAGGAGTGCGCTGCGTGGGGGCGCCGGTGCTTGACCGCGCAGGCCAGGTAAGAGGCGCAATCAGTGTTGCGGGGCCGGCCTACCGCCTGACTCGCGAACGACTGGAATTGCTCGGCCCCGAGGTTGCGGAAGCGGCGCGCCGGGTGGGCGCGCAATTATCGGTGGAAGCCAGAAGCCCGAGCGCCGCCGTCGAGTCGGCAGTGGCCGTCGTGCCGGGTCCTTGGGCTTTCCACGGCGCCCATCCTTTGTGGTCGCTGGACGGAAGCCGGCTTTGGTGGGCCGATGTGTTGGCGCCGGCCGTACGTCTATACGAGGATGGCAGAGATCGCGAGCTGGCTACGGTCGAGTCGCCGATACGGGGCCTGGTGCGCGCCGGCGAGGATGTAATCGTAGTGCACGAGCAGGGGGCCCAACGCGTCACCGCTCAGGGCATGATGACTGCACTGCCCGCATGGCTTGATGGCCGCGTACTTGCATTGTGCAATGGCGATGATGAAGACATTTGGGCGGCGGTTGGGCTGCCCGAATCAGGCTCCGCCATTGGCTTGCTGCATGCGAGCGGCAAGCTGGATGTGCGGTGGCGCATAGGCGAGCTCGTGCAGTGCCTGGCATGGCACGGGCCCGGGCGGACACTGCATGCGACATTGCCCGGCTCCGGTTCGATTGTCATGCTCGGCAGCGGGCAGACCGCGGTGCGCCGCCTGATCACCATACCTCCCGGCTCGGGCCAAGTCAGCGGCCTGGCCATAGATGCGCAAGGGGGTGTCTGGACGGCGCTATGCAATGGCTGGTCCGTCGTCCGCATTACCCAGGATGGCCAGCTTGACCATGTGGTTGGCCTGCCCGTGCCCCGTCCGACGGACCTGGCTTACAGCGGGCCAGCCAACCCTGAAGGCGCGGGACGGATCGTAATTTCCACAGATCGGCACGGCGTGCCCATCGACGCCTTGAACAGCGCCCCGTACTCGGGCCAGCTATTGCTTCTGGACCTGTAAAGCCGCCTTCCCCAGGTAGCCCGGCACGGCCTGGCTACGAACGTGGGGGCTTCGGCAGCCCGGCGCTGCGGCCTTTTTGCACTTTCTGCGGTCCGGCAGCTATTATGCTGTTTAAAAATACAGGAATAGGGTATAATTCATGCACTGGGGTCGATCCGGCTTCGACGTGGGTCGCGAAACAGTGCAGGGCATGTCGAGCACCAGTAAGCTCGTAAATCCACTGGAAAACTACAAACGCCAACGACGAGCGTTTCGCTTTAGCCGCTTAATGCGGTAAGCCGCTGCACTAATTTGTCTTTGGGTTAGGTAGGGTAACACCTACAGCAGCGTCATCTACAAAGAATCGGATTTGTCTGGGTCACTCAGACAGGTCTTAAATTAAAGTGAATCGCCAAGGAAGGGCCTGTTGGTTGGCACGCTCCGAGGTTAAATTCAAAGTTAACCGACTACACATGTAGAACTGCCTGCAGAGGGCTTGCGGACGGGGGTTCAATTCCCCCCGACTCCACCAGATAACGCCACGCTGCACTATGTAGCACTGAAAGGGGCCAGATGAAAATCTGGCCCTTTTTGTGTCTCGTGGTGCAGCGATTCGCACCGATTTCACACGGAAATCACACGGACGCCCAAAATCCGGGGGCGTAACTCTCAGGCCAACCTAGAACTGCGCCCACCTCTGTACGGCGGCCCAGATGTCGCGGGGGGATTCGCAGATGGCGTCGGCCTGCCAGGCGTGGAATGCGGTTTCGCGGCCGCAATAGCCGTAGGCCGCCACCGCGGTGGCCATGCCGGCGGCCTTGCCGGCGACGATGTCGCGCTGGTCGTCGCCCACATAGATGCACTGGGCCGGTTCGAAGCCCGTGCGCTCGGCGGCGTGCAGCAAGGGGGCGGGGTGCGGTTTGGTGTGGGCGGTGGTGTCGCCGCCGACGGTGACGGCGCAGTCGGTGTACAGGCCCAGATGCACGACCAGCGGAATGGCGAGGTATTCCACCTTGTTGGTGACGATGCCCCAGGCGTAGCCATTGTCCTTGAGCTGGGCCAGGAGTTCCTTGATGCCGGGGAACAGGGTGGTGCGCGTGGTCATGTCCTGTTCGTAGTCTTCCAGGAATTGCGCGCGGAAGGCCGGGTAATCGGGGTGGTCCGGATCCATGCCGAGACTGGCTTTCAGCAGCCCCCTTGCGCCCTGCGATGCGTACGGGCGCAGCGCTTCGTAGGGCATGGGCGGCAGGCCCTGGCGAGCTCTTTGCTTGTTTGCCGCGGCCGCCAGATCGGGCGCTGTGTCGGCCAGGGTGCCGTCGAAATCAAATAGAACCAGTTTGTGCATGGCCTTCAATTCTCGCGCCGCGTGGACATCAGGTAATTGACCGATGTGTCGTCGCTGAGTTTATAGATATCGGTAATGGGGTTGTATTCCATGCCCGCCAGCCGGACCGTGGCCAGCCCCGCCTGGCGCGCGGCGGCCGCAAGTTCGCTGGGCTTGATGAAGTTTTCGTAGCTGTGCGTGCCCTTGGGCAACAGGCGCAGCACATATTCCGCGCCCACGATGGCGAACAGAAAGGATTTGGGATTGCGGTTGATCGTGGAAAAAAACACCCAGCCGCCCGGCTTGACCAAGGCCGCGCAGGCCTGGACGATGGAAGCGGGATCAGGAACGTGTTCCAGCATTTCCATGCAGGTGACGATGTCATATTCGCCCGGCTGCCGGCGGGCCAGGTCTTCGGCGCTGACGGCCTG
>Ga0182738_1008150_pt1 | contig 10465 bp, 8 predicted proteins | sample eDN5th30CBELigMG_FD_128876 | JGI IMG/M metagenome (GOLD analysis project Ga0182738, IMG submission 128876) | Enriched Miracle-Growth compost microbial communities from Emeryville, California, USA - eDNA 5th pass 30_C BE-Lig MG (version 2)... ... | reverse complement strand
GAACCAGCGTCCGTTCGCCTCGATGGTCGCGGGTGAACCCGGGTCGGGGAGCGTCGGGTCCGCTCCCGCCGGTGGCACCGCGGTGATCACCAGTGCGGCGAGCGCCGCGACCACACCCTTGCGTACCCGTGGCGACACGAACGTCATCGCACGAGGGTAGGGGACGCACGGTCGGGTCGAGGCGGACCGTCGAGCCTGCGGATCGACGGCCGCGACCGGTGCTGCCAGCACCCCACGGTGCATGGGCTCGGTGGCACGGCTCGATGCGACGAGGCAGACTCGAAGGTGAACCACGGCGACCGGCCCGCGACTGGGGGACCGGTCGCCCCGACCTGCAAGGGGAATGCGACCATGCCCTACAGCTCCGGGCGCGTCGTCCACGACGCGGACGCCCACCTGATGGAAACCCCGAACTGGTTGCGCGACCACGCCGACCCCGGGGTGCGCGAACAGATCGAACCGTTGCGCTACCCGGGCGGCAACGAGCTGCGCCAGACCGGCGACCCCGCCGAGCAACAGCGCGACCTCGTCGCCGCGTTCGACCGCTTGGCCGACAAACACCGCTCCCGGGACTACCGGTCGACCGAAGCCGACGACATCATGAACCGCAAGAACTTCGCAGCCACCGGATCGTTCCTGGCCGAAGACCGCCCCCGCGCGCTCGACCTGTTGGGGTTCTCGAGCCAGCTCGTGTTCAACACCTTCCACAACCGGCGACTGCACGACTGGGAACACGCCGGCGACCTCGACCTCGCCTATGGCACCGCGCGTGCCCACAACCGGGGGATGATCGAGTTCTGTTCGGTCGATGCCCGTCTGTTGCCCACGGCGTACGTGCCGTTGGCCGACTTCGACCGGGCCGCGGCGATGGCCGACGAGGCGATCGCGATGGGCGCCGCCGCGTTGTTGGTCGCCTCGGGCTGCCCGGCCGGGCACTCGCCGAGTCACCTCGGACTCGACCCGGTGTGGGCCGCCGCGCAGGACGCCGGCATCCCGGTCGTGTTCCACGTCGGGGGCACCGGCGACCTGATCGACCCGAACTACTTCGCCAACGGCCTGCCCGTCCCGCCCGACTTCCACGGCGGCGAGGAGAACTTCCGCTCGGTCGACTACATGGGCATTCCGCACCCACCCGCCCAGACCCTGGCCACCATGATCTTCGACGGCGTGTTCGAACGGTTTCCCACACTGCGGATCGGCGTGATCGAACAAGGCGCCATCTGGGTCCCCTCTTGGACCCGGCAGATGGAATCCGCGTTCGACGCGTTCGCCCGCCACGAGGAACGCCTGCAGGGCCTGTCGCTGCGTCCCACCGAGTACGTGCAACGCCAGATGCGATTCACGCCGTACCCGACCGAGGACGTCGGCTGGATCATCGAACAGTCCGGGCCCGACGTGTGCCTGTTCTCCTCGGACTACCCCCATGTCGAGGGGGGACGGCGGCCACTCGAGCGCTTCGAGGCGTCACTGGGCGATGCGGACGAATCGGTGCGTCGCCGCTTCTACTGCGACAACTTCCGCGACCTCATGGGCACCGCCGCCGAGGCGCTCGCCGCCTGAACGTTCAACGTGGCCGGGGGATCGTCGGCGGCCATAGCAGCATCGACCGGAGCCTCTGATCCGGCACAGCAGCGCACGCGTTCGGTGACGAGCGGCGCGTTCCCCGGTAGCGTGCGGGACGAGCCGCACATCGAGGAGACCACCATGAGCGAGACACAGGACTGGAACGCGAAGGTCATCGAGGAGTTCCGCGCCAACGGCGGACGGGTGGGCGGCCCGTTCGAGGGCGGCACCCTGCTGTTGTTGCACACCACGGGCGCGAAGTCGGGTCGGGAGCGGGTCAACCCGGTGATGTACCGCGATCTCGGCGACGGCCGGGTCGCGGTGTTCGCCTCGAAAGCGGGTGCCGACAGCCATCCGGACTGGTACCGCAACGTCGTGGCGCACCCCGAGGTGACCGCCGAGATCGGTGACGGGACGCGCGCGTTCACCGCCCGCACCGCGGTCGGCGACGAACGCGCCGAGATCTGGGAAGCGCAGAAAGCCGCGGTCCCCGGCTTCGCCGACTACGAGGCGAAGACGGACCGGGAGATTCCGGTGGTCGTGCTCGATCCGGCATGACCTCACCGCCCCGCCCGATGGCGAGCATGCCCGAGCGGCGCCACCGGACCCCGCCGAGAGCAGCGACGGCCCGCCGGTGAGCCATGGGGTGAGGGCGCTTTCGGTCGTCGGCGCCGCGGCTGGGTCGGCGGTGGTGCAGGCGCGGTTGCAAGCCCACCCGGACCCGGCTGACGGATGCGGCCGATGAGTCCGCCTCGCCGGTTCGACGTGGTCGTCGTGGGAGCCGGTCCGGCCGGCGCGCACGTCGCCGGCGGGTTCGCGCAACGGGGCCGGACCGTCGCGTTGCTCGACCGACGCCCCATCGACGAAGCCGGCGCCCAATGGCACAACGGTGTCGTCGCCTGGCAGTTCGCCGAAGCCGGAGCGCCCGCGCCCGTGCCCGACGAGATCACGCCGAACGAAGGTGCCACCCATCTGTTCGGACCCGACGGCACCCTGGGTTGCCGCTACACCGGCTCGCCGACCGTGCGCGCCGACATGGGCGTACTCGGCACCGCGCTCCGGAGTGTCGCCACCGAAGCCGGGGCCGAGATCGTCGACCGGGTCCGCGGGCTCGACGTCGACGTCGACCGTCACGGGCGCATGCGGGCCGTCGAGGTCGCCCTGGGCCGGGCGACGAGCGACGGCGACGGAAGTGGTACGGCTCGTCTCGAAGCGGACCTGTTCGTCGACGCGGCCGGGTGGACCGGCGTGCTGCGACGCCACGCGCCGGCACTCGCCCGCTGGTGTCCACCGGTGCGCGGGGGCGAGTTGTGCTCGGCATCGGATGCCGTGCTCGCGGTTCGCGACCCCGACGGGGCGCAGCGGTTTCTCGACGATCACGGCGCCGTGGCCGGCGACACCGTGTCGGTGCTGGGCAACGCGGGCGGCTGGTCGACGTGCTCGGTGCGGGTCAGCGAAGACCGCACCCGCGTCGCGGCCCTCGTGGGCTGTGTCGCGAACGGCCGCTACGGCACCGGACCGAAGCTGCTCGCCGACCTGCAGACCACCCACGGGTGGCTGGGTGAGCCGATCGCGGTCGGCACCGGAGTCATCCCGTTGCGTCGACCGTACGCACGCTTCACCGCGCCGGGACTCGCTCTGGTCGGAGACGCCGCCTGCCAGGTGTTCCCGGCCCACGGCTCGGGGATCGGCAGCAGCCTGATCGCAGGTCGGATGCTCGTCGACGCCGCGGCGGGCGCCGCCGACTGTGGCGGCGAGGACGTGTTGTGGCGCTACCAGCACGCGTTCCAGAAACGCTTCGGCGGCATGTTCGCGGCGCTCGATGCGTTCCGTCGCATGAGCACCGCGCTGGGCTCCGACGGCGTCGCCCGCATGGTGCGTGCGGGCATGGTCGACGCCGAGGTCACCAGGCAGATGCTCGACCAGCGGTGGGCGCAGCCGAGCTTGTCGGCGATGCCGGGCAACATCCGGGCGCTCGCCACCAACCCGAAGCTGGCCAAGGTCATGGTGCCCGGTCTCGCCCGTGGCGCGCTGCTTCGTCCGATGGGCGGGACCCACCCCCGCAGCGTCGACGTCGACGCGCTCGGCCGGTGGGACGCCAGGATCCAACGCCTGCTCGGCCCACTGCCCGTCTGACCGGACGCCGACCGGGCGGTTCGCTCGCCCCGCCGACCCGCTCAGAACGGGCAGCTCGAACGACTGTCGGACAGCACGCCGCCGACCGTCGGTGTCGGGCAGGTGACGGCCGAGTAGCGGGGGTCGTCGTTCACGAAACGCTGGAGGATCCCGAGTGTCTGACGGGCGATCGCCGTGCGTTGTGCGGCGACGGTGTTGTTGGTGGTCACGCAGAAGTGCTCGGCCCCCGCGATCTCGATGTACTCGCGCGGCAGGGTCGCTCCGAGGCTTTCGTACATCGGGCTCGCGTGCTGGGCGACGGGCGCGATGGAGTCGGTCTGACAGGCCACGATCAGCGTCGGCACCCGCATCGCCGAGTAGTCGGTGCGGCTCTGCCAGGGGGCGAGCGCAACCACGGCGCGTAGCGACGGGCGCTGCAACCCGGCTTCGAGCGAGCCGCCGCCGCCCATCGACCAGCCCATCACGGCGGTGCGCGCCGGGTCGATCCGAGGGCCCTGCGCGCTCGAACCCGTCAACCAGTCGAGCGCGGCGAGCATCTGGGTCGCCCGCGACGGGGGAAAGTCACCGGTGGTGTTCGTGTCGATCGTGAACACCACGAAACCCTGTGAAGCGATCCGTGGGCCGTACCACGACATCGTGTCCTGGGTCATCAGAAAACCCGGGGTCGCCACGACCGCGCCGTAGGGCGCGTGGGCGTCGGAGGTGGGTGCGTAGATCGTGCCACCGCCGAAGCCGTCGACCGGCGCGACCGAGGTGGTGGCGACCGCATAGGGCCCGGTCACCGCCGACGCCACCGTGCTCGGGTCGATCACGATGCCGGTCGCCGCATCGATCGCTCCGATGCGGCGATCCTGGTCGGCGGCCACGCTGAAGTCCGTCGGCACACCTCCGCCGACCGCGGTGGTCGATCCGGCGCCCGGATCGTGCAGCCATACGCGGTACGAACCCGCCCCGGCGATCAGGGGAAGCCGGAACGCGCCCGACGCATCGACGGACGCGGTTGCGACGACGGAGTCTTCGGGGTCGGTCGCGGTCACGAGCCATCCGGTCACGGGAGTGAGATCCGCGTGCACGACCGATCCAGTCAGACGAGTGGCCGGGTCGACGACGACATCGAGGTCGACCGGATCGCTCTCGCCGAAGGTCACCGAGTCGGCCTCCGCCCAGGAGTCGGCGGCCGGATACCACGTGCCGGCGACCCGCACACGGTAGGTACCCGCGGCGATCTGCGACGTCCGCATCGTCCACTGTCCGGCCACGTTGGTCCTGGCCGATGCGACTGGCGTGGGTGCGTCGTCGGCGTAGACGGCCACGTCCGCGCCACCGATGAGGGCGCCCGCTGTGCCGGTCACCGACCCCCGTGCGACGACCGGCGTCGAGTCACACGCGGTGCACAGCCCCGCGATCAATCCGAGCGTCAGCGCCACCGCAGCGAGGCGGCGAACGGGGCGTTGGTGGGAGAGACGGCGCGAGGTCATGGGCCGCGAGTCTCGCAGGGATCGTGCGTCGTTGCTGTGACGCGGCGGTCCAGGCCGCGGCAATGCTCACCGGAAGCCGCCGAATGGTCCCGTAGTCTGCGGCGGATGGTTGACCCGGCGGTGCAACGCGCGTATGTCCGAGGGGGGACCGCGCGTGCGAACCCGTCCCCGCTCGGATCGCGAGATCGGGCCTCGGCTGGCCGGGTCGTTGGCCGCCGCGGAAACCGAGCACATCCGTCGAAGGAGAGCGGCCGGTGAGTGAACATCGGGTATTCGACGTGACCGAGGCGTTGGTCCACGATCTGCTCGTCGACCAACATCCCGACCTGGCCGGCCGGTCGATCCGTCGTGCGGACCGCGGCTGGGACAACGCCGTGTTCCGTGTCGGCGACGATCTCGCCGTGCGGATCCCGCAGCGGCTCGCCGGGGCCCTGCTGATCGAACACGAACGGGCCTGGTTGCCGACACTGCTCGACGGTGTGCCCGATTTCGCGGCCGGCGGTATCGACGCGTCGCCGCACCTGCGCGACGGGCACGCCGCGTGCGGTTACCCGTGGGCGTGGGCGGTCGTTCCCTGGCACCACGGGGAAGTCGCCGCGTCCCGTCTCCCCGACGATCCGGTGGACGCGGCCGTGCGGTTGGGCCGGTACTGCGCGGCGCTGCACCGCCCCGCACCCGCGGCTGCGCCCGACAATCCCTGGCGGGGCGGCCCGGTGGCCGACCGGGCGCCGATCCTCGTCGACAACCTCGACGGGGTCGAGGCACACGGCCGTTCACTCGGCGCCGGCGTGCGGCGCGGCGACGTCGAGTCGGTCTTCACCGAGCTGTGCGCCGTCGAACCCGATGCCGGACCGCCGCTGTGGCTGCACGGCGACCTGCACCTGGGCAACTTGGTGACCCGCGACGGCGCCCTGCACGCCGCGATCGATTTCGGCGATCTCACCAGCGGTGACCGCGCGACCGACCTTTCGGTGGCCTGGTCGCTGTTCCCCGACGACCCGGTCGCCCGCGGCGAGTTCCGGACCATCGCCGGAACCGACCGCCCGATCGACGAGCCCACCTGGACCCGGGCGCGGGCCTGGGCGATCGCGTTGAACGTCGCCTATCTCCAGGGTGACTACACGACCCCCGAGCGGAGCACCGTCGCCCAGCGCGGGCTCGCCGCCGCGCTCGCCGGCCCCTGAGTTCCCGATGGAGCCGACCCAGGAGGTCGGCGGCCCCTCCGGTCGGTGCCGGCGGGGCAGCGCGGCCCGGGTGCAGCGTCAGCGGCGGAAGCCGCCTTCGGAGTGGATGACCTGGCCGGTGATCCAGGCGGCTTCGTCGGTGCACAGCCAAACGATCAGGCGCGCCGCGTCGTCGGGTTCGCCGACCCGGCCGAACGGGAAGCGCGGCTCGAGTGCACGCCGCAGCTCGGGGGTGAAGTAGCCCGTGTCGACCGGTCCGGGGTTGACCGTGTTCACTCGGATGTTCTGCGCCGCCAACTCGTCGGCGACGGTCGGGGTGACCCCGGCGATGGCGGCTTTCGCCGCGGCGTAGGCGAGCTCGCCGGGCATCGGGCCGCGGCCCTGCCCCGAGGTGAGGAACACGATCGCTCCCGGGCGGGTCTCGTCGTGGCGTGCGGCGAACGCCTGGGCGAGGAGCAGCGACGCGCGGGCGTCGACGGCCCAGTGTCGGTCGAGATCAGCCGCCGTCACCCCGGCGAGGGTGCCGTCCGAGCCGCTCAGCGCCTGGTTCGCCACGAGCGCGTCGACCTGCCCGAAAGCGGCGACCGCGGTGTCGATCAACCGGGCTGGTCCCATCCGGTCGGCGAGATCCGCGTGGGCGTCGACGACCCGCGCGTCGCCCACCAGGTGGGCGCGTACGCCGTCGAGCACCGCGTCGACGTCGTCGCCGCCCCAGGGCTGGTCGGCGTCGTGCGGAGCGAAGTGGCCACAGCACACGTGCGCGCCGGACGCGGCGAGCCGGCAGGCGGTCGCGTAGCCGATCCCGGCCCGACGCGACACGCCGGTCACCACGACGGTCCGTCCCCGCAGCGGGAACGGTTCCCGCTGCAGTGAATCGCCGTCGACCGCCATGGCCGCCAGCCTGTCAGAGCGCGCCGGCTGCGCCATGCTGAATTTCCCGGGCAAACCATCATCGTCACTGCACGGTTCACCCCGGCCACACCGAGCCGACGGTGCAGAGACGGCGCGCCGGGCCGAGCGTCGACCCACTCGATCAGATGACGGTTGACACTCAGGTGGTCGTCGGGAAGGCTCGGCGGCGATGACGGCCCTCGAGGTGGAGCCCACGGCGACGTTCGTCCCCCGCTCCGGCGCATCGTGGCGGGATCCGTACCCCATGTATGCGGCGTTGCGCGAGCACGACCCGGTCCACCACGTCACCGACGGCGATTACTGGGTGTTGTCACGGTATGAGCAGATCTTCGACGCGGTGCGCGACCCGAGCGTGTTCTCGTCCGCCCAGGGACTCACCTTCACCTATGACGACATGGCGATGGTCGGGCTCGCCGAGGCGGCGCCGCTGGTGATGCTCGACCCGCCCGACCACACCGCATTTCGGCGGCTGGTCGCCCGGGCATTCACCCCACGTGCAGTTGCCTCGATCGAGAACGAAGTGCGTGCCTTCGTCGCTGCTCGACTCGATGCGCTCCCCGCCCACGACGAGGTCGACATCGTCGCCGAGCTGTTCAAGCCGCTGCCCTCCATGGTGGTGGGCCACTTCCTCGGTGTGCCCGAGGCCGACCGGGCGGCATTCGACCGCTGGACCGAAGCGATCGTGGCTGCCAACGCGGCCGGCGACGTGCTGCACGCGCACGGCGCGGTGACCGAGTTGTTCGCCTACTTCTCGGATCTGATCGACCGCCGTCGTCGTGACCCCGGCGCCGACACCGTCTCGATGCTCGTCACCGCGGCGGCAGAGACCGGCACGCCCGAGCTGCTGCGCATCCTGGGGTTCGCGTTCACGATGGTCGCCGGTGGCAACGACACGGTCACCGGCTTGCTGGGAGGAGCGGCGGAACTGCTCGCCGTCCACCCCGACGAGCGGGCAACGCTCGTCGCGCATCGCGAGCTGACCGGCGATGCGGTCGAAGAACTCCTGCGGCTGACCAGCCCGGTCCAGGGGCTCGCCCGCACCACCACGCGCGACGTACAGATCCTCGACACGATCGTTCCGGCCGGGCGCAAGGTCATGATGCTCTACGGCTCGGCGAACCGGGACCCCCGTCAGTTCGGTCCGGATGCCGACGACTTCGCGGTCGGTCGCCGCCCCCGCCAGATCCTGTCGTTCAGCTACGGTGCCCATCACTGTCTCGGCGCGGCGTTGGCCCGACTCCAGGGCCGGGTGGTGCTCGAAGAACTCCTCGCCCGCTTTCCACACTTCGGGGTCGACGCCGTCAACGGGACGTTCGCTCCCGGCAGCTTCGTGCGCCGCTACCAATGCCTGCCCTTCGTCGCGCACCCGACCTGATGGGGGTTTTACGACGTGGCCGCGCCCTGGCATGACGGTCGAACAGGCCGGGGCGCCGCGGTCGGCGGGAGGGCCCACCGCTCGCATGGAGCGGTTCGACGACCTGCCACGACCGGCGCGCGAACGACTCGCTCACGACGCCGGCTCCCCGCGTCGGCCGATCGTGTGGGTCAGTGCAGCGACGCGTCGGTAGGGGTCGGCCGCGCACACCGCAGCTTCCGCAGCGACGATCGCGTCGATGTCGCTCGGCGGCGGCACATCGTCCCAGTGGTCGGTCAGCAAGCGCACGCCGTACCACGCCTCGACCGGCACTCCGACGGCGGCGAACGCGTCGTGCACCTCGGCGGGGTCGTGCCCGCGGGCAGCGTCGACGCCCAGTCGGTTGCGGTAGTGGCGCGCGCCGATCCCGTCGACCGCCCCCTGCCAGTCGCCGCTCAGCCCGGCCCGCAGCGCGATGCCTGCCCGGTTCCGGCTCAGCACCGACACGATGCCCCCGGGCGCAGTCACCCTCGCCAACTCGGTGACTGCGGCGTCGAGCGAGGGCAGGTACATGACCACGCCGTGACAACACACCACGTCGAAATCGCCGCCGATGTCGTCGGGCAGACGGGGGAGTGCGCCCTCGATCAAGTGCACTCGGCCGCGCACCGTCGAGTCCTCGGCTGCCAGGGCGTCGTGGGCGAACTCGAGCAGGTCCGGTGACGGGTCGACGCCGGTCACCTCGAACCCAGCGCGGGCCAGCGTGATCACCTGGGTACCTTGGCCACACCCCACGTCGAGTGCCCTCCCCGACGCGGGCAGGTGCGCGGCGAGCTGTCGACGGACGAGTTCCTGGCGCACGATGTCGCGGGCGAGGCCGATCTTGCCGACCCACGCGCCTTCGTGGTCGGCGAAAAAGGCGGCGTGGTCCGTCATCGCAACCCGGAGTCTCGCACGTCGAGGCGACCGCCGTCGTCAGCGAGGTGGGCGTCGTCTGCAACGACACGCGTCGCCGCCGAGGTAGTCGTCCCGTGTCGGTTCCCATCACCAGACGTCGGTGTGCCTCGACGAGCCGCACGCCTCGCAACCGCACGGCTGCCCGCTCCCGAGCTCGACTCCACCGGGAGAGCGACGGATCGGTTGGTCGGAGGAGAGGTCGATTTCGCCAACGTTGCATCTCGTCGAATCGGGCCGATTGTCGCTCCGGCGTTGGCCGACCGTCCACCTGGGCACGACCCGTCGCGGCCCGGTCTGCCCGCGGGCACACTCCAGGGGAGCGTCGAAATCGACGCGGCAGCGCTGGCGGTTCTCCACGGGCTTCGCGGTTGCGACGCGACGCACCTTGCCGCGTCGACCACGAGCCGCGCCGCGGTCGTCGCGGCCGACGGCGCACTGGTGCAAGTCGCTCGGGCGGGCGGCCTTGCCACCGTCGATGTGAGCTTCTGACCGCGTCGGGACCGCGAAAGTCGCCGCTTCCGAGCGTCACGAGTGTGGAAGGCTGCCCGGGTGCACAAGACCGACGACGCGGCCGATCGGGGCCGGCATGTGCGGACCGACCAGGTCGCCGGCACCGACGGTGCCGTGGTCGTCGTCGACGTGATCCGGGCGTTCTCGACCGCGGCGTACGCGTTCTCGGCCGGCGCCCGCCACATCTATCTGGTGGCCGGGGTCGACGACGCGCTCGCCTTCAAGGCCGCGCACCCCGGGAGTGTGGCGATGGGAGAGGACCACGGGCTCATGCCCGACGGCTTCGACCTGCCCAATTCGCCGGTGCTGGCCGCTGCGGCCGATCTGGACGGGCGCGTCGTGGTGCAGCGCACGTCTGCGGGGACCCAGGG
>Ga0182738_1008147_pt1 | contig 10468 bp, 8 predicted proteins | sample eDN5th30CBELigMG_FD_128876 | JGI IMG/M metagenome (GOLD analysis project Ga0182738, IMG submission 128876) | Enriched Miracle-Growth compost microbial communities from Emeryville, California, USA - eDNA 5th pass 30_C BE-Lig MG (version 2)... ... | reverse complement strand
TGGTATTCAGAGTCCTTTTCGTTCCTTTTGCTGATGATGTATGTTACAAGAGCAGCCACGTAAGCGAACGATAACACTCCCAGCATACCAATTAAAACTGTAAAATACACCTGCAATTAGAGGTTTTAGTAAATTTTGAAAAAAAATTCCAGTACTTGGAGTTGGGTTGTCGGTGCCATGTCACTTCCTATCATCAGCATAAATACTGAAAGCATCGTATATCCATATCTATGAAAAATCTCAGAGAATTTCGCACAGGAATGATTACATGTCGATATAGCTCATATCTTGATAATAATCCCACAGATGTGAAGGGTCAGGAGAGATCATTCTAAGCGAATTTGGGAACCAATTACTTTCAGTGGTACCATCCACATTGTACTGAAGCTTTATCATCAAATACCACAAGCACGAAATCCAATGCACCAAGAGAAGGAAAGGGACGATAGTTTTGGCAATTTTAAAGATGAGGAAAAGGTGGATGTTTTTGAGATAATGGCTGATTTTGAATAGTCTGAGGAATCTGATAAGCTTTGGGATCGAATATACATGGTGTATATAGGAGATGTCCTCAGACTTTAAGAAGAAAGAATACATGATTTCAGAAATAGGCAGCACACAGATGAGGTCAAGAGTGAAATAGGAGCTGCGAAGGTAATTCTTTCTGATCATGATATCGTCAATAATTTCCTCACTTTCTGCATTGCAATAAGTGGTTCTGAGATTGAAAATAATATCAACAGCAAAGGTCATCATCAGAAGCCAATCAAAAGTTTGGAGTTTCTTTGGTACGTCCCAATCAAAGAAGAAGGTTGCTGACATGGGATACCAGACAACTTCATAGAGAATGATTAGGATAATAAAAATATTCCAATTCTTTCTCCATTTTGACTTTTCTGGGATGATAAATTCTGGGTACACAAACCTTCTTCCCAGGAATCTAGTTGAAAGGGTTAGGTGAATGAAGGCTTTGGGAAAGAGATAGTACTCCATGCGTTTGTCTTTTTTGTAAGAAGGGAATGAAAAGCTACTCATTTCCATTCTTTCTCCTTTCTGCTTATCAACATAAGCGTCAAATGTGATACTAACATTTGGTGCTTTTTGTGTGGTATTTATACTCAACCTCTTCACTACAAGGTGGGGGGTAAGACAACTATTATCCTTAAACTCTTCTTACAGAGGGTAGCAGCCCCAAAGCTAGATTTTCTTAAAGTTTTATCTGATTTCTCTGATAAAGAATCTCTATCTTTTGGACCTTTACTAAGGGATTGAAGCCTTCTGATTCCAGATTGATGGACTGGACTATCTCTCATAAAAGACCCGACTTCTGATGCTGGGACTGACCCAAACCTGACTGATTTCTTTTCCTTTAAAGATAGAGAATCACTTATCTCCCTATAAGATTAGATTCGTTAGTCATCCAGGCTTAGGCTACTTGTTTGGTTCGGTATTGACGCTGTTGTTTAGGTCCAGACTGGGATGATATCGTTCCTTTAGTTTCTTCATTCGAGAAGTTAATGCAGCACTGGGTGAGGATCTTGAGAATGCCTCTGTCTCATTTCCCACAGTTTTCAGCTCCGGAGTGTCAAGATTGAGCTGGCTTGGGACTTCAGTGTCTTCAGGAGATTTTTGAGGGAAGATTTTAAATAGAGATAGAGGAAGGGAAACATCAGGATTCCCATTAAGACTGCGATGTGTGCTTAATGCAAGAGATTTTCTTCGTTCTTCAAAGCAAGTTTCAAGGCAGCCTTGATCCTGATTTTGAGAAGGATCAGGATTTACTGAAGAGTTCATGTCAGTATGGGAGAGGCTAATTGGTGGTGGAGGAAAAAAGCAAAACTGATTATTTAGTAAGAGAGATCGTATCGAGGATATTTTTAGGAAGGACCATATCTATATTTATCTGTTAATTGGGAATTAGGGACTCGACCTAAAATTAGATTGATAAAGCCGTAAATAGAATTATTGATTTTTAAAAATTGATGATGTATTGAGGGACTCTTTCTAATAATAGCAAGTTGTTTATGGCACTTTGTTATGGGAGGATGGATGAAAGGAAAACAAGGTTCAGGAGAGATTTATGTATTGAAAGTTGATGGCTTTCTTTTTGATTACAAGAGATTTTTAAAAACGAAAGGAACGTGAAGGGAAAAGCAATATCGAGAAATGAGAGTGACCAGAAAATTATAGAAGAAATCGAAATTTGGTTGTTATTTTAAGGATACAAAAAGAGATTAGAATAAATTGGCGAACCTTGCTCTTGTTTTTTCAAAGCCTCAGAAAGGTTATTATGGAATGAATAGAATGGAAAAACCTCAGCCCGAATTTTCTCCTTCAGTTTTTATGATGCATAGATCAGGTCAAGAGAAAGAGAGTCTGAGGAGTTCAATTGGTTACTGACGAGAAAAATTTCGTGCATTTTTTTGGAATATGCAGTTTGGAAAGTGCCACAGGGGTTTTTTCCAAAAAGACTGAGATTAGTCCTTTATCAAAAACCCCCTTTTGCTTGATAGAAGGCAAGCCCTCGAAAACGGTGTGATTGGTTTTAGGTGAGAGACTAAGGGGTTCCAGTAAAATTTTTGTTCATGCATTCGTTAAAAGCCTGAATTCAAGAGATATGAGAAGAGCATTTGTGAAATTTCAGGGCTCAGAATTAAAGGACTCCCATTTTTTCCAGGAAAAAAGTTTTCAAAAGGCTCAGAACAGGAGATTAGACATCCTTGAGAAAATGAAATGAAGCTTAACAAATTCCTCGTTCTTGAATGAAGAGGGTTTTTCAAATAAATAGCAATAAAACTGAATAAACAAAAGAACTGCTGGAATTTTTTAGTTTGAAATTAATACTGTTTAAAAATTCTGATTTTTGGTTCGAATAATTGAAACAAGTCAACTTTGTAGAAGTTGGTCTTCAAAAGGTTCTGACAAAACCTGGCCTACTCTGAGTTTTGGAATATTTTCAATTTTTTGTTCTAAATTTCTGCTAATTTTAGGCATGTGTTTTTGCTACTCAAACTTTAGAATAGCCTCTCAAAAAACTCGTTTTCCTTTTTTATTGAACTGGGAGTTCGGTTTCTTCTTTTGGGATAGTTTCTGGACACATATGACCTCTTTCTTTCAAAAAAGATTTCAAGTTAAGCCTGATTTTTCTCCATTGCTGGAACTCAAACTTTATCTGAAAATTTATCATTTGCTTCTCAAAGCATCCAGCAAACGGGTTTTTCTCGCTTTTGAGAATCCATGAAATCAGATTTCTTCCTCAGTTTCAAATTGATGTTCCTGCCTTCCTTTTTCATATGATTTCTATTTTGACCAAAGTCTTATAAAATGTGGCAAATCTTTTTTCTTCCAAAGAGAGATGCAAAAAAAGACCTGGGTCTTCCCCAGAAGGAAATTTTTGATGAGAAACAAAACTCTTGAAGAATAGTTTTTCCCTTGCTAAAGTATTGAGTTCATTTTTTTTATTTAAGGTCAATTTTCCTATCAACATTTACAAAAATAAGAAAGATCACCGATCGTATCAAGATGTCTCACTCTTTCATTTTCACAATTATCAATTCAACTCAATTCTTGAAATACATACAAAATAAAAAATATATTTTCTGAACTTCTCCCCATCAACTAATGCTTGATACAAAACCATTGCGAATCAGCAAAGGTCAGCAACTTTTTATTCCTCGACATTGGTCCTCCAATCGTATGATACCCTAACGCCTGTATCGGAGAATTCTGCAAGCAATATAAATTATGATTTGCAATAATAATCTGACTCATATCAAAGCATTCTGGCTCAGGCAAGGGCCTCTTATTCACCTCTTTAATCACAAAATTCTTACTTTTATGCTCTTTATCATCAATCTGGAAAATAAATGTCTGTACCAAATTTGTTCCATTCTCATCAGTTCCTCCCAAGACCAAAATCTCATTATGATTTATCTGCGTGGCAGCTGCAAAACATGGTAATATAAAATTCCTCTTATCAAATTGCGTTTCACATTGGAACGGAATCACCGTCCATACATTATTCTCTGGGTTATAAACCTCTATAACACTAGCTAGCTGTCTGGAATTCTTCTTTCCTCCGATCTTATACAACAATTTATCTCTAAAGGTCGCCACACAGGCCCCAAAAACCGCGACATTAAGATTAGCTATTTTTTCCCAGGCCTTTCCTTTGTAGATTTCATACCTTTCACAGCTCGTCAAGGCTCCTTCTTCATTAGAAAGTCCTCCAACAACGTATAGACATCCATCAAGATAAGCGATTCCATGATTATTTCTTGGTTTCAGCATTAAATCGATCGGCTTTAGTGATTTCTCTTCAAGAGATAATCTATAACATTGAGCTGTTGCCCTTCCTGTTCTATCGTCAGAACCTCCTGTTAAGAAAATATCACCTTGCGGAGTGACAATCGAGCGATGTTCAGAGGGGATAAGGAAATTGTCATTTGTTAAGGTGATGAGTTCGTGTGTGGGAGAATTTATTATGCCTTTGGAGGGAGAGTGTTGGTTGAGATGATAAAGATGAAGATTTCTCGTTCCATCTTCAAAGAAATGAAGAGATTCTTTGAGGCCAGGTGCGAAATAAGTAGAGGATTCAATCAGCATACCGTTAGAATTTGATAAAGGTTCACCTTCGGTGATTTTGATGTATTTGGAGAGTTCGCTTCCTGTTGAATATAATTTTGATTCATCAACTTCTACATTAATGGAAGATTCTTTTAATTTTGAAGACAAGTCGTGGACGTCAGTGATGATGTTGTATTGTTGTTGGCCAAGCTCGTTTGTGCCGTATTTCTTTACCAAGAGCTCTAAGGTCTTGAAATCTTTGTCATAATTGTACGTATCACTGAAGCAGTTCTGGTAAAGGTCAATATTCACAAGGCCACTTTTGATTTGTTCAATAAGATCTTCACAGCGATGGTTGACTTCATCGAGATTTACTTTTGTTTTGTAATTTTCTTCGATCCTTTGGAAGAGATGGATGACGAGGTCGAGGACTTTTTCTTTGGAAGATCTGATTTTTTCGAGGTTGTCTTCATATTCTCTGTTAAATTTCAAAAGAAAGTTTTCTAAACGCATGAGTTCTTTTTGGTAAAGGTATTTGATGGAGTGAAGAAAATTGACAATTTCACTTTGGACTTTTCGAATAGATTTGATTTTGACTTCTGATTTTGAAGGGACAACTTGAGGAGGATTCTGGTTTTTATGTTTGGCTTTGATGTGTTTATGGAGACACTCGCTGCAAATGATTTCCCAGCAGTCTGGTTCCATGCAAAGGATTAGATGGTTGATGTTTTCATGTGTAGGACAGGGATGTTCCATGAGATGGAATTTAAATTTTTGAGGTTTGTGTATTTGTTATAAAATTTTCCCGTTGAAATTTATGTAAACGGAAGAGAGTTGGAAAGCGGAATTTTGAGACAAAGTTTTTTGCTGGGGTTTATGTTAAAAGTGGGTCTTTCTAAATTTCCATAAGAGCCTGGAAATTTAGAAAGAGGATGAGGATTCTGATATGAGATGAAGAGAGAATATCTATGAAGAAAGAGAAGAGGTTTGTGAAGTGCAAAAAATATTTGATTGAGAAATAATAAAATTCTGTTCAAAATGGCGGAGAGGGTTTAAAATTTCAAGCTAGACATCCATGGTTAATTTTTTCTGAGTTCACTAATTCTCTTTGAAAAACTTTGGGGGATTTTTTCGATGATTGAACTTCAAAACATCTTGAGTGATTTTTTTCCATCATCTGTTATTGAAAAGGGGGACAAAAATTCGAGTGTTCTTATTATGATATGTTTGGAGGATATGCTAAAACTGTAAAGAGCTAGAGATGAAATTTTGGAAAAGCGGAACTCAACTTGCAAGGGTGCCTCATTAATCAATGAAGTGCCAAAAAAAAATGCAAAGAAAAAGTGTCTTTTTGAGAATTTCCTTAGAAACAAAAGTCTTTCAGAAAAAAATCACAGATCATGCTGTGGTTCTTTTTTGTGCAAATACCTTTGGAATCGCATTGTCTTTTCCTTCAAATAAGGTCAACCAAAAAATTCTCATCTTTCGCAAAAACAACTTTTGGAGAATCAAAGCAAAAAAAGGAGAAGAGTTTTTTTGGTTCAATTGATTGATTTTTTTTTGGCAATTTTTAATTCTCAAGCTTGAGTTCTTAGGGCAAAAATTTCAAGACTTTTTTGTCAGGAATCACTCAGAATGCCCTCAGATGATATCATCCGCTTCCTAAGCTGATCTTCTCGTTTCAACCACAAAGACATGAAGTGACTCCCTTTTGAAAACTCTCCTCAGGGTCTTGTGCCCTTTTGCCCTTGAGATTAAATAAGGAAAAAATTAAAAGAATGAAGAAAATGAGAGAAGGCCTTTTGCTTCTTCAAAGAGACCTTTTCAAGATGGGAAAATTGAAAAATAAATAGAGGCTTTAAAAATTGAGGATGCGCGCAAGGCCATAAAAAGATTCTTTGAGATTAATTGTTTGTTTGAATTGCGGGTAAAAGTTATCAATCTTTCAGACAAATCATGAGAAAGAGCGAACGAGAAGATGAAAGAATGCTTTGCCTGTTTCTCACAATACATGAGAGGGTCAAAATATTTTTGTCGTCTTTGATAATTTTGGACATGTGTCCTCAATTCAAAAACAGGCAACTCATATTTTGTCCAACAAAGTCTCTTATTCCGAGATTTATTCCTCAGAAAGAGTCTCTCATAGATAAACAACTGGGTGAAGGTGATTGCACCCTCCTGGATGATTAAAGGCTCTTGAGACCAATATGATATTTTACGCGGCGACTTTAGAGTAAGAGCTGCCAAGGGATAAAATAAGATTATTCAAAGCGCCAATCAAACTAGCACTTTGGCCTTATAAAATCATCCTAATTCAATTAATTAAAGACAAGTTTTCACCATATTTTGAGACACCTAAGAGTTCATAAGAGTTCTTTACTCTTCCTATCCTATTCCCCTCTAAACGATTCAATTCTATTATGTCTGAGTTTTCTTTGAGATTCGAAGACATAACTGAAGAGATTTTGAAAAGGTGAAGAAAGTCTTTTGCTGACATGAACTTTTGACATTTGATAGATTCTCATTCAAAAGTTCAAGGTTTCTCTACATGAAGAAATTTCAATTCAGAGCAAGAAAAATCCTCTTCCTTTTGAAAATGTATGCAAGATGCAAACAATTTTATCGAAATAAGATGAGAAAATCAAGAAGCTTCAGAGCGCAAAAATGCTTTGATAAACTTTTCAGAGATACTTGCGGCAGAGTTAAAAGTAAATTTTTTGTCCAAACAAGATTAAAATTAATTTATAATTTTGGATACGCTCGAAATAATAAATTAATTTTTAGTCTCTCTCGCTCTTTTGCATACTAAAAGCTAGGACTGCTCGAACCTTCCTTCAACTTCACATGCCTCCATCTTTTACATCAGCAATCCTGAAAAAATTTCTCTGGAACAAATTATTTTGATGTGCCATAAAAGCTTGTAACAAAGAAGGTCAAAGTTAAATTTTCAAGAAATGGATAAATAGATTAAAAGATTTGTCTTTTGCCCAATCTGGCGCGATTCTGCAAAAAAACGCTTGCATCTGGCTCCATAGTCTATTTTTACATATTTTGACAAGATAAAATGGTAAATCTAGCGATCTAACATTTTTATATGGAGGACAAAAGTGATTGTTCTTCCCGTGCTAAAAGCACAATTCTGGCCCTCCCAACTCTTTTCCTCTATAAATTGAACACTGTTGAGGAAAATTATAATCATAAATATAACTTACAAACCAAAACCAACTTCATGAGAACCTCAATTCTATCTCTTATCCTCAGTGTCTTCCTTTGTTACAGCGTCACTGTTGCTCAAGAGCAAATCCCTTATGGCTTGTATGACCTGACTGCAAAGCTCATTTTGGAGAGAGAAATGGCGAATCACGTCTGGCCCTCAAATACTGAGCTTATGATTTCTGATATTTACAATATAGAAATCGCAGAAGTGGAGAATGAGAAATTCTATATTATTGACCTAGATGTGACAATAAAGCCAATGGGTTATGAAATGATGGGCAGTGTAGTTATTAGCTACAACACCTTCGTAGATAAAGCCTTTATTGATAGCTACCACATCGTGGAAAAAGAAGCCAGGACTCCTGATATGACATTCCTTGGTTATGAACAAATTGACAGTTAAAGAAATGGCTTCAGGGAAACTTGAAGTTGAAAAGGTTTTATAAGGCTTGGTGGATGGGTTTATATCATTGAGTCTTTATTAGTATATCAATTTATTAATTTTGTATGCATAGATATTTATTATCTATACGGTAAAAAGAGTATTTTTTGTAAAGGTTATCATTTGGATACCTTTCTATGGAATCATAAAATTGAGAACTTCAGAAAAAAATGAAATTGATCTCAAAAGGAATAATTCTCATTTTCTCTCAGTTTTAAAGCTTCCTCAATTTTATTCGTTAACCCAAGTATTAATGCACGATTTGAGTCGGAAAGCTGAGGGATGTTTTCAAAGTGCTCAACATCAAAATCTTAAGTGCTAAACTAAATTCATAGCAAAGCCATTAAAAACGATTCTTCGCCTCTATGAAACTCTGTTTAAAACATTGACAACTCAAGATGATATGAATTTGGTGCTAGGGTCAATTTCTGCAGAGAATCATCCCTGGCTCATTTTTTTTTTCTTGAGATGTTTTTCAGTGTTTAGGAAAGCTTCACAGCATTTTAGCATAGTTTTACGGGTACTTGGTATTTAAGTGTTTGGCACTTTTTAAAACATCTTAAAGTTTAAAAGGTAGGGAGATTGAATTTATATCCTGTCTTTTCCCCCCAAGTCCAATAGAAGGCTTTCAGGTACTGAGCGTGTTTTGAGAAGAATTTAAGGGATTCAGATTCCACGCTTCTTATTCATTCCTCAGGTAACATAAGGGTGGTACCAACCTTTTCATTTTCATTCAATTTTATATTCTTTTAATTATTATTTGAAGCGTTTTGAGTTTATCAAAAAAAGCCATAATAAAATTTTTTCACTTAATTCTTCAGAAATAGAAACTAGGATCCTGGCTCAAACTCTCCCTTTGTTCTTAAATTCAGAACCAATCACCACTGAAACGCTGAGATTCCAACCTGTGCATCACTCCGCTTTCGCGAATAACCTTCAAAGTGCTTTTATTTTCTACTTCTTTGTTTTTATAATCCATCAGAATCGTTACTTTTTCTTCAACTAAATACTCAGTATTTTGAGTTTAATCCGTACATCTATTTCATCCTTCAAACAAGTTTCTTAATCTCAAAAATAATTACTTTCTTCGAAGGCCCCTCAAAAACATGGGATGCATGAGTTCAAAATCAGTCGTGGTGGTCACGCCAATCCCCGCCGCTTCAAAGCCCGCTGACTCCAAAGGTTACGAATCAAATCACAGAGGACAACCCTCCCAAGCTGACGTTCCATCTTCAACTCCTCACAACTCCTCTCAGCACAGGCCTCTTTTACAAGAAATGAAATCTGTTGAAGCCCAAAACAATGAAGATCACATGAAGAATGAAAAGAAGAAGATAAACCTTCCAGAACAGCCTGCAGGATCAAATGAAAAGAAACCTATGAAGAATGAACCCAAAGAAGAAAAAGTGCCAAAAGTAAATAGATTTAAGACCGAGGAGAATCAGATTCTCAACCAACAAAAAGATAAAAAAGCTAATGATTATGTAAAGCCAAAGGATACCGAGATGGCGACTCAAGCTGAAGTCAGTTTAGAACGAGAGATTTATCCAAATTTCAAGAAGATTGGTGTGGAACAATATGATGGTTTACTTGCTCAGGGTTCCCAGATCTTGAGAGCTGCAGAAGATACCAGGCTCGGGATTGAAGATGCGAAAGAAAGAGCTGTCACTCTTTCAAATGTTCTTTTATTAAAAGAAGAAAGCATCAAAGAAGTAATCCAGGTGTTATTCTGGACTATTTCAGCGAATCACAACGGAAACATCAAAGGATCGGGGATTGAAATATCCTCTGAATCTCCTTTTATCAAGCTGAATAAGCTCAAGATGAAAGTTGAAGAGGCTCAGGAATTATATGATGCTTTTACTCAATACCTGAACGCAATAAACAAAGGTACTGTAGAGGTCCAGGAAGCTGAGAAAAGTCTAATTGAGATAAATCAGCAAGCATTGGAGCTTAAAAACCATACAGAAGAAGAGATAGCAAAGTCAAATATGAAAGATGATCAAAAGGCAAAAGCAATTTTGCGACAAAAGCGTTATAGTCATGTTTATTTACCAAAAGAGTTGGCTAAAGTGGCCAGATTGGTCCTTATAATAGAGAAGGAGGTTGAGGAAATGAAGGGAATAGCTGAGAAATTACAAGAGATGTTTGATGGAGCAGATGAGATAGGAGGAAAGGTGAATGAAGAGTATATGAAGATGAAAGGAGAAGATTTGAATACAGAGATGGATGATGATACTGAGT
>Ga0182738_1008146_pt1 | contig 10468 bp, 5 predicted proteins | sample eDN5th30CBELigMG_FD_128876 | JGI IMG/M metagenome (GOLD analysis project Ga0182738, IMG submission 128876) | Enriched Miracle-Growth compost microbial communities from Emeryville, California, USA - eDNA 5th pass 30_C BE-Lig MG (version 2)... ... | reverse complement strand
CAGTTTCTTAAATAATAAATAATTTCTATTCCATCTTCTTCTATCAGATTTTTTTGACTTTTCTTTGTGGTTTGGCTTCCCTGAAGAGAATTCGAGAGAAAAAATGATGTTACTATGAAACAAAGGAAGAGGTTAAAAAAGCTGAGTGACAGTTTTCATCATGAAATGACTCGTACTTTATTGAAAATAGGTCCCATCTACTGAAAAACCTAAACAGATTTCTCGCTAAATCATTAGATATCTAACTGAAATTTTCTATAACTTTCATCCTTTCCATGAAAAAACAAACCAAAATACCCGAACTAAAATGGCTCCCTTCCGTAAAATAGTTAGCCAGCATTAGACCATGGGAAATCTCTCTCTCTCTCTCCTTTTTTCATCAAAAATATTCAAACTAATCCCAATAAAACTGGCAGGTCTAATATCAAAAGCCTTGCTTTTTCAAGAAGAAATCTCACACTTCACAAACCAGCTAAGCTGAAAACTTCGTAAATGAAGAAAAAAGAGAAAAAGTCCTTGTTTCGCGTTTAGAGATTCAAATGAAAGCAATTTTTAGAAGCTAAATTATCCATGAATTACTTCACCTGATTCTTAAACTGGGACTTGCCTACAAACTATTTTCTAACAAAATCATCAAAATTGATCTATTAGATATTTCGACAATGAACTCAGCTTTTCACCTTCTTAGGGACGACTTCTTGAGGAATTTGAACCTCGCATTAAGAGTTGAGAGGTAAAGCAGGGTTTTTTTCCTCTCTGGGGAAATTAATTGTGAGACCAAAATTCGGCTCTCAAAAAATCCCTTTAGACTTTTGGAAATTCAAATTTTCAAGCTTGGTTTATTTTCTCAAGGGAAAACTTCATCTTTTTGTGAGAAATTGTATAGCTCTTCCTTGAGAGAATTGTCTTTGTTTCCATTCTTTGTTTCAAAAATATGCTGTTATTACTCAACACTTTTGCTTATTTGAATATTACAATTCTATGGAAGAAAAATGTGAACATGTCAGGAAGAAGAAGAAAGATGTTGATGAAAATCAGCTCTTTGTGACAAGATTGATCAGCAATTTCTTCTGAAAAGAAGTTCTTCAAAAAGACTACATATGCTTTTGGAATTTTTCGAATCAACGAAAAAGTCTTGATAAAATTTATTTCACATGTGAACACACGTTTTAATTTTTTAGAGTATAATAAACTGTCTTCTTGGCATCACGAAAGCCTTAATGTCTTCATTGAAGTTCCCCAATGTCTCTTGCTTTGAATTAACATCTCCTTTTCTCTTCTCCCCATCCTCCCTGTTTACCCCTCAAATCTTCCTCCTTCATTCAAAACAAAAGGTTGCCCCTCTTCCAAACTCAATTTTTTAAAAAAGTATTTCTTTGTGTCGAACCTGCTGAAATCTAGTTGAGCTGGAAGATGGTCAGAATGCATTCAAAGACCAAAATCCGCACCAAAAACTTTGATAGAGTAGCTAGCTTTTTTAAAAAAAGAATTGAAACATTATTTTTTTATAATAAATTAATGATGGAGTTTTCCTTTCATTTTTCACAATGAACTTGTCCGGCTCCCCAGCCCCTATTGTTCTCCACAACACTCTTCTTTCATAGAAAGAAATAGACTCGCTATAGCCCATCCTATTACAATTACAACTTTGACTCTAAATATCTTCCTCACAAAGGAACGACTTCAACATTGACTTTTACATCAAACAGCTTAGATTTTTTGCTTTCCCCTGCTTTCCTCTCTTGTGCTTTGTAAATATTCACTCAAATTTTTATCAAGTTCAAAAAGGTTTGAAGGAGTTGAAGAGGATTTTTCTCATCATATGAAAAGAGCCTTCCTTTCTCTAGTGGTTTATTGAATTGACCTCTGCCTTAAAATATTCATCAATTGAACCTTTTACAAAGACACCAAATAGTCCGAAGAAGCCATAGAGATTGCAGCATCTGAATTGACTCAAAACATTTTCCTCCTCTTAAAATAATCACCCTCGAATTCATCTTTTCTTCATCCCTTTTAAGAAGCCTATTGATTCTTTTAACTCACAAGCAGCTTCTAAAACGTCAAACTAATTCCTCCACGAAAGAGAGTCAAGACGGCTAAATCAGTTTGTTATGTAATCTTTAATGATAAGCAAGAGCTTACGTATTTAATTTTTCAAATTCTCAGTTTGCCTTCATCGAGAATTCTACTTTTCTATGAGAACTTTCCATCTTTCACATCATTCGGATCTCATTGAACCTCATGAGTCAACCCTAACAAAGAAAAATATTCTTTAAATCTTCATAGAGATCTCCTCTTGCAGTTAGATTTTAACTTAAGTGCCCCCTATATAGATTTCCTAAGGCTCAACAAATCTTCATATTCGCTCTTATCATTACAAAGACCTTTTTGTTGAAAGGAGAAAGTCTAGCATATTTTGAAGTTTCGTTTTGCCGCGTTTTTGAAAAAGCAATGGACGACGCGGTCTATTAAACTTTAAATTCTAAGAGTTATATTTTATCATAGAGATCTGTAACTATCTCTTGAAATCGTGTTTTCACTCTAATCTACCTGTGATTTCTCACAAAAGAAAGCTGAAATTCAAAGGAAAGATCTTCTTATGTCCGATCTCTTTCTTTTGGAGTCCAATTAGCAAAAATTTTCCCGCCCTTTTAACCCAAGAAAAGTTTATGCCTGTCAAACACATTAATTAAAAAATAATCAGAGGTCACGCCATGTTTAGGTCGAAGAGGTCCAAGTTCTTATGGAGCTACACCTCAAGAACGGAAAACACAAATTTATAAAAACATCACTCTGTTCAGCAAGCTTTGAGCTTCAAGTAAAATTGACCCAATTTCCCTTTTCCCCACATCTGCTCCCTCTTTTCACAAATTTTTTCTTTTTTTTTTCCTTTTCGGAATTTCCAAAGGCTTGACTGTCTCAGCAACTCTCAATTTTATTTTAACTTTTTCCTTGAGTCATCAGCCTCTTTGACTCCAAGGTCAACTCTAACGTGCAATTTGATCCTCGGGCTACATATTGAAAAAGACAGCCAGTGAGCAGATAGATCCGGTTCGGGAAAGCTCACATCTCTCTTCGTTGAAACAAGTTCGTTTCTCTATTGATGACCTTGCTTGTGACGACAGCTGAGGAATTAAAAAAGATAAAGTTGAGGCAACCAAAACAAAATCTAAAGGCTAAAATTGTATCTGACTATCTAAACGTTTTTTTGTTGGCAAAGCTTTTAAATGAATAAAAGTGAAAACCAAAAATCTCGAGATCTAAATTTATTAAAAAATTCATCATTCATTTAAGCCCTTCCAATTTTTTCTACAACTTTTTTCCCTCAATAAACCTCATTCAACTGTCACCTGGCACATCTTTAGACTTCATTGAGGGCATGAATTCTCGACAAGAAAAGAAAATTTTGTTTGTTGAAAGTCTCGAAAACACCATGTCAATTTTTACTCATCTACTCATTCAAAAGAAAATGAAGCTGAAAATAGTCAAAAGAACAGGCTATAGAGCAAACTAAAATTGATGTTAATTACTCGGCTAACAAACATTTTCTCTCTGGTTGCAACGGTAAGACGATAATTCGTTGTGAATTGGAACGAGAAGTCATAAAAATTTCTGGATTAAATCGATAATTAACTGATCTTAGCTTTTCTTAACAGCCGTGATTACCGGCAAAGAATTTGCTTCTTTAATTTAACATTGGTCCTGAAAGCCCAGACTTCTTGTCAAAATATTTTTGTACTGTCATTTTTCCTAAGGGTCCATTCAGGACAAGTTTTTCATGAAACTTATTGAAAAAGAGTTGAAACGATCTCAGTCAAGCCAAAACTGGCTCGAAAAGTAATCCAGAAATCCCTTTCTAGAAATAAGCCACTTTTTTCGCTGTTTTGCCGAGTTTTCTGTTTGTATAAGAAGAAAATATGACGTTAGGCTCCAAATAAAGCCTTTCCCATAAGCGAACAGACCAAAGGGAGATAATTTGTTATTATGCTTAGGCTTTAAAAATTTGGCACATGGTTAATTATTATACGAGATGAGTCATAAATTAAGTTTGTGGAGTTCATTCAATCGAGATGATTTTGGTCTCGGATTTATTAATCACTTTCTGATGAGGAATTTTAGACACGCCAGCTCCCCCAATAACATGGTAACTATGACAAAAACACCCCAAACTTCACTTCAAAATCACTTTGTATTCACTCCCGTTCTATATTATACAGCTTTCAAGCAATTCTCTTGGATTTAAGAACAGGCTTTGATTTCGTAGTGATCGAGTTTTATGAAACTTTTCATGCAATACAGTAGTTTTTCATTCAGAAGATCCCGTAGGAACGAAGGAAATAGTTATAATTACAACCTACGTTGATAAAATTTTACCTCACATACCCACAAACCATAAATTTTCGAACCAGACTATTCCTCCTCTCTAACTGCTTTTTTCATAAAAGGAGATTATTCATAGCTCAAGCAACAACTTTTCACAGAATAGAGAAGACAAGTTTTATCGGCTTAAATCCCTTGAATACCAAATAGGAAGCCTGAAAGATCAAAAGGTACCCTTGAATTCCCCAAACCAAACACAATAATTTTTTCGAGAGTTTGAATCTTCATATAAAGAATTTACCTCTAAAGATAAAAGTTTCCCTCAAAGATTGTCACCAGAGGAAATAACATCAGGAAGGAAGAAACAAGGAGAGGTTTTGAATTTGAATAGCGGCAAAAAAAATTTCTAAAATCCTTTAATGATTTTTACTGAGCCTATTCAAGACTAATAATCGGCAAAAGTAAACCCACTTAATTTCAACCTTGTTAAATTTTGATCATAATTTATTAAAGCATTTTTCCTTCATCTTTTCTTCCACTTTCCTGAAAACCAAGAAATCACCCTTCTAACTATTCTTTTCCGAACTTTCTCTCCTTAAAATCTCTGGATTGAATCAGGTTTTCAAGGTCTAATGAAAATTATCAAAAAGGAAAAAATCAAAAAACGTGTAAAATTCTGATAAAAAATATTAATCACAGCACTGAAATAGTGAATTATTTACCATTGACATTCTCTAAATCAGGGCCAATAGCACGTTTTGGGTTGTGTCCTTGAGATCTCCCATCACACAAAACTCGACTGTTTTGGAGATTTTCCTGGAGAAGCGATGGAGATTTCTTCAAAGTTTCACTGTAAATCTATTGAGAAAAACATGAAAAAGATTTTATGAAAAGGAGAGGAACACACTCAGGAAATCAAAACAAAAAGACTTTTTAATTACTGGAGGCAGTATTAAAACTTTTTAATTTATTAAAAGTAGGGTTCAAATCAGAATTATAAATCTTCACACGAACTTTCTTAAATTAGAATTTCCTTGCTTCTAATTCCAGGCTCAAGATTTAATTTTGGCTAAGCCTCTAATCAATAGGCTATCCCTCTTTCTTAATATCTCTGTGTGCTGACGAAACAGCGCTACTGCTCCCCCTTCGCTCTATAAAGGCTCTGAAAGCATCCCAGAGGCTCCCAAAAATCAACAAGTTTGGTCCGGAAAAAGATGGGAAGGTATAGATAGAAAGTCATGAAAGGTTTCTGGATAATTAGTTCGTCATCAAACGAGAATTTGATAATTTCGATTGATAGCTTAGCCAGAGAAAATTGATTCGCTAATTAAAAGTGCAGAATTTGTGGACAAAAAGTAATTTAATTGAGATCGTAAACATAAAACCAACTTTTTTACTGATGATTCATTTTGCTTTTAATTACAAATCGATTAGGCTCTTTCGAAAGAGAAAATTTAGAAGCAAAATATCATATCACTTAATTCCTTCTTCTCCCATTCATTCCCTCTGGAAGAGATCAACCTTTTCCAGAAGATCTCTTTCTCTATAACTCTCACAGTTCAATGAAAAATTTTCGTTGACAAAATGTCACAACCTGTGCAACAGTCAAATAATCCACTAATAATTCAGATTAATCACGTAAAATTATAGTTTTGAAGATGTTTTAGTTGAAAGTTAAAACCTTTTAATTTTATAGGCTTATTTTAGATTAAAAATTTTTAATCTCGAACTGTAGAAAATCACCCCATTCTCATCTCTAATCAATCATCCATTCTCTCTCTTCTATTTCCACCAAATCTCGCTTTCCCTCCTCTTCTTCCCCTCTGAGCTTAAGTGCCTCAAATATCTTTGTCGTCTCTCTAGGAAGTTCAAAAACCAAACTCTCACCACTCTTTCCTCGTCGATTTTTGCTAGTTCCCAATGCATGAGATCATCACAGAGAGCTCTTGGAAGGATGTCCAAGGATTCCAGTTCTCATAAAAAATTAACGAAAATTTTTATTGGCTGTCATTTCGTCACATACTTCAAGCCACAAATTCAAATTTTCGCAGCTATATATGGCCTATTTCTGGATTAGCAAATAATAATTAACAAATCTAATGAGTATTTTGAAACAAAAGATTAAAGCTTGCACTCAAGCCAAGCTCAAAAGCCCTACTCTTGATCAATCTATCCCGACTCATAAAGTTTTCCAATCTCAACAAAACTCCCCAGACCTTCCTCAAGGTCTCAAGCTCAAGAAATCAAACTCAGAACCCAAAAAGAGACAACGACTTAAAGGCGACTGTTTTACTCCTAAATGCTATCTTCAAGCCAAAAATATCGTCACCAACTTCGGCAAAGCAATCGCCACTTTCGGTCTCTCCAAACTTGCCCTTCCTTATCTCTCTGCAGAACTTGAAAAACCCAAGTACGAAGGCAAGCTTCAGGTCTCGGATTTCATCGAGTTCATGAAGGAAAACAAAGCAAATATCAACTCCATTGACAACCTGAGAAATCTTTTGTTGACTAAAGACGAGGACTCAGCGAAAAGTATCGCCTTGAAACAGTGCTTTCAGGTGATTGCCGAAATATTCATAAAGTATTTCAGTGTGAATTGGATCATTCACGGAAGAGTGACCTATAAATTGGAACATCTCAAGTTCAGGTTCAAAATGCTGAGGAGGATTCAAAATCCTCAACAATTCACTTATCTCAAAAGTTACAATGACCAAAAATTGTTGGATAAAGAGTTCACCAAAGATTCATGGTAAATAATTTTTTGTTTAAAAAACCTCATACAATCGTTTGTATTTATTCCCGTAGTTTAATCTATAAGAGAGCAGTCCTTCTCTATCTATGTATCTCTGCATCTGTCATTTACATTCACACATCCTGTCGTTTTTTTTAATATAAGAATTTGTCGTTTTCAGTGGAATCAATTTCCTCGTTGGAGCCAAAATCTTGCCTCCAAAGTACATTTCGTTAAAACATCATTTCTATTTATTCGTATCCTGCCCGCCATGATTGATTTTTAATCAATCAATCAAATTTATCTTCAAATTCTCCTCTCTCTTTTATGAAAAAAGCCCCTTCTTTTGAATGAGAATTTCTTGAGATTCACAAGATTTGTTCGATTTCGCTTTTTTGGGTGAGATTAAGTCGAGGCTAAATTCTCTTTTAGACAAAAGGTTTTTTGTTATTTTTCCTCTGAAATCCAAAGTGACTCTCAATTAAAATTCAATAGTTATTACAGTTAATAGTTTACAATATTTAAATATGACCTTTAATTTTCATGCATTCAAGATTTCTCCCTTCACGATCTCTTTATGAAGCTTCAATATTATCTGTCGAAAAATCAAACATTTCTTCATGAATTTCACTTCTCTTTATTCAAAACAAAAAACTTCCCACAAAATCCTCCATCCCCTCTTTGAGTATTCAAAAGGTTTTCTTCATGAAACGGGTCACAATTCTCTCCTTAAAGGCTTGATAATCACGGGTTTCTCTATTGGAAAACAAGCACTGAGCCCTGGTTGCTTGAAAGGTATTCAACTGTCAATGGAAAGTAATTTAATTTAATGTTACTCAGTTAAAATTAAACAACAGGCCATTAAGACCGCTTCAAACCTATGCTATCACCAACGATACTTTTCTGGATTTCTGACCTCAATTGGTTTTTTATCCGACCATTTCAGAGGATAAAACCCCAGAAAACCCTCAAAACCTCTGCATTAAAAGGAAAAAAATCTCTCCCCACAAGAACAAATCCCTTCTTGTTTTTAGACCTGCAAACTTTTCTGAGGATTTTTTTCCCGAGAATCACACAAAATTGTCCATTTTTAGGCTTTTCAACGTTCCTTCAGATCATTTATTATGATAACGTCTCAAGAGGGTGACTATGAATGAACTGGATAGATGAATAGAGAGGAAAAAATTGAAGATTTGCTTGCCTGCTTGCTGAAAACTACATAATCTGGCCTGAAAATATTTCTAAAGCATTTCAATGATCGTAATTTCATTTCGTTCTGTGGCCGAAAACCCCCTAAGTTTCATATTTTTCCCAATATCGTCCACTCAAAGACTCTCTTTGAGAATTATTTCGAAACCAATATAGACCCAGGCATAGTCTTGAAAGTTTTACATCTCAATACTTTCTTATTGAAGTAAAATTTCGCATTGAAAAAACGTTGTAGTTATTAATATTCAAAAATGGTTGAATAATTATTCTCAAAGAAAACTTGTTAGAAAGCCAAAATTCCTCGAGAAAAGTTGAAATTTCCAGTCCACAGTTACTCTCCCAAGCGTACTTTCCTACCCAATCAGAGAAATTAGTTCTAGAAAATCTGATCCTCAGGAGAAGGTGGATTTAAATTTAACCTCGAGACTTTTAGAAAAACTCCAGAAATTAATAAATTTAATTCTTTCAAATATCCAAAGACTTTTTCCGTTACGATGACACCTTCATTAATTCAACCTCGATTTTTTCTATCCTCGAGGAATCCTTCCATTTCTTCCATTCAAATTTTCTCCTCTCTTTACCAAACAATCTTCCTTCAGAGATTTCCCTTATCGTTTCACATTAAATCTCCTCTTTACTTCTCCTCATTATTATTTTTTCCAACATCTTTGAGGTTAAAATGTTTTTTGTGGTCATCAGTCCTATCATCTTTCGAGTGTTTTTCTGGGTGAATCTCCTTGACAACCCTTCCAGTCTTCATCGTATAAATTCCATTGTGATTTTTTTAATCTTTACAAGGATTTCAAATTTAAATTCAAAAAAGAAATTTTTTTGTTTTGAAAACACATTTTTGGTTTTAATTATTGGGAGAAACGCATGCTTCATAGTGATAGCCTTTAGAGATCATCCTTTCTTGACTAGCTTTTTCTTTTTGTCAATTCTCTAAATCAAATTTTTACTGGCTTTCGAATTTGATTTTGACGGGTTTTTTTTTCCTTTTCAGCTTTTCTGCCTTAAAATCCTTTCAGGAAATGTTCAGTTTAATAGGGAAAAGGATATTACTCGTTTACTTTCCTGTGATATAAATCTAATTACCCACTCTCTGGATAATTGGGAGCATGAAAAAGACAACCTTAAGCAGCTAGCCTCAGAAAGAAAAATATCAAACGTCCTAGTTTCATTTATCTGAAGGGTTTAAAATTCAAAAAAGAATTTTTCTACAAAATCTATTATGTTCGCTTTCCTAATCAAACTCTTCGTTAAAAAGGGCCTGACTATCATAGAAAAGGTTAAATTAGCTGGAAGATTGGCTAGAGAAAGAAGGGAAACCTTCCAAAAAATCTATGAGGTTTCTATGGTCATAAAGAGAATTTTTAATGGGCCCTTTATAAATGACTTCAATTAATGAAAAGGTATGAATTCTTGATAGGAAGTGTGAATTGACCCATCTTTGACTCACAATATCAGATAAAATGACAGCATTCACTAAACTTGGCCATTTTCCCTGATGTCGCAAGGGAAAAGAAGTAAATTTCGGAGGAAGAGGTCCACACCCCTCAGGGAAAAATAGAAGGCTTGCGAAAGGGCTGTTAGGAGGAGTTATTTCTAGTTATATCTCTCAAAAATTTGAATTTGTGAAGAAAAAATGCATCTGACTTAAATTTTATTTACATTTTTTGAAAAGAATTTATGGAAAGCGACTTCATGGACAATTCGAATTGTAGTCGTCGTCCAAAACTCGTCTGGAAAACAGCCGAGTGGGAATTTTATTGTCTAACACAATAAACTACGCTTTCAGATCAGATAGATTTCATTCGAAAAATGAAAAACTTAAAGAAAAATATGCCAAAAGCCGAAAAGGTCCGATTCTAAGATTCTAAGCAATTGAGGTATGAAAAGAGAAGGGATTTGACATTTTGAAGTGAGAAATCCCTTTTAATCAAGCTTGGCTTATAAAAGCAGAGATTCAGATCAAATTGGCAAATTCAAAATTTATCAGATCTTTAGAAAGAATACTTATCAATTTTTAATTAAAGGATTACAATTGCTTTGAGAGCAACTTATTTTCACATTTTTTTTTTAATTCATTCAACAAAAATCTAACTTTGGGAAATGTGACAGCTTTGAGAAAGCATGAGAGAGCCTTGAAAGTTCGGTCTTTATTCATTTTCTGACTGCCCTGCCTCCTTTTTAAAATTAATGCAAATT
>Ga0182738_1008145_pt1 | contig 10468 bp, 6 predicted proteins | sample eDN5th30CBELigMG_FD_128876 | JGI IMG/M metagenome (GOLD analysis project Ga0182738, IMG submission 128876) | Enriched Miracle-Growth compost microbial communities from Emeryville, California, USA - eDNA 5th pass 30_C BE-Lig MG (version 2)... ... | reverse complement strand
GATCGTGATGCCGCGAGCACGCTCCTCGGGAGCCGCGTCGATCTGATCATAAGCCTTGAACGTAGCGCCACCGGTCTTCGCAAGGACCTTGGTGATGGCCGCGGTCAACGAGGTCTTGCCGTGGTCAACATGGCCGATCGTGCCAATGTTGCAATGCGGCTTATTGCGTTGGAATTTTTCTTTTGCCATCGGACTTCTCCGTCTCGTCTATCAGCAGGTTCAGTTTCGCGTCGTAAAGGTCTAGGCGTACTTCGCCTGGACCTCCTGAGCGACGGCCTGCGGGACCTGCTCATAATGATCAAACTGCATCGTGTAGCTCGCGCGGCCCTGGCTCATGGAGCGCAGGTTGTTCACGTAGGAGAACATGTTGGCGAGCGGGACGAAGGCCGTGATGACATTTGCGTTGCCGCGCATGTCCTGGCCCTGGATCTGGCCACGGCGCGAATTCAGATCGCCGATAACCGAACCCACATACTCTTCCGGCGAAACGACTTCGACCTTCATGACGGGCTCAAGGAGGGCCGGATTGGCCTTCATGAGTCCTTCGCGAAGAGCCGCACGGGACGCGATTTCAAACGCGATCGCCGAGGAGTCGACTTCGTGATAGGCGCCGTCGATCAGCGAGACCTTGACGTCCACGACCGGGAAGCCCGCGATCGGGCCGGAGGTCATGACCGAGTTCAGGCCCTTTTCGACGCCGGGGACGTATTCCTTGGGAACCACGCCGCCGATGATCTTGTTTTCGAAGCTGTAACCGGCACCGATCTCGCTCGGCTCGATGACGAACTTGACGCGGGCGAACTGGCCCGTACCGCCGGTCTGCTTCTTGTGGGTGTAGTCGATTTCCGTCGTCTTGCGGATGGTCTCGCGATAAGCCACCTGCGGAGCGCCGACATTCACGTTGATGTTGTACGGCGCACGACGAAGGATATCGATCTTGATGTCGAGGTGAAGCTCGCCCATCCCCTTGATGATCGTCTGGCCGGACTCGCTGTCCGTCGAGACGCGGAAGGACGGATCCTCGGAAGCGAGCTTCTGCAGCGCAGTGCCCAGCTTCTCCTGGTCGGCCTTCGAAGCCACTTCCACCGACATCTCGATGACCGGCTCGGGGAACTCCATCTTCTCCAGGATGATCGGAGAAGCGGGGTCGCAGAGCGTGTCGCCGGTGCGGGTTTCCTTCAGACCAACCAGTGCGATGATGTCGCCGGCGTAAGCCACGTCGATATCTTCACGCGAATTGGCATGCATCGCGACCATGCGGCCGATGCGCTCCTTCTTCTCCTTGGTGGAGTTGAGGAGCGTGGTGCCCTTGTTCAGGACGCCGGAATAGATGCGGGCGAAGGTCAGGATGCCGAACGGGTCTTCAATGATCTTGAAGGCCAGCATGGCAAGCGGCTCGTCGTCGGTCGAATGACGCTCGACTTCCAGCTCGGTCTTGACGTCGATACCCTTGGTCGGCGGCACATCGACCGGCGACGGGAGGTAGTCGACAACCGCGTCGAGCAGGGTCTGGACGCCCTTGTTCTTGAAGGACGAACCGCACAGAACCGGGAACCAGCTCGAATGCAGCACAGCCTTGCGGATTAGCGCCTTGAGGGTCGCCAGGTCCGGCTCGTTGCCTTCGAGATAGGCTTCCATCGCGGTGTCGTCGAGTTCGACGGCGGCTTCGATGAGGTTGGCGCGAGCGGCCTGGGCCTTCTCGAGCAGATCCGCGGGGATCTCGACTTCCTCGTACATCGCGCCGAGGCTTTCGTCATTCCAGACGGCGGCCTTCATGGTCACCAGGTTGACGATGCCCTTGAAGTCGCTCTCGGCGCCGATCGGCAGCTGGATCGGAACGGGGCGAGCGCCGAGGCGCTGCTTGATGTCCGCGATGCACATGTCGAAATTGGCGCCGGTCTTGTCCATCTTGTTACAGAAGACAATGCGCGGAACGTGGTACTTGTCGCCCTGACGCCAGACGGTTTCCGTCTGCGGCTCGACGCCCTGGTTGGAGTCGAGGACGCAAACGGCGCCGTCGAGCACACGCAGCGAACGCTCGACTTCGATCGTGAAGTCAACGTGGCCGGGCGTGTCGATGATGTTCAGGCGCTTGCCGTTCCAGAACGTCGTGGTCGCGGCAGAGGTAATCGTGATGCCACGCTCCTGCTCCTGCTCCATGTAGTCCATGGTGGCAGCGCCGTCGTGGACTTCGCCGATCTTATGGCTCTTGCCCGAATAGTACAGAATCCGCTCGGTCGTCGTCGTCTTGCCCGCGTCGATGTGGGCCATGATTCCGAAGTTGCGGTAGTCTTCGATCTTATGCGTGCGGGCCATAATGGTCTGCCTTTGTCCGATCGTTACCAGCGATAGTGCGAGAATGCGCGGTTGGCTTCCGCCATCCGGTGCGTGTCTTCGCGCTTCTTCACGGCATTGCCGCGGCTGTTCGAGGCGTCGAGCAGCTCGCCGGACAGACGCTCGATCATCGTCTTCTCGTTGCGGCCACGGGCCGCGGTGAGGAGCCAACGAATGGCGAGGGCCTGGCGACGGTCCGTACGAACCTCGACGGGAACCTGATAGGTTGCACCACCAACGCGACGCGAACGCACTTCGATGTGCGGGGCGACGTTGTCCAGAGCCTGGCGGAACACCACGACGGGCTCCTGCTTGGTACGGTTCTGGATGATGTCGAAGGCACCGTAAACGATGCTCTCGGCAACCGACTTCTTGCCGTCATACATGACGGCATTCATGAACTTGGTCACGACGATATCGCCGAACTTGGGGTCCGGGATGATCTCGCGCTTTTCTGCACTATGGCGACGGGACATTGATCCTGTTCCCTATTACTTCGGACGCTTCGCGCCGTACTTGGAACGACGCTGCTTACGGCCCTTGACACCCTGGGTATCGAGCACGCCGCGCAGGATATGGTAGCGCACGCCCGGCAGATCCTTGACGCGGCCGCCACGGATCATGACGACAGAGTGCTCCTGCAGGTTGTGGCCTTCGCCCGGGATGTAGCCAATGACTTCAAAGCCATTGGTCAGGCGAACCTTCGCGACCTTACGAAGGGCCGAGTTCGGCTTCTTCGGCGTGGTCGTATAGACGCGAGTGCAAACGCCGCGCTTCTGCGGGTTCTCCTGCAGCGCCGGAACCTTGTTCCGCTTCGCCGGCGCTTGACGCGGCTTGCGGATGAGCTGGTTAATTGTCGGCATGCTTCGCCTTTCAGCTAGCCTACGGTTCTGTTTCTGTCTTCCGCTCTTCGCACCTTCGCCACGGCCGATTGACCATGAACAAAGAGCGCCCGGACCGCTTACCGCGGAGGCGCTACGAAAAGCAGAGGATCACGGCGGTTGCCGCGATCGTGCGTGTCGTTCTTAACTCTTGTTTCGATTCGGACAGCGTTTAAGTCTGAACTCCGCGACGTGGCGCCGCTGGAAAAACTGAACTTACCGCCTGCCTGAAAGCTTGCGGAACCTACTTATTCGGATGGTTCCAGTCAACCCCTGCGCGGGGTTCTTTTCAAAGCGCCCCGGCGCGCAAGGATTCCCCAAACCGCGCCAGCGGCAGGAAATTTTCGGAACGATCGGCACTCATTCACGAAAGATTGTTGCCAGGCCGATCCTGCGGGTCGCCAGCGGGGCGGGAATCGCCCCGACTCACTCCGGGGCGGCCGTTCGCGTCGAGAACGGCATTCCTTTCTGACCGGTTACGATCATCAGGATTCGCACGGTTTCGTCACCAACGACTCGGCCGTTATGGCGGTGATCGACCATTTCCGCAAACGAATCTCCGGCTTTGAAGATTCGCGTTGCCCCGCCCTCGCTGTCCACCTCGATCGTCCCGGCCAGGATGTAGGCATAGGCCGGCACCGGATGGGTATGCCAGCCCGTCTCGCCGCCGGCCGGGATCTCGACGATCAAGCTCTGCACTTCCGGATCGGGGACATCCGGGTAGCGGATCGGATCGCCGCTTGTCGTCGTGGTCGTCTGCAGGATGCGTTTCACCTTGACGGAGGGCTTGTAGCTCTCCTCGGCGAATGCGCTGGCGGTCGCGAGCGTCGCGCCGAGCGCGATCAGTGTCAGCAGTTTCATCCTGGCCCCTCCCCGGGCGCGCGCCGTCGAGCGCGACGTCGTGCCGGCCCTGCCCCGGGGCCGGCTTTCCTCAACGTCATTGCTAGAGAGTTCCACGCCAAAGGAAAAGGGCCGCCGGGAGGCGACCCTTCATCATGATGAACGCCTGGCGCCGCCGGGCGCTATTCGGCCTTCAGGAAGTCACCGACCTCGAGCACGACGAACTCGTTGTTGTCGGCCTTGCCCTTCGCCCGGCCGACTGAGAACGGGAAGTTGTTGTCGTCGGCCACGATGATGTGCGTGTCATCGATCCGGTCGACATTCTCGATCGTCTCGAACGGGAAGGTGAAGACACCATCCTTCGAACCGGCGCGCGCGACCGCGTTGGGATCCCGGATATTCATCAGGTCGATGAAGGCGACCTTGCGCACGACGCCGTCGGCATCGGTCTTGGAGAGATCGACCAGGTAGATGCGCTTGAACTTGGCCGGGGTCTCGGCCCAACCCTCGCGGGCATCGCCCTGCCCGCCATCGCGCTCGATCACGAGCGCCCGGTTGGCATCGATCATGTTGAAATCGCCGATCGCGTTGCCAAAATCCTCGAGCGGATAATAGCGGACGGTATCGGCGAAGGCCTTCGACGCAATGTCGAAATCGAAGATCGGCAGCACGGACTTGCCGCCCTTCTCGACATACTTGCCGGCCTTGGCGTCCCAGGGCGCGCCTTCCAGCATGGGATGCAGCGTCTTGCCGTCCGCCGAGAGCGCCATGCCTTCAAAACCCTTGGAGCGGCGCACGTTGAATTCGGGCATCGCCTTGTCCGGCCCAGCGGGCATGACGACCGCGTAGTTGTCGGGGCTGCGATAGGTCACGCCGGCGACGACGGTCTCCTTCAGGCCGAGCACCGTGCCATCGGCATCCACCTCGACCAGGTAGGGGCCGAATTCGTCGCCGATCCAGAAATGGTCGCCGACCTTCTGGATGCTCTCCGGATCGAAATCGGCGCCGGTGAGATAGCGGGCATCCGTATTCTCATTGACCACCCGGAACGGCACGACGCGGTTCGGGTCCTTGACGAAGACCGTCCTGACGATCTCGACGCGCCCGGTCTTCCAGTCCGGCTTGACGATGTGGAACATGATCATCGCGTCGGCGGAATTCGCCTTGGCGCCAAAGCCATTGTCGGTCAGCACCACATAGGTCCCGTCACCGAGCGCGCGGATGCCGGAGAAGCCCTGTACGGGCTGACCGGCGAACGGACGGGCCAGTCCGGTCTTTTCGTCGAAGATGGAATAGAGACGATCGAAGCGGCGGCCGAAATCAGCTCCCGTGCCGGTGTAGCGACCGGACGTGTTGAGCGTCGCGGGCGTGTCGGCGGGCGGAACCGCGAAGCTCTCCGCCGGCAGGACGGCGTGCTGGCTCAGCACGGCATCGAACCGCGTGGGCTCGGCTGCGGCAGCGCTCGCCGCCGTGGCGATAAGCGAGAGACCGGCAAGGAAAAGCTGGCGAAGCGACATGGACGAATCTCCGTTCTGGACAACGGAGTTCTCCTAGGCGGCGCATGTCTCAGCCGAGCGACAGCGCCATGTCGGCTCGATGACAGGCCGCGGGAACACCCGAGGCCTGGATCTCATGCCTAATAAGCAACCCCGCTGCTCGGACGCAGCAGCGCGCCGGTGGAGGCGGCATTGTCCGACAGGGAACTGCCGAGCGCGCGGATTTGGTCGTCATAGGTATCGCGGGTATCGGGGTCGATGATCGCGACCGGGGCCGTCACGATCAGCCCGGCGGCCGCGCCGACGCTGGCAGCCGCTCCACTCGTCACCGCGACCAGCTTGTCGCCAAATGCCGACTTCGAGTCCGTCATGGTCTGGCCTTCGGCCAGTCGTGCCCCGATCAGCCGCACGACCTCAGGGCTCGCGGCGAACTTCGCATGGTTGAGGCGGTCATCGGTGCGCAGCTTGGTCAGATCGATGACCGTGATCCGGTCCTGCTGCATCTCGGACGCAAACGGCTCCTGGGCGACGTTGATCTGGCCCAGGCGCTCGACATTGCCCCAGACGCGCCGGGACACCTGCAGCGCGCGATCGTCCTGCGAGACAAAGAGGGTGACATTGGGACCGGCAGCACCGATATCCGCCATCTGGCGGCGGAAGACATCGACGTCGACATCCGGCGCGGCCAGCATGACGTTCTTGATCTTCGGCGCAATGCGCTTGTCGCGGATCGCCATCTGGCGCAGCGCTTCCAGCGTAACCCAATTGCCCATCGAGTGGGCCAGGATGGACACTTCGTCCACATTGGGGTCCGACGCGATCGTCTTCAGCAGCAGTTCGAGCGCATCCCGCGAATAGTTGTTGCTCTCGCGGTCATAGCCATAGGCGAAGACGCTGCCGCGCGACGGCCAGGTGAACAGGATCGGCACCACGTCCGAATCCGAGTCATGCACGATCTGCGCAAAGCGGTAGACGGCATCTTCGAAGCGGTTGTTGAAGCCGTGGATGAAGATGAGGGCCTGGCGCTTGGGCGTCGCCTTGATGCGCTTGTTGAACCAGGTGCGGGCCTGGGCCAGGTCCATGTCCTGGGCCTTGACCGTCACGAAGTCCGTCGCGGGATTGCCGGGAAGCTTCTTGGGCCACTGCACGTCCCCCTTCTTCCGGACCGAGTCCGGCGGGATCGAGACGACGATGTTGGCAAAATCGATGGCCCGGCCGCGTTCGCCCGTGAACATCTGGCCAGGGACGGTGGAGCGCTGGCGCGTGGTCGCCACCGCGATGTCGACCGTGGTGCTGCCGGGAACGGGCGCCGTGATCGACACCGGAAGCAGCACGTCCTTCGGGCGACCGCCGCAGCCCGCGAGCAATCCGACAAGAACCAGGCTCGTGACACCGGTCCGGACGAGAACCATCAGGCTACGCAAATCGACCCACCCCCGAAAAGCACGGCTGCCCTGGCAATCCCAGACCAGGCCTCCGCCACCGCATTATCCTAGCCTATCCCGCATGCAAGTTTCATGTCCCTGCCCCACGGGACGAAACAAACTTCGGGAGCGCGGCTTCTGCGCCACGAAAAAGGCCGCCCGAAGGCGGCCTTTTCCATTCCTGGACCGAGCGGACTACTCGGCCGCGTTGGTCAGATCGCCGAGCAGGCCCGCCGGTGCCGGCGCAGGCTGCGAAGCTGCCGAGGAACGGCGACGCTCCTCGAGGATCAGATCGTCGCGCTTGGTCGCGATCTCGCGGATACGGCCCATCGTTCCGCCGGTACCCGCCGGGATCAGGCGGCCGACGATGATGTTCTCCTTGAGACCCTCGAGCGGATCGACCTTGCCGTTGACGGCCGCCTCGGTGAGGACGCGGGTCGTCTCCTGGAAGGACGCTGCCGAGAAGAACGAACGCGTCTGCAGGCTGGCCTTGGTGATGCCGAGCAGGACCGGGTTCCCGGAAGCAGGCTTCTTGCCCTCGGCCTTGGCCTTCTCGTTCACCACGTCGAACTCCAGGCGATCGATCTGCTCGCCGTTGAAGAACTCCGTCTCGCCGGCATCATAGACCTCGACCTTCTGCAGCATCTGGCGAACGATCACCTCGATGTGCTTGTCGTTGATCTGCACGCCCTGCAGGCGATAGACGTCCTGGATCTCGTTGACGAGGTAGGCCGCGAGTGCCTCCACGCCCTTGATCGCCAGGATGTCATGCGGCGCAGGGTTGCCGTCCATGATGTAGTCGCCCTTCTCCACGGCATCGCCTTCCTGGAGATGGAACGGCTTGCCCTTCGGGATCAGGTACTCGATCGGCTCCAGCAGCTCGCCATCCAGGCCGACCGAACCCTCGACCGGCTCGACGATGACGCGACGCTTGTTCTTGTAGTCGCGGCCGAAACGGATCGTGCCGTCCATCTCCGCGATGATGGCGTGATCCTTCGGACGACGGGCCTCGAACAGCTCTGCCACGCGCGGCAGACCGCCCGTGATGTCGCGCGTCTTGGCGCCTTCCGTGGGAATACGCGCCAGCACGTCGCCGGCGTGAACCGTCGAACCGGGATCGACCGACAGAATGGTCTCGACCGACAGCATGTACCGGGCTTCACCGCCACGGGCCAGCTTGAGGATCTTGCCGTCCTTGCCCTTGATCACGATCGCCGGCTTCAGATCGCCGCCGCGCGGGTTGGCACGCCAGTCGATGACGACGCGCTTGGTGATGCCGGTCGCCTCGTCGGCCGTTTCCACGACCGAGATGCCTTCGACCATGTCTTCGTAGCCGACGATGCCCGAGACTTCCGTCAGAACCGGACGGGTGTAGGGGTCCCACTCGGCCAGGCGCTGGCCGCGCTTGACCTGGTCACCCTCGTCGACGTGAACGCGCGAACCGTAGGTGACGCGGTTGACCGCGCGCTCCGTGCCGTCCTTGTCGACGATGACGATCGCCATGTTGCGGCCGAGAGCCACCAGCTTGCCGCCGGAGTCGCGGACCACGTTGCGGTTGCGCATCGTGACCGTGCCTTCGAAGCTCGACTCGATGAAGGACGAGTCGACCACCTGTGCCGTGCCACCGATGTGGAACGTGCGCATGGTGAGCTGCGTGCCGGGCTCGCCGATGGACTGGGCCGCGATAACGCCGACGGCCTCGCCCATGTTGACGGTCGTGCCGCGCGCCAGATCGCGACCGTAGCAGGCCGCGCAGACGCCGATCTTGGTGTCGCAGGTCAGCACCGAGCGGATCTTGACCGCCTGGACGCCAGCCTTCTCGACCCGATCGACATCCTTCTCGACGATCAGATGACCGGCCGGAACCAGCACTTCGCCGGTCGCGCCCGAAACGATGTCCTCGGCAGCCGTACGGCCGAGAATCCGCAGGCCGAGCGACGCGACAACCTGGCCGCTGTCGATCACCGCCTGCATCTTCAGGCCGTTCGTCGTGCCGCAATCCTGCGCGATGATGATGCAGTCCTGCGCCACGTCGACGAGACGACGCGTCAGATAGCCCGAGTTCGCGGTCTTCAAGGCGGTGTCGGCCAGCCCCTTACGGGCACCGTGGGTCGAGTTGAAGTACTCGAGAACGGTCAGGCCTTCCTTGAAGTTCGAGATGATCGGGTTTTCGATGATCTCGCCCGACGGCTTGGTCATCAGGCCGCGCATGCCGGCCAGCTGCTTCATCTGCGTCGGCGAACCACGGGCACCCGAGTGGCTCATCATGTAGACCGAGTTCATCGGCTTCTGACGGCCGGTTTCCGCGTCGTGGTGAACGGCGGAAATGCCCTTCATCATCTCGGCGGCGACGGCGTCACCACACTTGGCCCAGGCGTCGACGACCTTGTTGTACTTCTCACCGAAGGTGATCAGGCCGTCATTGTACTGCTGCTCGTAGTCCTTCGCGAGCGCCTGCGTCTCCTCGACCAGCTTGGCCTTGGTCGGCGGGATGACCATGTCGTCCTTGCCGAACGAGATGCCGGCGCGGCAGGCTTCGCGGAAGCCGAGCGCCATGATGCGGTCGCAGAAAATGACCGTCTCCTTCTGACCGCAATGGCGGTAGACGGCGTCGATCGTGTTCGAGACTTCCTTCTTGGTCATCAGCTTGTTGACGACATCGAAGGGCAGGTTGTGGTGCTTCGGCAGCAATTCGCCGATCAGCAGGCGACCCGGGGTGGTGTCGTAGATCTTCGACGTGACGTTGCCGTCCGCGTCGACGCCACGATAGCGCCCCTTGATCTTGGTGTGCAGCGTGATCGCCTTGGCGGCCAGCGCATGCTCGATCTCGGCGATCGAGCTCAGCAGCATGCCCTCGCCCGGCTCCTTATCTGCCATGATCGACAGATAATAGAGACCGAGGACGATGTCCTGCGACGGCACGATGATCGGCTGGCCGTTCGCGGGGTGCAGGATGTTGTTGGTCGACATCATCAGCACGCGCGCTTCCAGCTGCGCTTCGAGCGACAGCGGAACGTGCACGGCCATCTGGTCGCCGTCGAAGTCGGCGTTGAAGGCCGAGCAGACGAGCGGATGCAGCTGGATCGCCTTGCCTTCGATCAGCACGGGCTCGAAAGCCTGGATGCCGAGGCGGTGGAGCGTCGGGGCGCGGTTCAGCAGGATCGGATGCTCGCGGATAACCTCGTCCAGGATATCCCAGACCTCCGGCTTTTCCTTTTCGACGAGCTTCTTCGCCTGCTTGACCGTGGACGAGAAGCCCTTGGCGTCAAGACGCGAATAGATGAACGGCTTGAACAGCTCGAGCGCCATCTTCTTGGGCAGGCCGCACTGGTGCAGCTTCATTTCCGGACCAACCACGATCACGGAACGGCCGGAGTAGTCGACGCGCTTGCCGAGCAGGTTCTGGCGGAAACGGCCCTGCTTGCCCTTCAGCATGTCGGAGAGCGACTTCAGCGGACGCTTGTTGGCGCCGGTGATGACGCGGCCGCGACGG
>Ga0182738_1008144_pt1 | contig 10471 bp, 5 predicted proteins | sample eDN5th30CBELigMG_FD_128876 | JGI IMG/M metagenome (GOLD analysis project Ga0182738, IMG submission 128876) | Enriched Miracle-Growth compost microbial communities from Emeryville, California, USA - eDNA 5th pass 30_C BE-Lig MG (version 2)... ... | reverse complement strand
ACAGCCCTAATCCCGTGCCAATCTGTCTCTTCTCGACATTTTCAGAGACTTGTGAAAATTTCTGGAACAATTTATCCAAGGCTTCTTTCTTCATTCCGCAACCAGTGTCTTTGACGATGATTTTAAGAACCCCCTTTGATGCTTGGGGAGGCTGAGAACGAATCGTTTGATTGCTTTGCTGCTGCCTTCCACCGTCGCCAAGCCCTTCAAATCCAGGCTGCCCTTCTGAAAATCTGCTCGTTTCCATCAGTGTAGACAGATTCTCTTCTTTTTCAAATAACCCCTCATCAGTATCATCATATGGTACAGGCTCAAAACATTTTTCATTAATCTTATCATATCCCAGCCATTTCGCAGTCACAGTCACCGATCCTTTTTCTGTAAATTTGATCGAGTTCCCAATCAAGTTCAGCATAATTTGACTCACACAATGCGGATCTGTCTTTACAACAGCTGGAATATTTTTGTCAATTCTCAGAAAACCTTTCAGTTTCTTCTGCCTTAAAAGCTCACTGTAGATGCTCCAAGTTCTTTGAAACAGTCCATCCAATTGAGTTTGCGAAAGATTTATCTCAAGTTTCCCAATATCCTGTTTTCCAATATCAAGCACATTATTGATATTATGCAACAATATCTCTCCACAAACTTGAGCCACATGAATCATCTCAGCAGCCTTTGCTGACAACGCCTCTCCTTGGAGAACTAACTGCAAGTTCCCCAACAAGCTATTGATTGGATTCCTCAACTCATGCGAAAAGCTAAAGAGGAATGTCTTTTGCTGTTCCAATGCAGTTTCAAGGGCTTTCTTCACCCTTAATAATTCAATTGAACGCTTATTCAAGATGAGGACCAGGCTTGTGTTGGAAAACAGCATAAGAATAAAAAAGAAGACAAGAAACCTCAAGTATTTATCAATAAATACTTCTGGATCTTCTTCTCTTATCAATACAATAAGCTTCTCTCGAAATTGGGTGCAGCAAAGAAAAGTATGATATGATCCCATGACAAGAGTCAGCCGGACATCTCCACTCAGGAGCATAATATTGGTTATAATCATGAAAATGTAGCCAGAATAAGCATAAGGAGCTTCTGGGATAAAATCAAAACCTTTCAATCCGTATGTTAAAGAGATGAACACGTACACCACATTGAAAACCCAAAGATAAGAACGGCAGAGAGCCATGAAAGAAAAGAAAAGCGCGATGTTTATCGGAACGTAAACCATCCTTGACCAGAAAGAAAAGTTGCAGACTGAGAAAAACAAAGTGACAAAGCACATGTAAAACATAGTCATGTAAAAGCATGTGATGTTTTTGTTCCACATAAACTGGTGAATCTGTGGGTCTGGATATAGTTTGGAGTTTGGCTTCGTCACATTTCTGACCTTTTCGTCCCAGTTTTTCAAAAAGTGTTCCATTTTAATGTAAATTGATAGATTTATTTAATGGATTTATTAATTCTCACAGAAAATGAGCCAGCTTAAAAAGTCTAAGTTAATTTTACTGATATTTTTTAATTATTTTTAGCTCTTAATCCTTTTTAAAAGTTTTCTTAACCATCTCACTTCGCCGTGTCTGATCCCCCTAGTATTGAAAATCTACTGAAGCATTAATGACATAACCTTGACTCCAAAAGTTCAGAGAAGTCCGTTTTCTTTGCCATAGTGTAGTTTAAAAAAATTCTCGAAATAATTTCTCAGCCCTCTTCCTTGAAAGCATTTTCAAATATAATGAGCAGCGTCACTTGAAGGATTTCGATGTTCCTATCAAATGATATGAGGGAGATTTGGAGAGAATATAACTTGAAAAATAAAAGAGATCTCTTAAGGTCTAATCTTTTAATTCAAATTTTAACAAATCAAAAATGGAAGAAAAGTGCTTTTTTGACAACCTGGAATTGATGTCCTTTCACGGCGAGAAATCCAAACATTTATTGAGAAAAAAACTTTTGATCAAGTTATCTCAAAGATATTGTTCAAGGGCTTTTCTTACAGAAATTCAGTCATGGGGTTGAGAGGTTTGGGAAGAAGGGCTTTTTGACCTTCAAAGTTTTCTCCAACTGAAATCTCTAGATTTCATAATTGAGTTGGCTAAAAATGATTAATCAATTTAAATTTCAACGGATGTCCAAAAAAGTAATTAGAGTTCACAAAAAGCCAGTTTTTCTGGAAAAAAGCTAGAGCCGAACTTCTCCAAATTCCTTCGCTTTAAAGCTCCAGAACGTCGATTCTGGCAAGGATAGAAACCTCTTAATTGGAAAATTTTGGATCTCTGTATGAAATTTGGTATGAGAAAAAACTATAGGATGGACTGAGAAATCAATGGAAGAAAAAATGTGAACTCAAACATCAAAGCACGTGATGTTTCTGTTCCACATATGCTGGCAAATTAACGGATCAGGATAGAGTTTGGGGTTGGGCTTTGTAATAGTTCTAACTGTGTCCTTTAGTTTTCTAAGAATTTGTGTCATTTTATTCGCAGTTTTAATTATATTTAAATAGATTTATCTTAGTCTTGTTGAGAAAGTCTTGGCAAGACTATTTTTTAATTAATTTCGGTCTTTTTTTTCTCTTTCTGGAAAGATTAAATAACTTTATTTCTTTTATTCATTTCGCTATTATAAAATTATCACCAATTAACTTTCTTTCTAAAGAAAATGAGAAAGGATTTTTTGAAGAGAAAAAGAGTTGGATTTTTATTGAAAAGGCTCTTTGATTTTTCGGGTTCTTTGTGAGGCCACAGGAATAGTGACGAACAAAGAAGATTTTCAAAGGTGGCAGAAAGATTGATTTAGGATTCTTTGAAAAAATTCATATGAGCATCTTAAGAAAAGGTCGAATGATTAACACATTTTTCTCCCAAAAACAGACACAAATGAACAATACATTTAAAATAAATTAAAAGAAAAAGAAGATCTTTTTATTTACAGTGAACAATTCAAGAAATACAAAATCAGTAAATAACACTCCAAACAAGATTTACAATCATTTCTATTGAATTTCAATAAGATTATACACAGCTCGACTAAAATCTGAAAATGATACTGGTTTTCTTAAGAAACAATCTGCCTTGTGTCCCCTTTGAGGATTCACATATTCTTCAACCTGCTCTCTATCATAATTCCCACTGATCAAAATAACCACAACCGGCCGCAGTCTATTCTCTTTCTCATATTCTCTGATGCTATCACAAACTTGCCGACCATCCATTCCTGGCATATCTATATCCGAAGTGACAACATCAATTTCAACACCTAATGACATACACTCTTTATATTTCATGTAAATATCATAACCATTGTATGCTACAGAGACAACTGATGCCCCAAACTGTGCAAAGTAATTACAAACCAAGTTCACATTAAATGGAGAGTCATCAGCCACAAGAGCTTTGATGCGCTTTTGGGCGAGTTGGTTAATTATCGCCACAGAACCAGCTCTTTGGAGGTTCCCTGATGGCACTGTACTCAAGGGGATACAAACAATAAAAGTCGATCCAACTCCAAACTTACTATACGCTCGAATTTCTCCCTTCATTTCGAGACAAATTTCTCTTGTGATAAATAATCCCAGTCCTGTGCCAATCTGCCTGTGCACGACATGCTCAGACACTTGTGAAAATTTCTTAAACAATCTTTCTAAAGCTTCCTTCTTCATTCCAGACCCTGTGTCTTTCACAATTATCTTTAAAACTCCTCTTGTTTCTTGTCGGGATTGAAGGGGACCAGGGATTTGAGTCCGACCGAGTTGGCTTCCTTCACTATTCAACTCTTGAAATCCAGGTTCATATCGACTTATGCTTATTGTTGAAAGATTCTCTTCTTTCTCAAAAAGGCCTTCATCGATGTCATCGTATGGCACAGGCTCAAAACATTTTTCGTTAATCTCAGAGTATCTCAGCCATTTAGCAGTCACAGTCACAAACCCTTTTTCGGTGAATTTGACTGAATTTCCAATCAAATTTAAAAGAACTTGGTTCAATTTATGAGGATCTATTCTGACCATGGCCGGAAGATCTTTATCAATTTTCAGCTGGCTCTTCAATTTCTTCTGCCTCAAAAGCTCATTGTAGATGCTCCAGGTCCTTTGAAAAAGTTCACTTAATTGGGTTGAAACAGGATTCACTTCCAATTTCCCAATCTCATGTTTCCCAGTATCAAGCACATTGTTGATATTCTGCAATAAGATTTCGCCACAAACTTTGGCTACATTAATCATCTGGGAAGCTTTTGCAGAGAGCTCCTCTCCTTGGAGAACTAACTGCAAGTTTCCAAGCAGACTGTTGATAGGATTCCTCAACTCATGAGAGAAACTGAAAATAAAAGTCTTTTGCTGCTCCAAAGCATTTTCAAGGGCACTCTTCACTCTCAATAATTCGATTGAACGCTCCTCCAAGGTAGTGACTAAACCAATGATCGCACTCAGCATCAGAAGAAAGAACAAGATGGAAATCTTAGATACTGGTTGACAAATACTTCTGGCTCTTCCTCTTGGATCGCTATCATGAGACTTTCCCTGAATTTGGTCAAACAAATCCAAATATAGCCCATCGCTGTTCCAAAAGTCAGTTTGACATCTCCAGTCTTCATAAGCATATTGGTAGTGCTCGTAAAGATAAAGCCTGTAAAAACATAAGGTGCTTCTGCAAGGAAATCAAAGCTTTTGAGTAAATATGATAGACATACTATTGTATACAGTAGATTCCAAGCCCAACGGTATGAGCGGCAAAGGAATGGGAAGCTGATTAGCAACCAAGTGGTAAGAGCTAGGAAAGAAAGCTTCAAAGGCCAGGTAAAATCACAGATCCCAACAAAGATGTTAATAATTACGACGTGCAGCAGCCAGGTATAGAAACATGTGATGTTTCTGCTCCATATATACTGGGAAATCGATGGATCTGGATATAGTTTTGGGTTGGGTTTGGTCAAAGCCTTAACTTTTTCATTAAGGCTTTGAAAGACTTGCTTTATTTCATTGAGAATTCGAATCATTTTTAAAAGAGCTTTATCAAATTAATTTTATTAAATTTATTCCCAAGAGCCTTTTTTAATTAATTTCAGCTCTTTTTCTGTGAAGAAAGATGAGAACAATTTAACTTACTTGAAATTTTCAATAAATGGACTAATTATTCTACTTAAATTTTTCCCAATTTTATTCATGTTCAAAGTAAGGGGGAAAAAAAAGAGTTGACTAAAAATCAAACCCAATTTTGAAGAAATTCAATTTCAAAACAAAACTAAAGAAGTTTTGGAAGAATCTTTTCTTAATTTTTTTAAAATGACAAAAATTTTTTTTCAAGCTTTGAGAAGGTTCTCGAAGGAAGGAAAAAATGTTGATGAAAATTCGCCTAAAAACATTAGAAAAAATTATTAAAAAAATCAATGAAGTAATTTCTCGTCTTTGAATATTTTTGCTTGATTTTTGTTGAGATGAGAGGGGAGAAAATCACAAAATGACTCGAAATAAAATAGCTTCTTCAAAGTCACTTTCAAGCAAGAAATTTGAATTTTGAATGAAAAGAAGGATTTTTCCGTGTGAAAAATTATTTTTTTCTTTGCAACTCATAATAAGAAAGAGTCAAAAATTTTTTCTGACAAATATGTTTTTTTGTTGCAATTTTCAGCAATAAACTCTTTTCTTATTTTCTCATTCTTTCAAAACAAAACCTTTGAAAAAAGTTAAAGAATTTGAAAGCAAGGCAAAGGGAAAAGTTATTCATCTTGAGTGTTGATTTACAAGAAAATTATCAAATGTGATTTACAGGAAATAATCTCGAAAATCTCCCAAAGAAGTACATTACAACAATTTCTATTGAATTTCAACAAGGTTATACACAGCTCGACTAAAATCTGAAAATGATACTGGTTTTCTTAAGAAACAATCTGCCTTGTGTCCCCTTTGAGGATTCACATATTCTTCAACCTGCTCTCGATCAGAATTCCCACTGATCAAAATAACCACAACCGGCCGCAGTCTATTCTCTTTCTCATATTTTCTGATGCTATCACAAACTTGCCGACCATCCATTCCTGGCATGTCTATATCCAAAGTGACAACATCTATTCCAGTACCAGATGACATATATTCTTTGTATTTTGTGAAAATATCATAACCATTATAAGCTACAGAGACAACTGATGCCCCAAATTGAGAAAAATAATTGCATATCAGATTTACATTGAATGGAGAGTCATCTGCAACAAGGGCTTTGATGCGTTTTTGGACAAGTTGATTAATTACTGCCACAGAACCAGCTCTTTGTAGGTTCCCTGACGGCACTGGACTCAGAGGGATGCAAACAATAAAAGTCGATCCAATACCAAACTTACTATATGCTCGAATTTCTCCATGCATGGCATTACAAATTTCCTTTGTAATAAACAATCCAAGTCCTGTGCCAATCTGTCTATGGGAAACATTCTCAGACACTTGTGAGAACTTCTTGAACAATTTTTCCAATGCATCCTTCTTCATTCCAGTTCCTGTATCCTTCACAATAATCTTTAGAATTCCTCTTGATTCTTGCCGAGATTGAAGGACACCAGCAATTTGAGACTGACTGACCTGTCTTCCTTCACTGTTCAATTCTTGGAGCCCAGGTTCATATCGACTGAGGCTTATTGTCGATAAATTCTCTTCTTTCTCAAAAAGGCCTTCATCGATGTCATCATATGGCACAGGCTCAAAACACTTTTCATTAATTTCTGAATACCTCAACCATTTAGCAGTCACTGTGACAACCCCTCTTTCAGTAAATTTGACTGAGTTTCCAAGCAAATTCAAAAGCACTTGATTCAATTTGTGAGGATCTATTCTCACCATTGCTGGAAGATCTTTATCAAGTTTGAGCTGGCTCTTCAATTTTTTCTGCCTCAAAAGCTCGCTGTAAATACTCCAAGTCCTTTGAAGAAGTTCACTTAATTGGGTTGGCGCGGGGTTCATCTCCAACCTTCCAATCTCATGTTTCCCAATATCAAGCACATTATTGATATTATGCAGTAAAATCTCGCCACAAACCTTGGCTACATTAAGCATTTCAGCTGCTCTTGTTGACAAGGCTTCTCCTTGTAGCACTAATTGCAAATTCTCAAGCAGACTGTTGATAGGATTCCTCAACTCATGAGAGAAACTGAAAAGAAAAGTCTTTTGTTGCTCTAAAGCATTCTCAAGGGCGTTCTTCACTCTCAACAATTCGATTGAACGCTTATCCAATGTTATGACTAAGCCAAAAACCGCACACAGCATCAGAAGAAAATAGAAGATGATAAATCTCAGATACTGGTTAACAAATACTTCTGGCTCTTCCTCCTGGATCGCTATCATGAGACTTTCCCTGAATTTGGTCAAACAAATCCAAATATAAGCCACTGCTGCGCCAAGGGTAAGCCTAGCATCTCCAGTCTTCATAAGGAGGTTCGTGGTATTCACAAAGAGAAATCCTGAAAAAGAATAAGGGGCTTCTGCAATGTGATCAAAGCTTTTATATGCAAATATTAAACAAATCAGCGTGTACTTCAGGTTCCAAATCCAACGGTAGGAACGGCAAAGAAGTGGAAAAGAAAATAGCAACGAAACGCTGAGAGATAAGAAAGTTAGTTTCAAGGGCAAGGTAAAATCACAGATTCCAACAAAGATGCAGATGATGACAACATATATCAGCCAAGTCTCGAAACAGGCAATATTTCTGCTCCACAGAAATTGGCGAACCAAAGGGTCAGGATAGGATTCTTGGTTAGGTTTGGTTATGATTCTCACTTTTTCATGGAGGCTTTGAAAGGCTTGTTTCATTTCGCTGAGAATTTTAATCATTTTCGAAAGAGTTTGATCTGATTAATTTTATTAAATTTATTCCCAAGAGCCTTTTTTAATTAGTTTCAGCTCTTTTTGTTTGAGGAAAGATGTGAACAATTTAACTGACTTGAGATTTCCAATAAATGGACTAATTATTCTACTTTCAAATTTTTCTGAAGAATTTTTGTTCATTATCAAGAAAAGGAAAGAAGAGCTGAAGAAAAATCAAACACAACACCTCAAAACAAAACTGAAGAAGTTTTGGAAAAATCGGTTTTTTCAGTCTTTGAGAAGGTTCTCGAAGGTATTTTCTATGACTTCCACACATTTAAATAAACCATTTTCTAACAATTCTTTCAAACTTCTAGATCTTCCAAGAAATAACAGAGAAGCTCCACAGGAGCAAGATTATTAAACAACAACGAACCCTGCAAAGATAGACAAAAATTCAGACACTCATTTACACAAAAATATCAAAAACACAACAAACAAAAATCTCCTTAGTTAGTGACTTACAAGCTCGTATACTGCTCTACTAAATTCTGAAAAAGATACAGGTTTTCTCAAGAAGCAATCAGCTCTGTGCCCATTCTCAGGATTTACATATTCTTCAACTTGCTCTTTATTGTAGTTTCCACTAATCAAGATAATCACGACAGGTTTCAGTCTATTTTCTCTTTCATATTGTCTTATATTATCACAAACTTGCCGACCATCCATAATTGGCATATCAATATCAAGGGTCACCACATCAATTCTACCACCAGACGACACTTCTTCTTTGTATTTCATAAAAATGTCGTAACCATTATAAGCAACAGCTTCCACTGGTGCTTCAAACTGGGAAAAATAGTTACAGATCAGGTTCACGTTGAACAGCGAATCATCAGCAACAAGAGCCCTTAAATGCTTTTGTGTGAGTTGCTGAATTAAAACTTCAGAATCAGCTCTGTGAATACTTTCAGATGGCACTGTTATCGTTGGAATGCAAACCACAAAAGTTGATCCAACTCTAACCTTGCTATACGCTCTGATCTCTCCGTCCATTGCAAGGCAAATTTCTTTTGTGATGAATAATCCAAGCCCTGTGCCAATCTGTCTTTGTGCGACATGCTCAGAGACCTGTGAAAACTTTCGAAACAATTTTTCTAATGCTTCTTCCTTAATTCCGCATCCTGTATCTTTCACAATAATCTTCAGAATCCCTCTCGATTCTTGCTGATGTTGAGGTAGAGGAGCTTGTTCATAGCTGAGACTTCTCCTTTCATTCCCAAGCCCATGAAAACTCGGTCTAGAGTCTGAAAATCTACTTGTATCCAGCATTGTGGATAAATTCTCTTCCTTTTCAAATAGCCCTTCATCTAAATCGTCATACGGCACGGGCTCAAAGCATTTCTCGTTTATCCCTTCATACTTTAGCCATTTGACAGTCACTGTTATCGACCCTCTTTCCGTAAATTTGATCGAGTTTCCAATCAAATTCAAAAGAATCTGATTAATCTTATGCGGATCGATTTTCACAACGGCTGGAAGGTCTTTATCAATCCTCAGCTGACCTTTAAGTTTCTTCTGTCTCAATAGCTCACTATAGATCCCCCAAGTCTTTTGAAAAAGACCGCTTAATTGAGTCGGCACAGAGTGAACTTCCAGCTTCCCAATCTCATACCTTCCAGTATCAAGCACATTATTGATATTATGCAACAAAATTTCACCACATACTTTCGCAGTATTCACCATCTCCACAGCCTTCGCTGATAAGTTTTCTCCTTGAAGAACCAACTGTAAATTTCCCAAAAGGCTGTTTATAGGATTTCTGAGTTCATGAGAAAAGCTAAAAATGAACGTCTTTTGCTGCTCTAGGGCACTTTCAAGAGCAATCTTCGTTTTCAATAATTCAATTGAACGTTTATCTAACGTCTTGACCAAGCCAATATTGGCGAGCAGCATCAGAATGAAAAAGAAAATCACAAACCTCATATACATTTCCGCAAATTCTTCAGGTTTTTCTTCTTCAATCAGCACAATTAGCTTTTCTTTGAATTTGGTCAGGCAAACGAAAATATGAAATCCTCCTGCAAAAAGGGTCAACCTGACATCTGCACTCAATATCAGAATGCAAGTGGTGATCATAAAAATGTATCCGGAATAAGCATAAGCAGCTTCTGGAATACCATCAAATCCTCGCCAGCCATATGTTAGTGAAATTAGGACGTAGATTACATTAAAGACCAACAGGTATGAACGACAAAATGCTATAAAAGAAAACAGCACCCAGACGTTTATTGCAAGATATGTGAAATTCAAAGGAAAGGTGAAGTTGAAAATGAGAAGAAATGCGCTGACGAATATGAGGTAGAAGAGACAAATGTAAAAGCATATGATGTTTCTGTTCCATCTGAATTGCTGAAGTAGTGGGTCGGGATAGGATTTTGAGCTTGGTTTGGTTATGATCTTGAGCAATTCTTGGTATTTGTTATAGATTTGTTCCATATTATGAAATTATTCTTAGAATTATACTTTTTTTGAAGGGATTTTCTGAATAAAAAAATTCTCCACAAGCTGCTAAATTCCTTTTTCTAAAACTTTTTAATTAATTTCAGCCTTTATCTTTTTCTCGAATGAAATCAGTCAAAGATCTCATCAAATGAGCATTTCTCTTTTTTTCATCGAACTTTTCTTCTT
>Ga0182738_1008143_pt1 | contig 10471 bp, 2 predicted proteins | sample eDN5th30CBELigMG_FD_128876 | JGI IMG/M metagenome (GOLD analysis project Ga0182738, IMG submission 128876) | Enriched Miracle-Growth compost microbial communities from Emeryville, California, USA - eDNA 5th pass 30_C BE-Lig MG (version 2)... ... | reverse complement strand
TTTTATTGGGACTTCAGTCGTGCAATGATTTAGTTAGTGTTGCAGAGGGCCTTCTCCGACTATTATACAAGGCAACCTATGAGAGCTTCGAGAATGATGTTGACACTGTTAAAACCAACACCGTGTATCTCACAATTTCTGTAGTTTTTGGAACTGTTATCGCAACTGTTATGACTTGGTATCTGGCTATTAGAAGAATTTTTAAAATTCAAAAAATTGACTGGTTCATTCTTCAAATTATCCCAATAAAACTGATCCTAAGCAATAAACACATCCAACAATATTTGCTCAGACATTCAGGCGGAATGTTGGATGGAGTCAAAAACTTTTTGTAAAAAAAAAAGATTGAGTTTTTATTTTGAGTTTCAAAAAAATTTCATAAATTTAGATGTATTGTGGTTGCCCTTTTTTTCGTTGAAAACTGAATGAGTAGCTTGAGTCAAAAGACACAATGAGTTGTAATATTTTTATTCCTATCTTGTGACAATAAAAATGAAAAGAATTCTTTCCTTCTTCTTCATCAAAAAGTGAACTTGAATTCTGCCTCGAAAAAATTCAAAAAATGTTTTACGAAAAATCTTGTGAGAAATCTGGTTTTAATCTGGCTTAAAATTGGGCTTCGAACTCTCGATGACTTGAGACATGGAAAATTCCCGAGAAAGAAATTTCTCAAAATAAAAGTGTCACTTCAATTTATTCATTAAAACTTCAATAGATGATAGATAAGAGATAAATTTTTCCTTGTGAAAAAAATTATTGATCTTTTCATAATCATAATTGATTGCGGCTTTTATAATTTAATAGCCAAAAAATCTCAGTACAGATACAACGAATAAGAAAACAAAAAAGTATTTCATCACATCACAATTTCACACTATAAGAATCTCTTGATACCATCCAAGATTCCATCTGAGTGTTTCAATAGATATTGTTGAAGATGTTTATTGCTCAAAATCAACCGAATTGGGATAATTTGAAGTATCTCCCAATCAATTTTCTGCGTTTTGAAAATCTTTTTCATCGCAAAATGCCAAGTCATTAACGCCACAATCAAGGTCACAAAAACTACTAATATCGTAAAGACTACCGTTGTATCCGAAATAGAATCAACTTTATCATCAAAATCATCATTTGCTGCCTGGTACAACAATCTCAAAATCCCTCCTCCTGTTTCAGCCAAATCAGACGACATGCCAAGCCCTATCAAAAATAAATTTCCAAGTTCTCCTTGCGTTTTTGAGCTCTCTTCATAGAGATTCAAGATATATAGCCCGACGCTATAAAGCTTCGAATTGATATTCAGAAGACCAATTGTATCTTGTCTTTCTTCGATATTTAGACAGCTCTGGTAAGCTTTGATATAGTCATCGTAACTTTCTTTCAAATATGGTAAAAATTCCTCACACTGGAAATCATACAAAACGTTCTCCTGAAGATCATTCAAATCTCCATTTCTATCCTTGAAAGTATTCACAAATCTGCTAATTTTCTCTAGGTTTTGCATGCTTTGCTCAAAATCTGACACAAGAGGTTTATTTTTTATCTTGGCAGTTGCATTACTTAAGGAAATACTTGCAAGTTCGTTCATAAACAGTGCTTGGTTATTCAGAGCTTGCAAAGCAGCTTCCATTCGATTTTTAATGTCCAATGTATCTTTCACAAAATTCGAGGCCAAGAAATAATACACAAGACTCCAACAAATAAACAGCAAATATATTGGCAAAAGCTTCAAAAAGACTATTCTTTGAGATTTATATAATGAGCCCATTGAGGCTCTGCGGAATTTTCTCGAGATGTTATTATCATTTGGATCATCTTCCTTTTTGGCTTTTTCTTCTTTCACCACGAGATCTTGATTCTTCATGTTGTCAGTATTCAAGCAAGATAAAAACTGTTGGAGGACAACTTGTACCGCCTCACAATCCTGGAGCTTTATTCTAAAGATTGTCATCATGAAAATCCTCGCCTGTGAACCTATCAGGTACAAAAAGCGGATTGATATGATCATGAATATCAAGCAAGCAACAAAGGCAGCTACCATAGTCAGCGCGATTTTCGTGGTTGTTGAATTCGTTGAGTCATTTAAATTAGACGCAAATTGAAGAGTCTGATCCTGCGACTCAATCAACAAATCATTCAGAACGTTATCAATAACAAATTTAAAACTAGAGGTATCAATCGTGCCGCTACTAGTCGGAATCTCGACAGCTAAGCAGCCAAGCTCTTTCTCGGTTGTCCATTGATAAGCTTCAAAGGTCGCATCCTTGCTGACGAATGTCTTACTTCCATCTTCATTATACTCGTAGATTCTCACATTCTTTTCGTAGAAATTGCTCTGAATATCAGCAGATAATTTCGCTAGCAATTGATAAAATTGTGTATTATATTTATCCATTTCATTGACATCACTTTCAAGATTAGTTTTCCACTTGTTATTATCACTAGTCCAATCTCCTGTGGTAAAATCTCCGTCAAGAACTCCTTTCCAAGCTCTCACTTGTGTAGCTGATGAAATCATATAATATTGTCTCAAAAAACCTGCACTTATAACTGGCATCTCTGATTTCACATTTTTAACTCCGAAGTTCAAATTAACATCCTGAACAGCCAAAAGGATCAGCATGAATATGAAAAACACAATAAAAAGCGCTGAGAAAATTAAAGATGATTTTTTATAAGGCCTGGTTCTCAAAGCTTTAATGACCAGCTCCTGAACCTTTTTTCCTTTTGAACTATAAGATGTCACGCTACTTTCTACATGGCCAACGTCCCCTACAACCTCTTCAAACTTTTGCTTAAACCTTTGAGGTTTTGTCATGATATGGCCATCTTCCTCTTTTTGAGATTCAGAGTCTTTCGCTGCTTTAACAACGTGACTCTGGACGTTATGTTCAGCATTTGTTTCACTCATCAAAGTCTGAGTTTTCCCACGAAATGATGAGTTTTCAAGAATAGTACTCTTCCTCAAATCATGAAGATGATGACTTAATCGGTTATTTTGAAAAGCTCTCTGTAAAGTCGTCGTAGAGGAAAGCAAATTATTGTTCTCTTTGATAATATTTCTAGTCACTGTTTTTCTTATCATAGAATCATCATTTTGCCTTTCATCTCCTATCGATAGTTTTGTATCGTCATTACTTTGATTAACAACAGGTTCTTGAAGTTTAGCATGCTGCTTCGGACTTATCGCCTCCATGAGTTCTGCTCCTTCTGTCTCCCACAGTGAAGGTGAAGTGTGAGTATGAATTCTTGTAAAATCTCTTATTGTGCTTTTCTTCTTGTCATTTCTTCTTATTATTGTCTTAAACGAAGGAATTCTCTCTTGCTCTTGGTCTCCTCCTTGATCTGATAACTGCGCAACATGAAAGTTATCTTCTGTACCTCCTTCATCTCCTCCAGAAACTCTTTCAAGCAAAACATACTTGACCAGGTCTCTGCCGTGAATATTATTCGCGACTCTCACATGATATAGGACCGCTTGTGGTTTTTCCCCTCCGTAAACTTTTTTAGGATAAAATTTCAAAATAGAGCCATTTGTAAAACTATCATAAACTGCTTGAGCTTGAGGAAAATATGAAGCTTTCTTTTCATTTTCTCTGGGTATTTCCTCTTCTTCTTCAACAGTACCTTTCAAATGATCAATGGGAATCTTGCTAAATCTTTTATTCCCACCACCACTTAGTAACGGTCTTTCACTAATTCTCGTACTGTCCCCTTCATGAAGCACAGACTTTCTATTTGATGAAAATGGAATCATGTTATGAAGAGTAGTCTCAATAGAATTGCTTTGTGAGTTCATCAACAAAATGTCTTTCTGATTTGGAGAAAGAGAAGAAGCAATCTCATAATGATTATTGGCATTTATAACTTTATCAGCAATCATATTAAAGGCTTCATTGATTTTCACAAATTCAGGACACAAGTCAAATATATCACTCTCAATTTCATCTTCTATGCCCATCAAATGCATATCTTTCGCAAACTCAAAAGACATATCGTCAATTGTTCCATCTTTCCTGACAAGCACCATCCTTTGATTTGATTTGCAAGGAAGCAAAAGAGCTACATAAAATATTCCATTGTCCATGACGGGACTCACCTTGACATGAACCCAGCTGGGATGGATATATCCATTCGCCTTTTTAACAGGAATTTGCATCGTCTTGTTCAAAATTTTTATCCTTCCAGTATTGAAATGGTCAAGCAAAAAACCATCATGTCTCTGTCTGTAAAATGGTGGCATCAAAGATGCAATTGGTCTTCCTTTCATATCCCGACCTTGCCATCCATAAAAATTAGTAATATTCGCAGAACAATCCATGATCTTCCCAAGCTTTGATCTCAGCCCAGACATTGTTACTTGGAAAGATTTGTCCGAAAATATCGTTTGATTGTTCAATTCTCCTGCTTTTAAAAATCGACTCATTCTATTTCCATCCTCTTGTGACTGTTCAATATATTTCTCTCCTGTAATAGAATCATTATTGATCAGAGAGGAATACATCCCATAGATCACCAAAGGAGACAAGAACGGCAAGGGCCTTATCGCCACCAAGTCGTGCCAGAGTTTCTTAACCACCTCTCTTTGACGATTTACCCCCAGTGCAATATTCAATAAATTGAGCATGTCAGAATTACTTGCTAAAAACTCTTTCCAGAAACTCAATTGCATCTCAGTTTGTTTTTCAATTTGAGCCTTTATTTGTTCATGAAGTTCTTGATTCATGATATAACTGTGAACATTCAGACCTTCTCCTTCGGTTTTTTGTGAAAATTGAAGCTTCAATTTCTTTTGTAATTCAAAACGAATCATATTCAAAGAGATTTGCGCATGATATCCTGGGCCTCTAGATATCGCATTCTCTAACAGATTGTTTGAAACAAGATATAAATCTTCAAATTGTGAGTATGAATATGCAAGATTTGTCTGAGCCAAAATGGCTGTAGGATATCGGCCCAGAATTTCCAAGCAAATGACTTTGAGGCTTCTAGCAAGTTGCATTTTATTTGCGTCAAGGTCCAAAAAAGTGACTTCAGAATCTTGTGCTACAACGTCAGCTAATCTTGCTTGATACATGATGTCTGCATATGAAAATTTATTCACACCTGCGTGAATAACCTTTCTTGATTTCAGATAATAAAGCAGAATAAATCTCTTGTGAACCAAATAAGTCAGGTTCTTTTCTTTTTTAACCTCACATCCAAAGATATATTTCAATACCCTCCATATAAAAAGATAATAAACCTTTGTGATGATAGGTAGGGCGACAAGCCATATGACCTGCACTGAAAACACTCCAAAAGTTGTTTTCGTTTTACTATCCTCAAGAAGCTTTATGATAAAGCTTATGAATGCCAAAGAGGTTTGAGATCCTTGTAAGACTGCGCTCAATAGCAAGATCTTGATTCTATAATATGGAAGATTGTCAAATAAGAGCCAATCATGGAGAAGAGTGTTGACAAGAATCAAGACCAATGTCAAAAGTTGGATTCCTGAATGATCCTTCGCAGGGATCCAAAGAAATGGGATGACAATCTTGAAGATTAAGCTCTTGGTCTCGAGAATATTTGTCTTTGAGGAGATGGCGTCTTTAGTTTTGTAAATCACGGATATTCTCGAGAAAAATATAGCTAGCCCACAGTTTATCACTGTATTTATCAAAGCCATCACTGTCATAAAGACCTCTAATTGGCCGTTGAAATCTTCTTGCTGAGAATATCTAAGAATCTCCACGCAAAATGTGTGAATCCAAAAGAATATCAGTAATGGATGCAGAGTGTGGAATCCATTCCAATAACTTTGAACTAGATCTGGGAGATTTCTCTTCAAAGCCAAGCAACAGTGGGTATAGATAATCAAGCTCAACACTTTTACGTTGTACAAGGTGATTATCAGAGTTCCGATCATCAGAGGAGAAGTGTTTGCATAATTGCACCAATCTCCCATCGCAAAGAGTTTGACAAAGACTAAAATAGCGGGTGAGCTTGAAGGAGTATTATCAGGGAGCGCCAAATAAGCGCTTTTGATGATGAGGGCCAAGGCTTGGATGTGAGAAAGAGCGAAGCAGAAGGTACCGAACCACTTGGGGATCACAATCTTGTTTAGACAGATTATGGCAAATTTGACATGGAGAGGAACATTGGATTTAGCAATGTCAACTCCTTGAGAATTCGACGATGATGATGATGATAAGTTGGACATGAAAAATTGGGTTTATAAGCTTTCAATAATATCCTATTTATTCGGAGAATTTAGTGCAATTATTTTTCATTAAATGTTTAAAAATTAAAACTTTTTATTTCTAAAATTAAAATCATCAGCATTTTTTTAATTTATCTATCAGTTCGAACAACAGTCTGAGTCTGATAGAAAAAAGGTCCTTGTTAAGGCTAAAATATTTCATTCTTCCTCAAGCTAGAGAACTGAAAACCAAGTTTTCGAGAGATCCATGAACCTTTCGAGCCAAATTCTTGAATTTTAGTCCGTCATTTAAATCAATATTTGAAACGAACTCCCTCTGAAATGCCTTGCTCCCAATGTACGAGACAAAGTTTGGTGATTCTAGCAAAAGAGATGCGCCTGAGCTTCACTTAGTCTCATCTTTCGGTCTTCACACTCATAAAATTAAATTTGAATTTTAAACTTTACGATCGATAATTCAAAGCTTCTTGTCTAAAAAACCCACAAATCATCCTCAAAACGGACCATTGACAACCAAGAAAAGGTACAACGTTCACCAATGATCTCTCTCTTTTTGGCCGACTCAGAATTATTTGAATTAGCCAGAAAATTACTTCTTAGCTAAACGATGAAGAATTAAATTTAATTTTAAACAGGCTGGATTGAAAAGGAATTTATCACTTTAATTATCACCCAAAACCAGTGCATGGCCAAAAGGGATTCTTTGATTTTCCTTGCTTCTGGTGCGAAATAAGCCTCGGAAAATTAGGAGCTTTTAGTTCGGCTGCTTTTTTTCTCTTTGAGAAGACACAGGAACTGACGAAAATTCCTAGGCCATATAAAAATTAGTTTCAGGCAAGACTTCAGATTTTAATGTCCAAAAGAAATTTCAAATAATAGACCAGTATAGTGGACAAACCTGTCCAAGTTTATTGGGATGGATTGCACATTCTTTCCAAGGCCAATCAAGATGTCCACGTTTTAAACTGTCTTTCTGTGAGAAAACTCAACACCTCTCCGATATTTTTCAGAAAATGAATTTCGGTTCAATAATTTTGATTTTAAAGAGGTTATAAATTGCAATCTATTTTCGGCCCGTTTTGAAAGTTTTTGAAGAGAAAAACTCAATTCAAATGATCGAATCTGATGAATAAAAATGAAACCTTCATTTGTTACCGAAAACTAAATTCAGTTTCTTTTAATTCAACAAAAATAATCGCTCTATTTTTAGGCTATTAAACGAGAAACAAACGAGATTTGCTATTAAAATTTAAGCAAAGATCTGGTTTAGATAGGATTAACCCTTCCCTCATCAAGAACCTGATAAACCACTTATATTTTCACTCTGGATCGAATTCCTTCAAAAATAAAGCTTGAAAATATTCAAAGTGGGACTCGCTGCCAGAAAATATTTTGAGGTTTCAATTTTTTGTTCAATTCAATTTATTTTTTGTCTTGGTTCGAATTTAAAGGGTCAATTATTCTTCGAAATTGATCATTTCAAATTAATAAAAATGTAGAGTTCAAGAAGTTAAAATCCAAAAAGGATTTTCAATCTAATCCTGCACAGGGCGGCACTTTCAAAACTCCCAGTCATCTTTTTCCCTCTTTCAATAAAACAAATCTGGGATTCGAATCTTATGAACCTTGAGGTCTCGGTTTTGTATTCGTAATATAGAAGCGTCATTTGGCCTTTTGAAATAATTCATTCAAGACGAATATTTGAGTCAGGAAGCCCAAACTGATCCTAAAATTTATCCTTTGGAATGCTTGAGTATATTGAAAACAACCTTTAATCTCATCATTTTACCTACTTTTGAAAAAGTGGCTTGAACCTCTAGTTTTATGGCTTCTTCCAGAAAAGTGTAATGTTTACCCATTTTCTTCAAGAATTTTAACAACCAGGCCTTCATAAACGTTTTAATTTTCAATAAACGATTTTGCTAAAAAAAAACTAAGCAAAATTCAAATTTGATAATCAAAAACTTTTAGAGGCTCAGATTTGATGATATTAATATCGAGCAACAAAGCTTCACTCTTGAAAAAACCTTTTTCAAAACCTCAGATCGAAACCAATTGAATTTCTTTTGTGTTACTTTGATCAATATAAGTCACATCATCTGAAAAGGAGTCCTTAAATCAAAATAAGTATTTGATTCTTGTCCCAAATTTTTTATTCACTTATTTTTGGCTTTTTCTCCCTTCAGGCCTTTTACAGAAGAACATATCGGTCGAAATTAACAAAATTACATTCTAAACTTCATTCAATTTGGGCATATAAATAGCAAGGCGGAATAAACTTTTAGAGGTTGCAAGAAATATGATGGCATGAAATTGGGGAATTACGCATCTAAAAAAATCATTTTCCTCCTCTCAAAAATGTCTCGTGAAAAATTCTTCAAATTCAAAGCTTACAACTATATCGATTTCAAACTTCTTCCGAAACCATTTAAGAAAATGTCGAAGATCTCACAAATAGGTTGAATCGATGAGATCATCATTTGAGCTCTTTCTAAATTTAGATTTTTTGTTATTTTTTGTAAAGAAGTAATATTTTCCAGTTCTTTGAAAAATGTCTTGATCCGTTGTCCTCACTTCTTCAAGGGATTCTTTTGATTGCCAGACTTCACCTCCACAAAATCTCCAAAACACCGATTTTTATTTATGAAAATTTCACTCTTCACATTTCACGCCTCCAAATTTTAATCTATTAAAAAATCTTATGAGGACTTATTTGATCAGGATTTGACTCTCCTCATCTTTTTTGAAGACAAAAATATTTGAACCTATCCTACGTTCATTTTGATAAACAAAATCATCGTTCATTAGGGAAGAAACTATTTAAAAAACTCCTCCTCTGAAAAGCATTTAACAAGTGAATCTGCCGCCAATTAATTGAGTTTAGATAATTTAATTCAGAAAAAAACCCCACATGATGCTAAAAAGGAGTCATTTCGAAGAGAGGAATTTATTTCGATTTTTTTTCCTAGAAATGTAACTCAGAAGAAAACTGAGAGGATATTCAAATTAAAAAAAAATGTTTCTACAACGTTATTTGATTGACGAAATGGTGTGTACGAAATATCCTGTATACTTTTCTTCTGAGATTTCTCCAGAACGTGAAAAAAGTGCATGTCCTTGATCATATCAATATCCATGAAATAAAAAAATTCTGGAAGGGGAATTTGGAAAACTAGGAGTTTGTCTTTTACTTTTCTTTCAAAAAGGTGTTTCTTGCTCAATCCTTGTTCAGAAAATTTTCACCTATTCTCGAAAGCAATTTTGAAGAATCGGCGGTGGTTTGCTATTTCGACGAAACTAAAGGAAACTAACAGTCTTGTCAAAGTTCTTTTTCTGAGCACCTGTGGTTATTTGTGAAAAATTGATTCGTGGGAGAGAAAGTTCTTTGTCAATGTTTGATTTTCATCTTGTTGAGGAAACCTAAAATTAAAGAAAATACCAGATACTCAGAAAAAAATACTTCTACAAAAACCAAGTTGACAAAGATTTTGGAATTTTTTAGTTTGGAAAATTCTCCGTCTGGAATTTTTTCATTCAAGAGAAAGAATTGAGAATATCAGGTTTTACATTAAAAAAATTTTTGTAATTGAATATATTCATTTTTCTGTCTTCTAGTGCTGATAGATCGAGGAGAAAATCTCCAATATAAAGCTGAGGATTTTCTCAAGAAGGAGTCTTCGTTCATCAAAATTTTAAATGATTTTTTAATCAAAAATACCTTCAAAAAGTCAAAAGACTGTCTGAGTCAGTCATTTCTCAGATGGATCTGCTGATGAGTGATGAAGAGAAGGAAAATTTTCCTCCTCGCAAAGTTCAAAAAATTTTTTCTTTTAGCAGCTCGTAGCCTGGAACAAAAATATCAAGGTTTTTTTTATCCCAATCAAGGAAAATATTTTTTGTAGAAAATTGGAAGGAAATTTTTTTTTTTTTAATGAAAATATTTTTTTCAGGAAAAGCAGAGAAGAGAATACAACCCTTTTTTCAACCTTTTTCCAGAAAATATATCTCGAGTTTTTTTGTTGAATTTTCCAAAAAACGAAAGAAAAACAATTTTTTTTCTGAATTTGGAGTCAACTTCTTATATTTCCTTCAATCCCAAAAACTCAGTCCAAAAAACTCGAATAATCCTCTTTCCCTCTTTTTGTGCTTTGAAGCCGCTGCTCCAAAAGGGTTTTTCCCTATATTAAAAAAAAAAAAAATTTAAATTTCTAAAAGTTCTTACTTTCTTTTTTTGGTTTTTAAATTTTTTCTAATTTTTTTTTTTATTTA
>Ga0182738_1008142_pt1 | contig 10471 bp, 6 predicted proteins | sample eDN5th30CBELigMG_FD_128876 | JGI IMG/M metagenome (GOLD analysis project Ga0182738, IMG submission 128876) | Enriched Miracle-Growth compost microbial communities from Emeryville, California, USA - eDNA 5th pass 30_C BE-Lig MG (version 2)... ... | reverse complement strand
GACTTGCTTTTTCTTTTAACGATATCACTCCAACGAAAATTTTTCAATTTTTAACAGAATTTTTTCAAGAAAAGTGTTAAAAATATATACTTGAATATTTCAAAGATTTTTTTGGAAAGAATTTTTGCCAGTTGAATTTGGCCAAGACAGTTGAATTTGAAGAAAAAAAAATTCTCAATATTTTTAATATTTTGTAGTTGAATTTGGCAATGATTAAGAGTAAACTTCTTTCAATAACATTGCCAATTTATTTCAATAATCACTCTGAATGGAGGGAAAAAAACTTTACACAAAGCTTTTTTATCTTTTCAAGGTTTCGAGCTTTCTTGAAAGTCATTCTTCAGAATGTCGATGTGACTTTCTTCCTTTTTCCTTGAAGAATCATTTTTGGTCCTGAAACTTCCAGATTTAAGTTCGACAAGAGATCAACAAAGAAGCCAATCAATATCATTATTCTTTGGTATCCTCTCACTTTTTAACTTTATAATCAAAAAGAGTTCTCCAAATGAATTTCAATCAATTTTCTTTTTATTTTGAGGAGATGTTGCTTTGCAATAATCAAAGGTACAGTCAGATTTTCGGGATTAATTTTTGGAATGAGTAAAAATCTTTAAATTTTGCTGGAAATCAAACGTTCAATCTTAGAAACTAAGAGTTCTATCAAATTTGAATTCAGAACCATAGAATAATTATCATAATAAACTACAAACTCTCGAAAATAAAAAATGTCAAGAAGGATAATCTCAACAATTTCTGTTATTCGTGCTTCTTATATCATCTTCCTTTCGATTTTGAACTCTCGAGCATTGAGTGATGTTTTTATAACTCAAGAAGATCCTGAAAATTTTTCTGAAAGAACTTTGTATAAATCATATTGGCGTACTTTCTATGGCCTTCTCTTTACAACGAATAGAATAAGCAATGACTTTTTGAATAGATGGCTCTCTTTGGAATTTGCCAGAACACTTTGATTCTTGAAAATCCAAAATTCTATTCTCTCGAACCAAATTTTCCATTCCTCGTTCATTAAACTTAAGGCCTTGAGAGATTCAACCTCTTTCAACTACTGCTTGAATTATGACTGCCTTTCATTAGATTTCTTTTTGTTCAACTCAGCAATGTGAGGATCAAAACCTTCAATGAAATTCAATAGAAGATTATTCAAAACAAAGATCATTGACTTTTGTGTATTCCCCCTTGCAAAAAATGAAAGAGAAGGTGTTCTCGACCTTTATCCTTCAAGACTTCAATTGGTAGATGGAGAGATTAATGAAGTTGAAGCATATTTGCAAGCAATTCTGAGGATCGAGCTCAACAATAAATTTAAAGGTTTATTCATGAATCAAAGTTGAAATTTTAATCGTCAAAATCTCAAGTCAACAAAAAGTTTAGTGAAGAAGTCAAAGAAAGTTCAACAGTTCCTTGCATGAAAACGTTCCAATCTTCGAGCCATTGAGGAGGCAAAGCCTCTGAATGTCTTTGATTCAAGGTTTGGTTCACCTCAGTCCTGTCAGAACGTGACCATCATAAGAAAATCCAAGTTGCAAAATTACCACAAAATTAAAACTGCAGACAAGACCTTGTCCAAAAGAGCCTGATTTTTAAAACAGTTTTTTGGAGTTATGGAGTGAGTTTTAAAGATCTCCAAAGAGATGAGACGGTCAGGTACCAGCAAGTTGACAGCATAGAACAGAAAGAAAGAGAGGAGGAAGATTTTTTCTTGGGACAAAAATCCAATGAGGTTTGGTAAACTGTATTCTTGAATCTCTGTGAATAAACCATAAAAACTGGGAGATCTGAGGAGGTAAGGGAGACTGACTACCTTGTTAGCTTAAGCATGGGTTGGAATGCTTTCAGGGGATGTCATTTTTATCTTCGAGAATACCAGCTAAGGCAGGTAAAAATTGAAATGAGTGATGATGGTGATAATTAAAAAAATCATGAAGAACTCCGTCACTATTTTAAGAATTTAATGGAAAAGATTCCTTGGAATTATTCCACCAGGCGAGCGGCGAGATCTATCAAGGGGGTGTTCTGTTCTATGAGATTTGAATTGAAAAATGTGCTTTCCATCATGAACTAAAGTTTTCTTGCATTCTTGCATAATTTTTGTTGAAAAATCAAGATTGATCATCTGTCAACAAAATTGGTTCTTTTTATTTGAGGCAGAATAAAACTCCTTCAGGTGTTTTCGGTGAGTGGATTTAATTCAAAGTTAAACCTATCACGTGTGAAAATTATATAACAGCATCGTCCTTGTGACTCGAAATTCTGAATTTCGAAAAATAACGAAAGCTAACAGGCTTCCAAGTCTCTTCGAAGATTTCTTATCTATCTTGATTGTGATATCTCTGGAAACTGCAATCTAATTATCAACAATGACTACGAAAGATTTTTTTGAAAAGAAACTATAGCAAAGAGCAGATCTGCTTTTTGATTCATCACTCTGAGACCAACAAATTCATGATTTGAGGATGCTTTATGAAGCAAAAATATCAACTTTTAGTTAAACTTTCGCTCTAAGCTCATTTTTGTTTTCAAGTTTGACTTGATGAGGAAAATTTTCTTCTTTTATACAAAAGATTTAACTGAAATTTATGATTTGAACAAGAGGAAGCTTAATCCAGACACAATTTTTCCTCAAGGTCTCGGTTAAACGCTTGAGAAACAGTTGAACTCTCTTGATTTTCACCCCTGAGACTCGTGCCAAAGGAATTTTAGCTTTTTCTAGAGATTTAAACGAAGCGATCTATATTTAGACAGATCAATCAACGTGTTACATTGCCTGCTTTATATATTATAAAATTGGCCTCTACCGAGCTTTTTCAAACAATTATAAAGTTTTTCTTGAGAAGGAACGTCGAGAGTTTGAATCTGGTTTTATAATAGAATCATGAGCTTCTGGAAATTATGCGTTTAGGGAGAAATTCGGTTGTCAATTCAAGACACCAGCTTGAAATTGCAAAAACAAATTGAATTACTTGAAGCTTCTGAATTTCTCGAGTGATAATGGTAACAATGATGAAATAATAAAAACAAAATGGTATTCAAAAGAGCTGTCATTTTTAAAAGACTTTGATGAAAATGAAAAAAACTCAAAGAATTCAAATTTAGTTTCTTTCATGAGAGACAAAGAGCAAATGTTATATTATCAACAATGTAATGAGATGAGAAAGCCCACTCTAAATTTGAGGATCTTTCAAAGGAGAGGAAGATACTTGGGAAAACAATTCTGGTCTCTAGAATCGGGTCAATGAATTTTATAACAGAGGTGAATAAAGTTTAGGTGGGAGAGTTGAGTTTGGAAACGATGAAAAATTGGATCCAATTTTTTTTCAAATTCAGAGCTTGATGGGAAGAAATCAAAGTATTGAAGACCTGATCAAAGCTTTTTCAAAGTTTTAATGTGATCATATGCACATCTGGTTCGAATTTTCAAGAAAGAAGGTGATGGATAATTAATCAATCAAAGTTTTAAAAGCAGAACCTCTAACCTCTATGGATTCATAGGTTAATTAAACTTAATTTATTAGAAAAAATTATTGGAATGTCTCACTTTTTCTGAACAATGAGTATATGAGAAAAATTTTGATACGATGTTCAAGTTGGCATCAAGAAGCAATAGATCTTTTCAGACATGAGCGAAAAACTTCAAATAGAGGTTTGTCAGGAAGATTCTCCTCTTGGCATAAAATTTTTCATGGAAAGAGTGAGATTTATTGTTTAATCACGGAAAATTCGATCAAAGGAAAAAAAACTTTTATATTCCATAAATCATCAAACATTACAGCCTCTAACTTTTGTTGGAGTGAACTTTATTCAGAGAAAATTAATTTTGTTTGATTAACAGAGAAAACACTGGTTTCACTGAAATCCTTATCCCAGACAATAGGTTTCGAGTTTCTCCAAATATTCTTTTTTGAAGGCCTTGAAACAGCTCAAACATCTAAAATTTCTTCTGAAAGAACGTTTCGAGAGTTGAATAATGTGGTTTAAAAATCTCGCATGTGAGATAGTCCCTTCCAAGCGAGACGATTCGAATCGAACTCATCCAAACCCATGATCTAACTTGCCTTATGACGAGAAGTTGATAAAAAAATATCTGCTGGATTGAATTTTTTTCCTGCAGGACAGAATCAGCCCAAGGTTTTTCCAGCTATTTTATTCAGTTAAATGAGGGTTATTTGAGAGTAACAACCTCCAGCTAAAGAGAGAAGCATGTTACTCCAATGATCGCTTGAGAGGAAAATTCTTTTGGGAGACCAAGTCCGTTAGAATTCAGATCTGTCTTTTTCTAAAAAAATTTCGCTCTTATTAATGTACTAATATTTTTTGCACTTTTGCCTATGATGCAATCGAAGCTTTAATTTGATTGAAAGTTAGGCATATACAGACAAATTTCTGAGCAAAAGGCAAATAATCTGAAAAATTTAAGGTCACGATATTATTTATGTGATTGAAAAAGAATTAGACGCGTCTTATATTTCCATACAACTAAAAAACTCGGGTCATTTCAATGAGGCAATAAGCTTTCAAGTTTTTGAGTCTTATCTGTATGAACCTTCCGTTCCCGCAAAGGAAAAGTAATTGTATCACATCCAGATAGAAAGTCCTTCCAGAGTCAATGGGTTTCAGGCGAGAGTTTATTTGGAAGCTGGGTTGTTCTAAATTTAGAGAGGTGTTATGGCGGGCAAAAATTCTAAGAAAATATTAAAATATTAAAAATGTATATAACAGCCAAAAGAAATCTCAGCCTCTGAAGCTAACTGAAATGGTTATTCTTGATCTTGAAAAAATCGAGTTTTTCTCGATGAATAAAAGAGACCCAGCTTTGAGCCTTGAGGAGGCGGCAGCATCCCCAGTCGGAAAGATGTTTTTGGGGTTTGGGAGGTCAGGTTGGATTTTCACGAAGAAAGAGAAGGAGAAGCCATATTTAGAAGAAATCGATCGGGAAATTGACAGTTTAATCAAAAGTCAAAATTGAAATTTAAACCTGAGCGAAAATGTTTTCCTTTTTCGAATTTATTAAAAACTCTTTTCTTTCGAAGTTTACCTCCCTTTTTCCTTGTGACTAAAAAACCTCCTCAAAAAATGAAATTTGCCTGGTCTTATCCGCTTGTGAGGCTGGCAGGTTGGATTTTATCGAAGGGCGAAAAGGAGAAAAATTAGTTTTGACAAGGGTAAGGAAAAAATGTTGCTACCTTAATTTTTCATTCGAACATTGGAAATTAGAAGCTTAAACAAACTTTTTTCCCCAGAGACAAACACGTTGAAACTCAAGCTAAGATCTATCTTTTGAAGTTGGATCGTATGTTCAAACAGAGAATATTTCGAAGATTCATAAAACTCTTGAAATGAAGGTTTTTGGAGAGCAAGCATAGTTGTGATATTAAAAAATCGGCTCAAGTTTGGATGGATAAAATAAATAAAGAATTAATCTTGAAAAATTGTCATTTTTCTAGATAGCTCATTAGAGTAAGTCACCAAGAAATTTTAATGGCAGCACTAGCAAATAAAAATTGCGCAGTTGTTACTTTTAAATTTTAATATTAAGTTTAATTCGATTACAACTCGGATGACTATTGTTATTTGTTTCCAAGCATTAAATTAAAGATAAAAATCTGTAAAATAAAGCTCATTTAATCAAAAATCCTTAATTTAAATCATGGCAAGAAAAGAGCTTAACACTCACCATTCATCACGATCCTGGCTTCAGAGATCTTTTAACCCTTCAAATTGACGAGATAGGCTTGGAATCTTACTACAAAGGCTTTTTTAACGAGTAGAGGGGCGTTGAAGACGTCTAAGTATCAATATTAGCAAGAGGGAGAGTTTCAGGTTTAGTATGAAACAAGGAGAATGATTGTTTAAACTCTGTAAAAAATAACCAACATGAGGAGAATTCAGGGGTACTAAGAGCTCTTAGAATCACCAAGGTTTGGGGATCAAGGCATTGTTGGAAACGGAGTCCCAAACCAGAGATTTCCTCTGACTGAAAATCTTGTTTCATTGAAGGCCTTGGGAATCCAGTATTAAATAAATTAAATGACCTTGAAGTTATTCCATCTTTCAAAAAAAAAAATCTTACAAAGATCTAAACCCTATTCGACAAATCGGTTGAGAATACAGGTGAAACGAGAGGATTTTGAGTTTGAAGAGAGTCAAAAATTTCCTGTGGGGATTTTATTAAACATGATCAAAATTAAAAAGGGAAGAGGAAAATCTGTTTGAAAATTTACCTTAAAATTTACCTTAAAATTTTTCCTCACGACCTCTCATCGTCAGGGACAAACTCGATTTTTCATCCAATAAACCATCGAGATTCAATTTATCTTTGAAGGATTCGACACCAAAAAAACTTGGAGAGAGTTGGCAAGGCAGTGGAGTGAGAAGGAGTTGATTCAGAATCTTTCGTTTCTAGAATTTTGAGGGCCTTGGACAGTTTCTCCTGGCACTTATGGATTATTGCGAAAATTTAAAACCAATTAATTTTTTAATAGAAGCAATCGAAAAGCATAAAAACAATGATAACAGAGGTCGGGATAATTCAGCAAGCTTCCAGAAAGGAAATATGCTTGGAGCTAAACTCTTGACAGAGCTCTTTTCTTCTGGTTTTTCGAGACATTCTGAGCACCAGTTTGAGAGCGCTTGGCCAGGTAAGTTTAAAAATATAACCTCATATGTTCCGTTTAAAGCTAACGATCTATTTTTAAACTGCAGAATGTACACAAAGATTAAAATTTTATTAAAGACTGCTTAATTCATAATTTTGATTTTTTTAATTTGAATAAAAATGAAAAGGAACTTTTTTTTTAGTCTCGATTAAAATTTTGATTTCCAGTCATTCTGCCTGATCGAGAATCATGAAATCATTATTTAAGACCGAAACTGATTTTACAATTTAATTAATAAATTTTGTCAAATTATATCCCAAATATGGATCAAGACCTCTCCCTCAGTAAACTTCGACCTGCAGGTTTACCGTCCCTTTCCGTCTTTTATAAACCTCTTTTTAGAACCAAGAGGCTCAATCTATGTTGATGAGTACCTCACTGAAGAATCTGACGATGAAGGCAATTCTCCACGCCTCGTCGCTAAAAAGATAAAAAAACTCGGTTATAGAAAAAAGAAGTACAAGGTTATCACCAATAAGATGAGAGAAGAGCTCATTGACGCCATTGAGAACAAAAATGAAAAGATTAAAGATGTAAATTTTTTCTCCTCGAAACTTCGTCTGACCGCTCTAGGCTGCCAAAAGACTCCGCATGAACTACTCTTCAGCCAAGTCCATCCTTCAAGTTTACAAGAAAGAAGGAAGATTAAACAAAAAGGGCTTCAGAAGAAAGAATGCTGCCAATAACGAACTTTCTGAAGACGAAGAAGAAGAATTTGTTGAAAAAGTCGAATTCATCAAAGAAGAAAGCTCTGCTGTCATCTCAAGGAAAGAAATCGTCCCTGTTGAGGAAAGCGAAGATGAAGTCCAACCTCCTCAAAGACCACAAAGAGCAGCAAAGATTGTTCAGTCACCACCCAAACAAACAACTCCTGAGAAGCAAGTTTCACCAAAAGCTCTGCAAGAAAACGTCAGTCCTGTCTCTCTCTTCCAGCAACAACAACAACCTCAATTCAACTATCCTCTCAATAACACTAATTTGACTCCTTTGAGTTTCTTCCCTCCCTCTGTCCCTTCAATGAAAACCAACTTTGCAAACAATTCTTATTTCCAACCCAATTCTTTCAGTGCTTCTCCTTTCGCTGGAATGAATCTCCAAGGAGCTTTTAGTACCAATACCCTTCCAAAGGACAACGTTGCCTTTAAAACTTCTAATTTTGTTGGCGGGCTTCAACAAAAACCAGCTCAAAGAAATCTCAATAGCTTGAGCGGTACTAATATATACCAGGACAATCCAGTCTTTATGCAAAACTTGATCCAAACCAACTTCTTCCCCTCTCAATACATTGCTGGCAACAGATATTGGAACCCATTTCTAGTGGGAGGTAACCAGTTGATCAGACCTGCCTCCAACCAACTCGTAGGCAACTTTGGACTTAATACTGAACCAAAGGTTGAAGAATTTGATATCTAAGGAGGCTAAACCCTTCAAAGTTACCTCTGAAACAAGTACTTTTCTGCAAATCGAATCATAAAAATGGAACAACCCAGAGCTTTTCGAAAATAGTTGTTTATCGTATGTATCCAAGTATTTAACACATAGATGATGTCAAAGTTTGAGCATCTGTATTCATCTCTTTTTCTTTCTATCTATCTATTATGGTCTCTATAGCTGTATGAAAGTCACTATATATATTGAACACAAGTCTGCTGTTACATTATTACCCCCTAAAAACTCTAAAGGAATTTATTTCTCTCTCCTGCTTCGAGGATTTTGTGTCTTTCTTCTCCTTATCAAAGTATTTTAACTCTCGTCGGAGACTTGAAAATTTCAAGACCTCCTTTTATTTCTACCTAAAAACTCGACTCAAAGAGTCTCACGATCCCATAGAGAAAGATAATTCTAACATAGAAATTCGAAGATCTTGAAAAAATTCTTCGAAAAAAGGGAAAGATCAAGCCTTAAACTTCTACAGGTAAATTTTGAAAATTGAGAGACCAGTCAACAGTTCAAATGTCCTTTGAGAGCCAAATCATTAGAGTTTGGTTAGAAATGCCTTTATAAGGCCATTTGGTGTTCACTGATCGCAACAAATGAAGAAATTTCATCTTGTGTGGAAATTAAATTCGGCTGGGAATTATTCTTTGATTAAAAATAAATAAGAAGGGACGAAAACATTTGCCTGTCTCGAATGCAGAAGAAAAACTTTCAAAATACTTTTTTTGAGTTTCCTGAGGAAGCAAAAGGCCAAAATTATTTTAGTAGTTATGTTCTTAACTCCCAACGATCAATCGTTATTCATAGAATCTTAGGACATGGAAACATTTGATTTTCTAGAAAAAGTTGCCGAAGCCAAATAAAAAGATAAAAATTTTTAATTCTCTCTTTCCCAACTGGGCTGAAAATAGATGTATTGGCTGCCAAATATTAGGGTAATCCCAAAGAAAAGTCCTGAGAAGCACCCAGGCTGAGCTTTCTCTTACTCTTCGACTCTCTATGAACTAAAATTGCTTGAAAAACATCTAAATAAGGCAAATAAATCAGAAATGTATCTGTATTGTTTGAAATACAACAGAAGTGGTAGGATTTTCTCGTATGATTGAAAAGCTCGGAAGTTGGAGCTTTCTCCTAGTGAGATTAACTTCACGACAGAGCGAGTTTTGAGTGATAGATGACGAAATCAGAGCTCTAGAAATTTCAAAATTGCTTTTAAAAAATCAAATTAAAACTAGATTTGTGTACAAAAACTGATAGCAGTTTACAGGCGATCTTATAAATGAACTATTCACAGAAATTGTGAACTTTGAGAGCTTTATTTGATAAATAAGGGATCCTTTTTAAGAAAGACTCTCTTGAATATTTTACTTGAAGTATTTTGATGGAGATCATTCTTAAAAATGTTACATTATGGAATTCTAGAATAATTTTTGATCTTGATATTTTAGCCATGAGAAAGCTTTTCGATTTTTGGGGTTAAAAAGTTATTGCATACAATAAATCTTACAACAAAAATTCGCTCTTCATCCATAATCAATGTTTGGAAAGACGCCCGAAAATAAAAAGGACTAAAAGAACTTCAGAAAGAAAGCCAAACTATTATAGCTGTTCCTTTTCAGGAGGAGGATTGAATTTCTCAACAACATGATCCCCTTATTTGACTTTTCAAGAAATCTATTCTTGATATATTTGAAGAGTAATTTGTTTGAAAAGACATTCGTTGCAAGTACCAAATTGTACGAAGAAAAGCTTGTTGAGAATAGAAAAAGCGGATTTTCCAAGAAGTTATTCAACCGATCTAAAATTTTCTAAAAAAACTCTAGTTTTTTCAGCATAAAATTGGTTTTTCACAAAGAAGGAGTTACTGATGAATGGCAATTTTCAAGATCATTGAAGGCTTTCCTTTTGAAAACTTAACTCCTCTAAACAGACAGTTAAACGCCAAAATTTCTTGAGAGCTTTCTGATTTTCAAAAAGAGATTTGGGTTTGTGAGTGTGTTAATCTTTCTTAGTGACTCAACAATAAATTTTGTTCGTCAAGTCTTGAATCTCGTAATCTAGAAGAGCGTCTTTAAACACAAGAGAAATGTTGAAGAGAGAAGAAAGTATCTGTGTTGAAATATGAAGTAGTAAAGTGAGAGCCATAGAAAAATAACTAGGGAAGGCCGTTTAGGACTGGTTTCTTTGTTTCGTAAGACAGGTTCAATTTATTGATCATTTGAATGGAAAAACTCTGCAAGGTGGAGTTTGTTTGTCTGGAATTTTTTGTAAATAAATTAATCAACTCAAGTTAAAATTAAATTTACCTATCAATCAAAGCTGGAAAAACTCTGATTTTGTTGACAAAGACTGATATTTTG
>Ga0182738_1008141_pt1 | contig 10471 bp, 6 predicted proteins | sample eDN5th30CBELigMG_FD_128876 | JGI IMG/M metagenome (GOLD analysis project Ga0182738, IMG submission 128876) | Enriched Miracle-Growth compost microbial communities from Emeryville, California, USA - eDNA 5th pass 30_C BE-Lig MG (version 2)... ... | reverse complement strand
CACGACGGGGATGGTTGAGGACCACAACGGCCTGATTAACGAGCGGATCTCCGAAGAGGCGTTTCTCGCCCAGTGCGAAGACGCCTGGCGCGAGCGCCGGGCGATGATGGAGGAGGAGCTTTCACGGTTCGATTCGGGCCTGTTCTACTGCCTGTTCGACACCCCAGACCGCGTGCAACACATGCTCTGGCGGTTCCGCGAGCCCGACCACCCGGCCAATCGGGGTCGACCGGCCGCGCCGAGCCTCTCAACGGCCATCGAAGACCACTACCGGCGCGGGGATGAGGTCGTCGGCCAGGCCCTCGACCACTGCGACGACCAGACGCTCTTGATCGTCCTCAGCGACCACGGCTTCAAGAGCTTTCAGCGCCAGTTTCATCTCAACTCGTGGTTGATGGAGCAAGGGCTCCTGAAGCTGCTTCCGGGAGTCGCGCCGGGGCATGATGCCGGCGAACTTCTCAAGGGCGTTGATTGGGAGCGGACACAAGCCTACGCGATGGGCCTCAGCGGCCTCTTCCTGAACCTTCAGGGGCGCGAAGCGCGCGGGATCGTCCGCCCCGACGAGGCCGAAGCGCTCAAGCGGTCGATCGCCGAGAAGCTGACGGGCGTTCGCGACGAGGCGCGGGGGGAGGTCGCGATCCGCTCGGCCCTGCCCCGCGAAGCGGTCTATTCGGGTCCGTTCGTCGCCGAGGCGCCCGACGTGATCGTCAACTACGCTCCGGGCCATCGGGTGTCGTGGTCGTCGTCGATGGGGGGCGTGGCCGACGGCCCGCGCCATGAAGACAACCTCAAAAAATGGTCGGGCGACCACTGCGTCGACCCCGCGACGGCCCCCGGCGTCTTGTTCATGAACCAGCCGTTCCAAACCCAAGGGGCGAGCCTGGTCGACCTGGCGCCGACGATCCTCGACGCCCTCGGGGTCGCCAAGGGCCCCCAGATGGAAGGGAGATCGCTTCGATCATGAAGACCCTCGTCATTGGACTCGACGGCGCCTCGCCCGAACCGCTGCTGGACGACGACGGCCTCGCCACGATCCGAAGCCTCATGGAAGTCGGCTGTTACGGCCGATTGGAGAGCGTCGCCCCGCCCGCGAGCGTCCCCGGCTGGATCTGCCTGGCGACCGGCCAAAACCCCGGCGCGCTGGGAATCTACGGAGCAACCCGCCGAGTCGATCGCTCGTACAAGGCGCTCGAACCCGTCGATTCGTCGGCGTTCCAGGCACCCACCTTGTGGGATCAAGCGGCCCGCGACGGAGGCAAGGCGATCGTGATCGGCGTCCCTCCCGCGGAGCGTCCCGCCGCAATCGCCGACGACAAGGCCGAACTGTATCGGCGAATCCTGGAGGAAAGCCGAAGCCGCTTTCAAGACGCGCGCCGACGCCTGGAAAACGAGCCCTGGGACTATTTCCAAATCGTCGAAACCGGCCTCGACCGCGTTCAGCGCGCCTTCTGGCGCTGGCGTGATCCCGAGCACGCGCTCCACGAGCCGGACGGCCCGTTTCAAAACGCCGTCCGCGACTATCACCGGCATCTCGACGAGGAGTTGGCGGGTCTTCTGGACCTTTTGACCGAGGAGACCGTCGTTCTGGTCGTCTCCACCCACGGCGCCCAGCGCCTCGACGGCGGATTTTGCGTCAACGAGTGGCTGATCCGCGAGGGCTTGCTAAAGCTCCGGTCGCACCCCGATCGCGTCGAGCCATTTGAGCGCCTCGACGTGGATTGGGCCCGGACCAAGGCTTGGGCCGAGGGTGGTTCACACGCTCAAATCTTCCTGAACGTCAAGGGACGCGAGCCCGAAGGGACCATCGAGCCCGCCGACTACGAGCGGTTCCGCGACGACCTGAAGGCCCGGCTCGAAGCCGAGGCCGAAGGCGCTCCGCTCGGGACGCTCGCGTACAGGCCGGAGGAGGTTTACCGGGAGGTCCGAGGCGTCGCGCCCGACCTGATCGTCCATTTCGGCGGCCTCCGATGGACGGCGATCGGCGGTGTCGGCCATCGCGCGTTCCACGTTCGCGGCGAAGGCGCCGGGCTCGACGGCAGCTCGCCGGCTCGGCTGGGCGCGTTTGTGCTGGCGAGTCCCCAGCTCCCCCCGATGGGAGAGATCCAGGGCGCGGGCCTGCTCGACATTGCGCCAACGCTTCTGGACCTTACGGGCCGCGACCGGCTTCCCAACCTCCTCGGCCGTTCCCTGGTCGAGGGCCGAGACATCCAGCCGCCGGGCGGCGAGGCCACGCCCGACGATGAGGAGCTAATTCGCGAACGGCTCCGGGGGCTAGGCTACATCGGCTGATTCGCCATCCTCCGCATCCTTCCTCATTTCCATTCAAACCATCGGCCCCGCAAAGCCGATACACCCGGTGCGCGACGGGCGAACTGTCCGCTGTAGGGGCGGCCCCCCGTGGCCGCCCTCTTGGGACGGCGCGCTGGTCCACGCCAATCGAATCGCCGGACTCGAACGGCATGGGACGGCGCGCCTTCCCTCGCCGATCGCCGGAGGGCGGCCACGGAGGGCCGCCCCTACACGGTTCAGGGTCCCTTCCCGGTGGACCGGGAAATCGGTGTCTCCAGGAAGGATCGACCCCATGTTGGGAATCCGCCACAACCCGAGCGAGGAGGAATCGCCCGCGTTGACGCCGAGCGTCGGATGGCGCTGGAGCGCGACGATCCTGATGGTCGGCGTCACGGTGTTGGCGGTCCTCGGCGCGCGGCGAGCCTCGGCACAAGTCTCGATCGCCGACGACATCATCCTCGCGGCCCAGGGAAAAGAGAACGCGGAGCGAGCCGAGCGGAACAGACTGGGACAAAAGCCCGGCTCGGGGGACAGCCCCTACACCCGAAGCCCGGGGACGACCGACGTGGTTCTCGACGAGTCGCCCTCGGATCGGATTCAGCCCCTGCGCCGCGTAAGTCGACGACAGGCGAACCCCGCCGCGATTCGCACGCCAGCGCATGAGCGGGCGGAACTTGAGCACGGCCTGGCCCCGACGATCGAGCGGCTCCCGCCCGCCTTGCTGACGACCGGCAACCTCGACTCGGGCGTCCAGGGCGGTCTCGACGACGAGGGGCCGCCCAACGGGATGACGCTCGACCAGGCCATCAACCACATGGTCCACTCCAACGCCGAGTTGCGCCTCAAGGGAAGGGAGATCCCCCAGGCCCAGGCCGACATCCTCACCGCCGGCCTCCGGGAAAACCCCCTGCTGTTCTATTCCAGCGACGCGGTTCCCTATGGCTCGTACTCGAAGGAGCGCCCGGGCGACATCGAGCACGGTCTTAGCCTGGTTATTCCGATCGACTATAGCGGAAAGCGCCGGGCGCGCGTCTCCGTGGCCGAACGCGAGAAGGAGGTCCTGGAGGCCCAGTATCAAGACGCCGTCCGCGTGGCGATCGATGATCTGGCCATCGTTTTCGTCGATGTCCTGGCCCAGCGCGCGGCGGCCCACTCGGCGGAGCAAGGGCTCGGGTTGATCGATCAGCTGCTCGCCGAGGCCCGGAAAAAGGCCGCAGAAGGGAAGGGCGACGAGGCGCTGGTCGACGATCTGTTGATCGAGCGCGAGTTGGCGCTGATGTCGGTGGACGACGAGCGGGCCCGGTATTCGAGGGCGAAACGAAGCCTGGGGGTCCTGCTCGACCTCTCGCCCGAGGAGACCGAGGCGCTCGAGGCGCGCGGAGCGCTCGACGACCTCGGACCGGAGCTTCCCCCGATCCAGACCCTCATCGCCCTGGCGCTCGGGAGGCGCCCCGACCTGAAGGCCAATCGCCTGGGTCTTCAACTCGCCCAGGCTCAACTCAGTCTCCAGCGGGCCAACCGCTTCTCCGACGCCTATTTTCTCTACGCGCCCTTCACGCAACGAGATAATTCCAAGAACGACAACGGCGAGCGGAGCATTACCACCTGGGGAGCCGGGGTGTTCGTCTCGATCCCCCTGTTCAACCGCAATCAGGGCAACGTCAGGCGGGCGCAACTCAACATCGCCCAGAGCGGCGACGAGATCGCCGTGATCGAGGCCCAGGTGATCGCCGATGTCCGGCAAGCCGCCGAGGATTACCAAAACACCCGCGAAGACGCGATGCGGCTCAAGCAGGTCATCCTTCCCGCCGTCCGCCGCAAGCGCGATCGGGCCAGGGAGAAAATGGAATCCGGAGAGGCCGGCGCGGACCAGTTCCTGGCCGTCCAGCGCGACAGCACGACGCTCGTTACCTACTACCGCGAAAACCTCGCCCGACACCGCCGCAACGCCTGGAAAGTCAACACGGCCGTCGGCCACCGCGTTTTGCCGTAGGCTGGCCACCGCGCCAGATTTTCACCACCGGCGCGAGACCAGCCCATCGTAGCCGGGGTCTGTGACCCCGCCGCGCGAGCCGTTGGAAGTCCAACGCCGGTCCCGGCCTCACAGAGGCCGGCTACAACCAAACTCTCGCCCGCGCCGCGAGTTAACCCAAAATCTCGTCGATGCAGAACCGCGACCAGGTCTCGAACTCGTCGCGCATGTTGGCCAACTCGGCGATCGGCGCGAACCGGGCGTCGGCGAGGCCCGCTTCGCGCGGCTCGGCCAGGGGATTCTCCAGGTCAAAGACGTGAACGACCCCCAGATGGACCGAACCGACGGGGGTTGAGTCGTCGTTGATGAGGCCCGCGAGGCTCATGGCGCCCCGGCTCCGAACGTCGACCTCCTCGTCAAGCTCTCGGCGCATGGCCGCGTCGTAGGCGTCGAACCCGTGACGCCCATCGGCGTCGGCCTCGGCGACGTGCCCGCCCACTCCCAGCGAGCGCAGCCGATGGAGCCGGGCCTCGCCCTGCGACGACCCTCGGGTGTAGCAAAAGACCGAGCCCCGCGAGCGGATCACCACATAGGGGATGATCTGCTTCCAACTCGGATCCTCCTCCACCTCCGACCGGGGCCGAAAATCCATCCGCTCGGGGGCGAGCAGGACCGACAGATACCGCTCGGCGTCGGCCCGAAACCCCTGGAACCGCCCAAGGCGGTCAAGCTCGGACGCGGGGACGACCAGGACGCGCTCATTCATACCCACGTTCGGGCCTCGCAAACGACCGTCAAAACCGGATCCCGTAGGGGCGGCCCTCCGTGGGACGCGCGGCCCGCGTCGGCCGCCCGAGGGCGGCCTACGCGGCCGATCCAGATACGAGGCCATTCTACCACCTCGCCGCCGAGCGCGCGGCGAAACGGCGAGATCGCGCCGGCGGCTCAATGTCGGAACAGGAACTCCTTGGAGTTGATCAAAACCCAGCCCAGGTCTTCGACGGCCGGGCGAAGCTCCTTGGCGTCCTTAAGGTGCTTGACGGCCGCGGCCATCTCGGACTCGCTGGGGGCGCGGCCGAGGGCGACGAGGTAAAGCTCCTCCGTAATGGCTTCGGGCGACTTGCCGCCGGCGGCCAGCCGGGCCATCCGGCCCTTGTCGTCGTGGAGCTTGCCGTTGACCGTCGAGCCGCCGATCAGTTGAAGGGCCTGCGACAGGTTCGAGTCGGTCTCGCGCTCGCACTCGCAGGCCAGTTCGCGGGCCGGTCGGCCGAACGTCTTGAGGAACGGATTATCCATCTTGCCGTCGGGAATCTGGATCGCCCGGGCCCCCGCGGGAAGGCCGGGGAAGGCCGTCGGGGCGTCGGTCACGGCCGAAATCGCGTCGAGCAAAACCTCGGCCGGCAGCAGCTTGGTCGTCGCGTGGGAGAAATAAATCGCGTCGTCGGCGTTGAGCTTGTTGGGGGTCGCCGAAAGCTGATACGTCCGGCTCCGAACAATCGTCCGAATCAGGTCCTTCAGGTTGTAACCGCCGTTGACGAATCGATCGGTCAGGCCGTCGAGAAGTTCATCATTGGACGCGGGGTTGGAGTCTCGGAAGTCGTCGACCGGCTCGACGATCCCCCGCCCCATCAGGTGATACCAGACGCGGTTGACCAGGCTCTTGGCGAAGAACGGGTTCTCCTTCGACGTCAGCCAAGAGGCGAGCCGGGCGCGGCGGTCGGTGGCCGGGTCGTCGAGCACGGGGCCGCCGAGGGCCTTGGGAGGCATCACCTGGCCGGTTCGGGGCTGGCGGACCTCGCCCGTTCCGGTCGGAAACACAACCTCTTCATCCGGCTGGCTTCCCGGCTTGCGGCCCACCTGGGCGAAGAAGGCCGCGAGACCGTAATAATCGTCCTGCGTCCACTTCTCGAAGGGGTGGTTGTGGCACTTGGCGCACTGGAGCCGAACGCCCAGGAAGAGCTGCGCCGTCGTCTCGACGGCGTTCTCGGGGTCGCGGCTGATCCGATAATAGTTGGTCGCCGGATTGGAGTAGGTCGAGCCGTCGGAAGCCAAAATCTCCCGCACAAACTCGTCCATCGGCATCCCTTGCGCGAGGGCCGAGCGGATCCAGCGGTGGAAGACGTAGGCGCCCTTGGGCTGAATCAACCGCCCGTTGGACCGCAGAACGTCGGCGAACTTCAGCGCCCAGAAGTCGTAAAACTCGGGGCGCTCCAGCAGTTGGTCGATCGTCTTGGCTCGCCGGTCGGCCGGGTCGGCGGCGTTGAACGCCGCGACCTCCTCGGGGGTCGGCATAACGCCGATCAGGTCGAGGTAAACCCGGCGCAGGAATTCAGCGTCGGTGGCCGGCTCGGAGGGGGCGATTCGGATGTAGTTGAGCTTCGAGAAAACCGCGTGGTCGACCAGGTCGTCCTTGGGAACCTCGGCGGCGACGAAGCCGGGAACCTCGACCAGATGCGTCAGCCGAACAATCGCCACAAGATTCAAATAGTGGGCGATGATGGCGACCTCGCCCCGATTCTTGAAGACGACGTGGCCGTCGACGTCGACCTCGGCGATGTCGGGGCTTGACGAATCGTAATAGCAGATCGAGGTCACGTCGCGCTGGGTGCCGTCGGCCAGGGTTAGCAGGACGGCCACCTGCTGGGTCTTGGCCGGGGCGTTGAGCACCCGATCGCCTGGAACGATTTCCAGCTTGACCGCCTCGGGAGCTTGGGGGTCGTCGTGGCCGCCCTCGGCGATCCAGTCTCGGATGTACTCAAGGCTCTTGGAGTGCCGGGTGAATCGGATTCCGCCCTCGTGCGGGGCCTCTCCCAGCGGCTTGCGGACGATGAGGCTCTCGTCGGCGGCCAGGGTGTTGATGCGCCGCCCCCCCGACTCGCGGGTCAGGACGATGATGTCCTCGTCGGGCAGATAGCCCCGGAGGCTGAGCTTGAATCCCCCCTTGCCGGTCGGCGTGCCGTGGCAGGCCCCGGTGTTGCACCCGGCCTGGCTGATCGCCGGAATCACGTCGCGGCGGAAGCTGACCGGGGGCGTGGCCTCCATCGATTGGACCCGAACCTTGGTCGACGCCTCGACGCTCCCCTTCCTCGCCGTGATGACGACCTCGCCGTCTCCCCGAGGGACGACCCGACCGGTCTGGGAAACCTCGGCGATCTTCGGGTCGAGGCTCGTCCACTCAAGCGCCCGAGTCAGGTCGCGCTGGGTTCCGTCGGCGTAGGTTGCCGTCGCGATCAACTGCCGGGTGGCGCGCCGGCCGACCATGACCGAATCGCTCGGCCCGATCTCCACCGTCTTCGGCTCGCCAATCAGCGCCGAGGGCCCCTCGCCGGCCCAGGCGGCGACGGAGGACGCCAACAGCAGCATCCCGGCCGCCGGCAAAATCAGTTTTCCCCAAACGCTCCGATCGTGGGTTCCCGGCATGATGTCCTTCCTTCCAACCGGACTACGGCGAGCAAGGGCCGTCTTGAGCGGAAAAAGCGGGGGGACGCGGGACGCGGGTGGATCTTTACCCCAAGCGCGAAGCGCGACGCCAGCGGAGATTTTGGCAATTGTTAAACAACGTATCGGATCCACGCCCCGTTTTCAAGCGACGTTCAACATTTTCCTCGCACCCCCGCGCCGACGCGGCGACGCGTCGACGCGCTCAACTTCGGGGATGGCCTTGCGGCGGGACCGGGAAGCCCTAGAATACAGAGTGGCGTTGGGGACTCGTCTGGAGACGCCCGCGCGATCCTCTGGAGCGATCGTCTCGGCGGCCGATCGTCCGCGCCAAAGCGGGGCGGGGCGTCGGGTTCGCCGGGAATCGTGTGATAGACTGGAAGTCGAAGCGTCGCCCCGCCGAAAGCCGCGATGGACGACCCTTCGTTTCTCGGGAATCGGCGGGAGTCGGCGCGGATATTCTGGAAGGTCGGCCTTGGGACGGAGGCCGTTGACGACTTCAAGGAGGAGGGACGGGATGATCGTTCGCAATTGGAGGGGGATGGCGCGGTACGGCTTGCCCGGGTTGATCCTGGGCGCGGTCGTCTCCTGGGTCGCCGGAGCGAGGGGACCGGAGGCTTCGGCCCAAACGGGGCCGGGCGGGCCGGTCATTCAGGCGGGCCAAGGCCAAGGTCAGATTCCGTCGCGTCCGCTGGATCCGACCCGCGGGCCCCTGGGCTCGGGCGAGACCGGCGGAACGATGGCCTTCGTGGTCCCGGCCCCGGGAGCTTCGTCTCAGTTCTTGTATCTGGTGGACACCAAGGCGAGGGCCTTCGCCGTCTATCGCGTCGACCCCAACAACCCCAAGGGAACCGTAAAGCTGGAAGCCGCTCGACAATACGAGTGGGACTTGCAGTTGGAACAATATAATAACCAAGCGCCCGAGCCCAGCGCCATCGAGGCGATGGTCAAGGCGCTGCCGAAGGCGGGACGCCCCCCCCGGGATCGCTAGCCGAGCCGTTCGGTCGGTCGGCGGCGGTCTTCCGCTCGCTTTGGAATCGACCCAACCACGGCCGGACCCCCGGCCGATCTCGACCGCGAGGACCATCTCCAATGGCTCAGTTCTATACACTTGATGAAGCCGCCCGCGTCCTGGGAATGAGTCCCGAGGAACTCGGAGGGAAAGCGCAGCGCGGCGAGATCCACGCGTTCCTCGACAGCGGCACCTGGCGGTTCCGGGTCGTCGACATCGACGAACTGGCCCGCCGCCAGGGCCTCGGCAGCGACGCCGAGCTGCGGCTCTCCGACCTCGACGCGCCGGCCGTCGGCGCCGCCGACGACCTGGAGGAGCTTGACCTCTCCGAATTCCAACTCGGGGTCGCCAAGCCCGACCTCGGAGCCGAGACCGCCTACTTCCCGACGGCGGGCGCTTCGGATCCCGATGTCGTGATCGACGACCTCTCGGTCCCCCCCAGCCCGGTGACGGGCTCCAGCTCGGTCATCATCGGCATGCACTCGGGCGGGAAGCGGCCCAGCGACTCCGACGTCCGCCTGGTGCCCGAAGAGCCGGGCGTCAGCGATTCCGACGTTCGCCTCGCCGCGGCCGATTCGGGTCGTCGGCTGCTGAGCGACTCGGACGTGACGCTGATCAAGGACGACACGACCGAACACGGGCTGCTGGAATCCGGCTCGGGGTCCGATTCGGGTCCGGAGACCGGCTCCAGCGCCAGCGAGACCGTCTTCCGGCCCAGTCCCGTCGCCGGCTTGCCGACCGGGGCCGCCGCGGGCTCGGGTTCGGGCGACGACAGCGATTTTGAACTCAGCCCGGCCAGCGACCTGGTCGACGCCCTTGAGCCCGAGTCGGGCAGCGACTTCGAGCTCGGCGCCATCGACGACGTGAGCGACGAGTTCGAGGCCACGCCGCTGAAGCCGAGCGACTCGGACGTCACGGCCGCCGACCCGAACCTCTCGGGGATCAACCTTTCTCGGCCCAGCGATTCGGGGATCAACCTGCTGGGCCCCGGCTTCGGCGCCGAGTCGATCGAACTCGCCCCTCTCAGCGACGACGAGGTGCCCTCCGGCCGGGCCGCCGCCAGCGCTCCGAAACCGACGGCCAAGCCGGCGCCGGCCCCCGCCTCCGCCGAGAAGGACATCTTCGAGGACACCGATTTCGAGGTCGACGCCTCCTTCGACGACGACTCCGACGACAAGACCATCCAGATCCAGACCAGCAGCGACTTCGACATGGATAGCGACAGCGGGTCGGAGGTCTTCGCCATCGGCGAGGAGGACGTCGACCAGAACGCCGCCACCGCGATGGCGCCGTCGGCTTTCGCCGAAGAGGACGACGAAGAGGACGACGGCTTCGAAGACGTCGTCGCCGGCGAGGTCGCCTCGGCCTGGGCCACCGACGACTCCGGCGCCAGCGCCACGCCGAGCCAGGCGATGGTCATCTCGCGCGAGGCGGCCGCCGATTGGGATGGGATGTCCGTCGGCCTGCTGGCCGTCGCCAGCGTCTTCATCTTCCTCGCGTCGTTCCTGGCCTACGACCTGGCGCAGAACCTCTACGAGTTCAACGAGGGCGGCCCCGCCGCGGGCATCGTCCATTCGATCTCGGGGATGTTCTTCCAGTAATCCGCGCCCAGTCGGGCTTGCTCCCGACGGGCCAATCCGTTAAGACGCTCTCACGATCGTCTCGCGAGGGCGCGCACAACGACCCGTTTGCCCCCGGTCGACCGGCGGCGACGGGTCGCCTCATTTCTCCGGGCCCCTCGGCTCGCGATCGTCTCGTCT
>Ga0182738_1008140_pt1 | contig 10474 bp, 10 predicted proteins | sample eDN5th30CBELigMG_FD_128876 | JGI IMG/M metagenome (GOLD analysis project Ga0182738, IMG submission 128876) | Enriched Miracle-Growth compost microbial communities from Emeryville, California, USA - eDNA 5th pass 30_C BE-Lig MG (version 2)... ... | reverse complement strand
GGATCCAGCCCTGAGCCAAGGGGCTGGGGGCTTGGGGTTGGGGGCTTGGGGCTTGGGCCTTGGGGCTGGGGGCTTGGGGCTTGGGGCTTGGGGCTTGGGGCTGCGCCGTGTTCGGCGAATGCAAGCTCTTCCACGCGAAACTGCAAAGACGTGGCTCGGAATTCCGGGCCACGTCTTCGTTTATTTGCCCATTCGATCGAAGGGCACGCATCCGCGAGTCTGGATGAAGGTCTGACGACGCCTGGCCCCAGGCCAAGGGAGGGCGCTCCAGATGCCAGCGCTCCCGCCGAGCCGGCTCGAAACCGGCACGATCTCTCCGCCGACGCGAGCATTTGCATCCTGAAACAGCCGCAGGCTGCGACAAATGTTGCCGGCTACATTTCGTCGCCTCGTTCGCCGCAAGAAAAGCGGCTAGATTTTGTTCACTGAGATCGAAAGACAGGCATTTCGCGCAGGCATTCTGCTTTCGCCGGTGCCGGCAAGTTCTTTCCGCAGGCAAGACCTTGCCCCCTTACGGGCAGGGTGGCCGAATACGCACCGAAGGATCGCCCGATGAGCGAAACCGAATCTCCCTATCGCCTGGCCTTCAAGCTCGGTGTTTCCGGCCGCTGCCCGCGATGCCAGTCGGGCCACATCTTCAGCGGATGGCTGAAGATGGCGCCGAAATGCGAGGTGTGCGGTCTCGACTTCTCCTTTGCCGACCCGGCCGACGGCCCCGCTTTCTTCGCGCAGCTGATCGGTGCGATTCCGGCCGTGGTGTTCGCGCTGTGGCTTCAGGTCAAGTTCGCGGCGCCGCTCTGGGTGCACGTGTTCACGACGCTGCCGCTGCTGCTGCTCCCGACCCTGCTGTTGCTGAGGCCGATCAAGGGGTGGCTGGTCTGCTCGCAATACCTGCACCGCGCCGAAGAGGGCAAGCTGCACAAGGCAGACCCGTAGCCGCGGCCTCCACCGATCCAAAAAGGCCGGACCATCTCGTATGGCCCGGCCTTTCTCTTTGGGCATTTCTTTGCCGCGGCGGCCTACAGCGTGGCGGCGACCTCATCGATCGCCTGGACCGTCGCGGCGACGACGATGTCCGCCTCCTCGCGCGTCAGGCAGAGCGGCGGCGCGAAGCCGAGGATATCGCCCTGCGGCATGGCACGGCCGATGACGCCCTGCCCCAGCAGCGCGGTCGAGATGCGCGGGCCGACCTTTTCGGAGGCGTCGAAGAACACGCGATCGTCACGATCCCGAACGAATTCGACCGAGGCCAGCAAACCCTCGCCGCGAACATCGCCGACGTTTCTGTGGCCACCGACGGCGTCTGCCAGCGACTGGCGGAAATAGGCGCCGACCTCGCGGGCATTGTTCACGAGGTCGAGTTCATCGACCACTTCGAGATTGGCAACGCCCGCCGCCGTGCAGAGCGGATGCGACGAGTAGGTCCAGCCATGACCGATGGGACCGAACGTATCGGAGCCCTGCTCGAGGATGCGCCAGAGCTTTTCCGAGACGATGACGCCGGAAAGCGGCGCATAGGCCGAGGTCAGGCCCTTGGCGATGGTGATCAGGTCCGGCTTCATCCCGTAATGATCGGAGCCGAACATCGAGCCAAGGCGGCCGAATGCGGTCACCACTTCATCGGCGATCAGGATGATGTCGTACTTGTCGAGAATGGCCTGGATCCTCGCCCAATAGCCGGCTGGCGGGGGCACGATGCCGCCCGTGCCCAGCACCGGCTCGCCGATGAAGGCGGCGATCGTCTCGGGCCCTTCGGCCAGGATCATCTCTTCCAGCTTGTCGGCGCAGAACTGCGAGAACTGCTCCTCGGTCAGGCTGCGATCCTCGCGGCGGTAGAAATACGGCGCCTCGGTGTGCAGCACCGGCGCGCGCGGCAGGTCGAACAGATTGTGGAAGGCGGCGAGGCCGGTCAGGCTGCCGGTCATGACGCCAGAGCCATGATAGCCGCGCCAGCGCGAGATGATCTTCTTCTTCTCCGGGCGGCCGAGCACATTGTTGATGTACCAGACCAGCTTGATGTTGGTCTCGTTGGCATCCGAGCCGGACAGGCCGAAGAACACCCGGCTCATATGCGACGGCGCGCGGTCGATGACCATCTTGGCGAGCCGGATCGACGGCTCCGAGGCGTGGCCGACATAGGCGTGGTAATAGGGAAGCTGCGATGCCTGGTGGGCGATCGCGTCGCTGATCTTGGTGCGGCCATAGCCGACATTGACGCAATAGAGGCCGGCAAAGGCATCAAGGCTGCGCTTGCCGTCGACATCGGTGATGTAGACACCCTCGCCGCCGGCGATAATGCGGTTGGGCGTATCGCCCCGCGCATGCTGCGCCATGTGGGTCGAAGGATGGAAGAAGTGATCCCGGTCCCAGGCGTGGAGTTCATTGTGCGAGAGCGTCGGCTGTTCTGACATATCGGTCCTTCAAAACCTGGCCGGATATCCCGGCGACGGATGCGTGGGCGCGCCGAAGACCATCCACCGGGAGGTGGGGTCGGACTGCGTGGCGACGCCAATGTTTGCGCCGCGCCAGTGTAATAGGGATTACGGTTCTGGGAAGATGCTGCCAGAATGTTCTCGAATAATTCCATCATCATCCGGGGGAATGACATGAACGACGAGGCAGAGCCGGCCGACGGGCCGTCGCAACGCACGAGCAAGCCGACCCTCGCCGATCGTGTCACCGCCAGCATGGCCTCGCTCAGCGAGGCGGAAAGGCGGGCCGCGCGGGCGCTCCTTGCCCGCTACCCGACGACAGGAATGGAAACTGTCGCACTGTTTGCCGAACGCGCCAAGGTCAGCGCGCCGACCATCCTGCGCTTCGTCGCCAAGCTCGGCTTCGCCGGCTATGCCGACTTCCGCCGGGCCCTGCGCGAGGAGATGGAGGCGCAGGCCGAATACCCGCTGACACGCCCGCACGCCGACGGCACGTCGACGGCCTTCTCCGCCTTTACCCGCAGCCTTGTGACCACGGTCGAGAATTCGCTTGCCATGGTCAGCCAGGCCGACATGGAGAAGCTGACGGACCTTCTGATCGACGAGCGGCGGGAGATCTTTCTGCTCGGCGGCGATTTTACCGATCCTGCCGCCCGGCATCTCGAATTCCACCTGCGCAAGATGCGAAGCCGCGTGCGGCTTTTCTCGCAGGCACTTCCCCGCCGCGCCGATGAACTGGCCGATATCCGCAAGCGCGACGTCGTCATCCTGTTCGACATCCGCCGGTATCAGCTCGATACCATCCGAACCGCCGAGATTGCCAAAGAACGTGGCGCGGTGGTCGCGCTTTTCACCGACCGCTGGATGTCCGACGTCGCCCAGGTCGCCGACATCGTCATTCGCGCCCAGGTCGACCTGCCCTCGCCCTGGGACAGCCTGATCGGCCTGATCGCCCTGGTCGAAACCCTGGCGCTCTCGATCGATGCCCGCCAATGGCCGATTGGACGCTCCCGCTTCGAAGCAATCGAGCAGGTGAGAGGCAAGCTCATCCCCTGAGCGTAGTCGTGCGAAAAATTACAGCTTCACTGCCTATTTGCGCGTCTTGTAAAATTTTCGTCACACATGCTAGCGTCAGGGGCTGCCGAGAGAGATGCGGTCGACAACGCGCCACGGCAGCCTGCGATTGAGGGATATCCGGGGGAAGAATGGCGATCGAGCGTGAAACGATCGTCACAGTCTGCTGCAGCGATATCGCTGGGCAGGTTCGTGGCAAGGGCTTTCCGGCCCGCGAACTCGAGAATCGGCGCCGTTTCGGCGTCGGCTGGACGCCAACCAATATCATGATCAACTGTTTCGGCCGCATTCCGGCGACACCTTTCGGTGCCGAAGGCGACCTGATGCTTGTGCCGAGCCCCGAGGGCGACATCACGCTCGATTACGGCGACGGCACGCCCGTCGAGCGCATCGTGCTGGGCGACATCCTGACCTTGTCCGGCGAGCGCTGGGATTGCTGCCTGCGCGGCTTCCTGAAAAATGCGCTCGACCAGTTGGAGACCGAGACCGGGCTGCGCGTTCTCGCAAGCTTCGAACATGAATTCTGGCTCGACGGCGGCGAGGAGAGGCCGGGCGATTCCTATGCCGCGAGCACGCTGCGCGGCCTCGAGCCGTTCATCGGCGATTATGTCGGCGCCCTGCGCGCCAACGGCCTGCAGCCCGATACCTTCCTGCCGGAGTATGGTCCGCGCCAATACGAGATCACGGTCGATCCGGCGCTGGCGCTGACGGCCGCCGACGAAGCGGTGAAGCTGCGCGAAATCGGCCGGTCCGTCGCGAAGAAGCATGGCTACCACCTCTCCTTCTCGCCGGTGGTGACCCGCGGCATCGTCGGCAATGGCGTGCACATCCACTTCAGCCTCATCGACCAGAACGGCAAGCCGGTCGCCTATGATCCGGAGGCCCCCGGCAAGCTCAGCGCGCTCGGCGCCTCGTTCTGCGCCGGCATCCTGAAGCATGGCCGGGCGATCTGCGCCATCGCCGCGCCCAGCGTCGTCTCCTATGAGCGGCTGAAGCCGCATTCCTGGGCCGCCTATTACCTCAACCTTGCCGATCGGGACCGCGAGGCGCTGCTGCGCATCTGCCCCTATCCGGAGGTCGAGGGCGTCAACGTCGCCAAGCGCTACAACATCGAGTTCCGCGGCGCCGACGCAACGGCCAGCCCCTATCTGCAATTGGCCATGCTGGTGCATGCCGGCCTTGCCGGCATCCGCGAGAAACTGCCGGCGCCCTATCTTTCCAGCGGCGACCCCGGCACGCTTTCGCAGGCCGAGCGCGACGAGCGCGGCATTGGCGACCTGCCCCGCACCCTGCCGGAAGCGCTGGACGCGCTGGAGCAGGACGGCGTCGCCATGGGCTGGCTCGGGCCAGTGCTCTCCAAGGCGTATCTGATGCACAAGCGCGGCGAGATCGCGATGGCCGAGGGTATCGATATCGACGAGCTCTGCCGCCTCTATGCGCGGGCCTATTGAGATGAGCGAAGCCTTGCAAACCCCACGCACGCTGCTTGGCACGGAGGATCCCGAACCGGTCGGCCTGGTCGACCGTGGCGACGCCTCGCCCTTCGTGCTGATCTGCGACCATGCCGGCAACGCCGTGCCCAAGGCGCTGGCCGGGCTAGGGCTGCCGCAGGCCGAACTCGACCGGCATATCGGCATCGATATCGGCATTCTCGGCGTGTCCGAACGTCTGGCGGAACAGCTTGGCGCCTCGCTGATCTTCCAGCGCTATTCGCGCCTGGTCGTGGAATGCAACCGTCGCGTCACGTCGCCGGACAGCATCGCGCTGGTATCGGATGGCACGATCGTTCCGGCCAATGCCGATCTCTCGGCGGACCAGCGGGCACAACGCCTCGACGAAATCTCCGCGCCCTATCATCGCCAGATCGTGGCGATCCTGGACCGCCGCGCCGAGGCTGGCCTGCCGACCATCCTGGTCTCGATGCACTCGTTCACGCCGTCGCTTCGGGCGAGGCCGTTCCAGCGGCCCTGGCAGATCGGCCTTTGCTACGGCAATGACAAGCGCTTCACCATTCCGGTGCTGGCGGCGCTCGGCCAGGAAGCCGGCCTCGTCATCGGCAGCAACGAACCCTATTCGGTCGATCTGGTGAAGGACTATTCGATCCCCGTTCACGGCGAGGAACGAGGTCTTCCCTATGTCGAGTTCGAGATCCGCCAGGATCTGATCGGCGAGACGGCAGGACAGGAAGAATGGGCCGCGCGTCTCGGCCGCGCGCTTCCCGTCGCGCACCGCGATTTCACGGTGGCATCATGACCCGTCCGCCGCCCCTCGCCCGACTGTCGCCCGTCGAGGCGAACCGGACGGCGATCCTCTTCATCGATACCCAGGACGGCATCTTCCATCCCGGGGCCGAAGCCCCCCGTCCCTATTTCTTCCAGAGTGCCCGCGACACCGCCGTGCCCAACATGGCCCGCCTGCTCGCCGCCGGCCGCGCGGCGGGCGCCGAGATCGTCTTCACGGTGATCGAGAGCCTGACGCGGGACGGCCGCGACCGCAGCCTCGACTACAAGCAGACCAACTTCCATTTCGCGCCGGGATCGCCCGAGACCCGCGTCATCGACGCGCTGAAGCCGGGCGACGACGAGATCATCCTGCCGAAGACGTCCTCCAGCCTCTTCAATTCGACGATCTTCGAATATCTGATGCGCAATATCGGCATCGATACCGTCATCGTCACCGGCTTCCTGACCGACCAGTGCGTCGACCACACGGTTCGCGACGGCGCCGACCGGGGATTCCGCATGATCTGCCCCGTTGATGCGTGCACCACCGACAGCCGCGAGCGGCATGACGGGGCGCTTGCCGCCTTCAAGGGCTATTGCCGGCTGACCGATACGACGACACTGATCGGGGAACTGAACGCCAAGACCTGAAACACGGGATTTGATCGTAATTTGAATGAATCGGATCGCGATCACTTGACAGGACGATGGACGGAACATTGAATATAAAATAGACGCAAGTCTTTGTTCCGCAACAACAAACATAGACCAGATTTTATCTGGCACCGGAAAGACGCCGCAGAAACATTTGACGATTTTCTGCAAGCATCGTGAACTGCGCGAGCATCTCTTGAGGGGTCGAGTTTGGCATTGCGTGACGGCAAAACGGATGAGCAGATCCTGCTCAGAACGACAGGTCTGACGAAGGCCTTTCGGGGGCTCGTCGCCTTGCGCGACCAGACCATTACGCTCCGGGCCCGTGAGATCGTCGGGGTCATCGGCCCCAATGGCTCGGGCAAGAGCACCTTCTTCAACCTGATCACCGGCTTCTCGCAACCGAACTCCGGGCAGATCGAGTTCAAGGGCCGCTCGATCGTCGGCATGCACACCTCGCGCATCGTGGCGCTCGGCATCGCCCGCACCTTCCAGGGGTCGCGCCTGTTCGGCACGCTGACGGTACGCGAGAACGTGCTGGCCGCGGCGCAGTTGCGCGAGCCGGTCGGACCGATCGCCTCGATCTTGCGCGGATCGCTGTACCAGCGCCGCGTCGCCGCCGCCGAGGTGGTGGCGACCGAACTGCTCGACCTGATGGGGCTGTCGGACCAGGCAGACCGGCTCGCCGCCGACCTGCCCTATGGCGACCAGCGCCGGCTCGAAATCGCCCGCGCACTGGCAACCAAGCCGGAACTGCTGCTGCTCGACGAGCCGGCCGCCGGCCTGGACTCCAACGAAACCAAGGTGCTTGCCGGGCTGATCCGTACGATCCGCGACCGCTACGGCGTCGCCGTCGTCGTGGTCGAGCACGACATGGACCTGATCATGGGGCTCTGCGAACGCATCCAGGTGCTCGCCACCGGCGAGGTCATCTGCGTCGGTACGCCCGAAGAAGTCCGCAACCATCCTCGCGTGCGGGAGGCGTATCTTGGCCACAGCTGATCCGCTACTGCGCGTCGATAATCTCGAAGTGAATTTCGGTGCCGTCCGCGCGCTGAAGGGCGTTTCGCTCGACGTCTATGAGGGCGAGGTGATCGCGCTGGTCGGGGCCAATGGCGCCGGCAAGAGCACGACATTGCGCAGCATCTCCGGCCTCGCGCGAGCGAAATCCGGCACCGTTGCCTTTGCCGGCACGGTGATCAACAAGCGCACCGCGCCGCAGATCGTCCGCCTCGGCATCGCCCACAGCCCGGAAGGAAGGCGCCTGTTTGGCGGCCTGTCGGTGGCGGAAAACCTGCGGCTCGGCGCCTGCACGCGCTCCGATCCCGAAGGGGTCGCCCGGGACACGGAAAAGATGTTCGTGCTGTTCCCGATCCTGCGCGAGCGCTGGCGCCAGCTCGCCGGAACGCTTTCGGGCGGCGAGCAACAGCAATTGGCGCTCGCCCGCGCCCTGATGGCGGCGCCGCGGCTGCTGCTTCTCGACGAGCCGTCGCTGGGCGTCGCGCCGCTGCTGGTGCGCCACATCTTCGACGCGCTGGCGGAACTGAAGCGGCAGGGCATGACCATGCTGCTGGTCGAACAGAACATCGCGCTGGCGCTCGAACTCGCCGACCGCGCCTATGTCTTGCGCACCGGCAAGGTCGCGCTGTCTGGCATTGCCTCCGAACTGCGGGTCGATGACCGTGTGGCTCAGGCCTATCTGGGGGCGGCGGAATGAGCCAGCTTGAATACATCCTCCAGCAGGTGATCAACGCCGTCAGTCTGGGCAGCCTCTATGCCCTCGTGGCGGTCGGCCTCTCGATCGTCTTCGGCGTGCTGAAGCTGACCAACTTCGCCCATGGCGACGTCATGATGGTTGGCGCGTTCACGACCGTGCTGCTGATCGGCCTCGGCATGCCCTTCGTGCCGGCCATGATCTGCGGCATCGCCGCCTCCGCCATCGCCGGCTTCCTGATCGAGCGCATCGCCTATCGGCCGATCCGCAACGCGCCGGACGTCACGCGATTGCTGACCAGCCTCGCGGTCACCTACATCCTGGAAAACCTCGGCATCCTGCTGTTCACCTCGTCGCCGCGCAATTTCCCTCTTCCCGACATCCTGAACAGCTCGTGGCAGCTTTCCGGCGGCGCGATCACCTTCACCAACATCAACGTGCTGACGGTGCTGCTCACCTTCGTGTCGCTGATCGGGCTCGGCTGGTTCATCACCCGGACCACGATCGGCCTCGGCATGCGGGCGGCGGCCGAGGACATGCAGGCGGCGCAGCTGGTCGGCCTCAATGTCAACAAGGTGATCGTCGTGGCCTTCATCGTCGCCTCGGCCTATGCCGGCCTTGCCGGCGTTCTGTGGGCGGCCCAGGCGGGCGTCGTGCAGCCCCAGATGGGCTTCACGCCGCTGCTCAAGGCCTTCGTCGCGGCGATCATCGGCGGCTTCGGCTCGATCTCGGGCGCGCTGCTCGGCGGCTATATGCTGGGAGCGCTGGAGATCTTCATCATCGCCTTCCTGCCCGATACCGTCGTGCCCTATCGCGACGCCATCGTCTTTGCGCTCCTGATCGCCTTCCTGCTGTTCCGGCCGGGCGGTCTTCTGCAGCCGAACCGGGAGATCAAGCTGTGAAGGCCGATCCGCGCATTCCAATCGCCGTCGGTGCGGCGCTCCTCCTCGCCGCCGGGGTCGCCTTCGGCGCCCCGCATATGGTCGGCGACTATTTCGTCCGCATCCTGCTGCTGATCGCGCTCAACAGCATCCTGGTGCTGTCGCTGTCGCTTTCGAACGGGTTCACCGGCGTGTTCTCGCTCGGCCATGTCGGCTTCATAGGCGCCGGCGCCTATGCCGCCGGCATCCTGTCGCTGACTGTCCAACAGAAGAAGGCGCTGCTGCCGCACCTGCCCGACCTGCTGAACTGGTTCAGCCTGCCCTTCCTGCCGGCAACCCTGGTGGCCGGCCTGTTCGCGGCCCTTCTGGCCGTCATCGTCGGCTATCCGCTGATGCGGCTGTCCGGTTATTTCGTCTCGGTCGCGACGATGGGTTTTCTCATCATCGTCAACGTGGTGCTGATCAACGCCTCCGACTTCACCCGCGGCGCCCGCACCTTCACCGGCGTGCCGCTCGCAACCACCCTGCCCTGGGTGATCGGCTGGCTGGCGGTGACCCTGCTGGTGCTGGCACGGCTGGTCTATTCCCCATTCGGTCGACGCATGAAGGCGGTGCGCGACGATACGATCGCGGCGAGCGCGGTGGGCATCAGCGTGCTGCGCGCCCGCCTGGTCGCCTTCGTCATCGGCGCGTTCTTCGCCGGGGTCGGCGGCTCGCTCTACGCCCATTATCTCGGCTCTTTCTCGCCCAACACCTTCTATTTCGCGATGACGATGAACCTCATCGCCATGCTGGTCCTCGGCGGCATGGGCTCGCTTTCCGGCGCGATCATCGGCGTGATCTGCGTGTCGATCCTGTCGGAATTGCTGCGCTCGGTCGAACGCGGCTTCACGATCGGCGACATCACCGTGCCTGCTCTCTTCGGAGCCAGCCAGATCGTGCTCGGCTTCCTCTTCATCCTGATCATGATCTTCCGGCCGAAGGGGATCATGGGAGACCGCGAGCTGACGTTCGGTCTCTCCGGAAGATCGGCGAACCAAAATCATAAAGAGGGAAAAGACAGATGATGAAGCTCTCACGACGGGCGGCCATCGGCCTCGGGCTCGGCGCCGCCTTTGCCTTCTCCACCGCAGGGGCCTACGCGGCCGATCCGATCAAGATCGGCTTCCCCGCCAATGTGACCGGCATCCAGGCATCGCTGGACGGCCCGATGCTGAACGGCGCCAAGCTGGCAGTCGCCGAGATCAACGCCGCCGGCGGCGTGCTGGGCAGCCCGCTCGAACTGGTCACCTATGACTCCAAGAGCGACGCGACCGTCATCTCGACCGTCGCCTCGCAGCTGATCGACAGCGACAAGGTCGTCGGCATCATCGGTTTCGCCGATTCCGACAGCGTGCTGTCGATCGGCCCGCAGGTCGACAAGGCCAAGATCCCGTTCATCACGCCGGGCGCCACCTCGCCCAAGCTGCCGGCCCAGCTCGGTGACCAGGTCTTCCT
>Ga0182738_1008138_pt1 | contig 10474 bp, 8 predicted proteins | sample eDN5th30CBELigMG_FD_128876 | JGI IMG/M metagenome (GOLD analysis project Ga0182738, IMG submission 128876) | Enriched Miracle-Growth compost microbial communities from Emeryville, California, USA - eDNA 5th pass 30_C BE-Lig MG (version 2)... ... | reverse complement strand
GAACCCAAGCGGGATCACCTCGATCGCCGCGAGCATCAGGCCCAGTCCAATCCCCAACGACCAACGCCCTAGCGCGAACCCTCGGCGCGGAGAAGGATCACGCCCCTCCAGAGCGCTGTCAATCGTCGTCGGGACGCCGGCCGAGTTCAGCGGAGTGGGCCAGAACAGTCGCCAGAGCACATAGAGCCCCACCGCGAGCAAAACATGAGCACTCGTCTGAACATGCCCCCCCAGCAGAGTGAGACCCGTCGCGAGCCCGAGCCAGCCAACCCCTCGACAATCCGCTCGGGCCAGAACTCGATCGGTGGCCAGGAAGATCCAGGGCATCCAGATCGCGACGTTCGTGACCGGATAGAGAAGCCAGACCACGAGGAACCCGCAGAACGGGAAGGTCAGGCCCGCGAACCAACGCCCCCAAGGACCGATCTGCCAGGACCGCGCGAGGAGGAACATCCCCATCCCCGCGCACCAAAGCCGAGCGGCCGCCATCCACGCCAGGGCTTCGGGAAACGGTCCGAGGTAGGCGATCCACTGGAAGGGGTCGAAGACCGCACTCTGGCCATTGGCCAGGTGGGGAGTGCCGCAGCCGGCGTGATCGTTCCAGAGAGGAAGCCGCCCCTGCCGAATCATGGAGCGATTCAGCGCGATCCAAGGTTGGAATTGAAGGACGGGGTCCATCAACAGCCGGTTGGCGGGCTCGTAGTCGGAGTCGGCGGTTCCACCGAAGCTCGCCGTGACCCGCAAGACATCCGCCGGACTGAGAATCTTCCCGCCGAAGAGCGACTCGAAGAAGAATCCGCCGACAAGGCTCGCGAGAACGAAGGCGAAGAGGAGTAGCTCACGTGGGCGCGTCATGAGAGTGCAATGCCTCCTTGCATTGCCTCGGTGATGAGTCGACTTGCGACGTTCGACGCACCTGTGATAGCCGATCCGCTCGAACAGGGCAAGCCGACCTTCGCGCGTCCTAACGCCTCGAAAGCGGGAGCGATCCGAGGTCGAATCGCGTTAGGTTATTTAGAAGAGCTCGGCAATGGGCTGGCCCCCCTCGGGAACGACGGGAATGGGCCTTCCCTGTGGATTGATCCATTGGGCGCTGAGATCAATACCGAGATAACGGAAGACCGTGGCCGCGAGATCTTGCGGAGTGACCTTGCGCTGGTGGATCCCGTAGCCCTTGCTGTCGGTCGCGCCGATGACCTGCCCATGCCTGAGGCCGCCTCCGGCCATGACCATCGACATGACATGGGTCCAATGCTCTCGGCCCGCCTCGCGATTCAACACGGGCGAGCGGCCGAACTCGCCCATCATGATCACCATGGTCGAGTCGAGAAGCCCTCGCCCTTCCAGGTCGCCGATCAGCGTGGCCAGCGTCTGGTCGACCCTTGGGAGAAGCGGTTTGAGCCCCTTCTCGATCCCCTTCCAAACGACGTTGTCGCCGTGGTGGTCGAAATATCCCCAGGCGCCACTGACCAGCACAAAGCTGACCCCCGCTTCCACCAGCCGTCGAGCGAGCAAGGCCTTTGTCCCAATACTATCTCGACCGTAGGCATCGACCAGCCGGGGGTCTTCTTTATCGAGCTGAAAGGCACGTTGGGCCTGGCCAGAACTGACCATGTCGATGGCTTGCCGAGTGAATCGATCAACCTGTTCGATCGCGAGGTTACTATCCACTTCGGCTCGAAGGTGGTCGAACTGCTTGCGAAGCGCCTCTCTGCTCTTCAGGCGATCGAGGCTCACCCCCTTGGGCAATTCAAACCGGCCGGCCAGTTCGCTCCCCTTGACCGGCTCGAAGGCGGAGCCCATGTGCCCAGCCCCCCACACGTCGGCCTTCCAGCTATCGGCCAGGCCAACGAAGGCGGGCATGTTCGGATCGTTCGCGCCTCGGAACTTGGCGACCACCGAACCCATGGAGGGGAAACCACCTCCGTCTCGATTGTCGTCCGTTCTGCGCGCAAGCGGATTCCCCGCCTGCATCGTGATCGGCGTATGGTTACTCGCGGAGCAATCCATGGAGCGGATCACGGTCAGCTTGTCCATGATCGCCGCCTGGCGAGGCAAGTGTTCGGAGAACCGGATGCCTGGTATTTTCGTTTCAATGGAGCCGAACGGCCCTCGGACCTCGCTGGGGGCGTCGGGCTTGGGATCCCACATATCCAGGTGGCTCGGGCCCCCCGACAACCAGAACAGGATCACCGACTTCTTACCAGCCCCGGGGCGCGCGGACGAGACGGACGCCTGGGCTTGTAGCTGAAGCAACTGGGCCGCGGACAGACCCGCCAGTCCCGAAAGCCCAGCGCGGAGGAACCAGCGTCTCGACGACGAACCCGCGCCAAGGAGATCGCGTTCCGAAGGAGCCCAGCCACTCAGGCCGAGCCGATGACTCGATGCATGGGCTGACCCGAGAGTTTGGTCGTCCATCCGCATGACTCCCTCTGATTCGTTCCAGATCGTTCCCGTCGACTACTTCAACAGTGGAAAGGTATCCGACAATCACCACGGCTTCCAGCAAGTTTTCAACATTTTTCCACTCTCGGCCGCGAACACGAAGCGATGGTGCCGTGTCGAGCCTGTCCACCAGGATCGCGGGCTTGCTTGAAGGATCAGAGGACGGGGAATGCTCACAAGTCAGGAGGCCGGCCCGTTCAGGAGACGCGACAGATGAAACACTTGAGGTATTCACTCTCGAGGCAGGAGACGGAGACCGGGTGGTCGGGAGCTTGACCCCGTTGCTCGAGGATCTGGATGGAGCGGCCGGAGTGCTCGGCCACCTGCCCGAGAATATCGGCGAAGAGCGCGCGATCGACGAGTCCGGAGCACGAGCAGGTGGCGAGGATCCCGCCTGGCTCGAGAACATCGATCGCGGCACGATTGAGCCGGAGGTAGGTTTTCAGCCCATCTTCGACCCGCCTTGGGTGCTTCGCGAATCGCGGGGGGTCGCAGATGACGACGTCGAATCGCTCCTGACCGATCTTCAAGATCTCAATCGCGTCGGGAATCTCACCCGGCGCGAACTGGACCGAGTCGTCCAGTCCATTCAGCTTAGCGTGGTGTCGGGCCACCTCAATGGCCGTACTGGAGTTGTCGAACCCAAGCACGGAGGTCGCGCCACCATTCCGAACGGCGTTGAGTGCGAAAGAGCCCGTGTAGCAGTACAGGTCGAGAACACGCTTTCCCCGGCAGTAGGCCGCGACGGCCCGGCGATTCTCGCGCTGGTCCAGGTAAAAACCGGTCTTCTGGCCCGTCCGCGGATCCACCCAGTATTTCAGGCCATTCTCGACGATCTCAACCGGCGCACTCGGCTTCGATCCGAGGAAGACGTCGGGGTGCGCGGCAATTCCTTCCTGCTCCAGGCTGGTCGCATCCGATCTTGCCAGGATCCCTTGGGGCTTGATCGCCTGATTCAGCACCTTCAAGAGGTGCTCCCGGCGCTGAAAGAGGCCGAGGCAGGAAAATTGAACGACCAGCCATTGGTCATAGCGATCCACGACGAGGCCAGAGAGACCATCCCCTTCGCCCGAGACGAGTCGGTACCCAGCCCCTGGCTGCTCAAGGGCCAGAGCCTGATGCCGGAGCTGGATGGCTTGCTGGAGCTGACGCGTCCAGAATTCGTCGTCCAGGGGGCCGCCATCCCACCGATAGAGCCGAACCTGGATTGCGCTTTTCGGGTTGAACAGGCCACGGGCAATAAATTGCCCATCGTGGGTAAAGACCTCCACCTCCGCACCCGGCTCCGGCTTTCCCTCGACCTTCGCGATGGAGGTCACGAACAACCAGGGATGCCGCGCGAACAAAGGGCGAGCTCGTCTTGCCTTGACGATGACTCGAGGGAGGCTAGACATCGGATCGACTCATTCCTGGATGTTGGGAGTGATGTAATGCGAAGGGGTGAACGGACAGTGGATCGAACTTCAATCGAGGCTCGAGCCCGAAAGGAATGGGACAGGTTCGGCTTACCGAAAAAAAGCCCGTGGATGAAGAGCGATCCGGTATAGAGGCGCATTGCCCGCGCGTCAAACACGGGCTGATCCACCCCAAGTCAAATCCCTGCCGGAACAAAAGAGGAAGGAGTCCAAAACGCGATTGGTCTTAGGGAGCTTCCTCGGGGGATCGGCTCGTGGCCTCGAATTCGGCCAGGTAGGCCAGGGTTCGGTCGAGCTGGTTCTTCAGGTGCCTGACGCGGAGCATGCTCTTGATCCGGCAGAGGAGCTCGACCTTATTCACGGGTTTGGTGAGGAAATCGTCCGTCCCCGCCAGGACACCGCGCTCGAAGTCAGACGCCTCGTTCAAGGCCGTGACCATCAAGATCAGAAGGTCCTTCGTCTCGGGGTTGGCACGCAACGTCTTGCATACCTCGAAGCCGGAGAGCCTGGGCATCATGACATCGAGCAGGAGCAAGTCGGGCTTGAATTCCGACACAACGCTCAGGGTTTCCTCTCCGTCGAACGCAGTGCGAATCTCGCAATCCACGTTACTGAGATAAGCCTCGAGCAGCTCCACGTTCTGGAGGTTGTCGTCGGCAATCAGGATCTTCGGAGGACCTTTCAACTGATCCAAAGCGGGGTCTCCCGGCAAGAATCCGACCAACTGCCCCGAGATCCGACGGTCCTTAGAGCCAGGACTTGAAGACTGAAGCAGGACGGAATATCACGCAGAGCCAAGCAGGCTCGATCCATTGGGTTTTGTTGGCGTCAATTCAGAGCTCATCTTACCCGGACCGGTCGAAACCGGGAACCGGTTTTTCGGTCGCTGGCTCGATGTCGACAAACCGATTAAAATGAACCGAGCGCGTGTCGCTTGCCGACCGTGGGGAACGTGATAAAATTTAGCATCACTCGTGTCGTATTCCTAAGAGAGATTATCTCTCAGTCGGAACGCCCTCTGCGTTCATCCCGTGCGAGGAGGCCCGTCCTTGCCCTTACGTGAGATCGACAGACAGTTGATCGATCGTTGCCTCCGGAAGGAACCTGGGGCATGGAATGACTTCGTCGATCGGTACATGGGTCTGATCTACCACGTGATTCATCACGTGTCCCATGCCCGGAGCATTGTGCTCTCGCCCGCCGACATCGAGGACATTGCCGCCGAAATCTTCCTGGAGATCGTCGACGAAGATTATGGTGCGCTCCGCCGGTTCAAGGGAGCCAGCTCGCTACCGACCTATCTCACGGTGGTGGCCAGGCGGATCTGCGTCAAAGAAGTCATCAAACGGAACCGGGAAGCCGAATTGGGACACATCTCGGCTCACCGCTCCAGCGTGGACGAAGACCTTTCAGGCGAGGCCGAGTCCATCGCCAGCGCCGAAGAGGTCGAGCGCATGCTCGAGTCTCTCCCAGAACGGGAAGCGGAGGTCGTCCGTCTCTATCATTTGAAGTATCTCAATTATCGACAAATCGGGAAGCAACTGAATATTCCCGAGAACTCTGTTGGGCCGATCCTCGCCAAGGCCCGTAAAAGACTGAGGCGAACCGCCGAGCAACGGACCAGTTGACACCAGGCCTGCTTGCTCTGCTCACCAACCTTGTTCAAAAGCCAAGCTCGCACAACCACCTCAAGAGCCTCGCGGGTTCCCTTTACGGGCCAGCGATACTCCTGAGGTGATTTTATTTTGATACACCAATGGATCGGTCCAGATACCATACCATGAAGCCAGAGGCATCAGGCATCATCCCTCCCCTCTGGCGCATCGAGCGCCAAGGCCGACGCCAGGCGGGAAGCGAAAGATCCCAGGGATCAGCGGATCCTGGGAAGTGACATCCCTGAATTCCCGCCATTGGGCGGTGCCCACTCTTCAAAACAAGGCTGGGCGTCACGCGAAGGTGATTCGCTCGAAATCCGGATCGTGAGTCGAGTCACTCTCTCTACAGAATTGCCGTCTATTCCCCGGACGGGGGAAGCGGGCGCCAGCGTGCCGAGCGCTTCGGGGTGTCTTCATACTTCGAGTCGGGCGCCGTGGGCAGTGCGGGGCCAACCAGTCCATCTCTCAGACTGAGCCGCCGTTCATCCGCGGGAGCGACCGGAGTGGGGTCGTACTCGGTTCGCATCGCCCCATCAACTCCAACGGGAACCGGATCACCCATGCGAACATGCGTTGGCGGCGCGGGCCTGGTCTCGCGGATTGAGGAGGCACCTTCCTGGAAGGGCAAGCCTGCCGCCAGGTCCTGACGCTCATAGCCAACACGCTCATCTTCCTGGAATAAGCTCGCCAGCGCGCTTTCGGCGAACTCCGCGTTGACCTTGGTGGTTTCGGCGGCGAATCGGACGTCGAGATTCACCTGGTCGCGGGCCCAGTTAATCCGCAGTCGCTTGGGCAGGTAAACTTGCTCGTCCGGCCGGTCGGTGAGGGGGACTTCAAAATACTCGTCGACCACCGCCTGAGCGATGAGGGTCTTTGGCTCACCCGTGTAGAGTCGATGCTCTTTGATCCGGCGGGTGGACTCCGTAAAAACGAGGACCCGCGTCACCGTCTCCCCCCCCGTATGGGTTGGGCTATGGGTCAGAACCAGGGTATCGGGCGTATCTCCACGCGTGATGGTATAACCCGCGGCTTCCGTCGTACCGATCACCTGCATACCCAATGCCTGAACAATCCACTCAGGCTGAAGTGTGGCGGGAGAGATGGGACTCCTTCCGGCCGCGTCATAGTTACAGAAATAGACTTTTTTATCGCGATCGTTCTTGGTCCAGTACCAGAACTTCTCATCGTTGGACCCGAGGTCGGCGATTTCGCCCGCCGTATGCCGGATCTCCAGCCTGAAATTGCGAGGTCGTTCCAGCGCGAGGAAACCGTCTGCCGCCCCACCGGTGCGAAGTCGTTTCATGGAGAGGGAAGGCCGCGCCTCCAATCGCTCAACCCGCTCGGCATTCCGGTTATGCGCGGTGATGAGGGTCTGTACGTCGATCTCGGGTCTCGCCGCCACCGGAGTTTGGCGTGAGAAATCATTGACTCCTCCGGTCCGGCAGCCCGCCAGAGCGAAGAGAGCGAGAGACGCAAGCGAGATGGGCCGCGCATACCTCATGGTAGTCCTTTTCCGTCGAGCCGACGACCGGCGACAACTACAAGACTCTCGAGGGGGCGGAGCAATGGAGATGGGTCTACTTGACGGGAGTTCGGTGAACGTAACCATTCTCCGAGATTCCAACAAGCCCGATTCTTACCAGCCCAGGTGGAATGATAACATCCCCTCTCTGGTAAGAATCGGACAGAGCGATCAATTATCCTCTGAGAAATCGATCGAGCGCATCGAATCCTCGCTCCAGCGTTGTCATATCCGTCGCAAACGACAATCTCGCAAACCCTTCCGACCCAAAAGCCGAGCCCATCACCAAGGCCACATGAGCTGAGGAAAGGGCGGTCAGGCAGAATTCCGTCGAGTCGTTGATGACTTTGCCGCCAAGCGTCCGCCCAAGGTGCGCGGAGATGTTCATAAAGGCATAGAAAGCCCCGCCGGGAGCGATGCAGGAGACGTCGGGCAAGGCGGCGATCCGTTCCAGAACGTACGCCCGGCGACGGGCGAACTGAACCTTCATCTCAACGACCGACTCCTGGGGACCAGTCACGGCCTCGAGTGCCGCCCACTGACTCACGGAGCAGGGGTTACTGGTCTCCTGGCTCTGGATATCCCCCATGAACTTCGCGACCGGGGCGGCCGCGATCGCCCAACCGATGCGCCAGCCGGTCATGGCATAGGTCTTGCTAACCCCCGAAATCGTGATCGTTCGATCCGCCAGTCCGGGACGGAGTGTGGCGAAGCAAGTCGCCTCGGCATCACCGTAGAGGAGTTGTTCGTAGATCTCGTCCGAGAGAACTCCAATGCGTTCGTGCTTAAGGACCACGTCGGCCAATGCCTCGAGCTCCGACCGGGCGTAGACCACGCCGGTGGGGTTCGACGGACTATTCAACATCAGGAGCTTGGTCCGAGAGGTGATGGCGCTGGCCAGTTGCTCGGGTCTAAGTTTGAATTCGTTCGCTTCGGTGGTCTGCAAAACAACGGGTGTCGCCCCGGTCAGCTTGACCAGGTCGGAGTAGCTGACCCAGTAAGGAGCGGGGATGATCACCTCGTCTCCCGGACCACAAACCGCCATCAGCGCGTTATGGATCGAGTGCTTCGCGCCGTTCGAGACAACCACCTGCAGGTCCTGAGTCGGAAGCCCGCGGGTTTCGGTGTAATGCCTGGCAAGGGCCTGCCTGAGCTCCGGAATGCCCGACGGAGGCGTGTAATGAGTCTGTCCCGATCGAATCGCCTTGATGGCGGCCTCTTGTATGTTCTCAGGCGTGTTGAAATCGGGCTCGCCAAGCGCAAAGTCGTAAACCTCGACTCCCTCGGCCTTAAGCCGTTTCGCCGCTCCCGCCATCGCCAGCGTTGCCGACGGGGCAATCGCACTCACCCGTTCGGCCAGTGTCAGAGACATCGCAAATAATCTCCTGAAAGATCAAGCTACGGAGCGGTTTGGAAGGGATCGAAGCGAAACACGCCGATATTTTCGATTCTGCGCAAATCTCCCAACCGACCATGCCTCGTTGCGCATGATTTCGATCCTACAAGCCTAACACGGATTCTCGCCTTCGTCACCTCCACGACACTCCCTTTGACAACCCATTGCTTCACGCTGTTCACAACGGTCCCGCGACATGACCAAGACCATCGCGTGAATCATCCGATTCCTCTTGAATTACGCAGTCGAAGGCGCGAATTTTGCGAGCATAAACGTTTACCAGTGGTAGACTAGATAAGAACGACACGACTTTTCTTTCTGGAGAGCTTGGCGAGGGACGTAAAGAAAAGTTACGCTTAGGTCACCATGTAGGTCGTGCCGATTTTATTCGAACCGACGGCCTGAAACTGGCGAATGCGAGATTCACATAAATGGATTCCACAGATGATGTCATTTGCAGGTCGAAGCCGTTGACTCGCACGCTTGCTCGCACAAGGGGGACGACCTAGTGGAATTTCGGGGTAGCCCACGCTGAAGGCTGCCGACGGAGAACCGCGATTCCGGCACCAATGACTTGGCGATCCTTGGGGGTGAGGAAAATGCACCGTGTGGTGGTTACTGGGATTGGCATCGTCTCGCCGAACGGCATCGGACGACGTGCGTTCAGCGAAGCAATTATCGAGGGGCGCTCGGGAGTCAGCTTCATCGAGAGTTTCGATACAGCGAATCTTCCCGTCAAAATCGCGGGCGAGGTGAAGAACTTCGATGTGCTTCGGTATCTCGGGGAGCACCGAAAGAGCGCGAAGCTGATGAGTCGGGCGGTGGGATTCGCGGTCGGTGCTGCGTCGCTGGCGGTCGACGACTCCGAGCTCAACGTGAATAAGCTGGATCCGGGCCGCTTCGGGGTCTGCATGGGGACGGGGGTAACTCCAATGGATGTTGGGGAACTCGCCGGCCCCATTTCGAGAGCGATCCGGCCCGATGGCAGCTTCGACGTGGGCCAGTTCACGGAGGCGAGGGCCGAGTCGATGTTCCCCCTCTGGCTGCTCCAGCACCTACCAAACATGGCTGCGTCGCATATCTCGATCCTCCACCACGCCATGGGCCCGAATAATACGATCGTGACCGCGTGCGCGGCGGGCACACAGGCGGTGGGAGAGGCGTTCCGGCTTGTCTCGCGTGGGGACGCGGATGTCATGCTCGCGGGGGGGTGCGACAGCCGACTCGACCCCCAATTCCTCGTGGCGTATAACGCCATGAAAGCCGTGAGCGCCTCGGTTCGAGCCCCGGCGGAAGTCTCAAGACCTTTCGACGGGGAGCGAGACGGATTCGTCCTCGGTGAAGGAGCCGCGGTCCTCGTACTGGAAAGCTTGCGTCGCGCCAAGCGTCGAGGGGCGACGATCTACGCGGAAATCAAAGGGTACGGCTCATCCTTTGATGCGTATGGGATCACCCGCCCCGAGCCTGAAGGCAAAGGCGCGGCAATCTCCATGCAAGCCGCGCTACGCGAAGCGAAGGTCGATCCATCCGAAGTCGATTACATCAACGCTCATGGAACCAGCACGCGGCTTAACGACCTGGCTGAAACGGTGGCGGTCAAGCGCGTGTTTGGACATCGAGCCTCCTCGATTCCCATGAGCTCTCAGAAGTCGATGATTGGGCACCTGATCGGGGCCTCGGGGGCGGTGGAAGCGGCAGCGACCGCCATGTCGCTTCAGAGGGGTGTCGTCCCTCCCACGATCAACCAGGCGACCCCCGACCCGGACTGCGATCTCGATTATGTCCCCAACACCGCGCGTCAATTGCCTCTGAAAATGGCGATTTCAAATAGCTTCGGCTTCGGGGGACAAAACGCATCGCTCGTCATGAGCCACTATTGCTAAACCCGATCCACGGCCGGATTGAGAAATCGCGACCGTCCTTGGAGATTCGCCGATACCGAGCAGCTCTCGAGTTCCCCCCCAACTCGATCTGGCCCGGCCCAATTGGCAACGGATGCGCCGCCGCTCGCGCGGCCAAGTGATCTCCATCATCCCTTCCG
>Ga0182738_1008136_pt1 | contig 10475 bp, 8 predicted proteins | sample eDN5th30CBELigMG_FD_128876 | JGI IMG/M metagenome (GOLD analysis project Ga0182738, IMG submission 128876) | Enriched Miracle-Growth compost microbial communities from Emeryville, California, USA - eDNA 5th pass 30_C BE-Lig MG (version 2)... ... | reverse complement strand
CCAGCGGGCGTTGTGCGTGGATATCGTGGACGAGCCGGATTCCGGCATCGACCACCTGGCCGAGCTGCGCAAGATGCGGCTGCTGCTGGAAAGCATGCTGTAAGCGCTGGCCGCAATCGATTGCCAAGTAGAAGCAACGCAGGGTGCCATGTCGCCATGGCACCCTGCTGTTTTGCGCTCTTGCTAAAGTCGGTGGCTAGCCGCGGTGCGGCACGCTCGCCGACCAGGCCGTTACCCCAGGGCGGTTGCGCCCGGACGGCCGCTTTCGACCACGAACACTTGTCGCGTGACCAGCGGAGCACCGGGGCGATTGACGTACTCCACCGCGTTGTAGTCAGCCTGCCACTGCTCTGGCGTCACCGTACAGGAAACGTAGCCGCGCTCGGCGCTGTGGAACTTCACGAACGGATTGAGCGACTTAATTTTTTCTTCGTTTTCCAGGGCACGTGAGCCGTTGCCGCCCGACGAAATCGACGTGCCCACAAACTCGGTGGCCACCGTCGGCTCGTCGTCTCGCTTGAAGTGTACCTTCAGATCGTTCACCCAGTTGGAGTGGATGTCGCCGGTGATCACCACCGGGTTGAGAATCTTGCGGGTGGCGATGAAGTCCATCAGCCGGGCACGGGAGACTTCGTAGCCCGTCCACTTGTCCATGCTGTACAGCGGTTCCTTGGCCGTGTTTCGATTGGCAACGGCCATCAACACCTGCTGGGCGAGTACGTTCCACTGGGCCGGCGACTGGATTAGGCTGCTCATCAGCCAGTGCTCCTGCTTGTTGCCCAGGATCGTGCCCTTGGGATCGAGCGCCCCGCCCTTGAGCGGCTTGATACCATCGCCATTGGGCTGGTCCGTGCGGTACTGGCGGGTGTCGAGCATCTGGAACTCGGCCAGCCGGCCAAACGAGATCGTGCGGTAAATCTGCATGTGCGGGCCGCGAGGCATGCTCCGCCGACGCAGCGGCATGTTCTCATAATAAGCCTGGTAGGCGTTGGCGCGGCGGAGCAGGAATTCCTCGGGCGACACGAACAAGTCTTCCGAATGCGCGCCGGCGTGGTTGTTCTCGACCTCGTGGTCATCCCACACCACCAGCCACGGGCAGAGCTGGTGAGCGGCCTGCAAGTGTTCGTCGGTCTTATAGAGCGCGAAGCGATTGCGGTAATCGTCCAGCGAGACGATTTCCGGACTGTTATGCTTGCGCACCCGGCCGGCAACCGCCCCGTACTCGTAGATGTAGTCGCCCAGGTGGAAGATCAGGTCCAGGTCTTCCTTGGCCATGTGCTCGTAGGCGGTGTACAAGCCAGACTCATAATGCTGGCACGACGCGAACGCGAACCGAAGTCGCTGGGCCAGGGTATCGCGGCTCGGCATGGTCCGCAGCCGGCCAATCTTGCTCTCGGCATCGCCAACGCGGAAGCGGTACCAGTACCAGCGGTCAGGCTCCAGACCTTTGACCTCAATGTGGACCGAGTGTGCCAGGGCGGGCGTGGCGTATTCTTTGCCGCTTTGCACCACCTTCTTCATGCTGTCGTCTGCGGCGACTTCCCACTGCACCTCGTAGATTTCTGGAGGCATCCCTCCGCCGGCCACCGGATCGGGAGCCAACCGCGTCCAGATCACCGCACCGCTGGGCGAAGGATCACCCGAGGCCACCCCGAGCTGAAAGGGATCGTTGGAGAACTTGGCACGGGCCGTCACCGCCTGGGCGATGGAAACGCCCAGCCACGGCAAACTGGCCAGCGCCGCGCCTGAGTAAATGAACTCACGCCGAGTCTGTTCCGAAGGAATGAGCCTTGATCCTCGCGTCATCGTTGTGCGTCTCCAGCTCAGGAAGTAACCAATACCGCGGTGGGCCTGCGTTATGCCCCCAGCAGGGCAAACCGTGTGGGATGATCAACGAATCACGGCCCAAGCGCGGGGGGCGAATGCCCACCAGCATAAGCGGTGCAAATGATAAACGCCACTAAATGGGTAGTGCTTGAACGCCGCGTAAAGACTTGAAATCTAACAGCCGCATCCGGCAATAATTTGCCGCGACTTGCCGTCTGCGCAGCGAAGAACCGCAGTGCGAAAAGGTGGGGGCCTAAGCGGCGGGAGCGGTGGATTAATCGGCGAGCGTTTTGGGCCGGAACAGGTGCCGTAGGCGACCGGCGGTTGGACGCCGCAACTGTTGCCACCGCTCGATTGGCAATTCGATCACGGCCAGGGCGGCTGTCGGCAAGTGTTCCACGGCGCCGGTCAGATCGGTCAGCAGCATTTCCAGGCCAGGGTTGTGGCCGATCACCATCACCCGATCCGTTGGCTCAGCCACATCGTGCAGCCGTTCCACGTAGGTTGCCGGGGGAGCCAAGTACAAGTCGTCGTACAACTCGAACTGGCCGTGATAGTCGGCGGCCTGGCACACATGTTCTAGTGTGCTGCAAGCCCGCACCGCGGTGGAACAGAGGATCAACTCCGGCAACAGATCGCGCTTGCGCAACAATTGGCCCATGCGGGGTGCATCGCGGTTGCCGCGCTGGTTCAAGGGGCGGTCGAAGTCGTCCAGCGCCTCGTCATCCCAACTGCTCTTGGCATGGCGAAGAATGAGCAGCGTTTTCATGGGCGCTGAACCTAGAACGTAGAGAACCGCGGCCGCAATCGATCACAGCGTGAGCCGCTTACTGTGCCGCCTTGCGGGCCGCCAGCCGCGCCAAGCCAGCGGCGCCGATATAGCCGGCATCGCCGCCCAGGTGGGCAAAGTCGATCATCGCCCGCTCGGCCACCACGGGGAAAGCGCGCTCCTTCACTTCCTGAATCACGCGGGCAAGGAAGCGTTGGCCAAGCGGATCGTCGGCCCCACCAAAGGTCATCGCCCCGCCCAGCACCACGCCGGTGGGATCGATCATGTGCAGCATGGTGACGATGCCCACGCCCAGGTAGCGGGCCGTTTCCATGATGATCTGCTCGGAGAAGGCATCGCCGCGGTGGGCTTCCTCGGCGAGCATCAGCGGGGTGAGTTCTTCACCCGCATCCAGCCGAGCCTGCACGCTGGTTTGCGGCTTGGCTTCCAGCGCTTCGCGCGTGCGATGGATAACAGCGGTGGCGCTGGCGTAGCCTTCCAGATGGCCTTTCTTGCCGCAGGGACACACCCGGGCATCGTCGTTGAAATCAATGACAACGTGCCCACCCTCGCCCCCGTGGCTGTGCTCGCCTTCGATCATCAAGTCGCCGACGATCACGCCGCAGCCAATGCCGGTGCCGAGCGTCAGCAGGACCATGCTGTGGAAGTCGCGGCCGCGGCCGACCCAGTATTCGCCGTAAGCGGCGGCATTGGCGTCGTTGGCAAACGTAACGGGGAAACCGCTGTGCTCGGCAACCCGGTCGCGGATCGGGAAGTTGAACCAGCCGGGTAGGTTGTGCGGACGCAGTAGCATGCCTGCCGGAACATCCATGGTGCCGGGCGAGCCGAGGCCAACCCGGGCGACGTCTTCCTTCTTCAGACCGGCGTCGGCAATCACCTGGTGGACAGCAGCGGCCATGCGGCGCGCACCGTCGTCGGGGCCGCGTTCGGTTTCGGTAGGGATGCTGAAATGGTGCAGCGTACGGCCCAGGTCGTCGACCAGCCCTACCTTGATGTTAGTCCCCCCAAGGTCGACCCCCACGTAAAAGGGTGGCGTGGCTTGAGCGGCTGTAATGAAGCTGGTATGGGACATATCCAAACGACGTCATCGGCCAGGAGTACTCGATTTCGGCGGCTGTGCCGCTCGCGAACGGGTGAGTATACGGCGATGCTCCCCAAGGGGCAATCGAGCCCGTGGCTGGCACCGCCGGACGGACCTGATAGCCGCCATCGACCGAGGCATAAACCAGAAAGGCCCCAAGCAGCACGAACAACAGCCCCATCGCCTGCACCGCCCATCGGGGCTGATCGGCCCACCACTGGGCGTACTGCGCCAGCCGCAAGTATCCCAGCACCGGCACGGTGAGGGCCGCCGCCAACACGATCACGCCCAACACTTGCAGGCCACGGGGGAAGCGGCTCTCTGGCGCGGCAAAGAACAGCAGGCCCCCCAGCGCCAGCCGAAAACCGATCGCCCAGTACATGCCAGCGGGCGTGGACCAGAACGACTGCACGAACCGCACCAGGGCCGCGGGAGCCGCCAGCCCGACGATCCCCAGGGCGATGATGAAACAACCAAACACGGCGAGGGCGATCAGCATGGAAGGCACTCCGGGCGCTGTAGCAGCCTAACTGCCCCTGCTGCCGGGGCACGCGTAACCCGAGAGTCGTGGCGCAGAAAGTTTCGTTCCAAAGCGGGCGAAAACCCGCAATGCGTGACTGCGCTTACTTGGATGAGTCTCCCTTGGCCTTCTCCGAGGCTTCCAGCAGACCCCGCAGGTGCAGATCGACGCTTTCGGCCAGGCGTGTCGGGTTGTAGCCGCCTTCCAGCAGGCTGACCACCTTGCCGCCGCAGTGTTCTTGCGCCAGTTGGCATACAAACGCCGTCAGTTCGCCAAAGTCTTCGGTGGTTAAACCGAGGGAGCCGATGGGATCGTCGCGGTGGGCGTCAAAGCCGGCGCTGACCAGCACCAGTTGCGGCTTGAGCTTGTCGGCCAGCGCCTCCAACTGGGAGCGAAACTGGTCAAAGTACTTCTCGCGCGGCGTGCCAAACTCCACCGGCACGTTGACCGTGGCCCCCAGGCCGTCGCCGGCCCCGGTTTCCGACACGCGGCCGGAGCCAGGGTAAAACGGCCAGCGGTGGATCGAGAAGAAGCCGACCGTGCCGTCTCTCCAGAAAATGTCCTGCGTGCCGTTCCCGTGATGCACGTCCCAATCGACGATGAGTACGCGGTCGAGCCCCTGCCGCCGGGCATGGATCGCGGCCACCGCCACGTTGTTGAATAGGCAAAAGCCCATCGCCTTGGCCACCAGCGCGTGGTGCCCTGGCGGACGAACCAGGCACAGCGCCGTGGTATCCTCGCCGGCCAACACCCGCTGCACGGCATCGATCGCGGCCCCGGCCGCTCGCCGAGCGACGTCGTACGAGGCCCGCGAAACTACCGTGTCAGGGTCCATCTGCCCGCCGCCGCGGACGGCCGTCTTTTCCACCTCGCCGATATAGTCGCGGCCGTGGATCGTGGCCAACTGCTCTACCGTGGCCGCTTGCCACTTGGGCTGCGTGCAGCGCTCGATCAGTTTTTCATCTTTGAGCCGAGCGGTGATGTGCCTTAGGCGATCGGCGTTCTCAGGATGCCGGCCGGTATCGTGATCCAGAAAGCACGGATCGGTATAGAGCAGCGTCATGGCGGTAGGTCGCAGTGAAGGGGGAGTGTGCCAACGCGGCGAGTTACCTGGCGCCGGTGCGTAGCACTGATGCCTAGGCTAATATAGTGGCCAACGCGCCGCAGGGCGAACTGCGCCGAATGCTAACCCTCCAACCAGCACATGACGATGAACTACCAGCCTCGGCTCCGGCATTCACTTGGGTCTGAACGGTCGCCGCACACTGTACTGCGGATCGCTTGTGGCCTGGTAGCCGTTTGCTGGCTGACGTTGGCTGCCGCGGCAGCGGCTGACCAGCAGCCCGGTCCAGGGCTGTTCACGCGGCTCAAGTATGGGCGGGAGAACATTGTCACCGATTTGGCTGTCGGCCTGTGGGCGATCCCGCTGCCGATGGATTACGACGGTGACGGCGATTTGGACCTGGTGGTATCCACATCCAACAAGGCCACGCCCGGCGTGTACTTCTTCGAGAATCCTGGCGGCGGCAAGCTGCCCGTCTTTCGTCCAGCCGTGCGGATCGGCGATCCGCACGGCAACGTGATGCTTGCCAGCAGCGATGGCCGCCCGGTGGTTTGCACGCCAGGCCGGTGGCACGACGATTTTCTTACCAAGGGACTGGCCGGCGGAAAGCCGCTGCCGTTCAAACCGTCGTTCCATATTGGTCGGGCCAACCAGTGGCAACTGCTCGACTACGACGGCGACGGCGTTCAGGACCTGATCATCGGCGCCAGCGATTGGCGCGAGTACGGCTGGGACGATGCCTATGACAAGACCGGTCGCTGGACCAACGGCCCGCTGCACGGCTACGTGTACTTTGTGAAGAACCTGGGCACCGACGAGAAGCCTCGCTACGGCGAGCCTCAGCAGATCCAGGCGGGCGATGGTCCGCTAGACGTGTACGGTTGCCCTTCGCCCAGCTTTGCCGATTGGGATGGCGACGGCGATTTGGACATCGTGTGCGGCAGCTTCCTCGATCATTTCACATTCTTTGAGAACATCGGTTCGCGGCAGCAGCCACGGTATGCTGCGGGCCGGCGGTTAATGCACGACGGCCGTCCGATCCTGATGGACCTGGAAATGCTCCGCGTCACGGCCTGCGACTGGGACGGTGACGGCGACGCGGATTTGATCGTCGGCCAGGAAGATGGCCGCGTGGCGCTCATCGAGTGCCGCGGCTTTGACCGCAAGCTAGGTCAGCCCGACTTCCAACCACCGGTCTTTTTCCGCCAGCAAGCCGATTACGTGAAGGCAGGCGTGCTCAATACGCCCAGTGCCGTAGACTGGGACGGCGATGGCGACATCGACCTGATCTGTGGTGACACGGCCGGCTACCTGCACTACGTGGAAAACCTGGGCGACCGGCACCCGGACAACACGCCCCGCTTTGCCCCGCCGCAACGGCTCGAGGCGGCCGGGCAGGTGATCCGCATCCAGGCTGGCGACAACGGCTCCATCCAGGGACCGGCCGAAGCCAAGTGGGGCTACACGGTGCCGGCGGCAGGCGACTTCGACGGCGATGGCCTGCCCGACATCGTCATCAATTCCATCTGGGGCGAGATCCTCTGGTATCGCAACATCGGCACCCGCCAGCAGCCCAAGCTGGCCGCGGCCCAGCGGGTGGAAGTGGCCTGGAAAGGCACGCCGCCTAAGCCAGCCTGGAACTGGTGGGAGCCGAAGGGCCAGTCGCTCGTTACCCAGTGGCGCACCAGCCCCATGCTGTTCGACGTGAACGGCGATGGACTGAACGACCTGGTGATCCTCGATCACGAAGGCTACCTTGCCTGTTTTGAACGATTCCGCGATGCCCAAGGTAAGCTGAGCCTCAAGCCGCCGCAGCGGATCTTTTGCGACGAGGATGGACAGCCACTCCAGTTGAACGCAAGCCGCGCCGGCAAGAGTGGCCGCCGCAAGTTGGTCTTGGCCGATTGGGATGGCGATGGCCGTACTGACCTGCTGCTCAACGGCATGAACGCCGAGTTCTGGCAGAACGTAGGCACCGATGGCCAGTGGCGGTTCCGCAACGTCGGGGCCGTATCACAGCAGCGGCTGGCTGGCCACACCACGTGCCCAACGGCCGCCGACTTCGATGGCGATGGTCGCCCCGATCTGATTTTGGGTGCCGAGGATGGCTTCTTCTATTACCTGCCGAACCCTCGGGGGGTGCCCACCTCAAAAGCCGCATCAGCGCAGTAGCGCGCGATGCCGCCCAGGCATTTGCACGCCCCCCCAAAGCAAGCTGGCACCCACCTCTTCCATGCTGCATCGAAAGTCGCTGATGCAACGACGCTGAGCCTTTGCGGTGTCGGCGGCGTAGACTTTAACGTGTATCAATTTGCAGACGCTGTCGCTTTTTTAAGCAGTGAGTGTCGCGTTTTTGAGACGACAGGGTGGCGGCGTAGCAGGCTGGTAGACATGCGACCGCTTGCAGATTCTGCCAGGTTGGCAGCGAACCTCGAGCGGTCGTTGCAAGTCCTTAAATTACGCCGGCTGCAAGCCGTAAGTTTTGCCATTTTTGCCGAATTGTTACTCCGGCATGCACCTTGCAATACTCCCCAGCAACCAACGCTCACTCGGCGGATGCCGAACGACTTTTGAGGTGGATCATGGCTGCAATCTTTCATCCAGTGCAGATTGCCAAGCGGCTTGTTGCCGCCGATGGGTATCTCGAAATGGGGATGCCCGCCCAGGCGCTGGAGCGGTTGCAGCCGCTGTCGACGGAAGGTCCGTTCGGCGGTTTGGTGGCATACATGCGCACGCACGCCTTGAGAACGCCGGAAGGCTCCCCGGCCGCGTCGTCGGCCTTGGAAGCCGCCGCGAAAGAGTTGCCTGAGCCCTACGCCAAGGCAATCTGGTTTGAACTCAGCGAGTGCTATCGCCGCGCTGGCTTCACCACCCACGCGGTCAACTCGCTGGGGTCCGCTCGCGGTGCGTCCGGCACACCTGCCCCTGGTGCCGGAGAGAAGTTGTAAGCCAGTGGCTACTGCTCAAAGGCGAAGATCCGCCGCCAGTCACGCTTCATACTGATGACGTGCCAACCATCGCGGCGGGCTTCATCCATCAGGCTATTGGGAAACGGGCCCACTTTCGAGTCGGGCCCGTAATCGTATTCCCGCTCACCGTCGTCGTGATGAACCAGCATCATCAGCCGCGCGCCCTCCCTTGCCGCGGTCCACTCCAGCATCTGGCGATCGCCCGTTGAATTGCCAAAGACCGCTACTGGTCGCCGGCCGATCATCAGGTTGATGCCCTCAGGCTTGCCGGGCCCATCATCGATCAGCAGGGCCTTAGGCAGCTTGACCAGTTCAGGCCGGCCATCCTTCGCGTACTTGAACCGAGTGCCTGCCGCGGAACCCACCACTTGCTCCGGCGGTACGCCGTACACCTTCTGAGCAAACGCGCGCACAAACTCTTGCCCACCGCCGGTAACGATGTACGTCCGGTAGCCGTTGGCCCGGAGATACTGCATCAACTCCAGCATGGGTTGATAAATCAGCTCGGTATACGGTCGCTTGAAGCGCGGATGCCGGGCCGTCTTGAGCCAAGCCCGCACCTCAGAGTGAAAGCTCTTCACACTCAGCCCCCGGTGCGTTTCAGCGACGATGGTGGCAAAGTCCTGGATGCTGAAGTCAGCCAGGGCCGCTTCGCCCTTATCCAGCAGCGATCGGAAAGGCTCGGTGGTGCGCCACTGGGGATGGCTCGGTTCCAAGGCTTTCACCCGCTGGGCCGCGAACACCACTTGCGTGTACAGCGGTTGCTCGACCCACAGCGTGCCGTCGTTATCGAACGTGGCGATACGTTCCTCGACCGGCACAAACTGCGGGCTGTCTTCAGTGGTCGTGACCCGCACAAACTCCACGATCGCCTGTTTATTGGGGCCGTCGTTCCAGGAGGGCAGTGGATCGTCGGCGGCCGCCAGTGCCGTCGGCATCCACGCCGCGGCGGCCAATAAGGCCACGATCAGCCGGGATGCCGCGATTCGCACGATCGTCTGCATGGCTTCACCTCCGGCAAGAGAGCGACGGACAGCCCCTGGAAAACCTGCCGCTTAGTGTACCGCGAGCGCGGGGGAGACCGTTTCAAAAATCGCAGCCGAGCGCGGCTGCTCTGCCTAGCGCATGGGAAGCGGCTGCCTGTGTTGTTTGCATTGCTCTGGGGGGCTGCTAGCGCCGCGCTGGTGGAGGTGCGCTGCCAGCCAAACGCAAACCAGAACTTGTCTTAGCGAGCAAAACCGCGGCGTTTCCGCAATAACACGGCTATAGGTGTCGCACGTCAAATGCATCATTGCGACCGCGCTGAAATTGTTGGCGCGCTGTTTGCATATCCACCGGCGTCCACGCTTGCCACGCACCCCACCGCTTTGCCAGCATGCCCCGCAAGTACACCCCGCCGCACGCAAAAGTATCGCATTGATTCAATGCGTCTTAACCATCACTCGCTACAAGCTCGGTAACGCGACCGTTACCGCCAATGTTTCACCAACTGTATACGAAAGTTGCCAACGATGAAGCACGGATTTCTGATCGACATGGATGGTGTGATCTACCGAGGTTCGCAACTGATTCCCGGTGCCGACCGGTTCATTGGGCGGCTGCGCGAACTCGATATTCCGTTCCTCTTTCTGACCAACAACAGCCAGCGAACGCGGCGTGACGTGGCCACCAAGCTGCGCCGCCTGGGCATCGACGCCCAGGAACAGCACATCTTCACCTGCTCGATGGCAACCGCCCGATTCCTGGCCGCCCAAAAGCCCGGCGGCACCGCGTTCGTCATCGGCGAAGGCGGCCTGCTGCACGCGCTGCACCGCAACGGCTACTCGATCGTGGATACCGATCCCGACTACGTGGTTGTCGGCGAAGGCCGCACCGTCACGATGGAGCAGGTGGAAGCGGCCGTGCGCATGATCGCCGGCGGGGCCAAGCTCATCGCCACCAACCTCGATCCCAACTGCCCCACGCAAGACGGCATCCGCCCCGGTTGCGGTGCCATCGTGGCCATGCTCGAAGCAGCAACGGGCGTTACGGCCTTTAGCCTGGGCAAGCCCAGCCCGATCATGATGCGGGCTGCACGCAAACAACTGGGGCTGGCCGCGGCTGAAACCACCATCGTGGGCGACACCATGGAGACCGACATCCAGGGCGGCGTGCAGATGGGGTATCGCACGATTCTCGTTCTCTCCGGCGGCACCAAGCTCGAGGACTTAAAGCACTACGCTTTT
>Ga0182738_1008135_pt1 | contig 10475 bp, 8 predicted proteins | sample eDN5th30CBELigMG_FD_128876 | JGI IMG/M metagenome (GOLD analysis project Ga0182738, IMG submission 128876) | Enriched Miracle-Growth compost microbial communities from Emeryville, California, USA - eDNA 5th pass 30_C BE-Lig MG (version 2)... ... | reverse complement strand
GGCGGGACGGATGCCTGGGTGCCTTCGAGGATCTTCAGCAGCGCCTGCTGCACGCCCTCGCCCGACACGTCGCGAGTGATCGACGGGTTCTCGCTCTTGCGGGCGATCTTGTCGACCTCGTCGATGTAGATGATGCCGGTCTCGGCGCGCTTGACGTCGTAGTCGGCGGCCTGGATGAGCTTGAGGAGGATGTTCTCGACGTCCTCACCCACGTAGCCGGCCTCCGTCAGTGCGGTGGCGTCGGCGATGGCGAAGGGCACGTTGAGCATCTTCGCGAGCGTCTGCGCGAGGTAGGTCTTGCCACAACCGGTGGGGCCGAGAAGCAGGATGTTGGACTTCGCGAGTTCGACCGTCTCACCGCGGGAGTCGCGGCCCTTGTCGCCGGCCTGGATGCGCTTGTAGTGGTTGTAGACCGCGACCGCCAGGGTGCGCTTGGCGGCGTCCTGGCCGATCACGTAGTTGTCGAGGAAGTCGCGGATCTCGGCCGGCTTGGGCAGCTCGTCGAGCTTGACCTCGCTGGTCTCGGCCAGCTCCTCCTCGATGATCTCGTTGCAGAGATCGATGCACTCGTCGCAGATGTAGACACCGGGGCCCGCAATGAGCTTCTTGACCTGCTTCTGGCTCTTTCCGCAGAAGGAGCACTTGAGCAGATCTCCGCCGTCACCGATACGTGCCATCAGTCAGGTCCCTACTTCCTCGTGTGCGTGCAACCGGTCCCGCAACCACCACACGGGGCGGTCCCGGGGAGCGGGCCCTTTGATCGACCGTACCCGGATGTCGGCGCGCAGGTCGACCGGTTCTGCGCGTTTCCGGTCATATTTGTACAGCACAACATGTGTCGACGATCACAGTCCCGGCGTCGGCGGCTCCGGAAGACACCGTGTCTCCCGGAACCGCCTGCGACGTTCTACTTCTGGGCCGAGAGCTTCCGGTACTCGAGGACCCGGTCGATCAGACCGTATTCGACGGCCTGCTCCGCCGTGAGGATCTTGTCCCGATCGGTGTCCTTGCGGATCTGCTCGGGATCCTTGCCGGTGTGCTTCGAGAGCGTGTTCTCCATGAGGGTACGCATGCGCTCGATCTCGGCGGCCTGGATCTCGAGGTCGGAGACCTGACCCTGGATGCCACCCGTCGCGGGCTGGTGGATGAGCACGCGAGCGTTGGGCAGCGCCAGACGCTTGCCGGGGGTGCCGGCGGCGAGCAGGACGGCCGCGGCGGACGCTGCCTGACCGAGGCACACCGTGGTGATGTCGGCGCGGACGTACTGCATGGTGTCGTAGATCGCCATGAGCGAGGTGAACGAACCACCGGGCGAGTTGATGTACATGGTGATGTCGCGGTCGGGATCGAGCGACTCGAGCACCAGCAGCTGAGCCATCACATCGTTGGCGGACGCGTCGTCGACCTGGACGCCGAGGAAGATGATGCGCTCTTCGAACAGCTTGTTGTACGGGTTGGATTCCTTGACGCCGTAGCTCGAGTGCTCGATGAACGACGGGAGGATGTAGCGGTTCGCGGGCGAGGCAGGAGCGGCGCCGCCGAGCTGGCGCGGATCGAACATGTTGGTCATCGCTTCTCCAAGAATTCGGTGGGGTAAGGGCAGATCGGGCCGGGACCTAGTTGCCGGTGCCGCCGGCCTGCTGCGCCCGGGAGACGACGTGGTCGACGAAACCGTATTCGAGCGCCTGCTGCGCCGTGAACCAGCGGTCGCGGTCGGAGTCCTTGGTGATCTGCTCCACCGACTGGCCCGTGTGCTCCGCGATGAGCTCGGCCATCTCGCGCTTGGTGTGTGCGAACTGCTCCGCCATGATCGCGATGTCGCTCGCCGTACCACCGATGCCCGCGGACGGCTGGTGCATCATGATCCGCGCGTGCGGGAGCGCGTAACGCTTGCCCTTGGTGCCGGCGGAGAGCAGGAACTGACCCATCGAGGCGGCGAGGCCCATCGCGAAGGTCGCGACATCGCACTCGACGAACTTCATCGTGTCGTAGATCGCCATACCGGCGGTGACCGAACCGCCCGGCGAGTTGATGTACAGGGAGATGTCGCGGGTGGGGTCCTCGGCCGACAGCAGAAGGATCTGCGCGCACAGCTTGTTCGCGATGTCGTCGTCGACCTGGGTGCCCAGGAAGATGATGCGCTCGCGGAGCAGGCGTTCGTACACCGAGTCGCTGAGGTTCAGCCCAGCGGTGGCCGAGGTCATCGCGGGACCGATGGATGTCGCCGGATTCTGAGGAGTCACGGGTACCTGCCTTCTCGTCGATCGTGGGTTGCTGACACTGACACTAACGAAACGGGGCGGCACCGGATGCCCGGTGCCGCCCCTCTTCGCTGAAAGCGGAAATTCGTGCCCCTGGGGTTTCGAATCTCCGTGGGTCGTCCGACTACTCGGAGGCCGAGTCCTCGGTGGTCTCCGCCTCGGCGTTCTCGCCCTCGGCGTCGTCGTCCTTCTTGGTGCCGAACAGCTCGGCGGTGTCGACGGTCGCACCCGTGGTGTCGGTCACGTTGGCGCGATCGACGACGGTGCCGAGTGCCTTGCCGCGGCGGACGTCGGCGAAGACGGCACCGAGCTGGTTGGCCTGGCTGATCTGCTGGATGAACTGCTCCGGCGGGATGCCGTAGCGCTGCGCCTGGAAGAAGATGCGCTCGGTCAGCTCCTGCTGCTCGACCGTGGTGTTCTCCGCCTCGGCGATCGCATCGAGGAGCAGCTGGGTCTTCACCGAACGCTCGGCGGACTCGCGTGCTTCCTTGTCGAACTCCTCGCGGCTCGTACCCTGGGCCTCGAGCAGCTCGTTCAGCTTGGTCTCGTCGTGATCGAGCTCGTGGATCGCGTCGTGCAGCGCGCTGTCGACCTCGGCCTGGACGGCGGCCTCGGGGACCGGGATCTCGACGGTCTCGAGGAGAACCTCGAGGACCTTGTCGCGGATCTGGCCGGCCTGCTCGACCTGCTTGACGCGCTGGACGCGCTCGCGGAGGTCGGCCTCGAGCTCGCCGATGGTGTCGAACTCGCTCGCGAGCTGCGCGAACTCGTCGTCGGCCTCGGGCAGCTCACGCTGCTTGACGGTGTTGACCTTGACGGTGACGACGGCTTCCTTACCGGCGTACTCGCCGGCGACCAGCGTCGAGGTGAACTCCTTCGACTCGCCGGCGGACAGGCCGATGATCGCCTCGTCGAGTCCGTCGATGAGCTGGCCGGAGCCGACCTCGTGCGACAGGCCCTCGGTGGCGGCCTCGGGAACCTCGTTGCCGTCGACCGTCGCGGACAGGTCGATGGAGACGAAGTCGCCGTCCTGCACCGGACGCTCGACGCCCGTCAGGGTGCCGAAGCGCTGACGCAGCGACAGAAGCTGCTCGGCGATGTCCTCGTCGGTGATCTCGACGGGATCGACGGTGACGGCGATCTCGGAGAAATCGGGGAGGGTGATCTCGGGACGGACGTCGACCTCGGCGGTGAACGCCAGCTCGACGTTGTCCTCGAGCTTGGTGACGTCGATCTCGGGCTGGCTGATGACCTTGACGTCGTTCGCGGTCACGGCCTCGCTGTAGCGGCTCTGGATGGCCTCGTTGATGACCTGGTCCAGAACGGCGCCGCGGCCGACGCGAGCCTCGAGGATCTTGCGAGGAGCCTTACCGGGGCGGAAGCCCGGGATGCGGACCTGGCCGGCGAGGGCCTTGAAAGCGCGGTCGAAATCAGGCTGGAGCTCCTCGAAGGGCACCTCAACATTGATACGGACTCGCGTCGGGCTCAGCTGCTCGACGGTGCTCTTCACGGACATGCTCCTTCTGTCGTGCTCTCTTGTCGGTCGTTCGTGTCACTACTGAGCGCGCTGACGCTGTTCGATCTGGTCGGGATGACAGGATTCGAACCTGCGACCCTCCGCTCCCAAAGCGGATGCGCTACCAAGCTGCGCCACATCCCGGTCGTGAAGGCACCGCATCCGACCGCGGGACCCATCGCAGAATCCTACGGCCCCCCGATTATGAAATCCAAAGCGAGGTCCGGTACAGTCTCATCTCGCAAGCCGCAGCACCGGTCGACACCGGCGCCGCAGCCGCAACGGGGATGTAGCTCAATGGTAGAGCCCCAGTCTTCCAAACTGGCTACGCGGGTTCGATTCCCGTCATCCCCTCCACGGAGGAAGCCCGCCGGGTGCGCACAGCACCGGCGGGCTTCGTCGTTCCGGAGCGTCGCCCGACGTCCGGTTTCCGGCAGGTGACATGCACATTTCTGGACACATCGTCCCGAGGGGTGTCATCATGCCGTCGAGGTTGAGAAGCAGCCCCGCCACAGGTCGTCCGAATGCGACCTCGGCTGCAGTCCACTCCGGTTCGACTCGCATCGGCCTCGGCCCTCGGCCCTTCTCGTCCGGCCCCGTCTCGGCCCGACCCGCCCACCCGCATTCCGACGACCGCACGTACCACCGCGTCGCCCATCCCCGTCGTGTCCCTCGAGCGGACGCGACCGCGAACCGGTGGGGCGTCGTCGGATGACACCGCAGGGGGTGTCGAGGGACCGGCCTCGCCCCACCTCCGGCCGGAGTCGGGAACGACTCCGGCCGGTCCCCTGTCCCCCACCGAACGCCGTTCTCCGGTGTGAAATCCGAGTATCGTCGTCTCACCCCCGTAGGTCAGCGGTCGGTCGAGAAAGCGCCGGCGTCTCGGACGGCGCCGGCTGTACCGACGGCGCCTCGCTATGCAGGGAGGCAACGATGCCTCGGTGGCACAGACCGAATCCCGAATCGCCTGCGGCCGCCGCGGGCGCCGGACACGGCCTCCCGACATCCGCTCCGACCGTCGGCGTCGAGGAGGAGTTCTTCCTCGTCGACCCCACCTCCGAACGGCTCACCGCGAGCAACGACCTCGTCGTGGCCGCCGCTGCCCGACTCGGACTCGACATGGACTACGAACTCAAACGCACCCAGGTCGAGGTGAACACGCCGGTCTGCCACAACTCGACCGAACTGCGCGCGCGTGTCGTCGAAGGCCGGACCATCGCAGCCGCGGCCGCGCGGGAGGCGCACGTGGGTCTGCTCGCCTCGGGTGTCTCGCCCACGCTCCAACAGCTCGCGTCCGTGACGGATGTGCCGCGCTACCGGACGATGGCCGAGCGGTACGGACGTCTCGTCGAGGAGCAGGAGGTCTGCGGCTGCCACGTCCATGTCGGTGTCGCGGACCACGAGACCGCCGTTCTGGTGTGCAACCACGTCAGGGTGTGGTTGCCCACCCTGCTGGCCGCGACGGCCAACTCGCCCCTCCATCGGGGCCGCGACACCGGGTACGCCAGTTGGCGGGCGATCATGGCCTCCCGGTGGCCGTGCGCGGGCCCTCCCCCACGGTTCACGTCGGCGGAGCACTACGACGCGATCGTCGCCATGATGATCGACAGCGGCAATATCCTCGATCCGGGCATGGTCTATTGGGACGTGCGTCCCTCGGCGCATCTGCCCACCGTCGAGGTGCGGGTGAGCGACGTCCCGGCGACGGTCGACGAAACGGTTCTCCTGGCGATGCTCGTCCGCGCGCTCGTCGCTACCGCCGAACGGGAGGTCCGGGAGGGCATCGCTGCTCCCCCGGTCGCCGACGAGATCGTCCACGCCGCCTATCTGTGTGCCGCGCGCGAGGGGTCGACCGGACGTGCCGTCGACGTGTTCACCGGGCGGCCCACCACCGCGCAGCAGTCCTTCCGCGCATTCCTCCGGTACCTCGGCCCACAACTCGAGGAGACCGGCGACCGCCGGTGCGCGGTGGCGATGTGGGAGGCGATCCTCGCCCGCGGCACCGGGGCGATGCTGCAGCGACGCGCGTTCGCCCGCCGTCACGCCGTCGCCGACGTCGTCGGTGCCCTGCGCCGGGCGTTCGTCGACGGACCGCAGACTCCTCCCCTGTCCGGCGGCGCCCACCCCGCCCCGGACGTCCCTGCGCTCTGATCCCGCGACCTGCCGTTTGGAGGTCCTTTCCTCGGGTATTCGCGACCACACGAGCCACGACGAGGGAGCACGTATGCGCGCGATGGTCTATCGCGGCCCGTATCGGGTCCGCGTCGAAGAGAAGGACATTCCCCGGATCGAGCATCCCAACGACGCCATCGTGCGCGTCGAGTTGGCGGCGATCTGCGGTTCCGACCTGCACCTCTACCACGGGATGATGCCCGACACCCGCGTCGGTACGACCTTCGGCCACGAGTTCGTCGGGGTGGTCCACGAGGTCGGTCCGTCGGTGCAGAGCCTGAAACCCGGCGACCGGGTCATGGTCCCGTTCAACGTCTTCTGCGGGTCGTGCTTCTTCTGCGCGCGCGGCCTCTACTCCAACTGCCACAACGTCAACCCCAACGCCACTGCGGTAGGCGGCATCTACGGCTACTCGCACACCTGCGGCGGCTACGACGGCGGCCAGGCCGAGTTCGTGCGGGTGCCGTTCGCCGACGTCGGCCCCACGATCGTGCCCGACTGGATGGACGGCGAGGACGCCCTGATGCTCACCGACGCCCTCGCGACCGGCTACTTCGGTGCACAGCTGGGTGACATCGTCGAGGGCGACACGGTCGTGGTCTTCGGCGCCGGACCGGTGGGCCTGTACGCGGCGAAGTCCGCCTGGTTCATGGGCGCCGGCCGGGTGATCGTGATCGACCATCTCGAGTACCGGCTGGAGAAGGCCCGCACCTTCGCGCACGCCGAGACCTACAACTTCGCGGAGTACGACGACATCATCGTCCACCTGAAGAAGATCACCGGTCATCTCGGGGCGGACGTCGCCATCGACGCCGTCGGCGCGGAGGCCGACGGGAACTTCCTGCAACACGTCACGGCCGCGAAGCTGAAGATGCAGGGGGGCTCGCCGGTCGCGCTGAACTGGGCCATCGACGGTGTCCGCAAGGGCGGCACCATCTCGGTGATGGGCGCCTACGGCCCGATCTTCAGTGCCGTGAAGTTCGGCGACGCACTCAACAAGGGCCTGACGCTGCGGATGAACCAGTGCCCCGTCAAACGCCAGTGGCCGCGACTGTTCGAACACGTCCGCAACGGCTACCTGAAACCGAACGACATCGTCACGCACCGCGTCCCGCTCGAACACATCGCGGAGGCCTACCACATGTTCTCGTCGAAGCTCGACGGGTGCATCAAGCCGATCATCGTCGCCGATGGGAGCTGAGGAGGACCACCATGGCCTACACGGCAGACAAGCCCGAACCGCCCGAGACCCCCGACCAGCTGCGGGCCCGCATCCCCGGGTGGGGAGTCGATCTGGATCCGCGCGACCGTCCGTCGGTGCCGAAGGAACGCTTCGCGCCCGAGGCGACCGGTGCGCACTGGGACTTCCCCGAACGCCAGCCGGGACACGAGACCCGCGAACGTTCGATCGAGCACGCCTTCGTCACGCCGGTCTTCGGCACCACGGCGCCGCTGAAGGGACTGTCCGGTGTCGTGCGCAGGCACGCCTACCGTCGGTACAGCGAGGGTCGCGCCGCGCACTGGTTGCTCCTGATCGGCGCCGACCGTATCGACGTCGCCGAGAGCCGGGTGCGGGCGCTGCTTCAGGGCCGTCCCGACAATCCGGTGACCGAGAGCGGCCTCCGGGCGGAGATCACCGCGCACGGTGGGGCGTCGCGACGTCGGAGTTCGCGTGCCGACGTCAATCACCAGTGGCTCGATCCGCTCGTCTCCGGTGCACCGTGGATCACCGCGGCGGGTCTGGGCGCAGTGGCGGTCGGACGTTGGAGGGGGCGAGCGCGGAGGTGAGGACCGGCACGTGGGGACATCCCGAATCCAGCAACGACGTGTCACCTTTTCGACTCGATAGTGCAAAGCGAGAGTCAAGCGCGGGTGTGGGTCGTTCACGATATGAGACCGTCCCTGTTGTGAAGGACACCTCCGACGACCTCGCCCGGGACTGCTCCCCCGGCTCCTCGGTCGTCGCCGCCGTCCTTCTCGACGCCACCCCCGACTGGGATCGGGTCGCGGCGGTGCTCGCGCCGGGCAACCACGAATCGCCCAGCTTCCGGCACCGCGTGGTGGAACTGCCGTTCGGTCTCGACCCGCCGCGCCGCACCGGGCATCCGGACTCGGATCCGCCCTGGCATCTCGAGCGGGTCGAGCTACCCGCCCCGGCGAGCTTCGAGGAGGTACTCACCTACGCCCGGACCGCACCCGACCCCGCCGGTCTCCGGCACCCACGCTGGGAACTGACCCTGCTCGACGGCCTCGACGGCGGCCAGTCGGCACTGGTGATCCGCCTGCGCCATCTCGACTCCGTGCCGGCTCCCGGGCAGTCCGATTCCATGTTGTCGTGGGCGAAATCGGTATCCGAGCAGAGCGCCGAGTCGTTCCGCACCGCCGCGCACGTGTTCACCTCGCTGGGCACCGGACTGATCAACGCCCTGCTCGGACGTACCGGCGACCGCGAGGAACCCGCACCCCGCGCCCCGCGACTGCACGTGCTCGACGCGGATCTCGGCGCCCTGCGTCACGCCTGTGAACGCGCGGGCTGTCGCGTGACAAGCGGGTTCTCCGCTGCGATGCTCCTCGCGTGCAGCGAGTACCGACGGCGACACGGTCGCTCGATCGACGGCCTGCGCGTCGTCGTCCCCGGACCGGACGGCGGGGCGGTGCCCATGGCACCCGAGGATGCGGCCGACCTCCAGGCGATGGACCCGGTCGATCTGATGCGGCGCATCGACATCTCGTTCCCATCCTCCGCCGGGGCACAGGCCGACATCGCCGTCGGTCCGCGGGACGTGGTGGTGTCCACGCTCCCCGGTTCCCACGCGCCGCTCTACGTCGGCGGCGCGAAGATCGAGCGGTACTACGGCTTCGGCGCGGCCGACTGCGCGATGATGACCGCGTCGGCAATGTCCTACCGCGACACCTGCTGCATGGGCCTGACGGTGGACCCCACGGTCGTCCCCAACCGCGATTCGTTCGATTCGTGCCTGCACGAAGGGATGCGCGCCGTCCTCGGGGAGTGACTCCCCGCGTCGGTACGCTGGAGAACAGGACCCTCCCCCACCGGAAGGATCGGGCCGTGGAACTTCTGCTCATCCTCGCCGCCGTCGGTGCCGTGGTGTACTTCGTCTCCCGCTCCCAGAAGAGCACCACCCGTCACCGCACCGTCACCCTCGACGACGCCAAGGCCGACGCACGGCAGGCGATCGAGCGTCTCGGCGGCCAGATCTACAACCTGACCGGCACCGACGACGCCTCGCGTCAGGCGCTGGCGGACGCATCCGAGCGCTTCACCGCCGCCGGCTCCCAGATCGAGCAGGCGAACTCGCCGATGCAGGCGCGTCTCGCGAAACAGACCGCGCTCGAAGGTCTGTACTACATCCACGCCGCGCGCCTGGCGATGGGCATGGACCCGGGGCCGGAGATCCCGACGCTCGACGGGCAGAAGTCCGCCGGCGAGGTCACCGAGAAGCGCACCGTCGATTTCGAGGGTCGCACCATCGCCGCATCGCCGTCACCGTCCTCCGCGACACCGAACTACTACCCCGGTGGCCGCGTCGCGGGCCGGCCCGTCCCTGCGGGCTGGTATTCGGAGCCGTGGTGGAAACCCGCGCTGGTGGCGGGCGCGTGGGGCGTCGGCTCGATGCTGCTCTTCTCGACGATGTTCGCCGGGATGGCCGGTGTCCCCTACGACGCACAGGCATTCGAATCCGGTGTCGGTGATCCGTCCGCGGAGACAGGTGCGGGCGACGACTTCGGCGGTGGTGACGAGTACGGCGGGGGCGACGAGTTCGGAGGCGGTGACGACTTCGGTGGCGGCGACTTCGGTGGCGGCGACTTCGGTGGCGGCGACGGCGGCGGATTCGATTTCGGGGGCTTCGATTTCTGATCCGGGTCAGCTCGGCTGACAGACCGGGCACCAGAACAGGTTCCGCGCCTGCATGACCGAGTGCAGAACGGGAGTCCCGCAGATCCGGCAGGGTTCGCCGGCACGGCGATAGACGTACGTGCGGGGCCTGTTCTTGGCGTAGGCCGGCGCGCCGTGGTCGTGTTCGGGTCGCACGACGTGCATGCGCCCGTGCTTCACACCGACATTCATCAGCTCGACGAGGTCGGCCCAGATCGCGTCGAACTCACTGCGGGACAGCTTGTTTCCCGGACGTTCGGGGTGGATGCCGTGACGGAAGAGCACTTCTGCGCGGTAGACGTTGCCGACGCCGGCGATGACGGCCTGGTTCATGAGCAACGCGCCGATCGCGGTGCGTGATCTGCCGATACGGAGCCACGCCCGCTCGGGATCGGCGTCGGGTCGCAGCGGGTCGGGACCGAGCCGGGCCTCGATCGCCTCGACCTCGCCGGGGGTGAGCACTTCGCACGCTGCCGGACCCCGCAAATCGCTGCCGTGGCGCGTACCGATCATCCGCATCCGCACCTGTCCGACCGGTTCGCCGAGCGGCAACTCGCGGTCGGTGAACTCACCGTAGATGCCGAGATGCACGTGGACGGCGAGACCGCCCTCGTAGTGATGGAAGAGG
>Ga0182738_1008134_pt1 | contig 10476 bp, 9 predicted proteins | sample eDN5th30CBELigMG_FD_128876 | JGI IMG/M metagenome (GOLD analysis project Ga0182738, IMG submission 128876) | Enriched Miracle-Growth compost microbial communities from Emeryville, California, USA - eDNA 5th pass 30_C BE-Lig MG (version 2)... ... | reverse complement strand
CGGCGGCCACGGCCGCGGCCGAGCCGGCGCTGGAGCCGCCGGTGGCGCGCGGGGGCTGCGGCGACAGGGGGTTGACCGGCCGCGGATGGGTCAGGTTGAGGTTGCCCAATGCGAATTCGGTGGTGCGGGTCTTGCCGACGACGAGCGCGCCCTGGGCCTGCAGGGCGCCGACCACCGGCCCCTGCGCCAGCTCGGCGGCGTCGATCGGCAGGCGGGTGCCGGCGCCGGTGGGCATGCCGTCCACGGCGAACAGGGCCTTGGCCGCGACCGGCACGCCTTCGAGCAGGCCGGCGCGGCGGTCGGCGGCCGCCTCTTGCTGGTCTTCGGGCAGGCCGGCGCGGCCGCCCGGCGCGGCGTCGCGCTCGCGCCGGCCGCGGGCTTCGCTGCGCAGGGCGGCCGCCTCGTCCAGGTGGTCGAAGGCATGCAGTTCGCGGTCGCCGGCCGCCGCGCGGGCCAGCGTCTCGCGGACGATGCGCACGCGTTCGGCTTGCGGCAACGGCCCGCCCGCCGCGCCTTCGCGTCCAGTTTCCCGCTCAGCCATGCCGCAACTGGCTTTCCGCCGGCAGCTTCGCGTAGTAGTCCGCCAACTGCCCCGGCAGCGTCACCCATACATCGTCGCGGTGGCGCAGGATGTGCTGCAGCGCCTTGCGCAGCCGCGCGGCGCGGAAGGGCTGGCCCATGATGAAGGAATGCAGGGAGATGGCGCACACCAGCGGCGCGTCCTGGGACCGGTCCAGCATTTCGTCGAAGTTGTCGACGATCATGTCCGCGTAGTCGATGGCGGTGTTGTGGCGGTAGACCACGGCGGGCTGGTCGTTGAGCTCGATGGGGTAGGGCACGGCCAGTATCCGGCCCTGTCCCTGGCCGGCGCGCACCCAGAAGGGCTGTTCGTCGCAGATGCCCCAGTCCAGCATGTACTGGTAGCCGGATTCGCCCAGCAGGTCGGTGGTGCGGTCGCTGGGGGTCAGGTAGGGGCTCAGCCAGCCCTTGGGGCGCACGCCGTCGGCGCGCGTCATGTGCGCGGTGACTTCGTCGATCATGGCGCGCTCCTGCTCGGCACTCATGTCGATCTGCCGTTCGGCGTTGGAGCGGCCGTGCGCGATCAGTTCGTCGCCGCGCTCGCGGTGGGCGGCGATCAGCTGCGGGCAGTGCTCGTAGTTGGCGGTGTTGGCGATCACCGCCGCGGGCAGCCCCAGTTCGCGGAACAGCTCGATCAGGCGGAAGCCGCCGATGCGGTTGCCGTATTCGCGCCACAGCCAGCTGCGCTGGCTCCAGGGCTGGGTGGCGCGGTCCAGGTCGACGCCGCAGGGCACGCCGTAGGGGAAGTGCTCGATGTTGATGGCGACGTAGACGGCCAGCCGCTTGCCGTCCGGCCAGGCATATTGGGGCCGGCTCCAGATGTCGGAATAGGGAAACCGGTCGTGCGATGCGAGCATGCTGTGCTCCTCCTGATGCTTGGGCGGGTTTACTGGACGACGATGCCGGCCTGCTTGATGACGGCGCTCCACTTGTCCTGCTCGGCGCGCAGGAAGCCGGCGAACTCGGCCGGCGTGTTGCCGACGGCCTCGGCGCCCTGGCCCAGCAACTGCTCGCGCGCTTCGTCGGTGCGCAGGCCTTGGGCCACGGTGGCGGCCAGCTTGTCGGCCACGGCGGGATCCATGCCGCCGGGGCCGAACAGGGCGTACCAGGCGTTGACCTCGAAGCCGGGCACGCCGGCCTCGGCCACGGTGGGCAGCTCGGGCAGGCTCTGCGAGCGGCCGGTGCTGGACACCGCCAGGGCGCGCAGCTTGCCGGCTTTGATGTGGCTGATGACCGAGGGCAGGTTGGCGAACATCATGTCGATCTGGCCGCCCAGCAGGTCGCTGACCGCGTTGGCGTCGCCGCGGTAGGGCACGTGGACGATGCTGGTGCCGGTGACGTGGCGGAACAGCTCGCCGGCCAGGTGGGGCACGGTGCCGTTGCCCGAGGTGCCGTAGGTGTAGGCGCCGGGCTTGTCCTTGATGAGCTGCAGCAGGCCCTTGACGTCCTCGGCCGGGACCTTGGGGTTGAGCACCAGCACCAGCGGCACGTTGGCCACGATGGTGACGGGGGTGAAGTCCTGCTTGTAGTCGAAGGGCAGCTTTTCGTAGACGAAGGGGGCGACGGCGTGGGTGGAGATCGAGCCCATCAGCAGGGTGTAGCCGTCGGGCGCGGACTTGGCCACGGCGTCGGCGCCTATCATGCCGCCGGCGCCCAGGCGCTGCTCGACCACGAAGGTGCCGCCCAGCCGGTCGGCCAGTAGCTTGGCGCTCAGGCGGGCCAGGTAGTCGTTGGTGCCGCCGGCCGAGAACGGCGAGATCACCCGCGCCGGCTTGCTGGGATAGTCGGCCGCCTGCGCCGCGGCGCCCAGCGCCATGCTGCACGACAGCAGCAGCGAGCCTAGAATCGGATGCGTTTCGAACATAATATTTCCCCTTTCTGCACAAGGACTTGTGAGTGTCTATCGTGATGTCGGCCGTGCTTGACCGTCTTTCCAGTGTGCCGGCTGCTGCGGGGCACCACAAACGATTCTTCCTGCGCGCAGGCTCAGTTTTTCTCATGGCTGCGGGCCGGCGATGAGGCGCAATCTCCCGCCCCTGCTGGCGCTGCGGGCGTTCGAGGCGGCCGGCCGGCACGGCAGTTTTTCGGCCGCGGCCGATGAGCTGGCGGTGACCCAGGGCGCGGTCAGCCGGCAGGTGCGCATCCTGGAGGACTACCTGGGCATGCCGCTGTTCGAGCGGCAGGTGCGCGGGGTGGCGCTGACGGCGGCGGGGCGGCGCTACCTGGCCATGGCCTCGTCGGTGTTCGACCTGATCGAGGCCGGCGACGTGCGCCAGGCGTCCGGGCAGACCTCGCTGTACCTGAACGTGCTGCCGTCCTGCGCGACGCTGTGGCTGTCGTCGCGGCTGGTCGAGTTCACCCGCCGCTATCCGCGCATCCGCCTGCACGTGGCGACGTCCCAGGACGCGGCCGATTTCAAGCGCGACCGCATCGACCTGGCGCTGCGCGTGGGCCGGCTGCCGGGGCACCGCGCCGGCCCGGGCGACGCGCCCTTCACCGTGGAGATGGTCGAGGACTGGAACGGCATCGAGGCGGTGCCGCTGTGGCAGGAGACCATCGCGCCGGTGTGCAGCCTGCGCTTCGCCGAGCTGCACGGGCCTTTCGACGGCGTCGAGGACCTGCGCCGCGTGCCGCTGATCCACAACGCCAGCCGCCCGGACTGGTGGTACGCCTGGCTGCGCGCGCAGTCCGGCCGCAGCCGCCTGCCGCGCGGCGGCATCAGCGTGGGGCAGCGCTTCCTGGCGGTGCTGGCCGCGCGCGAGGGGCAGGGCGTGGCCTGCGTGCCGACGGCGGACATCGAGCTGCTGGACTGGCGCGACGAGCTGGTGCGGCCCTATCCGGGCGAGGTGCCTACGGGCGACGCCTACTACCTGCTGTACCGCCAGGACACGGTGCGCAAGACGGAGATCGAGGCCTTCTGCGGCTGGCTGCAATCGCTGCGGCCGGCGCGCGGGCAGGCGGCGGCCCGGGCAGGTCGCGGGGCCGACGCGGGCGAAGGATCCTAGACCGCCGCTACGGTCGCGGGGGTTTCAAGCCGCTTGACTGTTGCGCCGCACGCGGCCGGCGGCGCGCCCGCGCCGCTTGCGCAGCCAGATCATCACGCCGGTGACCGACAGCGCCGCCGTCGCCAGCCCGATCAGGCCGGCGAGGATCCGGTAGGGCAGGCCGAAGACGTGCGCCATGTGCAGGGCGCCCAGCCAGTTGCTCAGGGTGTCGCCGGCCTCTCCGCGCGTGGGCAGGTAGATGCCGCGCCGCTCGCCGCCGGCGGCGTCGATGAGGATGGCGGTGTTGCCGACGCGGCGGCGCAGGTCGGCGTCGCTGTGGACCAGGTAGGCGTACAGGCCGCGCCGGCGGTCCAGCATGAGCAGCTCCTCGCCGTCCACGACGAAGCCGCGCTCGCGGGCCAGCCGGGCCATCTCGCGCCGGGCGGCCTGGTGCGCGGCGCGCCAGTCCAGCCCCGGCCGGGCGATGGGCGCGGGCAGCACGGGCGCCTGGCGCCAGGAGGTGTCGAAGGGCAGGAAGAGCGACATCACCGGCTGGTAGACCGGGGCGCGCAGGTTGAACATGACGCTGGACCAGGCGTAGACCAGCAGCAGCGCCCACAGCCACAGGCCGAAGGCGCGGTGCAGGTCCAGCGTCAGGCGCGCCGGGCCCGCGCCGGGCTTGATCAGCCAGGCCGGCCGCCAGCCGCGCCAGAAGCCCGCGCGCCGGGCGCCGCGCGTGGGCAGGGTCAGGACCAGGCCGATGAAGCAGTCCAGCGTCCAGACCAGCGCGATCGCGCCCAGCAGCAGCTTGCCCCAGATGCCGGGCAAGGCCAGCTCGCAGTGGATGCGGTAGAGCATCGGCAGCAGGTCCTGACGCGCCAGCGACAGCCTGCCTTCCTGGCGAACGCCCAGCACGCGGCCGGTGTAGGGGTCGGCGAAGGCGTGCGTGGCGGCTGGCGCGGGCGTGCCCGCGCTTGTCTTGCCTGATCCGCTGGCTGCATCCGGCGCATCCGGCTTGTGCCGTGCCTCCCCCGGCCGCGGCGTCAGCCGCAGCGTTACCGCGTGCCCCGGCTCGCGCCGCAGCGGCACCTGGTCGACCAGGGCCCAGGCAAGCTGGCGCTGGACGGCCTCGCGCAGGGCGAAGGGGTCCATGGGGCCGCTGCCGTCGGCGGGCACGGCCACGCGCAACAGGGACGGGTTGAGCCAGGCGTCCAGCTCCTCCTCGAAGACCAGGACGGCGCCCGTGAGCCCCGTCACGCACAGGAACAGGGCCGTGAGCAGCCCCGCCCAGCGGTGCAGGCGCACCCAGACATGGCGCGCGGCCATGGTCATTGCCGCCCGATCCGGGGCGCTGCGCGGCCGGCTTCGCCGGTCGCCGCCGGCGCCTCGGGGATGGCTTCCATCCTAGTAGCGTGCGCGCAGCGTCAGCATCACCGCGCGCGGCTCGCCGAAGATGTTCTGCGAGCGCGGCGAGCTGATGGTCTGGTAGTACTTGCGGTCGAACAGGTTGGTCACGTGCAGCGCCGCGTCCAGGTGGCTGTTGATGTCGTAGCCCAGCTTGACGTCCACGGTGGCGTAGCCGCCCTGTTCCAGCCGCGCGCCGCCGTACTGCGGCAGCGACACATAGGTGCCGCTCTGCACGTTGACGCCGCCGCCCACGGTCAGGCGGTTCCACTGCCCGGGCAGGCGGTAGTCCGTCCACAGGCGGAACAGGTGGCGCGGCGACACCGCGGTGACGGGGGAGTCGTAGGCGGCGCCCTCGTCCACCCGGGTCTGCAGCCAGGTGTAGCCGGCGTAGACGTTCCAGCCCGGGCGGATTTCGCCGTTCAGCTGCAGCTCGACGCCGCGGTTGCGCGTCTTGCCGGTGGCGACGTAGAAGGTGGTGGAGTCGGGCGCCAGCGAGGCGCGGTTCTCGTCGCGGACCTGGAACACCGCCAGCGAGGCGTTGAGCGCGCCGTCCAGGAATTCACCCTTGACGCCGGCCTCGACCTGCTTGCCCTTCAGGGGCGCGAGCAGGCCGCCGTCCTCGGTGGCGTAGCCGTTCTGCGGCGAGAACACCTCCGAATAGCTGGCGTAGAGCGAGTAGCGGTCGTCCAGGTCGTAGATCAGGCCGACGTTGGGCGTGAACCTGGCGTCGTAGCGGGCGTCCTGCGCGGTCTCGCCCGCCAGGTTGCGCTGGGTGGAATCCAGGTCCCACCAGCTCAGGCGCCCGCCCGCCAGCAGCGTCAGGGGCTCGGCCAGGCGCAGCCGCAGGTTGGCGTACAGGCCCCACTGGCGGGTGCGGGCCTCGGCGCCGTTGTTGAAGGCGTAGTCCAGGCGGTCGAAGTCCGAGCGCGGGTCGGTGATGTCGATGGCCGGCGTCCAGTTCGGCGTCGGGTATTGCCACTCGTTGTCGAAGCGGGAATCGGTGAAGTTGGCGCCCAGCGTCGCGTGGTGCTCGCGGCCGAACAGGCGGAAGGGGCCGTCGGCGTAGGCGTCGTAGGAGGCCTGGCGCTGGCGCGTCGGCCCCTTGGCCGACATCAGCAGGACGAGGTCGTCGGCGACGTTGGCCGGGCCCCAGGCATAGGCCTGCTCGCGGTCCAGCTCGTGCTCGGCGTAGCGGCCCGACAGCTTGGCCGTCCAGCCGCCGGCCAGGCGGTGCTCCAGGTCGGCGAAGGCCTCGGTGGAGCTGAACTCGTCGCGGTTCCAGTCGGCGCCCAGGAAGGTCGAGCGCCGGATGTCGGCCAGGGAGAAGCTGGGCTGGCCGCCCGGGCCGATGCGCACATAGGCGGGGATGGACCACATCGAGGCGTGGATGTCGCGCTCCTGCCGGCTCGCGCCCACGGTCAGGGTGGTGCGCGCCGTGAAGTCGTAGGCCAGCGCGCCGTACAGCACCGAGTGCTCTTCGTGGGTCTTGTCGTAGAAGAAGCGCCGGTCCTGGTAGACGCCGACCAGCCGGCCGCGCAGCGAGCCGTCCTCGTTCAGGGAGCCGGTCAGGTCGGCCTGGGCGCGGTAGTTGTCCCAGGAGCCGGCCGACAGGCTGCCCTCGAAGCCGAAGTCGCGCTGCGGCCGCTTGTGCACCAGGTTGACGGCGCCGCCCAGGCCGCCGGCGCCGTTGTACAGGCCGGCCGGCCCCTTGAGCACTTCCACGCGGTCGTAGACGGCCAGGTCGCTGGAGGACAGCATGCGCCAGTCGTACTGGGTGGGGATGCCGTCGACCTGGTAGGAGGTGATGCTGAAACCCCGCGAATGGAAGATCGACCGGCTGTTGTCGCGCCGCTCCACCGAGATGCCCGGGGTGTTCTTCATGGCGTCGTCCAGGGTCTGCATGCCTTGCTGGACGATGCGGTCCTGGGCGACCACGTTGACCGACTGCGCGATCTGCCGCTGCGCGAGCGCCGTCTTCGAGCCGACGGCGATGGGCGGGTTGCGGCGCTCGCTTCCGGCCTGGCCGGTCACGGTCAGCGGGGCCAGCATGCTGACGGAGGCCGCCGGGCGCAGCGCGTAGTGGCGCGCGCCGGTCTGCTCGGCCACCAGGCCCGTGCCGGCCAGCAGCGCCGCGAAGCCTTCCTGCACCGAGTATTCGCCGCTCAGGGCCGGCGCCTGCCGGCCGGCCACCAGCGACGGCTCGAAGGACAGCGTGACGCGCATGGCGCCCGCGTAGTCGTTGAGCGCGTCCTCCAGGGACGCGGCCGATTGGCTGTGGGCGACGCGCTCGGCCGCCTGGGCCAGGGCCGGCAGCGGCAGGGCGGGCGCGAGCCCGAGGGCGGCGCACAGGGCCAGGCGGGCGGGCGAGAAGCGGGGGATCGGGGCGGGATGCGGCATGGTGCGGGCTTTCCTGGTTCGGACTGGGAGATCTACCCGTATGTCGAACGAGGAGGGCAAAACCCGTAATCCGTCCTTCGGCCGGCCTGCGCAGCGGGGCGGGATGCGGCCGGCGTGCAGGCGGTGGGATGCAGGCAGCGGGATGCGGGCGGGGCGCTCAGGCCGGCACGACCCGGGTCCAGAGCCGCGTGTAGCGGCGCACCGCGACCGGCAGCGCGTGCGCCAGGGTGTCCAGGGCGCCGGGGACGTCGTCCAGCAGGAACACCCCCGATACGCGCAGGTCCGCCACGGCCGGGTCGCACTGGACCCAGCCGTGCTGGTAGCGCGCCAGCTCGGCCAGGAAGTCGCCCAGGCGCATGCCGCGCGCCTTGAGCATGCCGTCGGACCAGCCGGCGGCGTCGTAGGCGGCGGCGGGCAGGGCGTGCAGCTCGCCGCCCGCGCCGACCCGGCAGCGCGTGCCGGCCTGCATGTCGGCGGCCGGGCCCCGCCAGGGCTCCACGCGCACGCTGCCGCGCTGGACGTCCAGCGTGGTGGCGCCGTCCAGCTGGCGCAGGACGAAGCGCGCCTGGCGGGCGGTGAAGCAGGCCTCGCGGCTGCGCACTTCCCAGGCGCCGCCGGCCGCGCCCGTGTCCAGGCACAGCTCGCCGGCCACCAGCGTCAGGCGCCGTTGGCCGTCGGCCTGCACCGCGCTGCCGGTGTTCAGCCACAGCTGCGCGCCGCCGTCCAGCGCGTAGCGGCGGCGCTCGCCCACGGCCGTGCGGTAGTCCGCGCTCCAGCGGCGCCAGTTGTCGCCGTAGGCGGCCATCGCGATGCCGGCAGTGGCTGCGCCCAGGCCCAGCGCGGCCAGCGCGCGGCGCCGGCCCATGGCGGCCGGAGCGCGCAGGGCGCCGGCGGCGGCGGGCGTGGCGACCGCGCGCAGGTCGTCCTCGATGGCCTGCACCTGCCGCCATACGCGGTCGTGCTCCGCATCGGCCTCGCGCCAGCGCCGGCAGGCCTCGCGCAGGGCCTCGTCGGCGCGGCCGGAGTTCAGCCGCACGCTCCAGGCGATGGCCTGCTGCAGCACCGGCGGCGCCGCGCGCTCAGCCATGGCGGGCCTCGTAGCAGTGGCGGATCGCCGCGGCCATGTACTTTTCGATGGAGCTCAGCGACATGCCCAGGCTGCGCGCGATGTCGGGGTAGCTCATGCCGTCCAGGCGCGACATCAGGAAGGCCGTCTTGGCCCTGGGGTTCAGTCCGTCCAGCATGCGGTCGACCCGGCACAGCGTTTCGAGCAGGATGGCGCGGGTCTCGGGCGAGGGCGCCTCGGGCTCCGGCCATTGGGCCAGCTCTTCCAGGTAGGCGCGCTCCAGCCGGCGGCGGCGGATCCGGTCGACCGCCAGGCCGTGGGCCAGGGTCGTCAGGTAGGCGCGCGGCTCGCGCAGCTGCTCGGCGGCGGCCGGCGCGGCCAGCAGGCGGTGGAAGGTGTCCTGCGCCACGTCGGCGGCGTCGTGGCCGCAGCCCAGCTTCCTGCGCAGCCAGGCCACCAGCCAGTGGTGGTGGTCCACATAGAGGATGCGCACGTGCTCGTGGTGCTGCGCGCGGGCCAGGCTGCGGGTCATGGGAGGGCCTGCATGCGGAGGGAGGGATGATATTGAGAATCCTTCCCATTCTAGCAAAATGCAGGCGCCTGCCGCGCAGGTGCGAGGCGGCCGCGCCCGCCGGCCGCGGGCAGGCCACGGCGGCGCGGCCCGCGCCGGATTCCGCTCAGGCTTCCCGCACCGCCTTCAGGAAGTCCTTCCTGCGCATCGACGGATGCGAGCGCGCGTACTGCGGCGGGAAATAGGCGTCGGCGCCCAGCCGCTCGGCCGCCTGCCAGGCCCAGCGCGGCTGGTACATCATGGCGCGGCCCAGCGCCACCAGGTCGGCGCGGCCTTCGGCCAGCGCCGCCTCGGCCTGCTCCGGCTCGGTGATCAGGCCCACGCCCATGGTGCACAGGCCCGTCTCGCGGCGGATGCGCTCGGCCAGGGGCAGCTGGTAGCCGGGGCCGACGGGGATCTGCTGTTCGTGCGAGCTGCCGCCGCTGGAGGCCGTGACGTAGTCGCAGCCCAGGGCCTTGAGCTCGCCCGCGAAGGCGACCGAGTCGTCCAGCGTCCAGCCGCCGTCCACCCAGTCGGTGGCCGAGATGCGCACGCCCAGGGGCTTGTCCTGCGGCCAGGCCTCGCGCAGCGCGCGGAAGACTTCCAGGGGGAAGCGCATGCGGTTGGCCAGGCTGCCGCCGTATTCGTCGCTGCGCGTGTTGGACAGCGGCGACAGGAAGGAATGCAGCAGGTAGCCGTGGGCGTTGTGCAGCTCCAGCAGGTCGAAGCCGATGCGGTCGGCGCGCTGCGCGGCCTGCACGTAGCGCCGGCGCACCGCGGCCAGGTCGTCGCGGCCGAGCATGCGCGGCGCGCTGCGGCCGGGGTAGGGCAGGTCCGACGGCGCGCAGGTCTGCCAGCCGCCGTCCTGCGCGGCGACTTCGCGCTGGCCCTGCCAGGGCGCGCCCACCGAGCCCTTGCGGCCCGAGTGCATGAGCTGTATGCCCAGCTTCGCGCCGCCGTGCTCCTTGCAGAAGGCGACGATGCGCGCGAGCGCCCGCTCGTGCTCGTCGCTCCACAGGCCCAGGCAGTAGGGGCTGACGCGCGCCTGCGCGTCGATGGAGGTGGCTTCGATGACGAACAGCCCGGCGCCGGAGACGGCCAGCGAGCCCATGTGCATCAGGTGCCAGTCGGTGGCCGTGCCGTCGCGCGCGGAATACTGCGCCATGGGCGAGATCACGATGCGGTTGGGGAGCTCCAGCGAGCGCAGCTTCAGGGGGGTGAAAAGTATCGGCGAGGTCATGATGGTGTTGGCTGGCGCGTCACAGGGCGACGCGGAATTTGTCGAGTTGTCCTTCGTCCAGGCTGACGCCCAGGCCGGGGCCGTCGGGCACGGCCAGCCGCGGGCCCTGCATCTGCAGCGGCCGGGTGACGATGTCCTCGGCCAGGTTGAGCAGGCCGACGGCGAAGGCGCCTTCGAGCAGCGGGCCGGGCCAGGCGGCGCCCAGGTGCAAGGCGGCCGCGGTGGCGACGCTGGTGCCGGGATGGTTGCCGGG
>Ga0182738_1008133_pt1 | contig 10478 bp, 11 predicted proteins | sample eDN5th30CBELigMG_FD_128876 | JGI IMG/M metagenome (GOLD analysis project Ga0182738, IMG submission 128876) | Enriched Miracle-Growth compost microbial communities from Emeryville, California, USA - eDNA 5th pass 30_C BE-Lig MG (version 2)... ... | reverse complement strand
TAAAATGTCATAATATCGGACTATAGGGACAAAAGGGAGAGGCCGATGCGGTGGATAGGGCTACTGGCTTTTGGCGCCGGCCTGATGGCGGCCTCCTGCGCGACTGCCCAAGAAGCGGCTCAACCCAGAATCGTCATCGTCACGAACAATAGCAGCCTCGATCCCGACACGCAGACGTTCAGCCGGCTTTCGGAAGGCCTGAAGGCAAAAGGGCGTGACCCCGCTTCGATCGAGTGGGTGCGCCGATCCGCCAATCGCGACCACGATCTTCTCGAGCGCTATGCGGAAGAAGCGATCGCGCTGAAGCCCGACATCATCATAACAGGCGACACCACGGCCACACGCGCAGTCTATGCCGAGCAACAGGAAGCGGCGTCCGATATCCCGGTCGTATTCTGGTCGCTCGACCCGCTCGGGGCGGGCGTCGTTCGTGCCTACGACAATACCGGAACGAACTTCACCGGAACCGCGGACGCGCCAGACACGCAGCGGCGCGAACTCGAACTCCTTGCCGCGATCATACCGGGTCTCAAGCAGGTCGGGATGCTCTATAATCCGACATACGCCCCCGCCCCCGGCGCGTTGCGCGAACTGCGCGCGGCCGGGCAGGAACTCGGCATAGACGTGCGGCCTTACGAGACGCTCAGCATCGACGCCTTCGAAACCTCCATTTCCGCCATGAAGCGCGACGGGATGCAGGCCATGATCGTGGGACCTCACTCGTTGTTCAGCGTCAACGGACGCAAGATCGGGGAGATCGCACTGACAAACCGCCTGCCCACGGTATCGCTGGTAGGCACCGTCCTCGCTGGCGGCGGGATAGCGGCGTTCGGGCCAGACTTCCGGCGAATCTGGTTTGAGCAGGGCGGACTCGTGGATGCAATCCTTCGCGGCCAATCGCCGGGGCAGCTGCCGGTGAACCGGCCGCCTGCCGGGTTCAGCCTCAACCTGAAGGCCGCGAAGGAACTGGGCCTAACGATCCCGCCCGAAATCCGAAGCCAAGCCAGCAACGTCATCGAGTGAGGCGCATGAAACCAGCCTTGCTCCTGCCGCTCGCGTCGATCCTGGCGAGCAGCCCGGCCTTCGCGGAAGACGATACGGCGGAGCTCCAGCGAAAACTGGATAGGTCGATCGCCTATGAAGCGGTGGAGAACATCTCCAATGCGTTCGGCAACTGGATCGACGACCACCAATGGCCGCTTATGAGCGCCCTCTTCGCACGCGACGGGTGGCGCCAGAAGTATCTCGTCGGTTTCTACGAAAGCCCGGAGCACATTCTCACCGCGGAGACCCTCCAGGCTCCGCCAAGTCCGGGCCCCCGCCGCGCGATCCGGATCCACCTGCGGATGCAGCCGGTAATCGACGTGAACGAAGATGCCACTCACGCATATCTCCGCACTCGCCTGCTCCATTTTACGGCCAACTGGGATCGGGCGGGCGAAGTGAAGAACGGCATGTATCCGAACGATGCGGCAGTCCTCGAAAAGGGTGTCTGGAAGCTGTCGGTCGTCGGGATCGACGAACCCTATTTCGTTTCCGCCGGCTGGGCGAACGGGTGGGCACGAGTGCCACCCTACGACAACAGCCGCCGCACCACGACGCCGCAGGGAATGAGGTCGCTGGCCGAGCGATATCCGCCCGATGTCCCGCTCAGCGCCATGCCGGTCCGGCAGGGCGCGTTCACGATCGGTCCCGAATTCGTCCATTTCCCCGAAGTGAAGCCGATGTGGTTCCACTATCCCAACCCGGTCAGCGGCCGGCTCCCTGAGAACTATTGCCCCGACCTGCGGACCTGTGAGCCCGGCGTCCAGCGACCAGCCCAACGAGGAACACATGAATAGGTTTTCCGTCGTCCTCGCATTTGCCGGGGCGATTTTACTGGCCAGTCCGCTACCCGCGCAGACTTCTGCACCGGACAGCAGCTCGGAGAAGCTCGTCTACCAACTGGCGCAGGCTGAATCGCTCCGGGCCGTGAAGCGGCTGGAGGTGTCGCAGGCCCAGTTCATCCAATATGGGCTCTGGGACGACGTCGAGGCGCTTTACGCGCAAGACGCCGAGGGGATTTTCGGCGACGTCCGGGTGACGGGTCCTAGGGCCATTCGTGCCCAGTGGGCAGCGCTGCTAGGCAACCTGCCCGAAGGCCCGGGCAAGGGCGCGCTCAGCGTCGAACTCGTCATGACGCCAGTCGTCACCATGGCGAGCGATGGGGTCCACGCGAAGGGTCGCTGGCACGTGGTTACCATGAGCGGAAGCCTCGGCGGCAAGGCCGAGTGGCGCGGCGGGATCATGGAGAACGAATACCGTCAGGAAGGCGGCGTCTGGCGGATTTCCAAGGTGCATTATTACCCGCAGTTCGAAGGACCGTACGAGAGCGGGTGGACTAACGTCACCGAAGACCTGAAGGTCGTTCCCTACCACTACACGCCCGAGCAGGCGGGCACGCCGATCCCGCGGAACGCCCCGCCGACGGGCACTCCAGCCCTCGATCGGACGTCGGTCGCCGAACGCATCGCGATGCTCAACGCCGAGGACCAAGTCCGCAATCTCCAGAACATCTACGGCTACTACGTAGACCGGAAGATGTGGGACGACGTGGGCGACCTGTTCGGGGAGGATGGCACCTTCGAGATTGCCGGGATCGGGCGTTGGAACGGCCCGACCAGCATCCGCCGCGGTCTCGAACGCGACGGCCCACCCGGCTTGCGGGAAGGCGAAGTAAACGATCGCGTCCAGACCAACATGACGGTCGAAATCCAGCCCGGTGGCGATGTCGCCTACGTCCGCGGTCTGGAATTCGGTATGATCGGCAAGAACGGGGCCGATGCCTACTGGACGATTGCCACGTTCGAGAACGACTTCGTCCGTCGCGAGGGCAAATGGCAAATCCTCCGGATGCGGATCTATCCGCAGATGAGGACCGATTACTACCAAGGGTGGGCCAAGAGCTGGCTTCCCGAGCCTGCTCCGGCAGCGGAGCACGCACCCGACCAGCCGCTCCGGGCACTGGAGGGGGAGCAGCTTCCCGCTTTCCGCTTCCTTCACCCCACGACCGGAAAGAGCATCGCATATCCTGCGAACGCCCACCCGGTCACAGCTTCAGATCCGGCCCAGCCGGCCGTCGCGTCGGCGCTCCCGTCGGAGCCTTCCTGGCAGAATCTCCAGATGGCGGTGGGTTACGACGCGACGGAGAATATCTCGAGCGCGCTGGGCAACTTCCTGGACGACTTCCGCTGGGCAGACCTGGCCGCCTTGTTCACCCACGATGGCATCCGGCTCTCGCCCGCCGCCGGATACTATGTCGGGCGGGACCGCATACGGACGATCCAGGAGGCGCGCTATGGCCTGCTGCGCGCACCGCGCCGCTCGATCCCGATGCACTTGCGCGTGCAGCCGGTCATTCACGTCGAGGGCGACCGCGGTTCGGCCCTTCTGCAAACGCGCCTGCTGCAATTCAACAGCACGTTCGGACGACCAGGTTCGATGACCGCCGGCCTCTACAACGATGCCGTAGAACTGGAGGACGGCGTCTGGAAATTCAGCGAAGTGCTGGTGAGGCACATCTGGCGTTCCCCGGGCTACACGGCGGGTTGGGCCCGCGTGCCTGACGACATCGGTCGCAGAGCTGCCGCCTCCGCCGCCGGTCTGGTCGAGGAGTTTCCCCCCGACCGACCGCTGGTCGAAGACGGCATAGCCCCCTTCCCCCAAATCGGCCCGGTCTGCTTCCACTACGCCAATCCTGTAACCGGCCGTCGTACGTCCTCGTCACCACCTTCCGGGTGCCGGGCGCCCACCGCCTCTTGAAAAGGACATATTCTCGGTCATTGTGCTTTTGACTGAGAACGGAATGGAAGGGGTCCGCATGAACCAAGCTGGCAATATTGCTGAGGATCTCTCCCGCAGCGCGATTTCACGATACATCCAACTGGCAGCGCTTTTCCGGCAGCGCATCAAGGGCGGCCAGTGGCCAGTCGGGTCCAAGCTCCCGACCATCGAGGAACTGGCGAGCGAGTGCGGTGTCGCCCGCGCTACCATTCGCCAGGCAATGGACCTTCTGGCGGAGGAAGGCCTAATCGAGCGCTACCGAGCCAAGGGAACCTTCGTCATCAACCGTCCGCAAGAGGCCCTGTGGTGTTCGGTCGGCACTGACTGGTCGGGACTGCTCCGCCCGAACTATGACTCGCAGTTCGAATTACTTTCCGACGATGCGGGCGAGGAAGCGCCGCATATCATCCCCACCCATGCAAAACGGGCCCGGACCTACCGGCACCTTCGCCGCCTCCACTCCCGCGACGGCGCGCCCTTCATGGTCGCCGACATCTACATTGCCGAAACGCTGCGCCCGCTGATCAAGGAGGAGGACGTCCACGCCAAGACGGCGCTGCGCCTGCTCGCGGAGACGCCGGGCATCACGATCCGCTCTGCCACGCAGACGCTGACGATCGAGGCCGCCGATCCTCTCATCGCGTCGCTCCTGAAGATCCCGCTCAACGCGCCCGTCGGCCACCTCCATCGAGAGGCGATCGATGAAAACGGCCTGCTGCTGCTGTGGGTCGATAGCACTTACCGCGGCGACGTCGTTCGCTTCGAAGTGAAGCTCCGATAGGGGAAATCATGAAACTGCACTGGTCGCCGCGTTCCCCTTACGTCCGTAAGGTCATGATCGTCGTTCACGAGCTCGGGCTCGGCGATTGCATCGAACTGATGCGATCGGTCGCGGTAACCACTGATCCGAACCCGGAAATCCTTGCCGACAATCCGCTCAACAAGATCCCGACGCTCATCCTGGATGATGGTCGCGCGTTGTACGATTCCCGGGTGATCTGCGAATACCTCGCCAGCCTGCCGGGGATGCGCAGGTTCTTCCGGGCGGGCGACGGCTATTTCGAGACGCTGAGGCGCCAAGCGCTCGGCGACGGGTTGCTCGACCTGATGATCGCTTGGCGGGGCGAGGCCCTTCGACCCGAGCCCTTGCGTTCGGACGCCCACTTCCGGGCGTTTGCGACCAAGCTGGCCCATTGCCTCGATGTGCTGGAAGCGGAGGCCGAGGCGCTCCAGCGCGACGCTTTGGATATCGGCCACATCTCGATCGGATGTGCGCTCGCCTACATCGATTTCCGGTTTCCCGAGCCAAATTGGCGCGCGTACCACCCTCGGCTGACGGCGTGGCACGAAACGTTCGAAGCCAGGCCATCGGCCTTGGCCGCGCCCATCATCGACGATTAGGCAGTTTCGCGAACGACGGGGTTGATCAATCGGCCAACCCCATCGATCGCGATCTCGATCGTGTCCCCGTGGGCGATGCGCGGGCTGTGCCCATCTGTGCCCATCATGATCACGTCTCCCGGATGCAGAGTGATATACTGGGAGATCGCCTCGATATAATCAGCGACGTCGTACAACATGTTCCCGGTGGCGAACTCTTCCATCACCTCGCCATTAAGACAGACCCGGCTCGTCATGTCCGCAACATCACGGTTGGTGGCGATGCAGGGACCGAGCGGCTTGAAAGTGTCGGAGTTCTTGCTTCGCCAGAACGTGCGATCCGCAAACTGCCAGTCGCGCATGCTTACGTCGTTGCAAATGCTGTAACCAAATACGTAATTGAGCGCATCGGATGCTCGAACCTTTTTCGCGGGCCGCCCGATAACGACGGCTAATTCACCCTCGCACTGCACCTCGGATAACGCATCGGCGGGGATGACGATCTTCTCTCCAACCGCAATGATGGCGCTCTGGGCGCGATACCCGATCTCCGGCTTTTTGGGGATCAAGCTTTCGAGAGACCTGTTGAACTCAGCCGAAATGGCGCGAGCATGCCCGGTGTAATTGATGCCGCAGGCATAGAGCACCGGGGGGATCACCGGCGCCAGAAGCCTAGCGTCGTCAACCCGGACCCGCTCTCCGTTTTCGCGCCACTCTGCGAAAGGGGTGCCATCAACCAACACGATCATGTCATCCACAACTCGCCCGAACGAGGCGTCCGCTGGATTGATGGGCCTGGTGACACGGACCCAGACATCACCATCACCCGTATCGGGTAGGCACGCGCTTTGAGTCACTCCGCGCACTTCCCCCGCCATGCCCCATCCTCATGTGACCCTTGCGCAAAAGCCCATAAGTATATCATTTAGGATTGCAAGTTTTTTAGGTAATTAAGCTTGGATAAACACGCCCTTCACATCATCTGCCACAACTGTTGGCTCAGCCATTCCGAGCCGTCGCGCGACAGCAGCCGCGCGGCGAGGTGCTCGCGATCAGCGAGTTGCTTCGCCTCGGCAGCGGGAAGCACGCCCAGCGCGCTCGCCCAGGCGTCGGCTAGCATGCAGGACGAGTGGAGTACGCTGACCGCGATGGTGTCGTGAGTTGTCGGCTTGCCGGTCGCCGGATCAAGGGTGTGGGCGCCTAGATACTGGCCGGAGGTTGCGACCGCGATCTCATGCATGGCCACTCGAAGTGGGGGCAGGTCGATGCCCGCTGGGTTCTCCAGTTCGACCCACCAGGGATCGCCATCGGGACGCATTCCCCGCCCGACGAACTCACCCCCGACCTCGACCAGCGCGTGCCGGATGCCGAACAAGGCGACGGTATCCGCTACTGCGTCCACCGCATAGCCCTTGGCGATGCCGGAAAGGTCCAGCCACAGGCCGCCGGGTTGCCGCAGTCGCGGGGCGGCGGGATCGAAGGCCAGCAGGCGCCAGTCGGAAACCCTCAGCGCGGCCGCGATTGCCTCGTCGTCGGGAGCGTCGGAGGCCGGGCGCGCCCCTAGCCCCCACAGGTCAGTCAACCGGCCGAGCGCGGGGGTGAAGGCGCCCGATGACCGCTCCGCCACGGAAAGCGCTGTCGAGATCACGTTTGCGAAATCGCGCGGCAGTTCGGTCCAGCTGCCCGCGGGAGCGAGGTTGTAGCGGCACAGGAGGGAGTCTGGCTCCCAGTGGCTCATCTGGGCGACGATATCAGCCAGCCGCGCCTCGATCGCTGCCCGTACTGGCTCGGCGCTGGCGCCGCCACCGAGGGCGAAACGCGCAGTCCAGCGCGTGCCCATCGCCTCGCCTTCGAGCTCGGCCACACGCGCGGCCGGGTCGAATGCCTCGAAAGCCGCGGGCTGCAGTTCCGGGACCGCGATCCGCGGTTCCCGGTCTGCCGCGGCCGCCATCACGGAGCGGCCACCTCGAGCGTGGCGGTGTAGCTCATCCGGCGCTCTTTCGCGCGCGCATCGCTCGGCTTGTTGTCCGTGGCGGTGGTGTTGAGCCAGTAGAACCCGGCGACCGGCCATGACACCGTGACCACGCCGTCGGCGTCGGTCGTCAGTTCCTGCGCGTGGTCGGTCTCGTGGAAACGCTGCCCGTTCGGGATCACGGTAACGGAAAGGCCGGCGGCGGGCTGACCGTCGATCAGGAAGCGGAACTGGCCGGGCTCGTTTGCTACAAGATCGGTCGGCAGGGTGACCGGCACCATCTCAAGCCCGGAATTGGTAGGCGCGAAGGCGCTTTCGGTCGGCTCCCCCGCCGTCACGAAAAACTCGTTGCGACTGGAAGTCTGCACCAGCTCGATGTCGGTTGCATTCGCGGGGATCTCGTCGGCAGTCGCCACGAAGTTGCCCGCCATTCCGGGGCGCCCGCGCCCAACCCGCCAGCGCTCACCGTCGACCGTGAAAGTGCCGGAGACCGAGTTCGCATTGGTGCCGATCCGCCACGTTCCCGGCTTGTCGATCTTCACGTCGAAGACCGTGCGGTAACGGGTGCGCGCCACGTTCTCGATCGCCCCCATCGAGCCATCCGGCGCCTGGACCTGGATGCCGTCGACACCCATCGCCGCGTGGTTGGAGATGAACGGACCGGTCGACATGCCCGCGTCGACAGTTACCCATTGGGTCGTGTCCGAAAGCACCGTGGTCGAAGGCAACAGCCATGCGTCATGCGCCTGTGCCTGGCTGGCCAGCGTGAAGCCTGCGGCAATGGCGAGCAGGATCGTCTTCTTCATTTTGTCAGCCCCTTTTAGCGAACAGTGATGGTAACCGCGCCAAGCTCCTTCGAGCCGGTGGCCGAGGCGCGCTTCACGGGCACGGTGAGAGGAACGGTGACGAGTTCACGGCCGCCGTTCTCGCGCGCCGCTTCGACCGACAAGACATAGCTGCCCGGCTTGAGATCGTTCGGAAGCGTGATGCGATGGGCGCCGGGCGCGCGGGTCGCGCCGCTCACGCCATTGGCCGGGAGTTTGAGGCTGCGGCCACCCTTGCGCCACCACGTCCGCAAGTCGGACAACCATTTGGTGCCCGGCTCGGCCCCGCCCTTCTTCACATCGTACCACACCGCGATAGTCCGTGCCGCGCCGCCGCCCGCAGGCTCGATCCACGCGGCGACATAGGGGCGGTGGTATTCGGCGACCTTCACCTGGGGAATGGTGACCGTAACTGTGCCGGCTGCAGCGGGGGTCGCAACCACACCTGCAGCGAGTAACAGGTATTTACGCATCGTCCGTAACGTTCCTCAGTGAATCAGAAAGATTGCGATGATCGCGGGGATGGCGGTGCCCGCGGCGACCAGCGGCCATGTCGAAGGACGGTGGCGCGCATGGATCTGCAGCAACACCAACCCGGTGAGCGTGAACACCACGCAGGCGACCGCGAAAACGTCGATGAACCAGAACCACGCGGTGCCCGTGTTCCGGCCCTTGTGGAGGTCGTTGAAATAGGAAACCCAGCCGCGGTCGGTGTATTCTGCAGCAATCGCGCCACTCTGCCGGTCGATGCTGACCCATGCGTCGCTGCCGGGACCCGGGAGCGGTACGTAGACCTCTTCCTCGCTCCACTCGGCGGACCGATTGGCGGGATCGATGCCGACGAGGGATTCGACCTCCGCCGCGATCGCCTTGGGAAGCGGCGCCTCGTCCGACGCGGGCTGGCCCAACATGCTCAGCAGCGACTGCGGCAGGACCGCTTCGCGCGATACAACAGCTGGCTCTGCGGAGATCGAGCTGGCGTGATTGAGCGTGATCCCCGTCACGGCGAACAGCATCATCGCCGTCAGGGAAATCGCGGCGCTGATCCAGTGCCACGTATGGAGTTGCTTGAGCCAGAACGGGCTCAGCTTGCGCTTGCGACGGCCATGGGACCGATCGCCCCTGGGCCCGGTCGCCGAAACGGATTCACGGCTGATGTCGTGACGTTTCAGTTCTCGAACCTGATGCAAGATGTCCTCCGCCTAGCGTAGCGAATCCGCACTGCCTTTGTTGCGAGTAATTATCAAGAGCGATGTTAATCGACGTTGACGCAGGTCAACTTGCGATTAATTCGCACTAGCGGACCACTTCTCCAGAGGAAGGCTGGGCCATAATTCGCACGGCTCGTGGAATTTTCGCTGGCCGGGGGAACGGGCATGGCGCCCTGCTGTTCGGGAAGCACCAACCCCCGAGGTGCCGATATGACTGATTCCCCAACCGATACGATTGCCCAGCCCCGGCTTCATCACGACGATGCGCCGGTCACTGCTTCGAAAGATGCCAAGCCCGAGCGCGCGCTCGTTGCCGAGGCCGTCACCATCAACCGGCCCGCGCAGGAGCTCTACGAGTTCTGGCGAAGGCCCGAGAACCTCGTCGGCGTGATGGACAACATTGCCGCGATCCAGCCCATCGACGCCAACCGCTCCCTGTGGACGGTCAAGGCACCGGGCGGCGGCGAAGTGACCTGGGAGTCCGTGATTACCAAGGAAGTGCCCGGCCGCGAGATTTACTGGCAGTCCGCCGAAGGCTCGGACATCGCCAACGCCGGCCGCATAGAGTTTGTCGACGCCGGAGAGCGCGGCACGATCGTGCGCGCCGTAATCGCCTACGATCCCCCGGCAGGCGGGCTTGGCCAGATGATCGCCAAGCTGTTCATGCGCGAACCCCGCATCCAGTCCCGCCACGATCTCCATCGCTTCAAGCAGCTGATGGAGACCGGCGAAATCTCGACCAGCGCGCGGAACCAGCGCCAGCGCGAGGAGCGCAACGAAGAACAGTACGAAACAATCAACGTGGAGCAGCGGGCATGAAAGCGATCACCTGGCATGGGAAGCACGACGTCCGCTGCGAAACGGTCGACGATCCCGAAATCCTCAACCCGCGCGATGCGATCATCCGCATCACCTCCACGGCGATCTGCGGCTCCGACCTCCACCTCTACGACGGCTACATCCCCTCGATGAAACCGGGCGACGTGCTGGGCCACGAGTTCATGGGCGTGGTCGAAGAAGTCGGCCCCGCCAGCACTCTCCAGAAGGGCCAGCGCGTGGTGGTGCCGTTCACGATCTCGTGCGGGCAGTGTTATCACTGCAGCAAGCACCAGTATTCCTGCTGCGACAACAGCAACCCGGCCGACAAGCAGGACATGGCGCGTGAGCTCTACGGTTATCCGATGAGCGGCCTGTTCGGGTACAGCCACATGACCGGCGGCTACTCGGGCGGGCAGGCGGAGTATGTCCGCGTACCTTATTCCGATGTCG
>Ga0182738_1008131_pt1 | contig 10479 bp, 11 predicted proteins | sample eDN5th30CBELigMG_FD_128876 | JGI IMG/M metagenome (GOLD analysis project Ga0182738, IMG submission 128876) | Enriched Miracle-Growth compost microbial communities from Emeryville, California, USA - eDNA 5th pass 30_C BE-Lig MG (version 2)... ... | reverse complement strand
GTTCGTTGGGTTCTTGAACTTTCCGCTTTCGCTTTTATATGAATCGAGAGCCAGGCAGAATGCCGCATAGAACTCGCGAATAACTTCGGATTCAAATTCAGAAATAAACCCTTCGCTGTTCCCCTTCTGCGCGTCGCGGTAAATTCCCGTAAGATGATCTTGCAGCGCATCCAGCTCCTGGCGATCATAATTTTCAAGACCCCGACGGCAGAGATTTATACGCGGATCATCTGATGCAATGCTTGGCAACTGCCCGGCTGGAAATGGCGTGTAAGCCTGCTTTCCAGCATGGGCGCCGGCGAACGCAGGCGCAGGAGTTGGCGTGGCGACAGCGGCCGACTTTGAACGGCCAAACCCACCGGTAGGACGCCCGAGTCCGCCAGCGGGGCGTCCCAGCGCGCCCGCCGGTCTGCCCAGTCCCCCAGCAGGGCGGCCAAGACCGCCGCCGAGCCGCGGCATTGTGCCGGTTGGTGTCTTGTTGGAAAGGCTGCGAGGCTTGGGAATGACTCCGGGTGTTTCATTGGAGATTGAACCGGCACCTGCAGCCGATGCGCTCTCTCGATGGACCGTCGAATCGTAGCTGTCGTTTTCTGACAATCCTACACTTGTCTTGAGGTCCTTTAACCAGTTCTCGAACTCCACTTCACCGGCATCGTGATGCTCCAAAGATGCTTCCTGCAGCTCAATGGCCTTTTCAATTTTTCCGCGGAGATCCTTCATGGCCGGGTTGCCTGGCGTATACCGGAGGCCCTGCTCTACGGTTTCGCGAGCTTTTTTGAGGCTGTTCTGGCGGATAAAATGCGTCGTCGCAGTTCGCAGTTCTTCGACTGCATCAAAATAGTTGCCCTGTTTGAGGTAAACTTCGCCCAGAGTCCGGTGGCTTTCCGGGTATTCCGGGCAAAGCTCGATCATTTTCTTGCAAACAGCTTCGGCATCTTTGAGCTCGCCCTTGCGCACGTGCTTATCTACGACCCACTTTAGCTGAGCCACGGCTTCGTCTTCACGCTTGAGACGGCTGAAGAGGTAGCTGAGCTGCTTGCGAACCTTCACATCGTCGGGTGAAATAATGACGAGGATATTGTAGATGTTGAGGGTTTTGTCCAATTCTCCACGAACGCCAAACTGCTCAGCAGCGGTCATATATTCGCGGTAGCCGCTTTCCTTATCACCCAGCTCGAGAAGGAGTGCAGCCAGACGGCAGCGCGTAATTTCGTTATCGGGATCGAGATGGACGGCTTTCTGCAGGAGAGGCAGAGCCTCAACAAGATTGCCCTCCTGGATCATTTTGTCAGCACGCTCCACCAGATCCGTTTCGTTCGTGCCAATGTTTCGGATATGGTTGATAACTTCAGGCAATTCAACGCCCATATACATGCTGTAGAACTCCAGCAGGTTCCCGCCTTTATGGCCTTCACAGTTGGTATATTGGCATTTAAACGTGTTGCGGTCCGTGTAGATGATCATGGAACGGCGAATCTGGTCCTTGTGCAACGGGCAGAACAGTCGAATGGTATTTCCTTCGCGGTAGAGCGCAGACTCAGGAAAACCCATGCGCAGCAAAAGGTCCCAGGCATCCAACGATGCGTTAACAGCAAGCTCTTCTTCTGAAAAAAAGTAATTCACGATCTGTTTTCGACCTCTTCACAAGAATTGATCATGAGATTGTCCTCGGTTTTTCCACAGGCAATTGTAAAGCCAAAAGGTTCCAAAATGGCGTTCTACGTGCGTTTTTCGTTTAATGTAATACTTTAACCCATGATTTCGTACGATTGCCAAACTGAAATACTGCATTTGCACGGTTTTAAGTCAGATGACGAGCCACTGTTCAGTATGTTGCCAGAGACTGAATGTCTGCGGGCCGGCAATCTGCCTGTTCTCCCCCATTGGTATGCGTGGGTGAGAGCTTGAAATTTCTCATGTTGGAGCAAAAGTCCGCAAGTTGTTCATTAAATGCCGGTCGCTGTGCCTGTGCAAGGGTACAATCTTTGCAGTCATGGCCTTCAGCAACGCCTTTCCGGATTTGGTTTGGCGGGATTTTTGAGGTGCGGCCATAATGAGTTTAGCGCGGATTTTGTTGACGGGACTGCTGGCGCTCGCCCTGGCTATAGGGGCGGCTTCTACGGCGGCGGCGAGAAATGGCTTCAGTTACATGGCAGTTCCTGGCTGGGGCGGTTTTTACCCTTACGCGGGCTTTTATGCGGCCGAAATGGGGTCACTGCCTCCCTATTCCAACGGGCCCGCGTTTTCATATTATGTTGCACCCGGTCCGCTCCGCCAGTAGCAGACAGCAGTTTAGTTTCGGTCGGGTATCCGGTCGTTAATTTTTAGCTTAGATTATCTATATGAGGAGAGTCAGAAATGACCAAAGTTCAATCCCTGGCAGTCGTCGCCCTCGGCGTCTGCATCTGTGCTGTTCCAGTGGCAAGCCAGGCCCATGGCCGCTCGAGTTTCGGATTTAGCATCAATACGGGTCCGGCCTACTATGCGCCTCCGCCACCGCCGCCGGTCTATGTGGCACCGGTCGTGGCGCCGCCGCCGGTTTATTACCAGCCGGTGTATACTTATCCCGCTTATGCGTATCCGCGGCCAGCCTCCGGGTTCAGCTTTTCCTATTACGGGCGCTGAGCCAGGATAACTGACATAAATTGAACCAGACTCGATCGTCAACGTGCCGACGGATCGTGCATAGCTTACCCGGTCAGGGGTTCCCTGGCCGGGCTTTTTATTATGGATGAAATCAATTCGGACCTTTTCTGTACTGTTTTTTACGGCTACGGCCGTCATCGCCAGCCTGAGGCTGGAGAAAGGCTTTGGATTGTTTCTCGTTCGCGTAAAAACCACGTTTAGTGCCGCGCATCGGCTGTGCCAGGCCGGATTGACAGACGCGCAAAATTTTGAGCTGTATGGTCAATGTTCCAACCCCAATGGTCACGGTCATAACTACGACCTGGAAGTCGCAGTTGCCGGTCAAATTGAATCAAAAACCGGAATGGTCATTAATTTTTATGAGCTGACCCGCCTGGTGAATGAGCTGATTCATGACAAAGTGGACCACCGAAATCTGAATACGGATGTCGACTTTATGGCGGGTCTTGTGCCCACGGCAGAAAATATGGCGCTCAAGTTCTGGGAGGTTCTGGAGCCTCACATCAATGAGGGAGAGCTTTTTAGCATATCTGTAGGTGAGCGTGGCAATAACATCATAACTTACTATGGGCCTCATGTCACGGCGGGCAAGTTAGCGGCAGCCGGGGTGTAATGGACGATATGACTTTAAACAAATCTGACCATCACGAAAATGGAAACGACGGCGAAGCCGTGAACGCGCGGGAAACTGTGAATCTGGCGGACCGGATCGCCCTGGATGAAGATCATTCGGATCGCCTGGAGGAAACAGAGCGGCAAAAGGAACTCAAGTCTGTTGTCACGCGTATGTTGACGCTGCTGGGAGAAGATCCCGAGCGCGAAGGACTGGTTCGTACACCCTTACGTGTGGCCAAGGCCATGGAAACTTTAACCTCCGGCTATACGATGTCTGTGGATTCCATCGTGAATAACGCGATTTTTTCGGAAGATTATAACGAGATTGTTTCTATCAAAAACATCCACTTCTTCAGCATGTGTGAACACCACATGCTGCCGTTCTACGGAATTGCGAATGTCGGCTATATTCCGGATGGTAAAGTCATTGGTCTCAGCAAGATCCCGCGCATTGTTGATATGTTTTCGCGCCGGCTCCAGTTGCAGGAGCGACTCACAAATCAGATTGCATATTGTTTGAAGGATATCCTGAAACCCCGCGGCGTGGCGGTGGTCATGGAAGGTTTTCATCTTTGCATGATGATGCGCGGTGTGGAAAAACAACAGTGCACCACGGTAACAAGCTGTATGCTTGGCGATTTCCGCAGCAATATGCAGACACGCCAGGAGTTCATTAACCTGTGCGGCGGACATTCGATTAACCGATGATTTCAGATACTGCGGCTGGATTCAGGGTAAATCCGCAGCGGATTTTCCGGAGGCCGTGGCAGAAATATATTGCCATGATCCGCCCCAGATGTGTCTGACCAGAAAAGTTGATTATGACAACACTTTCACATAAGCGCCGTGTGCTTCTTATCGTACCCCCGACCGGCCTGTATATCCGTGAGGATCGGTGTCAGACGCCTATTGAGAATATGAAGACAATCGCCCTGCGCCCGCCGATTGACCTGATGTACTCGGCGGCGTCGGTTGAAGCGGCGGGATGTGAATGTAAGCTGGTTGACTACCCTGCAGAGAACCGGGGCTGGGAAGAATTTCGCCGGGATTTTGCGGCGTTTGATCCAGACGTCATCATGTTATCGATTACGACTCCCTCTTTGCACAAGGATGTCGAAGCGGCACGAATTGCGAAGGAGCTAAAGCCATCGGTATTGACGGTGGCAAAAGGTGCTCATTTCCACGTGCTGGATCGCGACAGCCTGGAAAAGTATCCGCAGCTTGATTGTGTGATTCGCGGCGAGTATGAAATCACGGCTGCGGAGATTGGGCGGGGGGTGCCGCTTGAGGCTATCAATGGCCTGACGTGGCGCCGTGATGACGGATCGATAATTAAGAACGCTGACCGTGGATTTATTGACGACCTGGACACTGTGCCGTTCCCAGCCAGACATTTGACCAACAATAGTCTGTACCTGCGCCCGGATACGCTGGAGCCGCAAACGACTATCGTGACGAACCGGGGCTGCCCTCATTCCTGCATTTATTGCCTGGCGCCGCTGGTTTCAGGGAAGAAAAACCGTTACCGTTCCACAGATAACGTGGTTGCGGAAATCGAGCAATGCGTAAATGAATTCGGCATTCGGAACTTCCTGTTTCGGAGCGATCTCTTTACGCAGAACAAAAAGTGGGTGATTGAGCTTTGCCAGAAGATCATTGAGCGTGATCTTGATATCTCCTGGGCAAGTAACAGCCGGGTCGACTGCATCAACCGCGAGATGCTTGAGTGGATGAAAAAGGCTGGCTGCTGGATTATTGCGTTTGGTGTTGAGAGCGGCAATTCTGAAATCCTGGAAAAGATCAAAAAGAAAGCCACTACAGACCAGGCGCGGGAGGCTGTGTGGCTGTGCCGGGAGGTGGGAATTTGCAGCAGCATTTATTTGCTGATGGGCCTGCCCTGGGATACGCCTCAGACGATTGATGATAATGTTCGGTTTGCGCGGGAGATTCAGCCGGATTTTGTGGAGGTTTTCTACAGCTATCCATTCCCGGGCACGGAGTTGCACAAAATCGCCCTTGAGAACAATCTGATTCAGCCGGGCGAAATTCCGCTGGAGGCCTATGCCAACCCAGCAATGGGAGGTTTGCACCTGACGAGGGAGCAATTGGGCGCTTACAGGCGTCAGGCCCTCAGGCGCATTTATCTCCAACCCGGCTATATCTGGAAGACACTGCGTAAAGCCCGGTCACCACGAGAGCTTTTTCAGTACGTGAAGTTTGGCCTGCTGACGCTTAAAGACCTGATTTTTGGGAAACCGCCCATGCGTGGCAGTGCGACGGACTAACTGGGGCTGATCTGAAAACTCTGGGGCGTTTTGAGGACACTGCATCTGCTCTTTGGTTAGGCCAGACCCTCTTCTGACGGCCGCCGATTGAGGAGCTTTCGTACCGCTTCGTCGATGGCGAGATTTTCGTACAAAACCTGGTAGATCATTTCGGCCAGCGGCATTTCGACGTTGTGGCGATGGGCGAGCTGCCAAACGGATTTCGTGGTTAAATAGCCTTCAACAACGGCTCCGACCGCCGCCAGGGCTGTTTGAGGACTGTAACCCTGCGTCAGGAGCTCACCAAAACGGTGATTTCGGCTGTGACGGCTCATGGTGGTTACAATCAAATCTCCAAGACCGGACAGCCCTGCCATGCTGTGGCCATCTGAACCGCATGCGATAGCCAGGCGGGTCATTTCTGCCAGCGCGCGGGTGATGAATGCGGCTTTGGTGTTGTCGCCGTAACCCTGACCGTCGCAGATACCGGCAGCGATGGCCATGACGTTTTTCAAGGCCCCGCCCAGTTCAACGGCGCGGTAATCGTTTTGCAGGTAAACGCGAAACCGTGGGGTGTAAAACAGGTTCTGGATGGCCTTTGCATCGTCTGTTCCAGGGGCCGATGCCACGACAGCAGTTGGTGTTTCGCTCACGACCTCTTCTGCATGGCTGGGCCCGGCGAGAACAGCATAGCGCAAATCGCTACGGCCTGCAAAAGCATCCAGAAAGATTTCCCACGGCAGTCTCAGCGTCTCGGGATCGATTCCCTTGCTGCAGTTGATAAAAACGGCCCCTTCTGGCGGGAGTTCGATGTTCTGCATTTGCTGGCAAAGATGAGCGGTCGCATAGCTCGGGACCACGGACAGCACATAGGACGCGCGGTGAACGGCATCAACCAGATTCGGGCAAAAGTGCAGCGTTTCTGGAACCGGCATTGTGCGGGGTCTGGATGTGATGCGCGTGCGAGACATCTCTTCAAGCAACACTGGATTACGATCCCACACGTGGACGTTTGCGGGAGTATTGCGGGCCAGGTGAATCGCCAGAGCCATTCCCCATGCGCCCGCGCCAAGGACACTTATTTTCATTTCACTCATGGGTCGCGGCCTTTGTGGGGTTGGACTTTCGCTTACCTGGCTATTTATTGCGGACTGACGCGTTCAGTTCTTCTTCCTGTTCCGGGCCGGTGCTGGTGGTCGCGTAGAATCGGTTTTCACGACCCTGCATCAGGCGAACCAGATTTGAACGATGCCGATAAAGGATCAGAATGGAGATTAACATGCCAACAAGAAGCACGACCGTATCGCGGTTGGTCATGAAGAGGAAGATTGGGAGAAGGATTGCGCCTGTTATGGATGCGAGGCTCACGTATCCCGTGATGGCTATTATGGCGATGCCAATCACCAGGATGATGGCCATCTCGAATGGCGCAATGGCCAGAAAGACACCTAAGGCGGTTGCTACGCCTTTACCGCCCTTAAAGTTCACGAAGAAGGAAAGCACGTGGCCCGCGATGGCGCAAACGCCGACAAGAATTTCCTGACCCGCGGTGGGATCGGATATGCCGACAAGGCGGGGAAAAAGGGCAACGGGAATAACACCTTTTAGAATATCAATGAGGAGCACAAAGGTGCCGAGCTTTTTTCCAAGGACACGGAAAGCATTGGTGGCCCCGAGATTTCCGCTGCCGTAATTGCGAATGTCGATGCCGCGCAGCCTCTGCCCTACCCACAGTCCGGTGGGAATGGAGCCAGCCAGGTAAGCCAGAACCATTGCTATTATCATTTGGATGATCATACTGGCAATGGCTGCAACGTGGGCGTGGCGCATGCAATGGAAAATGCATCGGCTGGTGAGGATGGGTTGGAGCAATGGGCAGATTTGGCGCTGATTTTCCAGAGAAATTGGCCGTGGAAAATGAATGCCTGACCGTGCCAGTTGAATCAAATTTTTGGGCAATGAAAAGGTGCTGGCTGCCTTTGCACCAGCGCCAATTGCCTGGCTCGCTGCCGCGGGTCGATTATCAATCATGAGCCAGGGAGTTCACTATAACATGAGCAGTGCCACCCTTTCATCGTCTACGGGCATTGACCGCATTGCGGAGCTGCTGGGCGATAAGGCCGACAGCCTTTTAAATTACAAAGCCAAGGTCTCGAAGGACATTCTTCACGTCCCAAGCCCCGACTATGTCTCTGACGTCTATGGCCCGAGCGATCGGTCACCTCGTGTGCTCCGTAGCTTGCAGGAAATTCTGAACAACGGTCGCCTTGCAGGCACCGGATATGTCTCAATTCTTCCGGTAGACCAGGGCATCGAGCACAGCGCTGGCGCAAGCTTTGCCCCCAACCCGGAATATTTTGAGCCGGAGAACATCGTGAAGCTGGCCATTGATGGCGGCTGTAACGCCGTGGCTTCCACTTTTGGTGTGCTGGGATCCGTTGCACGCAAGTACGCTCACAAAATCCCGTTCGTGGTAAAAATCAACCATAACGAGTTTCTGAGCCTCCCGAATCGGTATGACCAGATCATGTTTGGCAGCATTAAGCGCGCCTATGAAATGGGTGCTGTTGCCGTCGGTGCGACAATCTATTTCGGCAGCGAAGAATCCACGCGCCAGATCCAGGAAGTCAGTGAGGCGTTTGAATACGCCCATGAGCTCGGTATGGCGACGATTCTCTGGTGCTACCTGCGCAATACCGGCTTCAAGGTTGACGGCGTCGATTATCATACGGCTGCGGATCTGACCGGCCAGGCAAACCACCTGGGCGTGACAATCCAGGCCGACATCATCAAGCAGAAGCTGCCGACGAACAACGGCGGCTACAATGCTACGAAGCATGGCAAAACCCACGCGAAGGTGTATTCGGAACTGAGCAGCGAGAACCCGATCGATCTGACGCGCTACCAGGTCCTGAACTGCTACAATGGCCGCGCAGGGCTGATCAACAGCGGCGGTGCAAGCAGCGGCGCCAGCGATCTGGCGGAAGCAGTGGAAACGGCAGTTATCAATAAGCGCGCCGGCGGTATGGGCTTGATCAGCGGCCGCAAAGCATTCCAGCGCCCGCGGGCTGAAGGTGCTGCACTGCTGCATGCAATCCAGGACGTCTATCTGAACAAGGACGTGACGATCGCCTGATCGGCAACTTGTTTATAAAAGATGCGAGAGCACCCCGGCTTCATCGGTCGGGGTGCTTTTTATTTGCATTACGTCTGACTCCGGCCTCATCAGCTGTACGTTACTAAGATGGATAACTCGCCAGCCAAATCGGGATTAGCAGCACCTTCGGAGGCATCAGCCGCCTCCGTGGCCGGTCCTGGCGAAACAATTATTCTCCTGGATAACGCAGAGCTTTTTAAAGCTGCTGCTGAGCAATTTACGATAATGGCGGCGGGAGAAAAGCAGGGCAGGCGCAACGAATCTCGCCATTGCGGCGCTGGGTTTGGGACTGGCCGACTTTACCAATTTAAGTCGGGAGCTGTAAACCTGATGCTGGTCCCGTCGGAAAGCGGCCACCCGCTAAGCTTTCTCACGCTGAGAGCCCGGACCGCAGCGGCACCGGTTTCGCAGGTTTATTGCCTCGCGGAAGCTGCTGCCCTGGATTGTTCCATTGCAGCAGGCGAAGTTACAATTGTGTCAGAAGCACGGGCAGTGCCCTATCCCGCCCTTTATGAGAGTCGCCCACCGGCCTGGCAGGTGCCAGATTATGCGGCTGCGAGGCGGCAGATGGAGGTTTACCCGCTGAAGCAGGGGGATGATCAGCCCCTGGTGCCGGCCGCCCTTGTCCCGTCGGATCTTATTTGGCAAAAAGAAATCCGGACCGTGGTTGCAGGATACGCGAAGAATCCCGCCTGGGGCGGCGCACTGGCTCCGTGGTCATCCCAACAGCTGGCCAGGCTATGCGAGTACGGGCTGCAGACGTGGTCGGAAACGTGTGTTGGAGCTGCTGAGTTTTCCCTGGTTCATCCCGAAGTTGGCGTAACCTGCTGGAACCTCATCACACGGCAATTCACGGCCTCCCAGGATGAGTGGAACCGGCAGAGCGCGAAATTGATGATACCGGCGCTGATGGTTCTCGAGAAGCTTTGTCAGCATTGCATGACAACAAAAGAATAGATTCCAGCCCTGCCCTGAACGTCATTGGTTCGGGGGGCTCATACGTTTTTCTATTGAGACGCCTCTAATTACCGGCGCAGCGGCGAGGGCGCCCGCTCAGAACAATCCAGGAATTTTAATGCCGCCGGTCACCTTGGACATCTCGGTCTCATTCAGGGCCTTTGCCTGTTCCATTGCGTTATTGACCGCTGCAATGACGAGATCCTGTAACATTTCGACATCATCGGGCTCGACAACATCTTTATTGATCTGCAGATCGACAAGTTCGCGATCTCCGTTTGCGCGGGCAACCACCATTCCCCCACCGGCTGATCCTTCGACTTCCTGGTTCTTCAAATCGCCCTGTACCTGGGCCATGCGGTCCTGGAGTTCCTTTTGCATCTTCTGAATTTGTTTCAGATCAAACATGGTTTATCTTTCCTGTTCTCAGTGTTAGGCTAATGTGCTGCGGAGGAATTTTACGTGGCGTTTATCGATCCCGAAGACGGACTTGAGATGATCAATGAAATTGTTCAATTTCTCATCTGTTTGAAGTATTCGCTCAAACTCTTCGGATTTGATCTCAACCATGGCCTTTTCGCGAATTTCGGCTGGATAATAGATGGTCGGGAGGCCATCATCGGACATCTTCGAAACTGGTGCCGCGGCTGAAGGTGCTGCATCTTCGAAATCGCCGGATTGCCGTGCAGAATGCCGGGCTGTGGAGCTTTCCCCTCCCCGACTTGACTGTGGCTGCGCCGGTGCGGCTGCTTTTCTGGCAGGTTGCGCTGGATGCTCACCAGCAGATTGGGGGCCGATCGGCTGGAGGTCATCCCGGTTTACAAGCTTAACGGCAACCTC
>Ga0182738_1008127_pt1 | contig 10481 bp, 9 predicted proteins | sample eDN5th30CBELigMG_FD_128876 | JGI IMG/M metagenome (GOLD analysis project Ga0182738, IMG submission 128876) | Enriched Miracle-Growth compost microbial communities from Emeryville, California, USA - eDNA 5th pass 30_C BE-Lig MG (version 2)... ... | reverse complement strand
GCTGGACCAATGTCGCGAAACCTGGGAAGCCAACTTTGCCCGGCTGGACAACCTGCTGGCAGAACTGCAATCTAAGCCCTCTCGTCCCGCACGGCGCGAATCTCGCCGCCGCTAAGCCCCCCCCCTCTTGGAGTCGCGACCATGTCTTCATCGAACAATCTGACCGTCACCCCCTTGGGCGACCGCGAGATCGTATTAACGCGCACCTTCAACGCCCCGCGATCGCTCGTCTTTGAAGCCATCACTAAGCCCGAACTGCTCAAGCAATGGCTGTTAGGACCGCCGGGCTGGACGATGAGCGAGTGCGAGAACGACCTCAAGGTTGGCGGTACGTTCCGCTATGTCTGGCGCGATGCCGAGGGCAAAGAAATGGCCATGTGCGGCGAGTACCGCGAGGTTGCGCCGCCCGAGCGGATTGTCCGCACCGAACGATTTGAATTTGGTTGCGAACCGCAGGCTGGCGAACAACTAGGCACGCTCACTCTGACCGAGGAGCAGGGACAGACGTTCATGAAGGTCACCGTGGAGTTCCCCTCCCGTGAGGCTCGCGACGGCACCATTGCCTCGGGCATGGAACATGGCGCTACCGTGACTTACGATCGCTTGGCCGAACTGCTTGCGCGTTGAAACGCCGGCCGTGGGCTGCAGGGCTTACCTTGCACCCCCTTAGCAGGCCTTCTACATTGGCGTGCTGCTTCCTAAGTTCGGCTGCCAATTGACTGCCTGCGAGGCGCCCCCTCCATGCCCGCTACTACCCGCCCGACCCGTCAGCGGTACCTTGTCGTCCTGGCAGCCACATTGATGGCGGTGCTGTTGTATCTCGACCGCATCTGCATTTCGTTCGTCGAGATCTACATCAAGCAAGGTCTGCAACTGACCGATGCCCAAATCGGCTGGATTCTCGGCGCGTTCTTTTACACGTACGCGCTAGGACAGGTTCCCGCAGGCTGGCTGTCCGACCGCTTCGGCGGCCGGATCATGCTCACGATTTACATTCTGATGTGGTCGCTGTTCACGGCCCTGACGGGCTTGGCCGGCGGCTTCCTGGCGATCGTGCTGTTCCGTTTTGGCTTTGGTTTTGGGCAGTCTGGCGCCTATCCGACCGCCGCCAACATCATCAGCAAATGGGTGCCGATTACCGCCCGGGGTACGGCCAGCAGCATCGTGGCGATGGGCGGTCGCGTGGGCGGTGCCCTGGCTCCGCTGCTGACGGCCCTGCTGCTGGTGGCGTTTGTGCCGGTGAGCGTGTCGTCGCTGGTGGGGCCGGGCGATTTGATGAGCCCCAACCTGGCTTACGAAATCACCCTGGATGAGCATCTGCCTGAGGATGACCGCAACATCAGCCAACAGTTGAAGGCTGCCGTGGGCCAGCGGGTATTGGAACTGCTGCCGGCCGAAACGGCCAACACGCTCCGCGACTGGGGCCACCGTTATGCCGAATTGGAAAAGCAGACCGATTCACAGTCTTCTGCAGCCGGCGACAGCGACGCGGACCAACAGCGGCAAGCCTTGCGGCAGCAGTTCGAGGAAGTACGGCCCCAGTTGGTGGAACCGTTCAACGCATTGCTCAACGACCCACGTTTGTACTCCGCCGAGGCGTTCCGCGCGGCCTCGCTGCCCCAGCAGGCACAAGCGCTGATTAAGCAACAAGAGAAATCGACCAGCGCACAGCTTTCATCCTCAGAACAAACGCGGCTGAACCGCCTCCTGCTGGAATCAGCCTATCCCGACATTCGCAAGGTGTACGGCGAAGGCTGGCGCGATGTGATGTTCTTGTACGGTCTGTTCGGGGTCGGCGTGGCGGTGTTTTTCTGGTGGATCGTACGCGACGAACCGAGCCTGCACCCGCGCTGCAACGAGGCCGAGTTGGCCCTGATCGAGCAGGGCCGCCCGGCTTCCATGGGCAGCACGCGCGGCAAAGCACAAGGGCTGCCCATCCGGGCGATCCTTACCAGCCGCAACATGTGGATGACCTCGATTTCGCAGTTCACCACCAACGTGGGCTGGGTGTTCCTCATCAGTTGGCTGCCTCGCTATCTCGACGAAGTTCACCGCGTGCCGATTGAGCAGCGCGGGTTCTATACGCTGCTTCCCATCATGGTGGGCTGGGCAGGGATGCTGCTTGGTGGCCCGCTGACCGATGGGCTGACCCGCAAGCTGGGACAACGGTGGGGTCGCGCGCTGCCGATGGGGCTCACCCGGTTCACGGCCATGGCCGGCTACCTGATCTGCCTGGCGCCGTTTATGGTCCCCGGGCTGGAATTGCCGCTGTGGGTGTATGTCTCGGCGTTCGCGCTGGTGGCGTTTTCGACCGACCTGGGCGTGGCGTCGATCTGGGCGTTCCAGCAGGATATCGCCGGCAAACACGTGGGCTCGGTGCTGGGCTGGGGCAACATGTGGGGGAACTTCGGGGCCGCCATTGCCGCGTCGATTCTCCTGGTGCCTAGCCGTGCCGGCTGGCCGGGTATGTTCATGATTTGTGCGGGGGCGTTCTTCATCAGCGGCATCGCGGCCCTGGCGATTGATGCCCGAATTCCGCTGCGCACTGAGCCAGACGAAGCCACCGCGTAACGCCGCGCCGCCGCCGCGCCAACCTTGCCCCCTTCCCAGCGGCAGCCACGCGCTCCATCATCGGCATAGAGGGAGGCACAATGCGGCCCCTACCATTGGGCCGCTGGCTGCTCGCCCCCGCGCATTCCATTCCGGTTCTTTGAAGGCTGTTTCCCATGGCGCATGAGTTCGGCCCATCACCGCAACTGCCCGGCGATGCAGACCGGCCAAGCCATGACTCCAGCCGCGCCGCCAGCCCTCGGCCGCATCTTCCGCCCGTGGCGAGCGAACCGTTGACCGACGATGAATCGACGGCTACCGCTGTTGCCCCGCGTAGCGAAGCACTCCAGCAGAACGCGCCGGCGGCGATGTCGAGCCTGCAGCCGATCACGGTTTCGACCGCGGCCCTGGCCCTACTGTGTGCCATGCTGTGGGGCGGGACGTCAGTCGCCATTCAGTTTGCGCAAGACAATTGGCCGCCGCTGCTGACCGCATCCGCTCGGTTTGGGCTGGGCAGCATTTGCATTGCGCTGTGGTTCTGGTGGGACGGCCAGCCACTGGCTGTGCAGACTCGGCAATGGAAGCCGATCCTCATTGCCGGCGCGCTCTTGGCCATTCAGATCGGCCTGTTCCACTGGGGGCATACGTTCACGTCGGCCGCGCATGGGCAGGTGCTCATTGGCTCCAATCCGGTATGGGTGGCGCTGCTGGCGCACTTTCTATTGGCGGGCGATCGTTTGACGCTGTGGAAGACAGTCGGGCTGTCGCTATCGGCCGTGGGCGTTGTAGCCGTAGTGCTGGGGGCCAGCGGCGGCGAAGGTGAGGCAACCCACGTCGGCAGCCTGGCCGGCGACATCGTGGTGTTTATCAGTAGTTGGTTCCTGGCGTCGAAGATCGTATATACCAAGCACGCGCTGGGCACGGTGGAACCGGCCAAGCTTGTACTCTGGAGCAACTTGGTCGGCACGTCGATCCTGCTGACCGTGGGATTGGCTACCGAGCCGATTGCACAGATCCGCTTTCATACCGCCAGCATGTTGGCCCTGCTGTATCAAGGCGTGGTCGTGGCCGGCTTTTGCTTTGCCGCGTGGACGATGCTGTTGCGGCGGCATCGTGCCAGTCAATTAGCGGTGTTCGGGTTTGCCCAACCGCTGTTTGGCATCCTCTTTGGCGTCTTTCTGCGCGGCAATCACGTGACGCCTTGGCTGCTGGCGGGCGGTGCCGCCGTGGCCACCGGCATCATCATCGTAACGCGCGAGCGCACCGAAGTTGCCGCGGATTCCAGCAAACCGTAGCGGCGTTGTCCTGCTGTAGCTAACTCGGCAATGGCGCACTCCCCTTGACGGAATCTGCGCCGGCCGCGCTATTAGCCAATTAGGGTCGCACTACTTACTCTTTTGGCCCGGCAGAAAACTATGGAGCAAGAATCAAAGGAACTGAGCGTCGCCCGGCAGGCGGCCCAGATCGGCGGCGCGATCGTCGCCCGCTATTTTCGCGAAGGCGTCGAGATGCGGACCAAGGCGGTATCAGACCTTGTATCCGATGCCGACATCGAGTCGGAACATGCCATCGTGGCGGCGATTCGCGAAGCCTTTCCCGACCACGCCATCTTGGGCGAGGAGTCGCACCAGGCCGACGTGTCCGCACCCAAGCTGTGGCTGGTCGATCCGCTCGACGGCACCACCAACTTTGCCCACGGCATCCCGCACTTTGCCATTTCCATCGCCTACTACGAGCATGGCCAGGCCCAGGGCGGCGTGATCTATAACCCCATTCGCGACGATTGGTATGTGGCGGCGGCCGGACACGGAGCCTGGTACAACGGCCGCCGGGCCCAGGTGAACGGCGATGTTGCTCTCAATCAGTCGCTGGTGGGCGTCGGCTTTTACTACGACCGCGGAGCCATGATGGAAGCCACGCTGCGGGCGATCCGCGAGTTGTTCGGCCACCAGATTCACGGCATCCGGCGGTTTGGAACCGCATCGCTCGATCTGGCCCAGGTGGCAATGGGCATGTACGGCGCGTACTTCGAATACCAGCTTTCGGCCTGGGATTTCGCCGCCGGGCGACTGTTTGTGGAAGAAGCCGGCGGCCGCGTCACCACCTGCCAGGGCGAGCCACTCCCGCTGGCTAAGAGCAGCGTACTGGCCTCCAACGGTCACCTGCACGACACCGTGCTAAACATCGTCAACAAGTGGCAAGGCTAAAGGCAACTGCCTCGGCAACCGGGTCGGTCGCGGCGGTGGTTTCGAGTTCTAGTCCCCTGGGGGATTTGGTACACTGCGGCTGTAGAAAACGGCCTGCCTTCCCAGGTGGCTAGTGTCCCCACGGCGGCCGCAGTAGCGGCTTGTCCAAGTGGCAGCCGCCAAGGCTGCGGGCCCGTACAGGCCGCGTCAACTGCATGCCCATTCCGTTGCCTACCCAGCAATCCTGCCCTTTCCGCCGCGCAGGCGATCCTTCCTCCCCAAAGGTCAGACCTGCCCGGCCAAAGAAACGTCCGCCCATGATGCCATTCGATTTTCAAACCGCCACCCGGCTGGTGTTCGGCCCGGGACGTATTGACGAATTGGGCGAACTCGCGGCCGGCTTAGGGGCACGCCGGGCCATGATCGTCAGCGATCCGGGCATTGTGAAAACTGGGCACGATGAACGCGGCTTGGCATCGCTGCACCGGGCGGGACTCACCACGATGCTGTTCGACGGCGTGGTCGAGAATCCCACCACCGACAACGTGGAAGCCGGCGTTGCTGCGGCACGCGACTTCCAGCCCGACCTGCTCATCGGACTTGGGGGCGGCAGTTCCATGGACTGCGCCAAAGGCATCAACTTCGTCTATAGCAACGGTGGAGAGATGCGCGATTACTGGGGCATTGGCAAAGCCCGCCACCCGATGCTGCCGATGATCGCCGTGCCGACGACGGCCGGGACTGGCAGCGAGGCTCAGAGCTTCGCCCTGATCTCCGATGCCAAGACGCACGTGAAGATGGCTTGTGGCGATAAGAAAGCCGCCTGCCGCATCGCACTGCTTGATCCGCAGCTTACGGTGACGCAACCGCCGCAGGTCACGGCACTGACAGGCATCGACGCCGTGGCCCATGCGCTTGAAACGTACGTGACCCGGCAGCGCAATCCGGTATCGCTGATCTTCAGCCGCGAGGCGTGGCGACTGCTGGAAGCGAACTTCCCCCGCGTGCTGGATGACCCACTCAGCCTGGAAGCCCGCGGCGCCATGCAACTGGGCGCTTTCTTCGCGGGCCTGGCGATCGAGAATAGCATGCTGGGGGCAGCCCACGCGTTAGCCAACCCGTTAACCCAGCACTACAACGTGGTGCACGGTCAGGCGGTGGCGTTGATGTTGCCGCACGTGATCCGGTTCAACGGACAGGAAGTGGGCCGGCTATACGCTGAGTTGCTGCCCAGTAGCAATGGCACGGTTCGTTCGCCGGCGGCCGCATCGAGCGAGTTGGCGGAGCGTGTGACCCAGCTTGTGGCCAAGGCGGGCTTGCATCTTCAGCTTCGCGAGTTAGGCGTAGCTGCCGATCGACTACGGGTACTGGCTGCCGACGCCGCCAAGCAATGGACCGGGGGTTTCAATCCTCGGCCGGTGGGCGAAGAAGAGCTTCACCAGCTTTACGAAGCGGCCATGTAAGATGCGGGCATCTAGCTGCCGGGGCTATTAGCGCACAGGTTGGCGTTACTTTTGGCCGCGAGCAAAGGCCACCAGTTCATCAACCAGTTCGGTGGCGCGGCGTTCCTCGCCTTCCATCGTGCCGCAGATTTCCAGGAACTCGTCGTCCTGCACGCGGCTGGACTTGAGCAGCGTGAGCCCCATTCGCAGTACGTGCAGGCAATGCCGCAGGTCGTGAACGACGGATGAGATGCGCTGGGCGCGGTCGTCCAAAGTGGGATCACCGGGGTCGGATTCGGAAGCCATCTCTACCTCGTTCCGGTTCTTGCCAGGATGACCGGTACTGGCAAACAGTGAACCGGATCATTGACAAACGTTCGCCTCGCCCCCGTAGCCACCGCCTTCAACTATCGTCCTGCTGTCGCCCCGGGGCAGGCAACTAGGATTTATCCCCAAAGAGCATCGGGGGCCGCCATCGCAGCGTGGTTTGATGATGGCTGGGCAATCCTGCAGCGCACCGGTGGCATCCCAGCGCCGAGTAACTGCCCCCCCAAATGGACCTTGGCCCTCTGCCGCAAAAAAACAATTGCGCGCGGCGTTTTTTGAATTCTACGCAACAAAGCCGGCAGAAGTTTCGGTACAAATACCCGATCCAACGCCAGCGGCGTCCTTTTTCGCTCGGCCGCCGGCATATTCGGCATATCCGGAACTATCCGCAATCTGCGCGCTGACCCGCCCGGAGCTGCGCGGCCTGGCTCAGCAAGGCTGAAACGGCCGGCCATACGCGCTGTGGCGTCAGCTCACGCATGCATTGCATGTCGGGGCATTTCTTCAAGTAACTGGCTGCACACGGCACGGCGGTGGCAACCACCTGATGGGCCGTTCCGCGCGGGCCAGCCCTCATGGGGCTCGTACAGGTGAACAGTGCCACCACCGGCGTGCCCACGGCGGCGGCCAAGTGCATTGGGCCGGTATCGCCGGCCAGGAACACGTCGGCTGCTTCGGCTGCGGCGGCCAGTTCGGTCAGCGTGGTGGACTCGGCCAGGTTGACGACGGGGCCATCTAGCAGTTGCTGCACTTGGCCGGCCAATGCCCCTTCGCCCGGCCCGCCCAGCAGAATGATCCCGGCCCCGTGTTGTTCGTTGGCCCAGCGGGCAACCTGGGCGAAAGACTCCGGCGGCCAGCGTTTGGTTTCCCACTGCGCGCCGGCATGCACGGCCAGCCAGGGACGCGGCAACCGGGCCAACTGCGCGTGGATCTTTTGCCGGTCCTGGTGCGAGATCGGCACCAGGGCAGGTGGCACCGGCAGGCTGCAACCCAGCCGCTCGGCAAACAATTGGTAATGTTCCAGGGCCGGCATCTTGCGGTAGTCGACATCGATGGTGTCGGTATACGCCACGAAGGCACCTTCGCGTGCCAGCCGATAACCGAGCCGTCGCGGCGCGCGGGTGCACCAGGTCATCAGCCCGCTGCGAAACAGCCCTTGGATATCGAGCACCAGATCGAACCGCTCGCGGCGCAGACGGTTCAACATCCACATGAAGCCGAGCACCATCCGCCCCCCGCTGCCGCGCGGCATCTCGATCAGCTGATCAATTTCGGGGTGGCCGCGAAGGATGCCGGCCAAGCCGGGTTTAACGACCCAAGCCACGTGAGCGTGCGGGAACCGCTGTCGCAGCATCGACAGCACCGGTAGCGTCTGCACGATGTCGCCCAGCGCACTAGGCTTAACAATGCAGATGCGTCGCGGCTGGAGCGATTCGAGCGGCGTCTGTTTCAAGTACCGCCGCCAAACCCGCTCCGGCGCAGAAGCAGCCGGCGCGCTGCCGAAAGAGTCAGCGGTGTTCGCGCTGCCATCCATGCCAGGCGATATCCCCCCTACTGGCCGCAGATGGTCGCCGCAATGCCGGGCGACCGCCTCAGAACCGTCCGTGACAAAAATACGACTAGCCGTTCGTTAAAGCATCGTAGCGTTCCTGGCAAAAAGCGCGAAGATGAATGAAGATGGCAGCATAGCTGTCGCCCCTCGACGGGACTGGCAGCGTGCCGCGTGATTGCATCCCCATCGGGAGTGTTGCATTGTCCAATTGTCTCCGTGCCCACAATCGTTTCGCTACCCACTTGGCTGGCCTGCTAGTGATGGCATTCGCCGCGTGGCCCACGGTTGCACCTGCTGCCACGCCAGACAATGACGGGCCAGCAGGCGAAAGCATGAACGGCATCTTCGTTGGCGAGGCCGTGTTCGAACCAACGGCCGGCGAGGCCAGCTTGCCTGAGCGGTTCCGGCTAAAGCCGCATCGCTTTCGCTATGAAGCGCAAGCGGTGCCAACAGCCTCGACCAAGATGCTGCAATTCGAGGTGCGGTTCCCGTCGCCGATTACGTCGCCGCACCCGGAAAACAACACGGTCCACTGCGAGTATTACCGTCCGGCCGCCGAGGGCCGCTACCCGGCCGCCATCGTGCTGCACATCCTGGGCGGCGATTTCGATTTGATGCGGCTGTACTGTCGCACGCTGGCCCATCATGGCGTGTGCGCTCTGTTCATCAAGCTGCCGTATTACGGGCCGCGGCGTCCGCCCGGCGTGCGCGAACGGATGGTCACGGCCGATGCCACGCAAACCGTGGTCCGCATGACGCAGGGCATCCTGGACATTCGCCGTGGCGCTGCCTGGCTGGCCGAACGGCCTGAAGTCGATTCGCAGCGGCTGGGCATATTCGGCATCAGCCTGGGCGGGATCACGGCGGCGCTGGCCTCGGCCATTGAGCCGCGGTTGCACAACGCCTTCTTCATGTTGGGCGGGGCCGATATGCGATTGGCCAATTGGAATGCTCGCGAGCTTAAGCCGGCCTTGGTCGCCTGGGAGAAGAACGGCGGCACGGTCGAGAGTTTGTGCGCGACATTACGTCCGGTAGACCCGGCCAGTTACCCACAGCAGCTTCGCCAGCGCAACGTGCAGATGCTCTCTTGCCGCTACGACGAAGTGATTCCGCCCGCCTGCGCCGAGGCACTATGGAATACCTGCGGCAAGCCGCCCATTCGCTGGCTCGATGCCGGGCATTACACCGCGATGCGGTTCATCTTCGATAGCCTTAGCACCGTGACGGGTTTCTTTCAGCAGGCCGAGCCGCTTCCTAGCGAATGAAGCAAAGCTGCCGGTAAGCCAACTCAATCAGGCCCCGTACCCAATCGCGTACTGCGGCTACGCAGCAGGTACAAGAAGAACGGGCCGCCCAGCAGCGCCGTGAAGATGCCGACAGGTAGTTCCGTGGGGGCGGCCGCGGTTCGGGCGACATCGTCGGCCAGCAGCAATAGCAAGGCCCCCAGCAGCGCACTGCCCGGCACCAGCCACGCGTGACGCGGTCCTACCAGTAGCCGTGCGGCATGCGGCCCAACCAAGCCGACAAAGCCGATGATGCCACCGGCCGATACGGCGGCCGCCGTCGCCAGGCTGGCCATCACCACTACGGCCAGACGCAACCGTGTCATGCGCACGCCCAGCGACGTTGCCGATTCTTCGCCAAAGGTGAGCGCATCGAGTGGTCGAGCGAGCAGCCATAGCCCAATGGTTCCCAAGGCAATCAGGGGGCCAGACGCCCAAACCGCCGGCCAGCCTCGGCCACTTAAGCTGCCCATCAGCCAAGCGAGCACGGCCATGATCTGATCGTCGTTGAGGACCATCAGCAGCGTGACCAGCGCGCCGACAAAGCTGCCCACCGCGGCACCGGCCAGCAGCAGTCCCACGGCCGGCAACTGGTTGCCCCAACTGGCAATGGCATAGACCACGGCTACGGCTGCCATCGCGCCGATCAAGGCCGAAAGCGAAACCAGGCTCATGCCTAGCCAAACGGCGGTCAGACCGGCCGTCAATGCGATCGTCGCTCCCAGCGCCGCCCCACTCGAAGCACCGATCACAAACGGATCAGCCAGCGGGTTGCGAAACAGCCCTTGGTATCCGGCTCCCGCAGCGCCCAAGCCCGCACCAACCAGAACGGCCAAGATCACCCGTTGCAGCCGGGCTTCCCGCACGATGATTACGTGTGCCCGCTGATGGGCCGAATCATCCGGCGAAAACAGGATCGAAACGACTTCACCCGGCGGGATCGCTTCCGCCCCCACGCCCAAGCTGACCACGGCCGCAATCACCAGCACGACCAGCAGCGTTCCCATTCGCCATGCCGCGCCGCTCACGGAAAATACTCCGGGTAGATGGCACGGGCGATGGCCTGCAAACCGTTAACCAGGCGCGGCCCCGGGCGGGAGACCTGATCGTTGGGCACCAGGTGCACGCGGTCGTTGCGAAT
>Ga0182738_1008126_pt1 | contig 10482 bp, 10 predicted proteins | sample eDN5th30CBELigMG_FD_128876 | JGI IMG/M metagenome (GOLD analysis project Ga0182738, IMG submission 128876) | Enriched Miracle-Growth compost microbial communities from Emeryville, California, USA - eDNA 5th pass 30_C BE-Lig MG (version 2)... ... | reverse complement strand
GTCTACGGCTCGCGTACACTTTGCCGTCATCACCCGAGGTGGGAGCCCGGTGCCTTAATTGGGCACGCCGGGTTCTGTGCGGGGGGCGCTCGGTGACGGGCGTCCCTACCGCGACCGGTCCAGTGAGATGATGCTTGCACGACCTCAGGACGGTTTGCAGTCGAGCGTGACCTTGCGCGGGTTGATCGTCGGCAGCGGCGGCTCCGGATTCGGCATCGGACGCGGCCACGACTTGGCGGCGAGGTGCTTCTCGATCAGCGGGATCAGCGCGTTGAGCGTGATCCAGCCGCGCATGCGGGTGCCGGCGTAGCTGGTATGGACGGCGTCGAGGAACAGGTCGGGGTCGAACGGGAGCTGGCCCGCGATGTCGACGAAGGCGAGGCCGTAAGTCTTCGCATACTTGGCGAACAGGCGGTTCTCGAACTTCGCCAGCCGCTCGAGGTCGCGATAGCGGTAGGGATAGTTCGAGACGTTGAGCTGTTCGAGGATATACCGGTGCCGGATCGGATCGAGCACCAGCCCGTCCTTCACCATCCAGGCGAACGAGCTCAGCGCGAAGTCGCTGCCGATCGTCGCCAGGTCGGCGCGGATCGCATCGAGATCGCGCTGGATGACGTTCAGGCTGACCGGCAGGTCGGGATAGGCGAGGTCGGGATCCTGTTCGTCGAGGCCCGGCGGCCACACCACCTTGTAGTCGGGCTTGGGCCATTCCTTGCCGTTCATGTCGGACGCCGCGAAGCCGATCGCCGCCTGCACGCGGCCGAGCAGCGCCGACCAGCGCGACGCCGTGCGCAGCCACTCGGGCGAGACGCTCGCGCCGGTGCCGGGCGGGCGCTGGGCCTTGCCCTCGGGCACCTTCTCGACGATCGACTCGGGCCGGAACTGGTTGCCGCCCTCGTAGTAGACGACCAGGTCGGGATGGAGCGGCAGCACCTCGGTCTTCACGATCGCGGCGATATCGGTCGAGACGTTGCTCTCGCGCGCCGAGTTGAGCACCTCGAAGTGCACGTCGAGCTTTCGGGCCTTTGCCCAGAGGTTCAGCCAGTTGCCGACGAATTCCGGATAGGAGTACGGCACGAAGTGGCCTTCGATGACCGTCGAGGAGCCGACGAAGACGATGCGGATCGTCCTTGGTCCCCGCGGCACTTCGATCGGCGGGCCGCGCCAGCCCATCTGGTTGGTCACCAGCCGGTCCGGGAAGGTGCTGTTCGGCGGGAAGCGATAGGGCGGCGTCGGCTGCCCGTCCGGCGGGTCGTAGAGGTAGATCTGGCCGGGCGCGAGCTTGAGGAAGCGATGCTTGCAGGGGTCTCCGGCGAACGCGCTGTTCCACGCCTTGAACGCATCGAACGGCTGGAACTCGTTGTTGATCGGATGCTGCTTCATCTCGTCGAAGATCTTCTGCCACTCCTCCGGCGGCGTGCCGCGGTTGGGGAGCGGCGGCGGATCCTTCTCGAACCAGGCCCGGTCGACGCCCGGCGCGAGCGGGATCTGCTCGAGCTGGCCCGGCTTGACGCGCGCGGTGCCGACCGGATCGGGCAGGGGGAAGGCGAACAGCGGCTGCCCGTTCAGCACGCGGACGACGCCCTCGGCGACGGCGACGCTGACCAGCAGCGACACCACGATCAGCAGCGTATCGGCAAGCGGCGAGGAGCGGCGTTTTCGGGGAGAGGTAGCCATGCGGCCGGCCTTATAGCCGACGCGATTGCGCCCGCAAAGAAAGCAGCCCATATCGTCGATCATGACACGCGCGGTCACCACGACGGCCGATGGCTTCGTCGAGCAGGTCGGACGCCTCCCGGCGCGGCCAGCCGGCACGCGCGGCCGGCTGCTGTTCGCGATGGATGCGACGGCCAGCCGCGAGCCGACCTGGGACCATGCCTGCAGCATCCAGGGCGAGATGTTCGTTGCCGCCGACACGCTGGGCGGGCTCGACGTCCGGCTCGGCTTCTATCGCGGCTTCGATGAATTCAAGGTGAGCCGCTGGACGTCCGACGGACGCGAACTGGCGCGGCTGATGGGCGCGGTGCGCTGCCTCGCCGGCCGCACCCAGATCGGCCGGCTGCTGCGCTATGCCGGCGAGCAGCGGCGCGAGAGCCGGATCGATGCGCTGGTCTTCGTCGGCGACTGCTGCGAGGAGGACGTCGACAAGGTCGGCCACGAAGCGGGCCAGCTCGGGCTCCTCGGGCTGCCGGTGTTCGTGTTCCAGGAGGGCAACGACCGCACCGCCTCGCGCCTGTTCCCGCAGATCGCCAGGCTGACGCGCGGCGCCCATTGCAAGTTCGACCGCAACAGCCCCGACGAGCTGAAACGCCTGCTCGGCGCCGTCGCTGCCTATGCCGCCGGCGGCCGCGATGCGCTGTTGAAGTACGGCCGGGAGAAAGGCGGCGCCGCGGCCCGCCTGACGCATCAGCTCAGGTAATCATGATCTTTTGCAGCCGCTCTTCTTCGGATTGTCCGATCCCATGAGCGGCTCTGGAAAGCCACGCTCCCTGCGGACCAGAGTTCGGAACTCCTGACATAGCCCGCCCGGTTGGGCCGAGGCGCAGCCGTGCCCGATCATGATCATTGGACCGCGCGCATCCTGCGCGCTCATGATCGAGCGCCTTCATCGGCGCGTATGAGCGCGCAGGATGCGCGCGGTCCAATGACGATGACCCGGCGCACGCTCTCGTCGGTCCGGGGCGTAGCCTCGCTGGATTGAGCTCTTTGCCTATGGGCGCCAGCCACAAATCATGCCCCGAGCAGCTTTGCCGTCCAGCGGCCAGGCAGCGTGGTGCCGAGCCAGACGGCGGCCTTCGTGCCGATCGGGAACGCGATCCGCGCCTTGTTGCGCGCGAGGCCGTTGCGGATGATCGCGGAGGCCTGCGCCGCGGACATCAGGAAGGGCATCGGGAAGGGCGCGCTGGCGGTCAGGCGGCTGACCACGAAGCCGGGGCAGATCACGCTGACGCCGATGCCGTTCTTCCTCAGCACGTAGCGCAGGCTTTCCCCCCACACCCGGACGGCCGCCTTGCTGGCATTGTAGGAAGCCGAGTAGGGCAGGCCGATGAAGCCCGCCAGCGACGACACCATGGCGATCTGGCCGCGGCCACGCGCCATCATGCGGCCGACCAGCGGCTCGACGGTGTTGAGCACGCCGTCGACATTGACCGCCATGGTCTGACGGATGATCGAGAAGTCGTCGATCGAGGAATTGTCCTTGTCGATCGAGATGCCGGCATTGGCGATCAGCAGGTCGACCGGATGGGCTTCATCGAAGCGCATCAGCCAGGCGGCCAGCGCTTCCCTGTCGACGACGTCGATCTGCCCGATGTCGACCGAGGCGCCCTTTGCCTTGCAGGCCTCGGCGACGGCCTGCAGGCGCGCCGCATCGCGGCCGTTCAGCGCGAGGGCGATTCCGGGTGCCGCATAGTCGAGCGCCAGCGCCTCGCCGATGCCGCTCGAAGCGCCGGTGATGACGATGCTCGCGAAAGTTTTTGCCATGGGATAATACTACCGCCTCGACGTAGCGCTGCCAGTGGAGTGGATCGGTTTGATTGCCAGCATGACGGGGTATGCCCGGGCGCAGGGAGCGGATGAACGCCGGCGCTGGGTTTGGGAGGCGCGCAGCGTCAATGGGCGCAACCTGGAAGTCCGCTGCCGGGTGCCGCAGGGTTTCGAGCGCCTCGAGAATCCGGCCCGCACGGCGGCCGGCGCCAGGCTGAAGCGCGGCAACGTCGCGCTGTCGCTCACGATCAACAGCGAACGCCAGTCCAAGCCGCTGCGCATCAACCGTGCCCTGCTCGCCGAGCTCGGCATATTGGTCGAGGAAGTGCGCAAGAGCACCGGCGCCGGGGCGCCGGCGGCCGACGGGCTCCTGCGCGTGCGCGGCGTCATCGAGGAGGAAGAAGAACGCGAGGAGAGCGAGGAAGCCGTGGCCGCCCTCGACAAGGCCCTGACGGGCTCGCTCGACGAGGTGCTGCGCGGGCTGGCCGCTTCCCGGGCCGGCGAGGGCAAGGCGCTGGCGGGCGTCATCGCGGGCCATGTCGACGAGATCGAGGGGCTGTGCCAGCGCGCCGGCGAGCGCGCCGTGGCGCAGATCGGTGTCGTCCGCGCGAAGTTCGAGAGCCAGCTCGCCGATCTCCTGGAGCGGGCACCGCCCTTGTCGGAGGAGCGCTTCGCGCAGGAAGTGGCGCTGCTGGTCGGCAAGGCCGACGTGCGCGAGGAACTCGACCGGCTGACCGCCCACATCGCCCAGGCGCGCAGCCTCCTGAAGGAGGCGCGGGCGGACAATCCGGTCGGCCGCAAGTTCGATTTCCTCTGCCAGGAGTTCAACCGCGAAGCCAACACGCTGTGCTCGAAGTCGGCCGACATCGAGCTGACGCGCATCGGCATCGACCTGAAGGGCACCATCGAACGCATGCGGGAGCAGGTCCAGAATGTCGAATGAGGCAGAGGCGCCGGGAATCCACCGGCGCGGCCTGATGCTGGTCCTGTCGTCGCCCTCGGGAGCGGGCAAGACGACGTTGTCGCGCCAGCTGCTCGACAACGACAAGCAGATCCAGCTCAGCGTCTCCTGTACCACGCGCGCGCGCCGGGCGAGCGAGAAGGACGGCGTCGACTATCACTTCATCGATGCCGGGAGCTTCCGCGACATGATCGATCGCGGCGACTTCCTGGAGCATGCCAGGGTGTTCGACCATTACTACGGCACGCCGCGCGCGCCGGTCGTCGCGGCGCTGGAGAGCGGCCGGGACGTGCTGTTCGACATCGACTGGCAAGGCACGCAGCAGCTTACGGAGAAGGGGCGCGACGACCTGGTGACGGTCTTCATCCTGCCGCCCTCGACGCGCGACCTCGAGCGCCGGCTGATCACCCGTGCCCAGGATTCACCGGACATCGTCGCCAAGCGCATGGCCAAGTCGGCGGATGAGATGAGCCATTACGCCGAGTACGATTACGTCATCGTCAATCGCGACATCGCCACCAGCCTGACCGAGCTGAAGTCGATCCTCACCGCCGAGCGGCTGAAGCGCGAGCGCCAGCTCGGCCTGTCAGCCTTCGTGAAGGCGCTGCGCGAGGGGCGCTGACGGCGGCTGGCCGATGCCGGTCTTGTCGATGCCGGTCTTGTCGATACTCGCCTGACCCTGCGAGCGCAGCACGAGCTGCGACGGCGTGCAGGGGCGGCCGGAGAACTCGGCGATCAGCCGATCGCTCCTCTCCTCGATCGTGTCCTCGAGCCGGCGCATGAAGGCCTGCTTGTCGAGGCCGCCCGGGATCGGCGGCAGGAATTCGATGGCGGCGCGGCCGGCCTTCTTGCGCCAGTCGCGGCGGTTCCACAGCAGCCCGACCGATGTCGCCACCGGCGTCACCGGCAGGTCGAGATCGCGCGACAGATAGTAGATGCCCGAGCGGTAGCGCTCGCGCTCGCCCGGCGCCATCAGGTTGCCTTCGGGATAGATCGCGATGTGGCGGCCGCTGTCGTAGGCGCGCCGGGCGAACTGGGCGAGATTCTCGCGCTCCTTGCCGCCGCCGCAGGTGTCGACCCGGATCATCTGAAGCCGGTAGAGGATCGTGCCGATCACGGGAATGCGGAACAGTTCCTGCATGGCGACGAAGGCGATGCCGGGGATCAGGGCCGCGAGCAGGATGCCGTCGACTTCGCTGTGATGCTTGTTGGCCAGCAGCACCGGGCCTTTCTTCGGCAGGAACGCGCGGCCGCGGACCTCGATCTTCATGCCGCCGATCCAGCGCATGCCCCAGACGACGGCCCGCGCCCAGCGATGCAGCAGGCCGCGCAGCAGCACCGGCGTCGGGATCGGCACCAGGACGATGCCGATCACCGCGGCCAGCACGGTGAGGGCATAGAAATAGACGTTGAAGGCGATGGAGCGGATCATGGCCGGATTATTTGTGAGCGCTCACTCATTTGTCAAGACTTCAGCCAAACGCACGAAATCGGCGACCGCCAGTTCCTCGGCGCGGGCGGTCGGCGAAAGCCCGAGGCGTTCGAGCGTCGAGACCGGATCGCGGAACAGCCCGGCCAGCGCTCCCCGCAGCATCTTGCGGCGCTGGCCGAAGGCGGCGGCGGTCACTCTCTCCAGCGGTGCGAGGTCGGCGAGGCGATCGCCGGCAGGCCGCGGCGTCAGGTGCGCGACGGAAGAAACGACCTTGGGCGGCGGGACGAAGGCGGAAGGCGACACGTCGAACAGCCGCCGCACGTCGCAGACATGCTGGGCCAGCACCGACAGGCGGCCATAATCCTTGGTGCGCGGCACGGCGACGAGCCGGTCGACGACCTCCTTCTGGAACATCAGCACCATGTCGGCGAGCGCGTCGGCCGACTGCAGCCAGCGCACCAGCAGGGCCGTGGAAATGTTGTAGGGCAGGTTGGCGACGATGCGGCGCGGGGCGGGACCGAGGTTCGCCGGATCGATCCGCAAGGCATCGGCCTCGATCACGTCGAGGCGGCCGTTCGCGGCTGCCTGCAATTCGGCCAGGGCGTCCAGCGCGCGCGGATCGACCTCGATGGCGACCACGCGGGCTGCTCCTTCGAGCAGCAGGGCGCGGGTCAGCCCGCCGGGACCGGGGCCGATCTCGATGGTCGTCCCGTCGTCGAGCGGCGCGGCCGCGCGCGCGATGCGGCGCGTCAGGTTGAGGTCGAGAAGGAAATGCTGGCCGAAGCGCTTGCGGGCATCGAGCTCGTGCCGGGCGATCGTCTCGCGCAGTGGCGGCAGCGCCGCCACGCCGTCCATCCTCAGCTCCCGCGCCGGCGGGCCATGTCGTCGGCCATGGCGAGGGCGGCGATCAGGCTGGTCGGATCGGCGCGGCCGGTCCCGGCGATGTCGAGCGCGGTGCCGTGGTCCGGCGACGTGCGCACGAAGGGCAGGCCGAGCGTGACGTTGACGCCGCCGGAGAAGTCGATGGTCTTGATCGGGATCAGCGCCTGGTCGTGATACATGCAGAGCGCGGCATCGTAGGTCGCGCGCGCGGCCGGATGGAACAGCGTGTCGGCCGGCGCGGGACCGCGGACCTCGATACCCTCGGCGCGCAGCGTCTCGATCGCGGGCAGGATCACGCGGCTCTCCTCGTCGCCCATCGCGCCCTGCTCGCCGGCATGTGGATTGAGCGCGGCGACCGCGAGCCGCGGCCGCGCGATGCCGAACAGGGATTTGAGGCCGGCGACAGCGATGCGGCCGGCCCTCACGATGACGGCGGGCTGCAGCGCCCGCACCGCGTCGGCGAGCGACAGGTGGATGGTGACGGGCACGACGCGCAGGGCGGGGCAGGCGAGCATCATCGCGACGTCGGCACCGCCCGCCAGCTCGGCCAGGAACTCGGTGTGGCCGGGGTGCCTGAAGCCCGCATCCTGCAGTGTCTTCTTCTGGATCGGGTTGGTGACGAACCCGGCGATTGTGCCGTCCTGTGCCATCTGCACGGCGCGTTCGATGGCGGCCAGCGTCGCCGGGGCGTTGGCGGGATCGGGATGGCCGGGCCGGGCCGGCACCTCGAGCTTCACGGCGAGCACGGGAAGGGCCGTCGCGAACGCTGCCGCAGCCTCGTGGGGAGCGGCAATCTCGCGCACCGGCACGGCGAGGCCGAGCGTGCCGGCGAGCGCGGCAAGCCGGGCGGGATCGTCGATCGCAAAGAACGGCCGCATCGCATTGCGCGCCAACCAGGCCTTGAGGCTGAGCTCGCCGCCGACACCGGCCGGCTCGCCCATCGTGACGGCGAGCGGCAGCCGTGCGGTCATGGCTTCTTGATGTCGACTGTCGCGACGCGGCGCATGTCGCGCATGTAGCGACGGCTCGCGGCTTCCAGCTTCTGCAGCAGGATCTGCTGGGAGACGACATCGCGGCTCGGCACGCCGCTGGCGCCTTCCTTGCTGCACAGGGCAACGACCTGCATGCCCTCCGCGACACGGAAGGGCCCGGCGGTGCCTCCCGGCGAGAGCTTCGGGATCTCCTCGTACATCTGGCGATTGGCAGCGAGGTCACCGACCCGCACCTTCGCGAGATCGCCCGAGGTGGCACCCTTGAGCTGCCGCGCCTGCTTATGCAGATCGGTGCACTGGCGAACGCCGCTCATCGCCTTCTGCGCATCGGCCGTGGCGCGCGCCACTTCGTCGGGCGTGGCGTTGACCGGCAACGCGAGCGTGAGCTGCACCAGGTTCAGGTGCACGTCATCCGGTCGCGCCGAGGCGAAGGGGCGCCGGTCGACGACATACAGGATGTGGTAACCGGCGGGCGTGCGGATCGGTTCCGTCGCCTGGCGCAGCGGAGCCTTCTCGATGACCGCGTCGAGCGCGGAATCGAGCGAGCCGGGAAGGATCCAGCCGAGATCGCCGCCGGCCTGCGCCGTCGCGCCCTGCGAGAACTGCTGCGCCAGGGCGCCGAAGGACGCGCCGCGCCGAAGCTGCTCGAGCACCCGGTCGGCGCTGCGCTTGGCCTCGTCTGACTGATCGACCTTGTCGATCGGTATGAAAATCTCCGCCACGCGGGATTCGGTCTTGCCCACGTTGGCCCGGATGCGCGACAGCGCATCGTCGATCTCGGCATCGGAGACTTCGACCTGCGGACGCACCCTGCGGCGCACGATCTTGGCCCAGGCGAGGCCCGCCTCGATCTGCTGGGCGGCGATCTCGTAGGGCACGCCGATGCTCTGGAGATAGAGCTTGAACTGTCCGTGCTGCATGCCGGCCGAGCGCTCGATCTCGGCGACGCGGTGGTTGATTTCCGCCTCGGTGGGACGCACGCCAAGACCCTTGGAATTCTGGATCTGCAGGCGCTCGTCGATCATCTGGCGCAGGAGCTGCGGCGCGAGGCGTTGCTGCAGATCGGGTGTCTCGTGCATGCCGGAACTGCGGATGGCGAAGGTGATGCGCTGCTTCAGCTCGTAGTCGGTGATCGCCTCGTCGTTGACGCGGGCGACCACGCGCAGCGCCTGCGCCGAGGACACGGCGAGCGGAGCGGCAACGAGGAGGACAGCGAGCAAGCAGCGAAGAAACGGCGCTGACATCGTCCGGGGGAGAAGGAAGAGATTCCGCATAATCCTGCTATGGCCTGTTGCCGTAAGCCAGCGCACCCCGCACGACGGGTGCCGGGCGGCGCTGACGCAACTTTGTCCAGCCTAATTCGGGAGAAAGCAAGGCGATTGCAACGGCGGTGAAGCCGGGAGGCCGAAGCTTGACGCTCCTGACCGGGTGGTTTAGCCGGTACGGCGATTGAGGGGAAAAATGCTGCTGTGACGGGGAGCGGGCAACCCACCACGAGAGCGGGCATCTGGGACTTGGCTGCGTCCGGACTGGGCTACCATTTGGACAATCTGGGCCGATGGCTGATGGCCAGGCACCTGCCCCTGGGCCGGGCTTATGCCGCATTGCTGGCGCCGCGCCAGCCGCGACTCGTGCTCAAGCCCGACTGGCACTTCGGCGAGGAATATTACGGCGAGCGGCGCTGGCTGGCTTGTCGCCGCGGCGCGCTGTGGGAAGAGGCGGCAGAGCGCAACATCGTCATTCCGCTGACCCTGCCGTGGCACGACAGGACGGTCGTCAACGTGACACTGGGCAACGACAACAGCCTTTGCCTCTATGTCTGCGGCACCTTCGAACCCAACGAGTTCGCCTTCCTCGACCGGGTGCTCGCGCCCGGCATGGTGTTTTTCGATGTCGGTGCCAACGACGGATACTTCACCCTCTTCGCGGCTCGCCGGCTGGGTCCCAAGGGGCGTGTGATCGCGGTCGAGCCGAGCTCGCGCGAGCGGATCAACCTGCAGCGCAACGTCGAGGCCAACCGGCTGACCAACGTGACCATCGTTCCGCTGGCGCTCGGCGTGGCGCCCGGCACTGCCAGCCTCCGCCTCGCCAAGGGCACTCATTCGGGGCACAACACGCTCGGCAATTTCGCGCACGCTGGCGTGCAGATGGACAGCTTCGAAGAGGTCGAGGTCGATGCCCTCGACGCCGTCGCCTCCCGGCTCGGGCTGTCGCGGGTCGATTTCATCAAGATCGACGTCGAAGGCGCTGAAGCCAGCGTCGTCGACGGCGCCGGCGACGTGCTTCGGCGGATGCGCCCGACGCTGCTGCTCGAGATCAACGAAATGGCGCTCCAGGCGCAGCAGCGGAGCGCCGAGAGCCTGCTCGGGACGCTGCGCGACGAGTTCGACTACGAAATCCTGATTTTCTCGCCCGAATCGGGCCTGCTCGAAGCGCGGGTCAACAACCAGCCTCTTTCGGCGAACATCGTGGCACGTCCGCGCGAGCTCGGCTCGCGGCTGGTGGGACGCCCCGAGCGCTGATGTCGGCTTCGGCACCCGGAACCTGAAGCCGGCGGCTGCGCGCATGGGCCGTCGTCGAGGCCTCCCGGGAGCTCTACGCCCATGGGCGCTAAGGGCTCGTCACGAAATAAATGCGTCATTGTGACGGAGAAGGGCTGAGAAGCTGGCGCGGGGATATGATGTAGTTCCACTCTGGAAGAAAGGCATCGTATTTGATCTTGAGCTTTG
>Ga0182738_1008125_pt1 | contig 10484 bp, 10 predicted proteins | sample eDN5th30CBELigMG_FD_128876 | JGI IMG/M metagenome (GOLD analysis project Ga0182738, IMG submission 128876) | Enriched Miracle-Growth compost microbial communities from Emeryville, California, USA - eDNA 5th pass 30_C BE-Lig MG (version 2)... ... | reverse complement strand
GTGCTCGACTTCTTCGGGCTGTTCTCGACGTTCTCCTCGCCGTGGTTCTCGGCGATCTACCTGCTGCTGTTCGTCTCGCTCATCGGCTGCGTCATCCCCCGGGCCTGGCATCACGCGAAGGCGATCTTCGCGCCGCCGCCGCGGACCCCGGCCCGGCTCGCCCGGCTCGAGGGGCACACGACTCGCGCGTTCGACGGCGATCGCGCGGGTGCGCTCGCCGGCGCGCGCGCGATCCTGCGCCGACGCGGCTACCGGGTCGCGGACTATGCGCCCGCGGGCGCGTCCGCCCCCGACTCGGTCTCGGCAGAACGCGGCTACCTCCGCGAGACCGGCAACCTCGTCTTCCACGTCGCGCTCATCGGCGTCCTCGCGGCGGTCGGCTTCGGCGGCGGCTTCGGCTACACGGGCCAGCGCGTCATCGCGGAGGGCTACGCGTTCACGAACGTGCTCTCGGGCTACGACTCGTTCAACCCCGGCCGCTTCTTCACCGACAGCGCGCTCGCGCCCTACTCGATCCGGCTCGACTCCCTCGACGTGACCTACGAGGAGGATGACTGGCGGTCCTACGGCACCCCGCTCGACTACGAGGCGACCGTGACGGTTACGGAGCTCGGCCAGGGGCCGCGCACCGAGATCCTGAAGGTCAACGCCCCCCTGTCGATCGCCGGCACCCAGGTCTATCTGCTCGGCAACGGCTACGCGCCCGTCCTGACGGTCCGGGACCCCGACGGCCGGATCGTTTTCTCCCAGCCGACGCTCTTCCGGCCGATGGATGCGCAGCTCGGCTCGATCGGCGTCGTCAAGATCCCCGACGGGCTCGCCGAGCAGGTCGGGATGGAGGGGTTCCTCTACCCGACCGCGATCCAGCTCGAGTCGGGGGCGTTCGCGTCCTCTCACCCCGGGCTGAACGGTCCCCTCGTGACCCTCGAGGTGTACACGGGCGACCTCGGGCTCGACTCGGGCCGGGCGACGAACGCGTACGTCCTCGACACCGATTCGCTGACCCAGATCGCGGGCCGCGATGCGCCGGCCCAGGGCATCGCGCTGCGCCTCGGCGACCGGGTCGAGCTGCCGGACGGCCTCGGCTCGGTCGAGCTGACGGCGATCCCGAGGTTCACGGCGCTCGATATCCACTCCGATCCGGCCCAGGGCTGGGTGCTCGCGTTCGTCATCCTCGCGGTCGCCGGTCTGCTGCTGTCGCTCTTCGTGCCGCGCCGTCGGGTGTGGGCGCGCGTGAGCGAGGACGCCGACGGCGTCCGGCTCGAATGGGCCGGGCTCGCGCGGGGCGAGGACCCGCGGCTCGCCGATGCCGTCGCGGCGCTCGCGGACTCGGTCGGGGCTGAGAAACCGGCTGCGGGCTGAGGGAGCCGGGCGGAAAGCTCAGCCCGGGGATGGAATCTCAGCCCGCGATCCCGGGGTCGGGGCGAGGGCGACGACTCGGCGGATCGCCGCGACGGCGGCCGCGATCGCCGGGACGCGCTCGGCGTCGCGGCCGGTCACGGCGTGGACGGTGCGCGGCGATGCGGGCGTGGTCGGCAGCAGGGCGACGCCCGCGGGCACGCCGATGCCGTCGACCGCGAGGGCCGGGAGCAGGCCGACCCCGAGGCCCGCGCGGACCATGCCGAGCACCGCGATGACGTTGTCCGTCTCGCGCCGGATGCGCGGCGCGAAGCCCGCGGTCCTGCACACCTCGAGCAGGTGGCCGCGGCACCGCGGGCAGCCGGCGATCCAGTCCTCCTCCGCGAGCGCGGCGAGCTCGGCGCTCGGGCCGGTCGCGGCGGGGTGCCCGGCCGGGAGCACGGCATAGACGGGCTCGGTGAAGAGCTCGCGATCGAGCAGGGTCCGCACCGACGCGCGGTGCGGGTCGCCGGGGTCGCCCTCGTAGGAGAACGTGATCGCGAGGTCGACCGCGCCGTCGGCGAGCATGCGCAGCGCCGCGGGCGGCTCCTCCTCGACGAAGGACACGTCGATCCGCGGGTGGCGCTCGCGCATGTCGGCGAGGATCGCGGGCACGAGCGCGGAGGACGCCGACGGGAAGGCCGCGACGCGGACGTGCCCGGTGACGCCCTCGGCGAGGTCGGCGAGCGAGGAGAACGCGTCGGCGAGCTCCGCGTGCACGATGCGGGCCCGCGCGGCGAGCAGCGCGCCGGCTTCGGTGAGCCGGACGCCGCGACCGGCGCGCGTCACGATCGCGACGCCCAAGCCCGCCTCGGCCCGGCGCAGCTGCTGGCTGACGGCCGGCTGCGAGTAGCCGAGCCGGCTCGCCGCGGCCGAGATCGAGCCGGTCTCCTGGATCGCGAGCGCGAGCCGCAGCGCCTGCATCTCGAGCTCCCAGTCGAGGCCGGCCGGCAGTGCGGGCGTCGTCAAACTCATAATCACAGCTTATCTATTGGATAAGACACCTGTCCTTGTGCGATAGAACGCGAGCGCCGACCCTGGATGGCATGAACGGATTCGACGGCGTCATCGACCTCGGCGAGACCGTGTGGTCCCAGCCCTGGGGCGAGGTCCGCCCCGGCTACCTCGACGCCGCGACGATGGGCGTCCCGATGCGGGCGACGCGCGAGGCGATGCGCCTCGCGGTCGAGGCCTGGGCCGACGGCGAGGCGAGTGCGGCCGGCTACGGCACGGCCGTCGAGCGCGCCCGCGCCGCCTATGCGCGGCTCGTCGGCGTCCCGCGCAGCGAGGTCGCGATCGGCGCGACGACCTCCGAGCTCGTCGGCCTCGTCGCCGCGAGCCTCCCCGACGGCAGCGAGGTGCTCTGCGTCGAAGGCGACTTCTCCTCGGTCGTCTACCCCTTCCTCCAGCACGGTCACCGCGGGGTGCGGGTGCGCCACGTCCCGCTCGAGGCGCTCGCGGGCTCGATCTCGCGCGGGACCGCGCTCGTCGCGTTCTCCCTCATCCAGTCCGCCGACGGCCGGGTCGCCGACAGGGTCGCGATCGCCGAGGCCGCGCACGCCGCCGGCGCGCTGACGCTCTGCGACACGACGCAGGCGACCGGCATCCACCCGGTCGACGCGGCCGAGTGGGACCTCACGGTCTGCCATGCCTACAAGTGGCTCTGCGCGCCGCGGGGAGCAGCGTTCCTCACAGCATCTCCCGAGGCGGCGGAGCGGATCTTGCCGCTCAGCGCCGGCTGGTACGCGGGCGAGGACATCTGGGGCTCGACCTACGGACCCGGCATGGCGCTCGCCGGATCGGCCCGCCGCTTCGACACGTCGCCCGCGTGGCTGTCCTGGGTCGGCGCGGCCGAGGCGCTCGAGCACTTCGAGACGATCGACCCCGCCGCGGCCTGGTCGCGCGCGACCGGCCTCGCCGACGATCTGCTCTTCCGGCTCGACCTGCCCCCGCGCGGCCAGGCGATCATCGCGCTCGACGACCCGCACGAGGAGCGGGCGCGGGTGCTCGACGCGGCAGGCATCAGGTTCGCGCGCCGGGCCGGCCGCGTGCGCCTCGCGTTCCACGTCTGGAACACGCGGCGCGACCTCGACCGGGTCGGCGACGCCTTCGAGACGGCGGGCTGCCTGCAGCTCGCCTGAGGCGCTCGCGCGCAGGCCGCTCGTCTAGACTCCACGCTGTGACGGACATCCTTTCGGAGTACTCGAATACTGCCGTCTGGTCGGCGATCGCGATCTACGCGCTCGCGTTCCTCCTCTTCACCCTCGATCTCGCCCGCCGCTCCTCGCTCGTGACCCGCGCGCAGGACGAGCGCGCCGCCCGCGAGGCCGCCCAGGCGCAGGAGGCCGCGCAGGGCGGGCGCACCGCGGTCCTCGTCGACACCGCGGCGCCCGCGAGCACCGTCGGCGCCGCCGGCCCCCGATATCTGCGCGCCGCGATGGCGCTGACCTGGGTCGCCTGGATCGTCCACCTCGCCGCCGCCCTCATGCGCGGCATCGCCGCGGGCCGGGTGCCGTGGGCGAACATGTACGAGTTCGCGCTCACCGCGACCGCGATCATGATCGGCGTCTTCCTCATCGCGCAGTTCTGGCAGGACCTCAAGTATCTCGGTGCGTTCATCACCGGCTTCGTGACGCTCGCGCTCGGCCTCGCGGCGCTCAACGTCTACGTCCCGATCAGCCCGCTGCCCGCCGCGCTCTCCTCAGGCGTCGCGCCCGTCTGGCTCGTCATCCACATCGTCGTCGCGACGCTCGGCACCGGCTTCTTCGCGCTCGGGGCGGCGCTCTCGATCCTCCAGCTGCTGCGCGCGCGGCGCGACCGCGGAGGGCTCCGCAGGGCCGGCTATCTCGACTCCATCCCGACCCCGGGGCGCTTGGAGGACTTCGCCTACCGGCTCATCGTCGTCGGCTTCGTGTTCTGGACCTTCACTCTCATCGCCGGCGCGATCTGGGCGGCGGCGGCCTGGGGCCGCTACTGGGGCTGGGACACCAAGGAGGTCTGGACCTTCGTCATCTGGGTCCTCTACGCCGGGTACATCCACGCGCGCGCGACGCGCGGCTGGCGCGGCACGCGCTCGGCGTGGCTCGCGATCATCGGCTTCGTGGCGGTCGTCTTCAACTTCTCGATCGTCAACATCTTCTTCAAGGGACTGCACGCCTACAGCGGGCTCTGACGCGGCTCTCGGTCGCTGAGCGAGCCGTCGCCCTACCCCGGTCGCTGAGCGAGCCGTCAGGCGAGTCGAAGCGCGCGCCGCAGCCGCTCGGTCCAGAACGCGGCGCGCTCGGGCGGCGCGGCGTGGCGCTCGAGCAGCTCCGGCTCGGGCGCGACCGGCCTGAGCGGGATGCGGCCGTCGACGGGCAGCAGCGGCTCGCCCGTCACATCGGCGGCGAGGAGCGCCGCGGTCCCGAGCCCGTGATCGAGGTCGGAGGAGAACGCGAGGTCGATGGCGCGCGCGAAGCGCGCGGCCGCCGCGAGCCCGACGCTCGTCTCGAGCGCGCTCGACGTGACGAACGCGACATCGGCCTCGGCGCGGGCGCGTCGTGCGATCTTAAGGGCGCGCGCCGGCCCGCCGAGCGGCTGCGCCTTGAGCACGACGACGTCGGCCGCGCCCGCGCGCACGACCTCGATCGGGTCCGCGGGCTTGCGGATCGACTCGTCCGCGGCAATCGGGACGAGTCCGGCGAGCCGGCGGCGCAGCGCGCCGAGGTCGGCGACGCCCGCGACCGGTTGCTCGGCGTACTCGAGGCCGAGCGCCGCGAGCGCCTCGAGCGCGATCGTCGCCTCGTCGAGGGACCAGGCGGCGTTCGCGTCGACGCGGATCCGTCCGCTCGGGCCGAGCACGTCGCGCACCGCGCGCACCCGCGCGAGGTCGTCGGCGAGGCGCTGCCCGCGCTCGGCGACCTTGACCTTCGCGGTCCTCGCGCCGGGGAAGCGCGCGAGGAGGGCGGGGACGTCGTCGGGGGAGACGGCGGGGACCGTCGCGTTGACGCGGACGGCGGCGGCGCGCCCTTCGACTCGGCCCTGCGGGCCTCGCTCAGGGAACGGTGGGATGTCGCTCCCGGAGCGAGCCGGCCCCTCGTTCCCGGAGCGAGCCGGCCCCTCGCTCCCTGAGCGAGCCGGCCCCTCGCTCCCTGAGCGAGCCGGAGGCGAGTCGAAGGGCGCCCCGAGCACCTCGAGCGCCGAGCCGAGCCACCGCGCCGCCTCCGCGTCGTCGTACTCGACGAAGGGCGACCACTCCGCCCACATCGCGTTCTCGCCCTCGATGAGCAGCGCCTCGCGCAGCTCGATCCCGCGGAACCGCTCCCTGAGCGGCAGCGCGACGACGTGCGCGCGCGCCACGAGCGCCTCGGAGTCCACGGCTCCAGGCTAGGCCCGACGTTAGGGTGGTGCCGTGGAGACTGAGGAGCCGGCCGCCCCGCGGACGGACACCGCGGTCTCGCCCGTCATCCGCGGCGAGCCGGTGGACATCCCCACGCCCGTGTGGGGCGCGCTCGTCGAGGACGACCTGCGCCGGATGGAGGCGTTCGAGGCCGCCGATCCGGGCGCGGACGGCGTCCTGCACCCGCGTCCGAGGCGGCTGCTCGGCTGGCTGTCGCTGCTCATGTTCGCCGTGACCGCGGTCCTGCACGGCCTCGCGGTCGCGGCGGCGGGCTACGCCGACGTCGACCTGGGGGTCGCGCTCGCGTGGTGCTCGATCAGCGCATCGGTCGCGGCGGTCGTGCTCGGCGTCGTCGCCGCGGCGCTCGGGCGGGGGCGCTGGCTCGGCGTCCTCGGCGCGGTCGGCGGGCTGCTCGCGAACCCGTGGGTCGTGCTGCAGGTGCTGCGGGTGTTCGCGGGATAGCTACGCTTGTGGCGTGGTCTCCGAGCTGTTCGATGCCGCCGCGTGGCGCGCGGTGCCGGGTTTCGACGACCTCGCCGACGTGACCTACCACCACTCGGTCGACGCGGGGATCGCGCGGGTCGCCTTCGATCGCGCCGAGGTGCGCAACGCCTTCCGGCCGGAGACCGTCGACGAGTTGCTGCGTGTGCTGACCGATGCGGCGCAGAACGCGACGATCGGCGTCGTCCTGCTCACCGGCAACGGCCCGAGCCCCAAGGACGGCGGATGGGCGTTCTGCTCGGGCGGCGACCAGCGTGTGCGCGGACGCAACGGCTACGAGGCCGGGGGCGGGACCGGGCGGCTGCACATCCTCGAGGTGCAGCGGCTCATCCGGTTCATGCCGAAGGTCGTCGTCGCGGTCGTCCCCGGTTGGGCGGCGGGCGGCGGGCACTCGCTCCACGTCGTCTGCGACCTCACGATCGCGAGCCGCGAGCACGCGCGCTTCAAGCAGACCGACGCGACCGTCGGCTCCTTCGACGCGGGCTACGGCTCGGCGTACTTCGCGAGGCAGGTCGGGCAGAAGTTCGCGCGCGAGGTCTTCTTCCTCGCCGAGGAGTACGACGCCGAGCGCGCGCAGGAGATGGGCGCGGTCAACCGCGTCGTCGCGCACGCGGAGCTCGAGCGCGAGGCGATGGCGGTCGGGCGGCGCATCCTGGCCCAGTCGCCGACGGCGATCCGGATGCTCAAGTTCGCGATGAACGCCGTCGACGACGGTCTCGTCGGCCAGCAGGTCTTCGCGGGGGAGGCGACTCGGCTCGCCTATTCGACCGACGAGGCGACGGAGGGTCGCGACGCGTTCCTCGGCAAGCGCGACCCCGACTGGTCGGCCTATCCGTGGCACTTCTGAGGGCCGCGTGAGCGCGCCCTTCGACTCGCCTCCGGCTCGCTCAGGGAGCGGGGGATCGGGTTCGGCTCGCTCAGGGAGCGAGGGGTCGCGTTCCGGGCGTCGAGCGAAGCCGGTCCCTGAGCGAGCGCAGCGAGTCGAAGGGCCTTCAGGGAGCGAGCTCCTGCGGGATGGCGCGATCGTCGCCACGAGCGGATCGACCGGGCGGCCCAAGCGTGTCGTGCTGTCGGGCGCCGCCTTCCGCGCGAGTGCCGAGGCGGCGGCGGCGGAGCTCGGCGAGCCGGGCGACTGGGTCCTCGCGCTCCCGACGAGCTATGTCGCGGGGCTCAACGTCCTCGCACGCGCCGCGCACTGGGGGCGCGAGCCGGTCGTCGCAGTCGGCGGGCCGACGTTCTCCGCGCTCGGCTTCGCGGCCGTCACCGGCTCGCTCGACGGCCCTTGGTACACGAGCCTCGTCCCGATCCAGCTCCAGCGCCTGCTCGACTCCGTGCCGGGCCTCGATGCGCTGCGCCGCTGCTCCCGCATCCTGCTCGGCGGGCAGGCCCCGGACCCCGCGCTCCTCGTCCGTGCGCGCCAGGAGGGGCTCTCCGTCACGATCACGTACGGCGCGACCGAGACCTGCGGAGGCGTGCTCTGGGACGGCCGGCCGATCGGCGACGCCGCGTTCGACCTCGTCGACGACGTCGTGCACCTGCGCGGCTCCTCGCTCGCCGACGGCTACCTCGACGACCCCGAGCTCACCGCCGAGGCGTTCCCCGTCTTCGACGGCGTGCGCTGGCATCGCACGCGCGACCGCGGCGAGGTGCGCGCAGGCCGCCTCGCGGTGCTCGGGCGCATCGACGACGTCATCGTCTCCGGCGGCGTCAAGGTCTCGCTCGCGGAGGTCGAGTTCGCGGCACGGCGCGCGGGCGCCGGCGACGCGCTCGCCGTCGCGGTCGATCGCGCCGGCTGGGGGCAGGGGCCCGGGATCGTGACGACCGTCGCGATCGACGAGGACGCGATCCGCGAGCAGGTCGGCGCGATGCTCGGCCCCGAGGCCCGGCCCATCGCGTTCGCCGTCGTCGATGCGATCCCGACGCTGTCCTCGGGGAAGCCGGACCGCGCCTCGGCCGCGGCGCTCCTGCGCAAGCCGTAGGATCGTCGCTCGTGGCGAAGCAGGCGAGCAAGCGCAAGTCGGGACGACCGGGAGGCAGGAAGACCGGGCCGGTCCCCGTGCCGAAGGCGCGGCTCATCGACTGGATCCGGGCCGCGCGGATCGCGACGCTGCCCGTGTCGGTCAGCGCGGTCGTGCTCGGCACGGCGGTCGCCTACGTCTTCCACACGGAGGGCGATCCGGGATGGCACTGGTGGCGCGCCGCGGCCTGCCTCATGGTCGCCGTCTGCCTCCAGATCGGCGTCAACTTCGCGAACGACTACTCGGACGGCATCCGCGGCACCGACGCCGTGCGATCGGGGCCGCGTCGCCTGACCGCGTCCGGGGCGGCGAGGCCGCGCGCGGTGCTCACCGTCGCACTCGTCTTCTTCGCGCTCGCCGCCGTCGCGGGCCTCATCATCACCTGGCGCACCGGCCACTGGTGGTTCATCGCCGTCGGCGCCGTCTGCATCGTCGCCGCCTGGTTCTACACGGGCGGCCGGCGCCCCTACGGCTACTACGCGCTCGGCGAGCTCGCGGTCTTCGTGTTCTTCGGCCCCGTCGCGGTGCTCGGCACGCAGTTCGCGATCCTCGGGCGGATCACCGACGACGGCTGGCTCGTCGCGATCGCGTCGGGCGCCTTTGCGACCGCGACCGTGTTCGCGGCGAACATCCGCGACCGGGTGGGCGACAAGGCGGCCGGCAAGCGCACGCTCGCGGTCCTCATCGGCGCCTGGCCGTCGCGCGCCGTGTACATCGTGCTGCTCGCCGTCGCCTACGCGGTCGCCGCGATCTACGGCGTCTTCTACGCCGACCGCGCCTGGTACGCGTACTTCTCGCTGCTGCTGACGCTGCCCGCGATCATCATCGTGCTCACCGCGCGCACCGGCCGCGAGCTCGTCACGGCGCTCAAGCTCACGGCCCTCGGCGGACTCGCCTACGCGCTCCTGCTCGGCTGGGCGATCGCGTTCTGACTCTCGCCTACGCGGACTCCGAGTCCTCGGCTGCCGCATCGGGGTCGGCGGAGCGGCCCGCCCGGCGGCGCTCGGACCGCGCCGCGAGGTCGGCGGTCACGCGAGCGCGCAGCCCCGCGAGGAAGATGTAGGACAGGCTCAGCGCGATGAGCGCGGCGCAGATCGCGGAGAGCCACCAGAGCTCCGGCGGGAGCAGCCAGTAGAGCAGCGCGAACACCGCCGCGAAGATCCCGATCCGCACGAGCGAGTAGACGACCCAGCTGCGCACCGGCCCAGGGTAGTACGCCCGGCTGGTCGCGCCGCTCAGGCTCCGCGATCACCCAGGAGTCGCGGAGGCGCCGCGGCCTAGAATCGAAGGCATGTGGCGCGTGATCCTGGCACTCGTCCTGACGGCGGTCATGGTCTTCTCGATCGTCGACATCGCGACGATCGATCGCTCGCGCGTGCGCCACCTCCCGAAGTTCGTCTGGATCGTCCTCGTCGTCATCACCTCGGTCCTCGGCTCGATCCTGTGGTTCGCGATCGGCCGCGAGCGCAAGGGGCACGGCGGCTCGGCGGGCGCGCCGGGCGGCCGGCGCCGGCCGGTCGGCCCGGAGGACGACCCCGGGTTCATCGACAACATCGAGCAGCGCCGACGCAACCGCGAGCAGGAGGAGCGCATCCGCGACCTCGAGCGGCAGCTGCGCGAGCTCGACGACGAGCCCAAGCCGGAGCCGTGAGCGCCGCCCGGGCCCACGGCGGCGCGGCGCCCGGCCCGGCGACCGCCTTCGCGGCGGCGCTCCTGATCGAGTTCGCGCGCCTCGGGGTCCGCGACGTCGTCGTCTCCCCCGGATCCCGCTCCCAGGCGCTCGCGCTCGTCGCGGCGGCCCTCGGCCGATCGGGCCAGGTGCGACTGCGGGTGCGCATCGACGAGCGCTCAGCGGGCTTCCTCGCCCTCGGCATCGCGCGCGACTCGGGCGAGCCCGTCGTCGTCGTCACGACTTCCGGCACCGCGGTCGCGAACCTGCATCCCGCGGTGCTCGAGGCGCATCACTCGGGCGTGCCGCTCATCGTCCTCACCGCCGACCGGCCGGAGGAGCTGCACGGCATCGGCTCGAACCAGACGACGACGCATGTCGGGATGTTCGGCGACGCGGTGCGGCGCACCTGGGACGTCGGCGCGCCGACGGGGGAGCCGGGCGAGGAGCAGGCGGCTGTGGCGATCGCGCAGGCCGTCGCCGATGCCGCGCGGGGATCGGGGTCGCAGAACGCCGTCGG
>Ga0182738_1008122_pt1 | contig 10488 bp, 11 predicted proteins | sample eDN5th30CBELigMG_FD_128876 | JGI IMG/M metagenome (GOLD analysis project Ga0182738, IMG submission 128876) | Enriched Miracle-Growth compost microbial communities from Emeryville, California, USA - eDNA 5th pass 30_C BE-Lig MG (version 2)... ... | reverse complement strand
AGCAAACTCATTCAACAGAGCCATAAGGTTTCATCTTTTAGAGGGGTTTTGTCTAATGATTCATAATGATACGGGAAATACTTTATATGAAAAATATTCAATAAAGAGAACTATACAGAAATATGAGTGGTGAGCAATTAAAAAGAAAATATCCCTTTCTGAAAATGAGAGGAAAAAATTTTTTCCCTAGGATTATGCATTAGATAAATTAGCGAGACTTTATAAATCTAGTCTCATTCTAAAAAGGTTATTTCTTCTCAATTGTTTCATGAACAATGGTGTTGATAGCACCTTGATCAATTCTTTGATGTTCTCCCTCAGCCTTTTGTCTTTTGGTTTCTGTTTTATGGAAGAACAGAATATAAAGCACAGAAGGAGCTACAATAACAACCAATGACCAAATACCTTCATCTCCAACGACTAGAAGAAAAGATTAACAAGGATGATTCAAAAGAAAATTTATACATTTTGCAGTACTGATGAGGTTTCCGATAAGACCGAACAATTGGCCCATAACCATCATCATATTAACAGAAATTGATTCTTGAACTGGAAAAGTCATTTCAACCAATGATTGGCAAGCAAAAGGCTGGAATCCAAGGAGACCAACACCCAAGACTGCGTTGAGAATGTAAAGATCTCTGATACTGTCTTTATGAATAAAAAAGGCCAAAGCAATCATGCCAGCCATAGAGATGACCATAAAGATCTTGAGAATAGGGTCATAATTTTCCAAGGTACCTCTTCCGAGATACCAAGTTCCAATAAGACCACCGATGATACCAGAACCAATAAAAACTACACCTACAAGGCCTTGTTGAGTCTATGTGAATAAGTTTAGAATTGACAAAGTGTTTTGAGCTTACAAGTGTGTAGTCATCCATGAATAATGTGATAACTGAAGAAATTGTATAAGATTGACCGATTACTATGGGAGGGTTAGAGAATTGAGAAGTTGGAGTGGGTCATTACAGTTTCCGAAACAGATGGCAGCAACCATGAACTTGACGTTTTTGATGATTTCCTTGAATTCTTTCCAAAAACTATCATGATCTCCAAGTTTGACTAACTAATAAAAATTGAGAAAATTATGCTCAGAGACGGGTAAAATTACAGCTGAGTAGCTTGGAGGGATCTTTGGTCTTTCTCTGACGGAAATGACACCGATAGCAAGGGGAACAGAAGCAATAATAGCCTCATACAAGAGCAAGTCCCGAATTTGATTCTAATAAAACTAATTATTTTGGAACAAAAATGAATTTAAACAGCATGGTCTTTCACAATAAGGGTTGGGAACAAGAAGCCAAAGCCCCATCCAAAAAGATTAGCCAAAGTACCAATACTGACAGCCCATGTTCTTTCATGGACTGGGAACCAACGATCTGAGATCACTAGAAAATGATGTTAGCTGCGTGAATGGTGAGGTTTTTTACAAACTGGCACGAAAAGGACAACATTTTGAGCAAGAGCAGCAAGATATTGACCAAAAAGGGCACCACTATAATTATGTCCGGAGGCATATCTAACCCAGCCGCCAACAGTGTTTAAAAGGAGGGCTCCCAAAAATGACCAAGTAAACCATCTATAAGCAAACCAAGATCCCTATTAGAGTTCGAGGTGGAAAGATAAAAAGATGAAGTACCAAGAAGGAGAGAGCGAAATAAATGTACATATAAGAATTGGGAAATTGGAGGATGGCACTATCATCATCTTCTTTACCATAATATTCTTGGACTTTTGTGGTGATTGGGGAGTATGTGATCCATTGCATAGCATTACTTGCACTGCAAGGGGATGAGGAATAAGCAAAAAGAATTATCCTACCTGAAGATAGAAAAAGCGATTAAGATAAGCCATCTTCTGGCTTCCAATTTGGTGCCATATTCTTGGCCGGCGAGATCCTTAGTCTCAACAGTTTCTGCGACGACTTCTGGAGTTTCAGTGCCCATTAAAGATTCTTTAAGACGATTATCTGACATCACTGTATCGGGTCTGCTTAAATAGTGGCGTAGTTTCTATTAATTTTTATTTTTTGCCTAAAAATCAAGAAAGTATATCGATAATCCTTTGCTGAAAAGCACTTTTTGGGAATTTTTCACTGGGATTGAGACTTTTCGAAACGATAGAGAAATCCGAGGGGGTCGATAGATTTCAAGCAATGCATGGTTTTTGAAGAGGGACTTTGCTTTTCTCCTGGAAAGTAAAAAAATACCTCTTGAAATCTAAGTTTGGAATTGGAAAATTAGTTTTAAAGATTACTGAAAATGCGGTGAAAAATTCGTTCTTTTATTTGAAAGGAGGCAAATAAATTATCACAAATTTGAAGTTCAGCCGTCAAGCCAAAGAATAACATAAGAGAATGCACAATTCGAGTTCTGTTGAAGGGGAAGAAAAGCGGCTCCTTAGTCAAACCAAATCAAAGGACCCGTCTGTCAAGTCCTTTTTTAGCTGAAAGGTCATTTTTGAGATCAGAAATTAAGGACCACACGACTCTATCTGACATACGTGTCTAAATCAACACCGTAAGGACAGAGCAACGTTGGATATTTAAAAAGAGATTTTTATCTCCAGAAAAAGGGGGTCCAGTTTCTCTCACATGCATCCAAGGGAAATCTTGTCAACGCTCCTGAACAAACCGGTTCAGAAGACATTTTTTATGTGTTTCTTTAGTTGCAAAGGAACTTTTGAGAATGAATCAGATTTGGGGAATGTTTACGAGATTTATGGAAGGAATGAGGTGAAAGGTAGAATTTTGGTAATTTATAGTTTCAGAGAGAGATATAAAGGAAAAGTGAGAGTTTTTTGTCCTCAATGGGAAGGTTGCAAAATGAGGGTTCAAAAGTGTATTAGTATTGGGTTAAATTTAATAAAGTGTAAGCATCATCTATATGAGAATGACCTCACATTAATTTGTAAATTAAGTAACTTAAGAATCAGGCGACACATCATATTGGGGGTGTGAACGGTGAAATAAAACGAGCTCGGCCCGCTATTGGTGCATGAGAGATCAGCTACATCGCTGATTCAAGAGGAGAGAGCTCTTGAAAGTTAATAATAAAGTATATTGGAGATCTAAAATTGGCCTTAATCTTTTTAAAAATAAAAATAAAAATTTAATGATTAGCTTAAAGATCATTTGTGGACTGAAATTTAAAAGTTTTGAATGAGGGAAAACATATTGCAGAGAATTGGGATTCGAAGAAAATATGAGTCCCTCAAGAAATAATGGGTCTTGGCTGGAAATGAGTGAGATAAGAAAAGCAAGGATTTTCGGGAAAAAGAGCAGAGTTGTCGTTGAAGAATTTTCTGATTGGGAATGATTGATTGAGGTGGTGATTTGCTTGTTTTTATTTTTGCTACATCATCTAAATTGTTTTTTCTTGATGCATTTTTGTCCAGAAATTTTCAAGATTTTTTGAAGGACCTAAAGATGAAAACTTTTCTTTTGTGCTTTATGAAAGGTATTCGAGAAATGCACAAAGGCATGATTGAAAGGGGAGAGAGCTTTTCAAATGAAGAAAAGTTCTTTGTTGACTTGACTAGAGGATCTTCAAAAAAGTTATGCTTCTTATTTTGGTATTAAGAGGGGTTTAAAATACTAGTTGATTGGAAAGAATGCTTTAGATCCATCGGAGGAGTCAAATTTATGGAAAGGAAAGATTCAGGTAAAATGAAAAAGATGGAAAAAAAAAACTGAAGACGTCGTCGAGACTTGAATCAAATCAAATCAATTCAAAAATATTTTTTTAATCTTGAGGCCTTGAGTGAATTAAAGATTGAAACCAAATCTTTTAAAAAATTATTGGGATATTGAAATTAAATGTCTCATTCAAAGTCGAATCTTTCATTGAGACATTTAATAAACTTGAGACCAGACCGGACCGCAAAAGGAGTCCTCCTTTGGATCGAGAGGTCAAAGAACTTTTCTTCCAGTTTTTTCTTGAAAAATAAAAGTTAAAGTTACTAAATCCTTTAAGATATGTAAGAGAAGGCAGATGAAAAACTGCTCCCATAATCCAGCACTTCTTTCGAATTAGGCTCTTTAATAGGAGCGAATTTCTATAATTCTTCTTGCTTGGAACCAACTCGTACAGGAAAAGGACGCTTTTATTACCTTTCTCATCGCATGTCTTTCTGATGCCCTAGCCATCTCTGAAATTGCAAAATTGAATAAGTATAAAGGGAGGTTCAAATCTCGAAAGGTAGCAGACAAGCCAAAATAAAAAGTTATAAAAAAAACTCAGATCTGGTTTGATTTGATTTCAGTTGGGTTGGGTTAATTATTATTGAGTATCTGGTTTAAATCTTTATAAAAAAAACCTGACGCTGAAGAAAAAGTTAGAAATCTTGTTCATAAGTTGGAAGAGAAATTTTTGAGGACAGTTCAAAGGTTTTAATAAAATCACTGTCGATGAAAAAAAAGCAAATTATAATTTTCAACAAATCTTGATTTTTAGAATAGCTACTAATCAGTTATACATATTATAATTACCCTAAGATTTTTAATTCATAAATTAAGAACCTTGATTCTTACTTTTATTGACGTGTCATCCTTATGACAGCACTGAGTTTTGGTTCAGATTTTCTGCGAATTTTACAAAGCTATCCTCAAGACAACTCTTGTTCTTGTCAGAAAAATTGGTTCAATTTCGGTTTTAAAGACAAATAAAGAAGGAGAGAAATTTACAAGGATGAATGATTAATTAATAAATCTTCATTTATTTATCTAACTATAAATAACTTGGACCTGTTTCTATGAGAAGGATGATAAATTCACATGGTCAAGGATCCAAAATCGTCAACCAGGGTTGAAACGATCCAACCGAAACTGATTCAAGTTTAAAATACAGCAAAACACTATTTTTAGGAAAAATATTCAAAAATATTCTCAAATCTTTTGTTTAATCAGTCTCGTTTAAATTAAATCAAATAAAAAAAACCCAATTACTTCCGAATGAGTCTTGTTGAGCGTATCAATAACACAACTACTCTTGTCCCAGCCTCCCAACCACTTTTAAACAGAAAGTTCGGTACAGATCTAGAGGCCAGAAGATGGTGGATCCTTCTCGCCTTCTCCCTTTTCAGGTCTCGCATCTAATTATTTACAACTACTAACAATTTCTCAGTGCCAGCAGCGCTGTGCTTTGGATTACTTACTCTCCCATTCTCCCCAATGCTGAAGATTACTACGGCGTCGATGTTTCGGGAATAGTCCAGTTTTCAGATGCATCGATGTACGTTTATACGGCGTTTTCGTTTTTGGTATAGAGTTTAAAGATTAGATTGGTGTTAACCTTGTAGGGATCATGGCTTGCGTATAAATGGTTCACAGTATCTTTGTTGGGAGCAATGGTTCTCAACCTTATCGGAGGCTGGTTGAGATATTACGCCGCTCACACGTATTTCATTGCGTTGATTGGACAATATTTTGCTGGATTAGCTCAAAACGTGTTGTTTTTCGTGCCAGTTTGTAAGCCAAGAGAATAGAATGATTGGAATAATGATCAATAGTGATTGCTGACAGATGGTTTTCTGCCAAGGAAAGAATTTGGGCTTCTACTATAGCTACGCTTTCTTATCTCATTGGTTGGGCTGTTGGATTTATCCTTCCCCCTTATTTAATTGAGGAACTTGGAGTAAAACTTTTATGTGAAAACAGTCTCATATTGATTTAGACTCCAATTCGAAGTTTGTTGTTCTATGAAGCCATTATCGCAACAGTTCCCTTTGTTCTTGGTGTATTTTGTATCCGAGATAGACCTGAGATCCCTCCAAGTTATTCAGCCGTAAAAATGAGAGATGGGAATAGATAATAATAACCTTTCTTCTAGTTGTTGAAAATGACAGATCATGACAGTTTTTGGTCTGAACTCAAATCCCTTTTCAAAGATAAAAGATACGTCTTGGCTGCTGTCTGCTTCGGAAATCGTAAGATATGGGATAAAGGAATTATTAATTTCTGATAGTGGTTGGACAATCTTATACATTTTCCTCAGTTATTGTCTTGTTTATTCCTCATGACTCTTTGGTGCAACAAGGAATTGTAGGAATAACATTTGTTTGTACAGGAATTATAGCTGGGTTGATCGGAACTTTGATATTAACATACGCACCAAAAGTGAATTATGATGTTCTGAATAGAATTTTCATGGGAATATCTGTGATATTTTTGGTGGTCCTGGCCATTCTGATCAAATCAGACAACACCTTGCCAGTTGTTTTAACATTAAGTGGCGTTCTGGGCATTGGGCTGTTGGGATTCCAGCCTTTTGCTTGCCAAACTCTGGTTGAAATGACTTTCCCAGTTCAAGAATCAATTTCAGTGAATTTGATGATGGTTATGGGACAAGTCTTTGGTATTATCGGAAACTTCTTCACCACCGCTTCATGTAATTTTTTTTAAAGTAAATTTGTTTGTTAATACTGAATTTAGTTGTGGGAAATAATGGAATGTGGTCATTAGTTGCATTGGTGGCACCATGTGGTTTATATATTTTGTTCTTCCATAAGACGGTGACAAAGAGACAAGATGCAGAAAAGAATCATCAAAGGATTGATGAAGACATGGCAAGGTCAATTGTGGAAGAGAATATGCATAGCAAGAAAAATAGTATGAGAAGTAGCAAAAAGACGAGTTTATATTTCGCAAGTAGTAGTATATATCAAGAATCTCAAGCATAATATATTATGTGTGAGTACTACTTCATCTATATCTCAATAGTTTTATTTAAATAAGTTGTAATTTTGAGCTTGAACTTGAAAAATATGTGATACTAAAAATGAATTCATTTGAGGGATTTATATAAAACAGAGAGCATAAACACTGAATAAATTAATAAATTACTCATTATATGCAGGCAAGGTTAATTATATGCGTAAGCATATACACGACCTACTTGAGTTACAAAAGTAAAAAAATCGAATGAATAAATAAAATATTTAGAAAAATTGCTGAATGGGATTCGGGAGGATCTGAATGAAACGTGTCAACACTTCAAACGACGCAAAAAAAAAATGACATTTGAGCCGCTTTCTATTAATAGACTTCAATCCAAAAAACAAAAGAATAAACAAGAGCTGAATCTCTCACTTTGCCAACCAAGATTTTTCTGACTGGTTTTTGTTTTTCTGAGTATTTGACAACAGACAAAATTTTCCAAGGCTTGATCAAGATGTTGGTAAGAGTTTGGCTATTTGGAGCAATAGTGATTGTATTGGGATGGACCATACAATCAAAGAAGGCACGTTGTCCTTTTTGTCTATTCTCAACCTTGGGCTCATAGAAATCGAGTTCAAGGGTCACAGGAACATTTCCATTATTTCTAATGGGAATTTTACATTCTTGTTTCTTTCCTTCTTTAACAGCCAACTTGATAACAGGATATTCTAAGCCATTGCATCTAAGCTCTTTGGGACAATAAATCTTGGGAATAGAAACTCCTGCTTCAAGTTTAAGGAGATAACTTCCAGGAAGTCCTTGGATAGATATTTTAACTTCTCCGAGAATTTTATCAAATGACTTGGTGTTGGGAACTTTCAAGGCGAACTTGAAAGAAGCAGAAGAATAAGGAGCCATGATCAAGAAATGCTTGTCGTTGTAATCGTATAAATGACTACGACGGACAGAGTAAACATATTCATCAGTATCTACAAGTTCTTCGTTGAGACAAGAGACGAAGATTTGGACGACAAAATCTTGGCCACTTTTATTGATGACTTCAAAATCTTCCTCAACAATTTGTCCAGGGAATCTATAGCCATAGGAGATTTCTTTTCTGGAAATTTGAAGGACATCTTGAACTTGATACTTGGGGACAATCTTTAAGGGGGAAGAATCAGCGTGTTGTTTCTTTTCATCAGTGTTGCTGCCTCTCAAGGTGATTTGCTTTCTCTTTTCTGGTGAGAGATTTTCTTTGGAAATAGGGGTATTTTCATCATCTTCTTTATCCATAAGTAAAGCATCTTTTCCAAGAGTGTTGGCAACAATCTCTTCAAATTCTTGTGAAAGGGCTCCGATTTGTAAGCCCTTTTTATCAACAACTAAGCCCTTCTTTTCCATAAGAGCAGATAATTTGGCAACTTTATTTCTTTGCTTCACAATCTTTTCAAGAACCTTAGCAACATAGTCATTGATCTTCTCAACTCCTCCTTCATTGCTTGGGGATTCTTCTTGTTCTTGCTCTTGATCAGCAACTTCAGAGTTTCCTTTAGCTTGCTTGGAGATATCTTTTAATGGTTCTCTCTCTTGGTTTTCAATGGTGGTTTCTTCGCTAGCAGGGGCAGGAACTGAAGCAAGATAAGCACTTGGAGCGGTTAGATGATTGGAGCTATCAATAATCAAGTCTTGAGTAAGCATAGAAGTTGGGGTATTAACAGAAAGATGATTAATTTCACTCAAGTTTTCTACGAGATTCATATTAAACGGCAAAGTTATTGTTAGTTTTATAAATCAAAGGGTGTAAATGAGATACTGTTGTAACTGGATGTTGTTATGATTGGAATAATCAGCAGTTATTTTCTTGAGATATTTGAAATTTTGATGTGATTTTGTTGGGGGAAATCATTGAATCCTTTTCTTTCTCCCTCTCTCTCAAAGAAGAAGAAGAAGAAGATTCTTTGTAAATAATTTCGTTATTTATGGTTTTTGCAACAAAAGAGGATTAAACTATTTTGTGTTTTATAGAAAAAACCTATCTTATGATAGATGGCGGGAGAAGAAACTCTCTCTCTTTACAGAAAGCGGAGAGAATCAGGTTATAATGTTGATTAAGCTTGATTTTATTTTTAATATATAGAAAAAACCCGTTACATCTATACTCAATAAATTTTTTTGTGTACTTTAATTTTTCTTTAATTCCCACTACAAGATCTAAAATGACTCATATTGAAGGAGATGGCATTAATGAAGATCTTTACTACCTACTTTGGAGAAAAGACAGTCCTTTCAATGAAAAATTGAATATTAAAATTCCCGATACCATTGTGTTTCGCAAAGGGAGGCCAATGTCATGGTATTTTACCAATAACGAGGGAGTTGTCCTACGGAAGAAACAATCAAGCTTGACATTTCCAGAAATCACAAAGAAATTTACCAGAAAAGCTAATGAAGGCGACATTGTGGCATATTTTATCAATATTGATGAAGAGAAGAAACTCTCAAGGCTCTTGGATAAGACTCAGATTCGCGGAATGGACCAGGGTAATAAAATTTAGTTGGTAAATGATTAAAAGGAGTCAAACTAGATGGAAAAGAAGATAAAGATGAGCTTCCAAAACATGAAGTGGATTATTATGGGTTAAAAGAATTTAGTAAGAGACAGTGTGAAAGGAGATTGTAATTTTTCTTTTAGTTTCGACGTTTTCTGATTACAAGAATTTCGAGAATAAGACCGGAATTTTGCAAAGATTCATTTCTCCTTATGGATCCAACAATGAGTTGATACAAGCAATATGGAGTCCAAGAGTGTGCGTGTTTACAAAGAGAGTGAATTTGAGAAGGTTGAATGAAACAAGATTTGATGTTTATGAAAGAGCATTAACATTTGATGGGCCAGATTTTTATAGCAAGAATGGTATAAGAGATTTGTTGTTTGAATAAAGCCTTATTGAGAATAGTGCCATTAAGAGGAGGCTATATTCCTGGAAAACTGAGAGCAACATGTGATATGATTGTTCGACATATCGCATACATATCATATGAGAAGATTTCAATCAAACGTATTGTGGGATATTTCAAAGTCGATCGGGATGAAAATGTCTGGTTCTTATGGACTAGTTCTATCAGAATCAATGAAGTAAGATTTGAGATGATTAGAATAACGAGCTAACTTTCTGAAATAGACAAGCAAGACACATAAGAAGATGAGTCAATATGTGGATAAGCCTTTGTGTTTAGAACCTTGTATGCAGACAAATGAGAATGTGAGATTGATCAAATCAAACTTTGCTGCGAAGCCAGCTTCTCTTCAGATGAATGAACAATGCACAATTTGTGCGAAGAAAGTTGATAAAGTGTCAACTATCCCTGTGAGCTACAAGTTATTGCTGGGCAACGAGGATATTCTGAAAAGAAGTGAACAAAGAGCAGACGGCCGCATTAAAGTGTTTATGAATGGACAGGTTGAGTGTAGTTTTTGAGAATAAACTAATTTTTCCACAAAGGACCCAGAAAATACTGCTACTCAGCAACTGCCAGTGAGTGTAAGAAAAGGAGCAATTGGAGTGCCTGCATTTATTAAGAGGTTACATCCGGGATTGACATTCAAAGAGTTCCAAGTTCTTCGTGAAAAGGATCACTTTTTGATGTTAAAGACCGATGTTTGTGAGGAGTGCTACTTATTGGTCAGCAAGCAATTTGAAGGAGGGTTCCCCTATAAACTAACTGAACCCAAAAAGAGACTCTTCTCTGCTCAAACCTTAGGTACTATTAGACCACATAATCTTTCTACAAGACTTGAGGTACTGTTTTAAATGAATTTTCCAGTGTTT
>Ga0182738_1008120_pt1 | contig 10489 bp, 6 predicted proteins | sample eDN5th30CBELigMG_FD_128876 | JGI IMG/M metagenome (GOLD analysis project Ga0182738, IMG submission 128876) | Enriched Miracle-Growth compost microbial communities from Emeryville, California, USA - eDNA 5th pass 30_C BE-Lig MG (version 2)... ... | reverse complement strand
CGCATCAGCCTGGGCGCGCAGTCATTCAACCCCGAAAAGCTGCGCCGGCTTGAGCGGTCGCACACGGCCGCCGACATTGCGCGCAGCGTCGAACTGGCCCGGGCGGCAGGTGCGAGTGTTTCGCTCGATCTGATCTTCGCCGCTCCGCACGAAACACTGGATCAATGGCGGTCTGACGTTCGGGCGGCCGTGGCATTACAGCCTGACCATGTTTCAACTTACGGTCTGACGTTCGAGCGCGGCACTACGTTCTGGGGGCGGCTCATCCGCGGCGAACTGTCGCCAGCCGACGAAGAACTGGAGCGGACGATGTATGCCCAGGGCATCGATCTGCTCACGGCAGCCGGCTTTGAACATTACGAGGTTTCGAACTTTGCCCGCCCCGGGCACCGCTGTCGCCACAACCAGGTGTACTGGGACGCCGCGCCCTATTTTGCGGCGGGGCCGGGGGCAGCCCGCTACGTGGACGGCTGCCGGCAGGTTAATCACCGCAGCACCACTACCTGGATCAAACGCGTGTTGGCCGGCCAGTCGCCGGTGGCTGAGTCGGAGACGCTGCCGCCGGAAGATCGAGCCCGCGAAGCCTTGGTCCTGGGCCTGCGCCGCATGGAGGGCGTTTCGCTCGACGCCTTCGCCCAGCGGTTTGGCTTTGCGGCGGAAACGCTGTTTGGAAAAGAAACCTTGCAGCGGTTAATCGACCAGGGATTGCTTACGTGCGACCAGGGGCAACTGCGCCTGACGCGTGACGGTCTCTTCGTGAGCGACAGTCTCTGGTCGCTGGTGCTGCGCTGCTAACGGCGCGTATTCCGGTTTTATGTGCTGGGCGTCACACCGGTTGCCGCTGTTTCAAACGCCAGCCCGTGGCGATGGTCATCACGCCGTTGGCGATCAGGATCGCGGCAAAGAACAGGGCGAACAGCCAAATAGCTGCCTCGGTGAACACCATCACCAGGACGCCTAGCACGATGCCAGCCAGTCCGGCCAGCTTGAGCGAAGTTCCGCGCGGTCCGCCGCCCACGGCAAAGCCAAAGAGCAGTTGCCCCAGGCCGATCATCAGCAGGAACACGCCGAGGATCGTCACCAGCAGGCCCGGCAGCAGCAGCGGCCACGCCACCATCAGCAATCCCAACAGCAGGACCAGCGCCGGCCCAGCCATGCCGAACGAATAGGGGCTGCGGCGCCCTTCGCGGAACGCCCGAAACAGGCCGATCCCGCCGGCCACAAGCAGAATGATCCCGACCACCATCGCCAGGGCTTGGATGAACTTCAGCGGCACTAGCGCCAACAACAGCCCGGCCAGGACCATCACGGTTCCTTCCAAGATCATCATCCATCCTAAACGGCTGGTTGGGTTCATCGATTCCTAGCGGTTTCGGGGAGAATGTGGCCAACGGTACGCGCCAAGGAAACCACCGCGGCTGCGGGCCAGTGGCCGCACAGGGGGGGCTCACTCCTCCTCATCGAGTGCCGGGCTTTCCTTAGCTTCCAGCTTACGATACAGCGTTGCCCGGCCGATGCCCAGTAGCCTGGCGGCCTCGGCAATGTTGCCGCCGCTTTGATGCAAGGCCGCGTCGATCAGGCGGTGTTCCCAGGTGGTCCATTGCAGCGTGTCGTAGGGCGCTTCGGCCGATGCGCCAGTCGGGTCCAAGTGGGCCACGTCGACGGCATCGCCCTCGCTGCGCAAGGCCGCCGCCTTCAGCACGGCCTGCAACTCGGCTACGTTGCCCGGCCACGATTGGGCCAAGAGGACCGCCCGCGCGGCCGGCGTGACAAACAATTGTGGCCGACCAAGTTCCGCCCGCAAGGATGTCAGGCAGGCCTCCAGCCACGGTTCCAGGTCGGCCGTGCGCTTCCGTAGTGGTGGCAGATTGATCCAGCGGGGCGCCAGGGCCGCGGCTAACTCCGGCAGCAGCGGCAGTTCGTCGGCCGTGTCGAGACTCACGGCCAGCCAGAAACGGGGCGACGTGGTGATAGCCGGGACCGCTTCCGGCGGCGTCAGCGGTTGCTGCTCGATGGGCACGCTGGCCGGCGGCGATTGCTCGGCGAGATGCAACACTTGCAACAGACGCTTTTGTGCGGCGGGCGAAAGCTGTTGAAGATTCGTCAGCCACAGCACCGCGCCGCTCCCGCGACCGCGGCGCAGCAGTCGCCACAGTCGGCGTGAGAATAGCAGTGCCGCCTCGTTGCCGCCTGCGCTACGGGGCCGTAGTGCCTGTAGCTGGGCCTGCTGCGTGAGCGACGGTGGTAACGCGGGCCTCTGGCGGGCGGTCGGGGCCGGTTTCGATGGCGAGCCTTCTTCGGCCGCGGCGACGTTCAAGGCCTCGGCCGATGCAATCAGCAGCGGTGCTCCACTGCCACGCCTGGAAGCATGCAGCAGCTTGACGGCGACCGGCAGTTCGCAGCCCGGCTCCGCACGCAGCGCTGCCACCGGTTGATGCACGGCGTCGGCCAGGCGGCTGCGTAATCGTTCGGCCGCGGGGCTGTTGCCGGGCAGTTGGTCGGGCCAGCCTGTCAGGGCCACGTCCGCCCGCTGCGCTGCCGCCGCTGCCAGGCTCTCGACTTCTAATCGAAGTGCTTCCGAGGCCAACATGGCCAGGGCCAACGCCAGGTCGAACTGGCTCTGGCGAAACTGGCCGATCTCCAGCCCCGCGTACAGCACGCCCATGATTTCGCCATGCATGGCCAACGGCGCCCACAGGGCATCGCTGGTACCGTGGCTTTTCTGCGTCGAGCGGCGGGCGTCGGTCGGCGACTGGTGCGAGGCCCATACGGCCCGCCCTTCGCTTAACAACAGGTACTTGAGTGAGGCACTCAGTTCGGGCCGGGGCTGGCGGGGCGGATCGAGCCGCCGCGGGATCAGTTGAAAGTTCTCGTCGACTTCAAACCAGGCCGCCCGGGCTGCTCCCAGCCTGGACCGCATGAACTCCAGCACCAGCGGTTCCCAGTCAGGCAGTTCGCGGCCGATGCCGTGCAAAATACTGGCCGCCAGCCGGTTCAGTTCCTTGTAATCAAGTGCCGCCGCCGACAGGCCCGACAGCGAGGCCTGCAACGTCTGCTCATCCTCGGGATGCGACTCAACTGGGGGCGGTGCGCCCAGTTCCAGCCGTTCTACGGTGGTTGGCGGCTGATCGCTTTCGTGAAAGTCGAATTCGATTTGCCCCATCCGGACGGTATCGCCATCGCTCAGCACGTGCTCGGTGATGCGCACGTCGTTGACGAAGGTGCCATTGCGGCTGAGGTCGCGGATATGCCAGTGCCCGTTTTCGAACCAGATTTCGGCATGGTGCCGCGAACAGAGCGGGTCTTCAAGCTGAAGCTGGCAATCGCTCTGTCGGCCGACACGGATGGGGTCGGAGGTTTCGTGCAGGAGCGCACTGGCGCCGACCTTCGGCCCCGAAGTCATCATCAGGTAGGTGTACAACTTACCTCCCTTAATGCGGCAGCGGGATCATCGCGGCCTGGGGACGGCCCCTGCCGGCCAGTTGCGGCCGGCGCCTGCGTGTCAGCGGTGCGCCTGGGGATGGCCAATCCCCAGGGGGCAAAAGTCGCGTGTTCGACAGCCCAGCATCAGCCATAGCTAGCCCCCTCGCCCGAGCCGGAGGGCCTTTATTGTCCATAGGCATTCTAGCGGACGAATTGGCTCCGCGCCGTTTGGCGGTGGTCTGGAAGGTGCGAATTAGAGTGCTTGCGCCGCCAGAATTGCCTGCACAGGGGGCGTAAAACCGTTACAGCCGTTACGGCTGCGCCTGCCCGGCTCCGGAAACCGCCTGTGCCTAATTTTTAGTGCCCGAGGCAACCGCGGCACCCTCGCGCCCCCCCTAGCTGAGGGCGTAACTTGGCTGAACAGCTCCCCCTTGCGTATGGTGCTGTCTTGCAACTGCCGCGCCGCCTAACCCGCTCCCCAGCGGGGATAAACCACTTGGCCCGGGTTGGCCACCCGCGTTTGAAACAGCGTTTTGCCAGCGGTGATGTAGAGGGTGCGACCGTCGGGCCCGCCGAATGCCAGATTGGTGATCAGGTCCTCAGGCACGGGAATCCGGCCCAAGAGTTTGCCGGCGGGGCTGATGACGTACACGCCCGACGGAACATCGGCCGTTTCGTGCGGGCCGCGCGGCGCGGCAATACCCGCGGCCGCGTAGATGTTGCCAGCCGTATCCAGCCGGATGCCGTCGGCCCCGCGGCCGGGTGCAAAGTCGAACAGCAGTTGCTGGTTGGTCGGGTTTCCGGCGTCGTCGAGGTCGAATCGCCAGATCTTGCGATTGCCGCCGGGCACCGGACAGCTATCCACCAGGTACAGCGTGCGGCTGTCCACGGTGGCGGCAATGCCGTTGGGCCGCTGGATGTGGGGCTGCTGCAGAATGCGATGGACCTGCCCATCGGGATCGATGCGGTAAACGCCTTCGATCTCCATTTCCATGTCGGACCGATCCCCGTAACGCGGATCGGTAAAGTAGATGCGGCCCGCGCCGTCGACGCAAATGTCGTTGGGCGAGTTGTACCGCACGCCGTCAAAGCGATCGGTGATCACCGTGTACTCGCCGGTCGCCAGGTCGGTGCGGGTGATGCGTCGGCCGCCGCCCTGCTCGGCGCCTTCGCAGTGGTACAACCGCCCGGCCTGATCGAACGTCTGCCCGTTGCAGCGGTGACTGGGCTCGCGGAAGACGGTCTTGGTGCCGTCGGCTGCCCACCGAATGATGCGGTTATTTTCGATGTCAGAAAAGTAGACGCTGCCGTCGGCGGCAACCGTCGGGCCTTCGGTGAAGGCGACCACCGTAGCCGGCGCGACACCTTCAGGCGACGCGCCGCCGGGCAGCGGAATGTCGGCAAACCGAGCAGTCATACCGTAGCAGCAAACACCAGGCAGGAGGGGGAACCACGAACCTGTAGCCAAGCAAGCGTTTGAACAGAGCTACCTCCACAAAGACGCGCGGCTCGCGGCAGCCATCTCACAGGGCCGCGAGCCGCTCTTTGGGGGGCAGGCGCTTGATTTTGCTTAGTACTGCCGGCCAACCTTTTCCAGGGTGGGCTCAGGCTGCCACAGGTAGAGGAACATCGGCATCCGAGCCCGATCCAAACCGGGGATCGACATCGGCAAGCCAGCGGTGGTGGCCGGAATGTTCGGCGTGATTTCGTATTGGCTGTAAGCCCGGTCGTTGGAGCGGCGGAACATCACGGTGCGGGCCGCCGGACCAGCACCGCTCACGTTCTGAGCGATGGCAATCGCATCGTCCAGGTAAGCGACCTCGTCGATCAGGCCCTTGGCGTGTGCCTGGGTGGCGGTGAACACGCGGCCGTCCCAGTCCTCTTCTGTCATGTGCAGCGCGGGCCGCGAGTGTTCGACCACTTCGCGGAAGCGGTTGTGGAACTCTTGGGCCATTTTCTCAAGCATCTCGGCCGACTGTTCCACGACTTCGACGCGGTCATCGGTCTGGCTGACCGGCGAGCCCATGTCGATCCGTTCGCCGGAGCGAATCACGGCCGGGAACACACCCTGCTCTTGCATGGCCGAAGTGAGCGAGTAGACGTTGAACACGCAGCCGATGCCGCCGGTTACGCTGGTGGGCAGAGCCACGATGCGGTCGGCCGCGGTGGCCAGGTAATAGCCGCCGCCGGCACCAACATCCATCAAGCAGGCAATGACCGGCAGGCCGGTGATGCGTTTGAACTGTACCAGGTCGCGGCGCATGATGTCCGAGGCCGTCACGCCGCCGCCAGGGCTGTTGATGCGCAGCACCACGGCACGGATTGACGGATCGCGGGTGGCCGCTTCCAGCTTCTCGCGGAACAGGCCCACCGGGTTCTCGCCCATCGAGTCGATGCCGGTGTAGTTGCGATTAAAGAGCAGCCCATCGACATCGATCAGGGCCACTTTATAGCCATTGCAGTACGGCGTTTGCGGCGGCAGAGCCACGACACCCATTCGAGGCGCCGTGTTGTCCTTGGGCGTATAGGTGTAAGTGTGAGCCGTCATGCACGCCTGCATGCGGAGCGGCGAGCAGTGGGAGCATCCGGCAACCACCAAACACAGCATGCCCAACAGGGCATAGGGGCGACGGTCCATGTCGGCTCCTAAACTCCCAGAGCGGGAGTACGTAATTTCGAGCAAGTCGGGCCGCGATTCTCGGGGCCTGCTTCCTGCAAGCCCATCGCTTTGGGGAGCGTGTAATACGTCTCAAGGTATCGGTACCGCCCCGGCGGGGCTTGATGGGTGCTAGTTAAGACCGGCTGGTGACGATGGCACCGGTTGCACCGCTCAGGTAAAGCTTGACGGTTGGAGCGAACATTGCGGCAGTTCTCAGGCAATACCGGCGGAAACAGTTGCGCAACGCACGCACGGCTTAGCGTTCTCCCTGACCTACACTTGCTTCTGTATGGCCGGGGGCGACATACGCTGCGAGTCACCCGTGAACGCATTGCCAACCTTCCAGAACCTGCTGACCCATCGCCACGCTGGGCGTCGCCTGGCTTCGCGCTTCGATGCGCGCGAACTGTGGCTGGCGCTGAATGTTTTGGCGCTACTAGCGGTGGCCCTAATTTTTCGGGTCTGGAAGCTGGAGAACGTGCCCGGCATCAATGGCGACGAAGCCTGGTACGGCATTCAAGCCCAGGCGTTCTTGGAAGGCGGCCAGCCCGCCTGGAAAACGCCAACCCGTAACCCGATCAATATCTTCTTCCTCGGACCGCAGGTGCTATTGCACTGGGACGCGGAGCCATCGTTCTGGCGGTTACGCCTGTCGGCAGTATTGAGCGGTCTGGCTGCGCTGGTGGTGAACTATTGGCTGTGCCGCCGCGCGTTTGGTTGGCAGGCGGCCATCGTATCGACCGTGATCCTGGCGGTGCTGCCGATCAACATTGCGTACAGCCGGTTCAGTTGGGACCCGGCCCAGTCACTGTTAGCCACCGCCGTGGTTGTGTACCTGGCGGCGATGGCCACCGCCGGGGCGTGGGAAGCCCGCGGGGCAGCTGAGCCTGCCGCCGTAGATCAGCGGATGCGCAACCACCTGCTGTTGGGAGCGGCGGCCTTGGCGATCGCCATCCTGGTGCATCCCACCAACCTGTTCCTGGCTTCGCTATTGGTGATGCCGCTGCTGGTCCGTTGGCATCGCGAGCTTTTGACATTTTGCCGGCCTCGTCCCGTTTCGACTGCCAAGGTCGCCTGCTGGGCTGCGGCGCTGGCGGCATTCGCGGTGATTGCCATTGGTGGCCAGCACTGGTTCGTGCGTGCCGCCCGGCGGCTAGCACAGCCTGGCGACGTGGCCACCTTCGCCACCTTGTACGTGCAACTTCTGTGGGGCGTGTCATGTTTTCGCTTTCTGGCGGGCTCGTGCCAGGGCGACGCGCTGAGCGGCAACCTGTTCGACCTGGCCGGCCTGATACTGGGCGGAGCCCTGGTTGTGATGGTGGCCGTGTACTCCTTGAAGCAGCGCCCGCGCGTGGAGATCACCCTGGCCGCCGGATATGCGATCGGCCTGGTCGGCTTCTTTTTGATTGGTGGCCCCTCGGCCATGGCACCGCATTTTGAGCGCTACGCCATTTGGATGATTGCGCCCGCGGTGCTGTTGGCGTCGCGGGCCATGGTGTGGTGGGCCGCCCGCACAGGCCCATCGTTCTGGTACCTGACCAGTGCCATCGCTTGGTTGTGGCTGGTCGTGTTTGGGCAGCAATACTTTGGGTTCATCCAGCAGACCGGTGGTCAATCGCACCGGGCGATGCGCACCGCGGAAGTCGAGCCCAAGCTGGCGGCCTGGCAAGCCATTGTGGGGACGTTGCACCGGCACGATGCGAACGCGGCCGAGGCGGCTGGCCCGACGCTTGTTGCCACCACCGAGTACTGGATCGAAACGCCGCTGCAATACCTGGGCGGCCGTCGTGACGACGTGCAGGTACTCTGGTGGGATGGCAACGGGGACTGGCCCGCGGAAGTGCAGACCGCGCTGGAGGAAAACCGGGCACGGTTCGTGGAGTTCACCACCAGCACCGCACTGCCTGAGCTACGGCGGCGACTGGCTCAGCAGCACCGAGCATGGCGGGAAACGACCATTTTCGACTACGCCAGTCAGCCGGTGATCGTGATCCTGGAACCAGAATCGTCGGCGCCCAGCCCAGCAGAAGGCCGCGCTGCCGCATGTAACCACCGCCCGGCCGGCGGGGCCGTTGGCCTGGACAATGGCGGCTGAGTAAACTGGTAAGGGATTCGGCACGGCTGGCACCAGCAGCCGCAGGCGTAGGTTGTTCCGATCCCTTCCCGTTGAACCCCTTGGCACGTTTGTTCACGATTTGCGGCCTGCCGCCCCGGCAAGGCAGGCTCGCGGCCCGCCGTTGTTCCGGTTTGCCGGTTGTTCCTCGTGGCGCTGCCCGGGCAGCCGTATGACGAGAACCGCTTCATGAAGCTCTCTTCCATCCCGCAGATTTACCGAAACCTGAATCGGGCGGTGGAGATCTTCTCGGTACTGAGCAAGTATGGGCTTGCGAATTGGGCCAGTCGATTCGACGTCGAGTTCGCCCGCAACCTGTTCAAAGCCAAGGACGGCCAGGCCCTGGCCAAGCAACCGCCCGAGCGGCGCATCCGCCTGGCACTCACCGAGCTAGGCCCGACGTTCATCAAGCTGGGACAAGTTCTCAGCACGCGACCTGATCTGGTCGGCGTAGCCCTGGCGCAAGAACTGGAGCATTTGCAGGAAGAAGCCCCGGCCGATTCCATCGGCGAAGTGCGGCAAACCATCGAGTCGGAGTTTCATCGGCCGATCGAGGAACTGTTTGCCGAGTTCGATCCGGAGCCGCTGGCATCGGCCTCGATCGGACAGGTGCACGCCGCGCGCCTGCACTCGGGCGAGGCCGTGGTGGTCAAGGTAAAACACCGCCACGTTGAGGATAAGGTCCGCGTCGATCTAGACATCATCGCCGGCCTGGCCCAGTTTGCCGAGAAGATGCCGGAGTACCGGAACTATCGGCCGATGGCCACCATGGAGGAGTTCCGGCGAACGCTGCTGCGCGAGTTGGACTTTGCCCGCGAACGCCGCAACATGCAGCGCTTTGCGCGGAACTTTCGCCGCGACCGCCGCGTGCGCATCCCGATGGCGTATGCCGAGCTTTGCTCCAGCCGGGTGCTGACCATGGAACGCCTCACCGGCATCAAGCTGGCCGAGGCAGCCAAGGTCCGCGGTAGCCGGGCAGAACTCGATGAGATTGCCCGCCGCGGTGCCCATATCTTCCTGGAGATGATCTTCACGCACGGCTTCTTTCACGCCGATCCGCACCCGGGCAACATTGTCATTCTGGAAGGCAATGTGATCGGGCTATTCGACTTTGGCATGGTGGGCCAGGTCGATGAGCGGTTGCGTGAAGACATTGAAGACATGCTGGTGGCCCTGGTGGGCCGCGACGCCGAGCATCTGACGTCGTTGATCGTGCGCGTGGGCCGCGTGCCGCAGGACCTGGATTTGGCTTCGCTGAGCTACGACGTATCGGAGTACGTAGCCAACTACGGCGATCAACCGCTGAACGACTTTGACTTTACCGGCGCGATCAACGAACTGACCGAACTGATCCGCCGGTACGAGATCACGCTGCCGCCGCGCATTGCGCTGCTGCTCAAGGTGCTGGTGATGCTCGAAGGCATGAGCCGCATGGCCAGCCCCACCTTCAACCTGATGGAGGTGATCCGCCCTTACCAGCGAAAGCTGATCATGCGGCGGTTATCGCCATTGCGGCGGGTGCGGAAGCTTCAGCGGATTTACCGCGAACTGGAACACCTGGCGGAGGTCACACCGCGCAGCCTGTCCGACATTCTGGAGCAGATTCAAAGCGGCAAGTTCGACGTGCATCTCGATCACCGCGGCCTGGAACCTTCGGTCAACCGCCTGGTGATGGGCCTCTTAACCAGCGCACTCTTCTTGGGCTCGACGATCATGCTCAGCCAGAAGGTGCCGCCGCTGGTGGGCGACGTGTCGTTCGTCGGCACCGCCGGTGCCATCCTCTCGCTGGTGCTGGCGATGCGGCTGTTCTGGGCCATCAGCAAAAGCGGCCGGCTGGACTGACGTTGTGTTTGGCTACTTGTTAGGGCTGATAGCCGCCGGCCGGATCTCGTACAGGTACGGCCATAGTTTGCCGGTGGCGAAAATGCGGCCGGTGGATTGGTCGTAGGCGATGCCATTCAGCACTGCTTCGCGATCGGCCGAGGGCGGCTTGAGCGCCGAGAGATCGAGCCAACTGGTGACGTTGCCGGTTTGCGGATCAATCCGGGCGATGTGGTCGTAGTACCACACGTTGGCATAGATCTGGCCGTCGATGTACTCCAGCTCATTCAAATAAGCCAGTGGCTGGCCTCCGGAGGTGACGTCCAGGGTGCGCACCACTTCGAAGGTGACCGGGTCGCGGAACTGGAGCGTGGCCGAACCATCGCTCTGGATCAGGTGGCGGCCATTGTAGGTCAGGCCCCAGCCTTCGCCCTGGTAATTGATCCGCCGCTTTTCCTCGAGCGTGGCTTTGT
>Ga0182738_1008119_pt1 | contig 10490 bp, 8 predicted proteins | sample eDN5th30CBELigMG_FD_128876 | JGI IMG/M metagenome (GOLD analysis project Ga0182738, IMG submission 128876) | Enriched Miracle-Growth compost microbial communities from Emeryville, California, USA - eDNA 5th pass 30_C BE-Lig MG (version 2)... ... | reverse complement strand
GTCCCATTCCCCCCACCGCGGGCGTATGATTGTCGAGGCGGTCCCTTACATTCGTCGGAAGAGCGCGGGTCATTGTGTTGGCCGCGTCGGTTCGCCTAACATGAAGCGAGCGTCAACGGGTTTTCCGGGCGAGGAACCTCCGGCATGCCTTCACGATGGGTTTCCCTGGCGATTTTGGTTTACTGGTCGGTCGCGGCGTTCCTGCTTTTGACGTGGGAGGTCTTGCCCGAGCTGAGTTTGGGGTATCCCCCGGACTTGCGGGCGATCACCGCGGCGGGGGAGGACTCGGCGCCGGCTTACTGGGAGATCAACGTCATCGACGATCCCCGGAAGCCCGATGTTCGGCGGTCGGTCGGCCAGGCGGTCACGGAGACGAGCAGGAGGCCGGACAACTGGGTTGAGATGACCAGCAGGGTCGACTTCGACGCCGGCGCGTTGCTTCGAGGCATGCCCCTGGCCGGCGCGCGGAGCCGGGTTCGGCTGAGTCTTGAGAGCGTCTATCGGGTCGATCCGTCGGGCAACCTCCGGAGCTTCGACATGATGATCGCCGCCCCCGATTCGGGCGAAGACCTGGTTCAGGTCGAGGGCCGGCTCCACGGCGGGATGATGAAGGTGACGGCCAAGGGGGTGGCGTCGATCCTCAATCAAAGCTATGAATTCCCGTATGAGCCTCGGGGCGTGGTTCACGACGCGCTTCGGCCCCTGGATCGGCTTCCGGGTCTGCACGTCGGCCAGCGTTGGGACATGCAAATCGTCAACCCGCTTTCAGGAGCGGCCGAGACGGCCCGGGTGGAGGTCAAGCGGCGGGTCCTGATCGACTGGAACGGCGAGGCCGTCAGCGCCTTCGAGGTCGAGCAGCACTCCAAGGCGATGACCGCGAGGACCTGGGTTCGGCTCGACGGCCTGATTCTGCGCCAGGAGGTTCCCTTGCCGTTCGTCCACATGATGCTTGAGCGGCTTCCCGGCGAGCCGATTCGGGCGCCCGACGCCGACGACCTGGGGGAGGAGTCGCCATGATCGAGCTTCGAGGGGTCTCCAAGTCGTTCGGCCCGAAGCGCGCGGTCGATCACCTGGACCTAACCGTCCGGCCCGGCGAGCTGTACGCGTTCCTCGGCCCCAACGGGGCGGGGAAGACGACGACGATCAAGATGATTTGCGGATTGCTGCGGCCCACGGAGGGGGCGGTGCTCGTCGGCGGCCGTCCGGCCGAATCGCGAGAGGCCCGGCGGCTGCTCGGCTACATCCCCGATCAGCCGTTCCTTTATGACAAGCTGACGGGTCGCGAGTTCCTGAAGTTCGTCATCGAGATGTACGGCGTACCCCGCTCGGCGGGGCTGTCGCGGATTGAGGAGCTGGTCGACACGTTCGAGATGGCCGACTTCATCGACGAGCTTTGCGAGAATTACTCGCAGGGGATGAAGCAGCGGGTGGTCTTCGCCTCGGCCCTGGTTCACGAGCCCCGAGTCCTGGTGGTCGACGAGCCCTTGGTCGGCCTCGACCCCCGAAGCGCCCGGATCGTCAAAAACATGTTCGTCTCGATGGCCAGGGAGGGGGCGGCGGTCCTGATGTCGATTCACCTGTTGGCGATCGCCGAGGAGTTGGCCGACACCATCGGCATCATCGACCACGGCCGGATGCTGGCCGTCGGCTCGATGGCCGACCTCCGCAAGCAGGCCCAGGCCGACGGAAGCCTGGAGGAACTGTTCCTCAAACTGACCGGCGGCGACGGCCGGCGCGTCGTGAGCCCCGTCGCCCGCGCCCGCCTGGAATCGCCGTCATGAGCCTGGTTCTTCCCAAGCCGGTCGAAGCCTCTTCGCCGCCCCCGGCCGACAACTCGGCGAGCGCCCTGCGCCGGCTTCGTTGGCTAAAGGCGCGGAACGCGGTGGCGACGCTGGCGGCCGAGTCGCGCCTCCGGGTGGCGATGATCCTTTTTTGCAGCGCCGTGTTTTGGTTCGGCCTGTTCTTCTTCTTCCTCGGCAGCTTCCAGTTCATCGCCTTTTACGTCGACCTGGCCAACACGATCATCGAGTATTTGTTCAGCCTGTTCTTCCTCTCGCTCTTGGCGATGCTTTTGTTCTCGACGGGGATCATCGTCTATTCGTCTCTGTTTCACTCGCGAGAGGCCGCGTATCTACTGACCACGCCGGCGTCGGCCGACCGGATTTTCGCGCACAAGTTCTTCGAGGCGATGGTCTTCTCTAGCTGGGGCTTCTTCCTGCTGGGAAGCCCGCTCATGGTCGCCTACGGCCTAACGGTCCAGGCGCCCGCGGGCTACTACGCGCTCTTTCTGGTCTTCCTGTTGTCGTTCGTGATCATTCCGGGAGGGCTGGGGGCGATCGCGGCCGTGGTGGTGGCGAACGTCTTTCCGAGGCGTCGGAAAACGGTTTTGGCGCTTTCGCTTCTGGCGGCGCTGGCGGTGATCGGCTACTTCGTCGTTCGAGTTTGGCGGACCCCCGGCGAGGCCCTCTCGGGCGACTGGCTGGGGGGCATCCTCAACCGCCTGGCCTTCTGCCAGCACCCACTTTGGCCCAGCAAATGGATGTCGGCCGGGCTGCTGGCCGCGGCCCGGGGAGATTGGCCCAACGCCGGCTATTACCTGATGATCCTCTCGTCGCACGCGGGGCTGGCGTATCTGGCCGCCGCGGTCGTCGCGCGCGACCTCTACCGACGAGGCTACAGCCGAACCCAGGGGGGAAGGTCGAGCCGCAAGCGCGCGGGGTTGGCCTTCTTCGACGCGACCTTCCACCGGCTCTTCTTCTTCCTGTCGCGGCCGATCCGGCTCTTGATCCTCAAAGACCTCCGGATCTTCCTCAGAGACCCAGCGCAGTGGTCGCAATTCCTGATCTTCTTCGGCCTCTTGGGGTTCTACTTCCTGAACATCCCACGGCTAGGCTACGGGGCGCAGAGCCCGTACTGGCGGAACCTGGTGAGCTTCTTGAACCTCTCGGTGACGGCCCTGATCCTCTCGACCTTCACCAGCCGGTTCATTTTTCCGCTGCTTTCGCTGGAGGGGCGCAACTTCTGGGTGCTGGGGCTTTTGCCGCTGAAGCGCGAGCAAATCCTTTGGGGCAAGTTCGCGTTTTCGGCGGGCATCTCTCTGATCTCGACCGAGTTTCTGGTTGTTCTCAGCGACCTCATGCTGAAGATGAGCCCCTGGATGATCCTGCTTCACGTCGGCATGATCGCCGTGCTGTGTTTGGGTCTATCGGGAATCAGCGTGGGCCTGGGGGCGAGGCTGCCCAACCTCCGCGAGAGCGACCCGTCGAAGATCGCCGCGGGATTCGGCGGCACGTTCAACCTCCTGGTCAGCCTGGTGTTCATCTTCACGATCGTCACGGCCCTGGCGGTCCCTTGCCACCTCTATTTCGCGGGGCAAGACTATCCCGAATCGTCGCGGTACTTCCTCTCGCGAGAGGGCCTGCGGTTCTGGCTCTCCGCGGCCGTGGTGGTCAGCCTGATCATCGGCGCGGCCGCGACGATCATCCCGCTTCGCGTCGGCATCAAGGCGTTTCAGCGCATGGAGTTCTGAAAAACCGGCCGCATTCGCCCGGCGAATCGCCGGCGGGAATGGGCCCGTTGTGGTCTTGATTCCGACACCGATTTCAAAAACAATTGAAGGCCGCCGGGGTGGTGGCCGCCCGATCTCGATGTCGCGTTCGAGGCGGGGCCGTACCGTGTGTTGGCGCGCGTCGCCGGAGCCGGATTGATGGTTCGAGTTGGAGCGGTCAGCTACCTCAACGCCAAACCCCTGTATTACAAGCTCGACGAGTTCGCGCCCGAAGTTCGCCTGAGCATGGAGGTTCCCAGCCGGCTCGCCGAGCTTTTGGCCTCGGGCGATCTCGACCTGGGGCTGATCCCCTCGGTGGAGTACCTCCGGGGCGCGTCGAGGGGCTATCGGATTCTCCCCGGGTTCGCCATCGCGGCCCGGGGGCCGGTTCGGAGCGTGAAGCTTTTCAGCCGGGTGCCGATGGAGCGAATCGAGCGACTGGCGCTCGACGACGGCTCGCGGACGAGCCAGGCGTTGGCGAGGGTCTGGCTCGACGCCCGGCACGGGGTTCGTCCCCGGTTGATCGAGTCGTTGCCGCTGGGGGTGTCGGCCCTGGAGAGCACCGCCGACGCGGTCTTGGTGATTGGCGACCGGGCGATGAAAGTACCCGACGAGCCCTTTCACGAGGTCGTCGACCTGGCCGAAGCCTGGCGAGAGCTGACGGGCCTGCCATTCGTCTTCGCGCTTTGGGTGGCCCGCGAGGGGGCCGAGTTGGGGGCCTTGCCGAAAGCCCTGGAGCGGAGCAGGAGGGAGGGCCTGGCCCACGCCGACGAGTTGGCCCGGCTGCATGGTCCTCGGCTTGGGCTCGACTTTCAAACCTGTCACGATTACTTAACCCGCGTTTTGTCGTATGATCTGGGCGAGCCGGAGTTGGCGGGCCTGAGGCGGTTCGCCCAGATGGCCGCGAGTCTGGGGCTGGCGCCCGAAGGAGTGAATCTTGTCTTCCACCGCCCCCGCGATCTTGCGGAACGCCGTTGAGGGTCGTCGGCTGACGTTCGAGGATGGCGTCGCCTTGTTTCGCGAGGCGGACCTGCTCGACCTCGGCCGCGCCGCCGACGCCGTTTGCCGGCGGCTCCACCCCGAGCCGTTCCGAACCTACAACATCGACCGCAACATCAATTACACCAACGTCTGCACGGCGGTTTGCGACTTCTGCGCCTTTTACCGCAAGGTCAACGACGCCGACGCCTACGTTCTGGATCGCGAAGTCCTGTACGAGAAGATCGAGGAGACGATCGCCCTGGGAGGCGATCAGATCCTTCTTCAAGGGGGGCTGCATCCCCACCTGAAGCTGGAATGGTACGAGGAGCTGCTGCGCGACCTGCGCTTACGGTTCCCGTCGATCAACGTCCACGGCTTCAGCGCCCCGGAGCTTCACCACTTCACCAAGGTCTCCAAGCGGCCGATCCGCGAAGTTTTGCAGCGGTTGAAGGAGGCGGGCCTGGGGAGCCTTCCCGGCGGCGGGGCCGAGATCCTCGTCGATCGGGTTCGCAAGGCGATCACCCGGGGCAAGGTGGGAACCGACGATTGGCTCAACGTCCATCGAGTCTGGCACGAGCTTGGAGGACGGTCGACGGCCACCATGATGTTCGGCCATGTTGAGACGATCGAAGAGCGGGTCGAACATTTGGAGCGCGTCCGCCAGCTTCAGGATGAGACCGGGGGCTTCACGGCGTTCATCTCGTGGACGTTCCAGCCCGATCACACCGAGATGGCCGACGTTCCCCCCGCCGGGGCGTTCGAGTACCTCAAGACCCAGGCGATCACCCGGCTTTACCTCGACAACGTGCCCAACATCCAGTCGTCGTGGGTGACACAGGGGGCCAAGATCGGCCAGATGGGCCTCTTCTTCGGCGCGAACGACATGGGCAGCCTGATGATCGAGGAAAACGTCGTCTCCTCGGCCGGGACGGTCCACCACCTGAGCCTTGAGGAAATCAAGCGCTGCATTCGCGAGGCCGGCTACATCCCCCGCCAGCGCAACGTCTTTTACGAATACATCGACGAAGCCTCCGCGGCCCAGCCGGAGGCCGTCGGCATCGGCTGACACGGGGCGAGGCGAGCAATCGCCGGTTTTCTGTAGCCGGCCTCTGTGAGGCCGGGATCAGCGTGGGATCGCCAAGGCCCGCTCCCCGGGGTCACAGACCCCGGCTACAATGAGTTTTACGTGAGGCCGGGACGCTCGCCGCGGCCCACGGTCTTCACGCCGGGGTCTCAGACCCCGGCTACAAGAGTTTGGTGAAACCGCGCCCCCACCTCGCAACAAAGAACGGCCCGTCGCGTGATCCACGTTGAGAATTTAGGCAAGTCGTTTCACGACTATCAGCGCGGTTGGGTCGACGCGGTTCGGGGCGTCTCGTTCGACTGCCGCGCCGGGGAGATTTTCGGCCTCCTCGGTCCCAACGGAGCGGGGAAGACGACGACTCTGCGCATCCTCAGCACCGTCCTGAAACCGACCGCCGGCCGGGCCGTCGTCGCCGGGTTCGACGTGGTTCGGGAGCCCCGCGAAGTCCGCCGCCACATCGGCTACATGTCGACGAGCACCGGCATTTACGACCGAATGACCGCCTGGGAGATGGTCGAATACTTCGGGCGGCTTTACGGCATGTCGAAAGCGACGCTGAAGGGCCGGATGGAGACCATCTTCGACTGGCTTCAGATGAACGACTTCCGAGGCGTCCTGGGCTCGAAGATGTCGACCGGGATGAAGCAAAAAGTCTCCATCGCCCGAACGATCGTCCACGACCCCCCGGTCTTGATCTTCGACGAGCCGACCTCGGGCCTCGACGTGTTGGTTCAGCGGGCCGTGTTGCAAAAGATCCTTGAGCTCCGCGACATGGGCAAAACCATCGTCTTCTCGACCCACTCGATGCGCGAGGTCGAACGGCTCTGCTCGCGGGTCGCCATCATTCACCGAGGCGAGGTCCAGGCCCAGGGAACGCCTGACGAACTGTTGACGCGGTTCAACCAGCCCGACCTGGAGGAGTTGTTCTTCACCCTCGTCGAGCGAGCCGACGCGCTTCGAGCCCCGGTCGACGGCCCGATTTCCGTCTGAAACGAACGGCCCCCATTCGATCCCCCCCCCAACGGAACCGAGGACGAATCAACCCCATGCGCTGGTCGAACGTGCTGGTGATCTTTCGCCGCGAGGTCCTGGATCAGCTTCGCGACCGGCGCACGCTGTTCATGATCTTCGTCTTTCCGATCCTCCTCTATCCGATCCTAGGCGCGGGGGTGCTTCAATTCGCCGCGGCGCTTCAGGAGAAGCCCCGGGTCGTCGTGATCGTCGGCGCCGAACACCTGCCCGCGTCTCCTCCGCTGCTCAACGCCGAGGGCGCCGGTTTCAACCCCGCCTTGTTCGACAGCCCGGCCGAGGCGGAGAAGCTGCTGGTCGAGAAACGCCCCGACGACGGCCCCTGGAGTTCGTCGGAGGTTCGCGAAAAGGCGGTGCGCGACGGCGAGGCGTCGGCCGTGATGGTGATCCCGGCCGACCTTCCCGAGCAATTTCAGGCGAAGAACGACGTCGCCATCCCGATCCATTACAAGAGCGTCGACGAGCCGAGCCAGATCACCTATCTGCGGCTCCGCGAGGCCCTGGACCGCTGGAAGCGCGGGATCGTTGAAGAGCGCCGGAAGGAGGACCAACTGCCGGCCGGGTACGTTCACCCGATCGAGGTCCAGGCGCTCGACGCGGCGACGGCCCAGGAGGTCGGCGGCAACGTCTGGGGGCGGATTTTCCCGTTCCTGCTCGTGTTGATGTCGCTGACCGGGGCCTTTTATCCGGCCGTCGACCTGTGCGCGGGGGAGAAGGAGCGGGGGACGATGGAGACCCTGCTCATCAGCCCCGCGAGCCGTTCCGAGATCGTCTGGGGGAAGTTCCTGACGGTTTTTTTGGCGAGCGTCACCACGGCCATTTTAAACCTGGCGAGCATGGCGATCACCGGCCTGCAACTGGCCCAGCGGGCGACGGGGCTCGGCGGCGCCGATCCGACCAGGCAGGCCGCGGCGGTTCTCTCGCCGCCGACCCTGCAATCGGCCCTCTGGATGGTCGTCCTTTTGATCCCCTTGGCCGCCTTCTTCAGCGCGATTTGCCTGGCCCTGGCCGTCCTGGCCCGGAGCATGAAGGAGGGCCAGTACTACATGACGCCGCTCTACCTGGTCTGCCTCCCCCTGATATTCCTGACGGTGGCGCCGGGGATCGAGCTGAACCTGTTTTACAGCCTGGTGCCCGTCACCGGCGTCGCGCTTTTGCTCCGGGCCCTGATCGTGGGAGACTACGGCGCGGCGTCGCTCTACTTTGTGCCGGTCCTGGCGCCGACCCTGATTTACGCCTGGCTGGCGCTTCGGTGGGCGATCGAGCAGTTCCAGAGCGAGGACGTGCTATTTCGCGAGTCGGAGCGGTTCAACCTCCTCCTCTGGGCGAAGCACCTGTACCGCGACCGCGAGCCTCGACCCACCGGCGCGCAGGCTTTGCTTTGCTTCGCGCTTATCATCATGGCCGCGTGGCTGCTGGCCCAGTACATGCTGGGGGCCGGGATCACCGGCGGGCTCGGGGCGGTGGTCGTTGGACAGGGTTTAATTCTCTTGCCTCCGATCGTCATGGCCCTTCTGCTCACCTCGGCGCCGGGCGAGACGCTCCGGCTTCGCTGGGCCGAACCTCGGTATTTCGCCCTGGCCGTGGCGATGGTCGTCGTTTTGAACCCGATGGTCAACGAGTTGCGATGGGTGGTCGAGTGGCTCTTTCCGATATCCAGCGCGACCAAGGAATCCCTGGGCGGCTTGATGCTGGGATCGACGGGTTTTTGGACCTCGGTTCTGGTCTTCGCCCTGATCCCGGCGGTTTGCGAGGAGGCGGCGTTCCGAGGCTTCATCCTCTCGGGACTGGAGCGAAACCACCGGCTACGGTCGGCGATTTTCCTTTCGGCCCTGATGTTCGGGTTTCTGCATGTGCTTTTGAGCCTGTATCAACAGCTCTTCAACGCGACGCTTCTGGGCGTGTTTCTGGGCCTCCTCGCCGTTCGGAGCCGGAGCCTCGCCCCCGGGATCGTCTTTCACGCCCTGAACAATGCCTTCGCGATCGGCATGGGGCGCTGGATTGAGGGACTGCGGGCGTTGGGATTGGCCGGTTGGATCTATCGCAAGCCGGACGAGGGGCTCTATCATTGGGTCTGGATCGTCCTGGGGATGGCGGTCGCCGTGGCTCTGTTCGCGGATCTTTGGAAGATCGACTGGTCGCGGGGCAGTTCGGCCAGTCGAGAGAAATGGGTTTAAGCTGGTGGCCGGGGCTGTTCCGAAGAAAGCGCGGTTGGCGACGGCCAACCGGATCGTCAATATCCACACGCCGTCGCTTACGCTTTCGGCTCTGACCGGATCGGCCCATCGCAACAGAGCCGAAAGCGTAAGCGACGGTCGATAGGTAGAGGATAGCCAAGCCGGCCTCGGCCCGATGACGGAGAAAGCGGATGGGTGGGGATACGACGCTCAACTTGGGAGCGCGCTACGTTTTCCCGGTGGAGGGACCGCCGATCGAAAACGGCGTGGTCGTCATCGAGCGGGGGCGGATCCGCTGGGTGGGGCCGTCAACCGAGCGTTCAGCCGATCTCGACCTGGGCAACGCGGCGATTCTTCCGGGGTTCGTCAACGCCCACACGCATCTGGAACTGTCGAGGCTAGCCGACGACAACCGACCAGCCGACGCGACCGAACCGGAGGACGAAGTCGCCTGGCTTCGCCGGGTGATCGACCAGCGGCGAACCGGCTCCGATCAAATGCTCGTTGAAGCCGCCGAGCGGAATGTCCGGGCGTCGGTCGAGGCGGGGACGACCCTGATCGCCGACATAACCTCCGCCGGCCTAAGCTGGGGCGCCGTGACCTCGGCCCCGCTTCGATCGGTCGTCTTCGCCGAGATCATCGGCCTGAAGCGTTACCGGGGGTTGGAGTCGAACAACGACGCCTGGAAGTGGCTGGGGGCTGTTCAGCCCGACCGCCGGGCCCCCTCGTCGCGAGCCCGGGCGGGGCTCTCGCCGCACGCCCCCTACAGCACGGCGGGCTGGCTTTACCACAGCGCGGCGGCCAGCCGGCTCCCGCTGACCACCCATCTGGCCGAGATGCCCGAGGAGCTTCGGCTGCTCGAACATCGCGACGGCCCGCTCCGGCAATTTCTGGAGGACCTGGGCGCCTGGGACGATGATTGGGAGCCCATCGGCCCCCGACCGACCGACTACGTCCGCAAGGGAGACCTCCGCGAGGCCGATTGGCTGATCGCCCACGGGACCTACATCGAGCCCTCGGAGTTCTGGCAGCTTCGCCCCGAGGCGTCGGCCGCCGGTCATCGCGTGGCCATCGCCTTCTGCCCAAGAACCACCGCACGATTCGGCCACATCGCGGCGCATCCCTACCGGGCGATGCTCGAAAAGGGGGTCATCGTCTGCCTGGGAACGGATAGTCTCGCCTCAAGCCCGACCCTCGGTATCCTTGACGAGATTCGGTTCCTCCACCGGCGCGACGACTCGCTCTCGGGCGAGTTGCTGCTGACCATGGCCACCCTCTTCGGCGCCTGGGCGCTCCGCTCGGAGTCGACCACCGGCAGCCTCCGCGCCGGCAAGTCGGCCGACCTGGCCATCGTCGGCCTCCCCGACCGCGACGAGGCTGATCCGCATCGGCTGGTGCTCGACTCCGACGAGCCGGTGCTGGGGACGGTCTTCGAGGGCGAATTCGTGGCCGGCCCCTGGCGTGGGCCTTAGTTGAACGACCAAATCGGAACCGGCGGCCACCGCCCGGCGGGCATAGCCCGCCCTACGAAAACCCTTTGCAGGCAGAACCGATAGGGGTAGGGAGAGCCCATTGACTTGGGCTCCCCCTCCCTCCGAACCGGACGTGCGGATCTCCCGCATCCGGCTCTCCGGTTGATGGTCTTACCTCAAAGAGGATTGACGGGCCAAGG
>Ga0182738_1008118_pt1 | contig 10490 bp, 6 predicted proteins | sample eDN5th30CBELigMG_FD_128876 | JGI IMG/M metagenome (GOLD analysis project Ga0182738, IMG submission 128876) | Enriched Miracle-Growth compost microbial communities from Emeryville, California, USA - eDNA 5th pass 30_C BE-Lig MG (version 2)... ... | reverse complement strand
ATCTTGGGATTAGCAGGAAGATCCGATTTACACTGCTGCATGGATTTGATGAAGGACAGTATTTTCCTCAAGAGTATGAGCAAGAACGAAAGAAAGCTCATCAAGGCAGGAGAGTATATGACTCTTTTCAAGGATCAATATGAAGCTCTGAGACAAGTGAACAATTTGAAGTACATTGAAGCCTCCACTGTCCAAAATATTCTCGAATTGGTCACTAAGATCGATCAAGCCAAGTTATACAGAGGAAAGGGTGGTGAAGTGATGAGAAACGGTGTCTGCAGATTGATTGAATGTATTTCTGTTGCCCAACTTCCTATTCCCCAAGAGTTGATCAAGGTTTACATGACCACCTTGGATGAATCTATTCAAAAGCCCCTTGAGGAACTCCAAGAAAGTGCCGAATGTGCGTTGAGAGTTTTCAGTAAGACTTATCAAAGTGAAAACATTGCTGAGTTTGAGAAATTTGTAGAGAATTTCTTGAACAAAGGTGCCACTGATCCCAACGTTGTCATCAGAAGAGGATATACAAGAGCATTGAGTTGCTTATCATTAGCAATCGTGAGAGGAAACCTTGAAAAGATCTGCAAGGTCCTTGAAGAGAATTGCACTATTAAGGGAAAAGAACAAGATGACGCTGACGCTCGTAAATTTGCTATTAAGTCTTATCAAGAAATTCTTTCCGGCTTACTGGAAGAAGAAGACAAGGTTGTTGACAGTGCTATTGTCGAGAGATTCTTTAGAGTTGCCTTCAGTTTGATGGCTGACTACACAACTGATAAGAGAGGAGATATCGGATCGATGGTCAGAGAAGCCTCAATGTACAGTATGGTGAATATTCTCAAGGTTCTTGCCAAGAAATACCGCGCTAATAAAGACTTTGGAGTGAAGATTTCAGGTGATACTGTGTTTAGATGCGTGGCTTTGATGCTTCAACAATTGGTCGAAAAGATTGATAGAACAAGATTGATTGCCGGATCTCTTTTACAAGATTTGGTTGACCATCATTTGAAGGACCTTCCCAGTTTCAAGGGAGTGGAGAGAATTCAAGCTTTGTTCAACAAGGAATATATCCAACAGAAACTTCAAGCTGAACAAGAAAGACTTGATACCGAATTCTCTTTGACTGAGGAAATGAAAGGAAAAGCATTCGATACTATCAGTACTCAGCAAATGAACTTTGGAGATGTCAATCTGTCAAACACTGAAGGTTTCATCTATTACTGGAATCTTCCTCATTGCGTTTATCCTTTGGTTACCCCCTTATTAGAAGTCCCTGAATTCTCCTATTTCATCGTAAAAATCCTAAGATTGTGAAAATTATTAACCCATTTTTTTAGTTGAAAGGACTGATCATCAGTGTTGGAGGCTTGACAGAATCAATTAATAAACATTCTTACACTGCTTTGATGGACTACCTTGAATATATCAGTCAACAAGAAAATTTCAAGGATTTATTGTTGAGATTTTTCGATGAAGTGATTGTGTTATTGAAGGAAAATGCTGGAGATGAAAGAGTTATTATTCCTTTGTTCAAGACATTGGAGCGTGTCTTTGAAAAGGATGAAGTCTTGTTTGAAAAAGACAACCTTCAAGAAAAACTCTTGACCATCTATGAACTTGTCAGTAAAGAAATCACCGGAACTAAGTCAGTTCAAAAGGTATTTAGGGATTGAGAAATTATTTATTGAAAGGAAATTTTTAGTTGATAACTGGAGTTTCTACTCTTGTGAATTTGTTGAGATTCGAATTGAGAGACGTGTCATTCAAGGTGTTGGGACATTCAACTTCTTTCTTGTTGAATAAGTAAGAGAAACTATTGGGAATTTTATATTTATCTCTGAAATATAGGTATCCAATTGTGAGAAAGACATTTATTGATAAGTTGTATTTCTATTTGATGATGAATGGAGAGGATGCTTTGGGAGAAGAATTGAATGAAAAAGTTAGTGGATTATTAACAGAACATGAATGGTTCGAAATGCCTGTAAAAAGATTTTGTTGTTAAAAATGATTAATGTTTTTTAGTTGGCTGAATTGAAGACAATGAAAGAAACTGTTGAACCTATATTTAAAGAATTTAGAGCTATTTTTGGTGAAATCTAAATAGAAAAGAGAGTGATTTTATATGGATATACGTAATTGTATTGAAAAAAATATAGCAAGACGAGTCAATATAAATAATAATAATGAACTTTTTATTTTCAATATTTAACAAAATCTGAAAAATCAATTGAATAAAAACTTTATTGAGACACTTTATAATATTTTTGAGCGGAAAATAAATCGTTTCATTTTTTCCAAGTGAGCATTAGTCACACCACAGCAAAACTTCAGCATATTCCCTCTCTTCGGACAACAGAGCTGAAAATAATTTCATCTCGCCACATAGGCTTAAAAATTAACAAGGTTTAAAACAAACGAAATGAAATGAGGAAAAATTGGACCTGCACATCTGCACATGTTTAATTTAATCAATATTCTCAAAAATTAAAACTCTTTTTTCAAAACGAAAAATCCTTTATCATTTCGATGAACTACGATCTTCTCAAGCTCAGCAAAATTCTTCCTACCATCAAAGGTAAACTCTCCTTTCACTTTCAAGCCCTCTCTAATCACTCCCAAAGGCAAGAGAATTCTCGATATTTACCAAGAAAGCCTTGACAAAGCTCGTCAAGCTCAGCAGCAAATTCAACCTGATGTCACAAATAGTCACAAGTACCTCCTCAGACCCATTGGCCTTCACATTTCTGATGCTGATACTCCTCATTCAAACCTCAAGAAACTTGGTCTTACAAAATCGGAAAAAACGCTTCCTAGAAGTACCAAAATCTCTTTGCAATCCATCTGAATATCAATAGGCAATAATATTCAAGATTATGACAATCTGAATACCTTGTTACAGGAGATTCATATTGACGACGAAGAAGAATACTTTGAAGAATTCAGTGGAAATGGAATGCCAAAAAGCCAAAAGAGCAAAGTGAGTTTTGGGGCAACCTCATCAAAAGGGTTCACTCCTTATAAAGAGCACCCATCAGAAATCAGCCAAAGTCAACAAAGACCAGTTAGCAATAGCACCCAATCAAATTTTGTCTTTAGCAAGAAGAAGAAAACCGCCGCTACGGCTTCTAATACTTCCAATGAATTCGATAATATTCCTCAACTCTATCGCATGGAAGGTCCTAGGGGTTTCAACAAAAAGCAGTTAACTCTCAATGGTAACCTTTACAAAGGAATATTTTCAGCTCATTTTCTAACAGGAAAACAAGTTAATGTAAGAGGATTACAGAGTGAGGCAAAATTAAGTCGTCCAAGACAAATCTACAATCTTCAGCTTGATCCTATGACTAACTTGAGTCATCAATATATTACTCCTAATGATTCGCACTTCAATGGACCTGCAAATAATACAACTAATAAATTGCAAGAAACTGGTTTATCATGGAAACAAGTTTTCAGTGGTCAAACATCCAGTAATAAAAAACTTCTCTTTTCTCAAAAACCTCCTGCTATTCCTGAACCCTTAAATTGTAACATTGTGATTATTTTGTGAAGTAAATAACTTTTTTAGCAACAAAAGCAAGAGGAAAGGGTCTTGTATTGAATGGTACAAATTTGAAAGCTCTTGATTCAAAAAGGAACCAACATTATCGCAGTGTTTCTTCAGGTAATTTTTGAGATTTGGCTTTAGTTAAAATCTTCCGTAGTCAAGCATGCTTCAGGTGCTGGCCTTCTCTAAGATACAGGCCAAGGGAGATCAAGCAAGAAGCTTGGGTGTTTTTATTTACAAATATTTTTTTTTACTTGATTTTATGACTTGTTGGCAAAGGAGCTTATTCCTGTGTCAAAGTCTTTTTCACAAAGTTTGATCTTTTTTTTTTAATAGAGGAGGTAGTAGTTTTTGTTTATTCCATTCTCCTTATTCATACAAAAGCAAAGCCATTTCTGTTACTTAATTGATAAACTTGAAATGTCTTTATTCATTCACACTGGAAAATTATCAAATATCTGTATGTATCAGGAACTGACTGCGCCTCTTTATGGTGAAAAAATCACTCTTTCTCTCTCTTGATAAGACATAAAGCCTGGGCTCCTCCTTAGACCTCAAGTGAGCGGGTAAAATTAATATTTTTGAATGACCTGCTGGATTTGAATTTCCCTCGAAGTTGAAACTCTTTTTTAGAGACAATAGAAGGACTGGTGAAAGAGACTACGAAGACAGGGACTTTTTCTCTTCCAGTGGGTGTATTTAGTCGGGAACGGTTTTTGTTTGTGTTGACACATTCTGTTTTAATTAAATTTGTCCCTTCGCTATTGGGAGACATGTAAATTCAAAAAGAAATTCGAATATTTGAAAGAAAGCCAAGAAGAGAAAAAGGGCACAACAGCTGCCTTGGAATTTGAAAGTTCGCGTTGATTTGAGCTGAAAACCTTCTCCATTGTTGTTGAACTTCGATCCTCTTCCGATCCTGAGAGGATAAATTATTAGGCAAAAAAGAATTTTTCTAGAAATAAATGCCTATACGGTATTTTTGAAATCAGTTTTGCCATACCAACACACTAAATTCAGTTAGCTTCACAGAGAAAGCGTTTCTGAGAAATTCAGCGACGCAACTTTGAGAAGGAAGGAGAAGATGAAGAATATAGGATTAGAGTTCGAAAAAAAGAGTGACCTAAAGTTCTCAATCCTTTATTTAGGTTTGGAGAGACAATTGATTGGTTTTAAGAGGATGACGAAATAATTGCCTGTCACTACGATTTTCGAAAAATTCCAAGCAATAAAATTTATTTTCTGATCATTATAAAAAATAACTCTGTTTTATATCTACAAAAATAATCCTTTCCTCTCGGGAAGATGACGTCCATGCCTAATAAAAATTATTGTCAGATTTCTAGAGTCTTCTTCTCTATTGAAAAATTCAAAAAAGACAAGAACTCTCAGCTTCAAAAAGAGTCTTGAAAATTTTTTTTTGAAGGGAACCAATAAACAAGGAAACATGAGGAAACCATATTATCAAAGTTAGCATATGAAGATGTTTTCCAGGAGCTAAAGTTTCTCATAAATTGAAACTGCTATGAATAAATATTCATATTGGAAACGCTTAGTTAGAAAAATTAAAAGGGCTTTAGGATCAGAATTGTCAGAATTCAAAAATTCAAACAATATTTTTAGACAAATAAACTAAACAAAGGGGTCTCAGATAAAATTCAAGAATCATCAATCTGATCTTTCCGAATTATCTTCTATTAATAGTAGTTTAACTGTTTCAACTTCTCCTTGTTTCTTACAACATTAAATTCTCTCCACTTTCAGCCTTCTCCTACCCCCATCGAAAATCCTTGGAAACTCTGGAAAGCAGAGACTTCAAAAGTTTTGGTCTCGAGGAAAAACTTCTCGATGAAAAGACTCATAAAGCCAGTTAAGTTCGAATACGCAATAAAAATTGACGGCCCTAAATATTGGCTTGATATTAATTGATTCTGGTTCGGGGCTGATCTAGATAAATAGGCAATAGATTCAAGCTAAAATTCAATAATTACAAATCAAAATTTTTAAACACCTAAAACACTCTCAAACACAAAAGCTTCATGACATCACATGTTAGCACAATAATTGAGGACCACGATGAAAAAATCGAGTTATTCCTCAGCTGCCGTAAACTCAAAAACATGGATATTTTGAGTTTGACTGATCCTCTAATCAAAGTGTACATTGAAAGAAAAGGTCAATGGCAATACTTTGACCAAACTGAAAACATCCAAGACAACCTTAACCCCAACTTTACCAAGACTTTTCTCCTCGACTACGTCTTTGAAGTAAAGCAGACTCTCAAATTCGAGGTCCTCAATGTCGGTCCGAATAAAAGCGAGCTCTGCGGTACCGTCCAGGTCACTCTGGGAGAAATCGCAGGCAGCAAAAACATGACGTGTATTCAAGACATTGTGAACAAGGGAAAATCTCACGGAAAGCTGATCATCAAGGCTGAAAAAGTACGTGAGAACCATTCAACTGTAGAAATGGAGATCTCAGGAAGAAGTCTCATGAACACAAAAGGGTGGTTCGGAAAGAGCAATCCTATCTTGAAGATTTGCCGTATGGCAGGAGATTCTGGATTCGTCTCAGTTTATGAATCAGAAAGAGTCCAGAAAAATTTGAATCCTGATTGGAAGCCATTTGAATTAAAAGTTAGAAAACTCTGTAACGGAGATTATGACCGTCCTATCAAGGCCGAAGTTTACTCAAGATCCGGCTTCAAAGAAACCCAAATCGGAGAATGCCAGTTTACCATCTCCGAACTCCAAAATCACGAAAGAAGAGATTTCACTATCTTCAACGCCAAGAAGAACAAGAAGGCAGGAAACCTCCACTTCAACAAGTTCAGATTGCATGAAAAGCCTGGCTTCTTGGATTATTTGAGAGGCGGCACCCAGCTTGCTGTTATGGTTGCTGTTGATTTTACAGGATCTAATGGTGATCCCGTGTCCCCAGACTCTCTCCACGCCTTTAAATATGACGGCTCTTTGAATGAATACCAAAGAGCTATTATGGGCGTTTGTGATATTTTGTTGCACTATGATTCTGATAAAAAGGTGCCCATGTTTGGTTTTGGTGGTAAACCAAGATATCCTAATTTTACTACTCCAAGTGTAAGTCATTGTTTCTCAATGACTGGTGACCAAGGAAATCCCTGGGCTTATGGATTGGACGGGATTATGCAGATTTATGCAAATACTTTGCAGCACATTGAGCTTTCTGGTCCTACATTGTTTTCTCCAGTTCTTCAGACAGCTATGAAGATTGCTTCTCAGAATAAGGCAGAAGGATCCAATGAGTACACAATTTTGTTGATTTTGACTGATGGTGAGATTCACGATATGGAACAGACGATTAACTGCTTGATCAAGAGCGCTCAGCTTCCTCTTTCTGTTATCATCATTGGTGTTGGTAAAGCTGATTTTACCAATATGATTATCCTTGACGGTGATGATGGACTATTTAACTCTGAAGGTGTCAAGGCTGAAAGAGATCTGGTGCAATTTGTTCCCTTTAGAGAATTCCAAGGTAATTCTGAGCTCCTTGCTAAACGTGTGCTTGAAGAAATTCCCACACAAGTCGTCGAATATTATACTTCTCAAAAAATTCTTCCAAGACCTCCTCAATATATCGATGTGGCTCAATTGTTAAGGGCTGATACTTTGGACAATAAATTATTGGGAGATGGTGACGGAAGTGGAGGTATGAGTGATGCAATTAACGATGAAAGAAAAGGGGAAATATTTATGGCTGCTCATGCTAATGGAAATACTGGAGCTAACTACAAGAATATCAGTTTCTATCCTGCTGGAAATAAAGGATATGCTGGAGAACAGAACCCCTCTCCTTACCAAAGAGCTGGAACTATGGATATCAAAAACAAACGTAATTCGATTGAATTTGTGCGCAATGTTGCGCCTACTATGGATTTCTCCCACACGAATAAATTCAATGCCCCAAGCAACCATCATTAACTTTGAAATCTTTTATATAATATATGAATGTATATAATCTTTTGGTATTATTGTTATTAATAGAGCAAAAAAGAACATTTGAGATAATAGACTCCACTTGTTTGTAGAATATCTTTACTATATATGAAGTCTTCTTTCTTCTTGTTTTTATATATATCGATCGAGAATTATAATTGTGTTGTGTTTAATCTTTAAAAGTTCTGGAAAAGAATTCATTATATCTTACGAATCTAAAAATTGTTCCCTTGCAATCATTTTTTAAAAACCATCTAAAATTTTCATCATCTACCTTTACTCTGAACTATGGCGAAAAGTGACCAAATAATTTCTTATTATTTTGGAAATTTTAATTATCCAAATTTAACCACCTCCTTAAATTTCGACCAGATATTTCTATTTTTGAAATATCAGTCAAATTTTAGGCTTGTTTCCTTCCTTACATTTTCACATTTTTAACTTCATAATGCGAAGAAAAATCTCAGTGAAACGATATTGTTTTCGTTCTGAAGAACAAAAATTTGTTAAATTACCAACTTGGCTTTTTAAAAGTTGATTGTTGTTCCAATAATAGTTGCTTTTGAAAACTTGAGTGTAATTTTTAAACAGTTTTTCTTTAACAAAAAAATCTCGTTGAAATTCATGTTTTATTAAATTTTTATCATATTTTGTTTATTTTTTATCATAATCTCCTTCTTTCTTTTCTGGGAACAAATTGATGTCATCGAGAGGTCTTGTCGAAATTTGATCAATAATTTTTTTGTTGGAAAAAATAGCCTCAGTCAAAATTTAGGATGGTCACTTTTTGCCGTAGTTAAGATTTGTTTAAGGAAAAAAAGATTGTCTCTGATTCTATTAAAAAAATTTTGTTCATTTCATTTTTTTTTCTCATTTTTTTCCAAAACATTCTCAAAGCAAGCCAACTTGGAAACCAGTTTTTATTTGACTCTCTGACGCTGAAAAGAGCCTTGATGGTAGAATTGAGATGGAATATCTTTTAAATTGCTTTTTGAAATTTTTTTTGACTGAACCAAGAAGTTCTATTTTCTTGTAAACCCTCTAAAAAAATTGCTCAATTTTGATTATTTTCATTGCTGATCCCTAAGTTATTTCTCCTCAATTCAAAATTTCTTATACCATTTTGTAAGATTGAAAATTGGAGGATCCCTTCAATATCAGACAAATATTGGGGTAAGCAGTTTTTAATTGGGGCTCACACATTATGATCTCAAGAGAGAGTTGATGATTTCTAGTCGTCATTCTTTAAGCCCTTCTTATTATTAGAAAACTAGAAGCAAGGAACCTTCTTCAAAAACTTTTAGAAAAAAATTCAAAATTAAAATCTGGCAAGCATTTTTTTTTTCCTTTGGAAGATTCTTTAGAATTTTTGCAGTTTTTCGGGCCAAGTAAATTTTACAAATTAGAATATTATGCATGAGGCAGGATCTTCTAGAAAAATAACTTTGCCAGACTTGGCATAAAAGACCCAAATATTTTTTATTGCTTTTAATATTGGCAGGAAAGGCCTTGTTACAAAATCTCTAATATCGTTGCTAACAAATTGTGATTTCTTTTCGAAAGAGCAGTCCCATTTTCCAAGTCTTTTTCGAAAGACAGAGAATTTAGTTTTCAGCATTTATTTTTCAAATTACAAAACAAAATTTTATCAATTATAACGTTCAGAACAGGCTGACTCTAATTTTTCTACATGTTCATTTTGTGATAAAAATAATTTGACTACAAATCGACTTATCCTCCTGGTTGCTCTGAGGACTTTATCTCTTTTTTTATCCCTTTTAGGTTTTAGGCCTTTTAACGTTAATAATAGCTAATTAACATTGTTGTTTAGAGAATTTCGATGTAAAGAAGAAAATAATCAATTATCTCTTCAAGGAAGGGCCGTGAAAATCTTTTCTTTGTTGGTTCCCCAGTGGGAAACAAGGAGATTGAAGAGGTTTTATCAAGAAGAGGGGATAGCAAAGTTCAAATTGATATTCCGGGCAATAAAACTAAATTAAAAATTAAAACTGATTTTTTTCAAATGAGCTCCAAAACTTGGAGGGAAAATCTCAACAACGAAAAAAACTTTTTAATTCTCTTTTTCATGCTCAGAATAATTGAATAATCCTCACCGCTTTGAAATTCAAGCAATATGCTTCTCTTGCAAAACTCATGACAGATGATGATTAAAAGGAAGATTTTTTGAAAGGGATGAGGGTTTTCAACGATCATTTTTGTAAAATTTTTTATTAAAAGACCAGATTTAAGATTTTATTATTTTGACCCTATTAATTATAAAACTTCCTCGTGGTTAAGGCTGCAACAATCAATCTAACAGATTGGCCCTTCTTCTCTCAAAGTGTTCAATAGGCTGGCTTTTCAGCTTCGTAGCTTCAAAACAAATTATTTTATTTCAAAAAAACCGAATAATTGTTCTCACTTTTCTGGAAAGAATAAAATTCTTTATGAGAATATTTTTTAGGCAAGTGAAGTCAGAATTTTCCGTCATCATCTTGAATTCTCAAAAGAAGGGGAAAGAAATTAACCATATTGGCCAAAATAAAAGGACCCTATAGAAAATAGAATTTTTCTTTGAATGTTTTTTTTAAAAGACTGCCAGAAATTTTTCTCTTTATTATATTAGCGTGAGAAAAAGAAGCTCTCAATTCTTGTATTTTAGCCTTGAAAACTGGCCTGAGAAAGCTTGATATTTCCAGTTGAGAGACAGAAGCTACATAAATCATTCATAAGTTAGGCGAGGAAGTTCGAATTCATGAAGAGAGCTAAAAATAAAAGAATATCCAATATTCTAATAAGTTCTCAGGAAAGCCAGAAAGGGCAAAAGAATACATTTAGAAAATAGAAATTTCGACACATGGATTAAACAAAAAAGAAAAGTCTGTGGGTCTCAATGTCAAGGACTGATTAAATTTCTAATTTTGTCCTATGATGGATAATATTTTCTCTGGCTTATAAAATTCAGT